>Ga0206106_100109_pt1 | contig 153953 bp, 130 predicted proteins | sample 1B1ome_FD_148677 | JGI IMG/M metagenome (GOLD analysis project Ga0206106, IMG submission 148677) | Enriched microbial communities from leaf-cutter ant dump, University of Wisconsin, Madison, United States - 1B110A | ecosystem: Environmental > Terrestrial > Nest > Insects nest > Nest dump...
AGCTCTCTCCGGGAAGCCTTTAAATCGCACCTCCGTGTAATTCAGAGCATGTCAGCTTAGAAAAACGGGCGTCTTTACAGCGGCAATTCTATGGATGCTCTGATAACGTACTTCCCAGCGGAGATTTTAAACAAGGTACCTCTTCCGGAGCGCTTTACTTTTCCGTTCAGCTATGAGCCGCATCCGCTGACCCGGATAGCAGCAGATGAGTTGCAGAATTACCTGCTTTCCCGGAAGCCTTTTGAACACAATTTCGGCCTGGATCCGGGTCAGGAAGGCCTGGTGATCGGGAAAATGTTCGGCATACTGGTCATTCAGGATGCCGATGAAAAAGTGGGTTATCTCTGCGGATTTTCAGGAAAACTGGCCGGGAGCAATCATCATGAGCGTTTTGTTCCACCTGTTTTTGATATGCTTGCACCAGACAGTTTCTTTCTTCAGGAAGAAGAAGTGCTGAACCGGATCAACCGGGAGATAGAGGAACTTGAAAATCATCCCGAACTTCTCCGTTTAAGCGAAGAGCTGGCCTCCCTGAGCAAAATATCATCTGATGAAACTGCCGTTCTTAAAGGGCAGCTGAAAGAAAATAAGGCCCTGCGGCAACAGCAGCGGAAAGAACAGAAAGAGCTGCTTTCTCCGGCAGCCTACGCTTCACTGGAACAAGAGCTTATACGTCAGAGCCTCGCAGACAAACGGCTTCTCCAGCATACCCTGCACCGGTACCGGAGCAAAAATGAAGAGGTCCGTTCTGCTATAGCCCGTTTTGAGCAGCAGATAGAGGCCCTCAAGAGACAGCGACGGGAAAAATCAGCCGCTCTGCAGGAAGAGCTTTTTAACCGGTATTCTTTTCTGAACCGGCACGGAAACCAAAAAGGCCTGGGCACCATCTTCCGTGAAACGGTCTACGGAAAACCGCCGGCTGCCGCCGGAGAATGCGCCACGCCCAAGCTGCTGCAGTATGCCTTCCTGAAAGGTTACAAGCCGCTGGCTATGGCTGAATTCTGGTGGGGTGCCTCCCCCCGTTCAGAAATCCGGAAGCACCGGCATTTTTACCCCGCCTGTACCGGCAAATGCGAGCCCATCTTAAAGCATATGCTGGAAGATATCCCCCTGGATGACAACCCTTTGCTGCAGAATCCGGGTAGCGACAAGCAACTTCACATGGTCTATGAGGATGAGCATTTTGTAGTTATCAACAAACCCGCCGGCCTGCTCTCGGTACGGGGCGTTCATATTGATGATTCGGTATACAGCCGCCTGAAAGCCCTGTGGTATCCCCGGGTACCCCTCATTATTCACCGGCTGGATATGGCTACCAGTGGCCTGCTGGTAGTGGCCCGTACCAAAGAAGCGCATAAGCACATCCAGCGCCAGTTTCTGAAACGTACCGTGGTGAAGCGGTACACCGCCCTTCTGTCGGCAGAACTGACCGATACCGGCGGAGAGATCGGTCTGCCTCTGAGAGGGGATTTCGATGACCGCCCCCGCCAGCTGGTTTGTTTTGAGCACGGGAAAAAGGCCGTCACCCGCTGGGAGCTGATTTCCGTGAAGAATGGCCTGTCTAAAGTACATTTCTACCCCTTAACGGGCCGAACCCACCAGCTGCGCATGCACGCGGCGCATCACCTGGGCCTCAATGCCCCTATTGTAGGCGATGACCTGTACGGTACAGTGGCTGACCGCCTGTACCTCCATGCCGCCTATCTTGAATTTACGCATCCCAAAACCAAAGAACGGCTTTGTTTTGAGGCAAAGGAGGAGTTTTAAATAGGTCGCCTTATTTTCCTGACGTAAGGGCTTTGACAGGTGTAAGATGGAGCAATACCCAAAAGGCTTGGTATGTAAGAGATACATTTGCTTATCGGAAGAAATTTGGACTTGAGCCCAAAATTCTAACGACAACTGCTCAAAGCAAAATATCTGAGGGATTGATTGAGACTTTAAAACTTAAAGGGTATAGTACAAATACGATACAAACTTACACTGTGGAATTTGGTCAACTATTGATACTGCGGTAATGGTAAAACGACCGTGCAAACTTCAAATTTTTCGGCTGACAAAGAACAGATTTAGGAACAGTCCTTACAAATTCCTGTAAGAACACAATTTATATTTTCTACATTGTAACCATTCGGCACGGAAAAATGAACAGCTTCGGGAAGACATTCAATCGTTTCACATTTGGTACAGCGAAAATGAAAATGATTAACAGGCATTGCTTTTTCATCACATTTTATACATACGGCAAAATATTGTTTTCCATCTTCGGCTACAATTTTGTGTACCATTCCGTCTTCACAAAAACGGTTTAAAACCCTGTAAATAGTAGCTCTGTCAATTTCTAAATCTAATTTTTGTTCGATAGCATCACGGCTCATCGCTTTTCCTGTATTCACCAATAAATCTAAAACAGCTTCTTTTGACGGTGTATTTCTACGTTTCATCTCTACTCTTTTTCTTTTGCAAATTTAATGCAAATTATTCGCATTAAATTATTGCGACAGTGTCGCAATAATAAAAATCTTCTTATCTTTGCCCAAAGTTTTTTTAAAATGGCAAAAGAAGAAATAACAAAAGGCGGTGAAGCAGGAGCGTTTATAGAGGTTTTTTCCACAAACGTTCAAAGCGAAATTCAGGCACAGTTGATATTGGAAACACTTGAAAAAAGTTTTCCCGAACTAAAAATCAATTTTGATTTAAACGAAACAAAACTTCCTTACCCTTGCAGACATTCAATTTTAAGAGTTGAAGGCACTACAATAAATTCAGAGAGTTTAGTATCAATCATAAATCAATCAGGTTTTAAGTGCGATATTTTGGAAGATAAAGTGTGTAATTAAACAACAAATATTATGACAGAATTCTGGGAAAAAGCATTTAAAGAAAAACAAGAAATGTGGGGCTTTGAACCTGCCCAATCCGCCATACTCACAAAAGATTTCTTTGTAGAAAAAGGCATAAAAAACATACTCATTGCAGGTATCGGGTATGGACGAAATGCACAAATTTTCATAGAAAACGGAATTGAAGTAACAGGGATTGAGATTTCAAAAACGGCTATTGAGTTAGCAAAAAAGCATTACGGAACAAGTATGGTTATTCATCACGGTTCTGTAACCGATATGCCTTTTGACAGCAATCAATATGACGGCATATTTTGTTATGGCTTAATTCACTTATTAGACAGTAATGAAAGAGCAAAACTTATTTCTGATTGCTTTAATCAACTTTCTGAAAATGGCCTTATGGTCTTTACCGCTATCACCAAAGAAGCACAAACTTACGGACAAGGGAAACAAATAGGCAAAGACCGTTTTGAAATGTTTGGTGGTGTAAAAATGTTCTTTTATGACAGAGAAACAATACAAAAAGAATTTGGTAAAGCAGGAATCTTTGAAGTTACAGAAGTAAGCGAAAATTTTCCATTTTATTTGATAAAGTGCCAAAAAGCAAACACTGACACAAATAAAAATGAACAATAAAATAACAAGACGGGAAATCATAAAACAAGGCGAACTTGCCTTAACCGCATTGGCATTGCCTTTTCCATTAACAGCATTTACAAAATTCAATCGTATGACAGACAATAAAAATTTTGACGTAATCATCATTGGGGGAAGTTACGCAGGACTTTCGTCAGCAATGGCATTGGGGCGAGCATTGCGAAATGTTTTAATCATTGACAGCGGTTTGCCTTGCAACCGACAAACACCACATTCGCACAACTTCATTACGCAAGACGGAACAAAACCAAGTGTAATTGCAGAAAATGCGAAAGCACAAGTTTTGAAATACGACACCGTAAAATTCGTGAATGACCTTGCTGTTAGCGGAAAGAAAACCAAAAACGGTTTTCTTATCGCCACAAAAACAGGCGAAGAGTTTACAACTAAAAAACTTGTTTTTGCAACAGGCGTAAAAGACACAATGCCCGAAATAAAAGGCTTTTCTGAATGTTGGGGCATTTCGGTTATTCATTGTCCGTATTGCCACGGTTACGAAGTAAAAAATGAAAAAACAGGAATTTTAGCCAACGGAAATTTTGCCTATCACTATGCACAGTTAGTCAGAAATCTGACGAAAGATTTAACCATTTTTACCAATGGAAAAGCCGAATTTACACCCGAACAAAAAGACAAATTTGCCAAACACAACATTCCTATAATTGAAAAAGAAATAGCTCAACTAAAACACGAAAACGGCTATCTTAAACAAATCGTTTTCAAAAATAATTCAACTTTTAACCTTAAAGCAATCTATTCACGCCCTGCATTTGAACAGCATTGCAAAATTCCCGAAACGTTGGGTTGTGAGCTTACAGAACAAGGGCACATAAAAGTAGATATGTTCCAAAAAACAACTGTAAATGGAATTTTTGCTTGTGGCGACAATGCAAGTCCAATGCGTTCGGTAGCTTATGCTGTATCCACAGGAAACGTTGCAGGTTCGATGACAAACAACGCACTTACAGAAGAAGAATTTTAACGAAAGAAAACCACATAGCGCCAACAAGGGTTTGGCGTCAGGCGGGACGAACGTGCTAAATTGAACGTTCGTCTTTTTTTGTAACTTTGTTGCAAGGTTGAACATTCGTGCATCTAATCCCGCCCGAACGCCAAGCCCTGAACCGTTAGCACCTGCTCTGCCTCGTCTTAGACGAAGGCAGGGTGAACCCCGGTCTCTGACCGGGAATGTCCTGTCGGAGACAGGAATACGCCCTATCTTAGTTTAAGACGAGGCAGAGCCTGTACCATATAAATGCCCTTCTCTTTATTCCGATAAAGCCTGAATACATCGCTCTCTTATTTCCCAAATCTCATCAAATGAATAACTTACATTATTATTTTCAGTAAGCCAATGTGCTAGAAATGTTCTATGAATCCGGATTTTATGCCGGTTAATTTCGTTGGGTTGGATTTCCGTTTCAAAGAGCAAATCATTCACAAAATGATCAGGCGACGAAGCTTTCTTGGTAAAATCAAAATAATTATCCTCATATTTCAGGTACGTGTGTGCTTCGGGTTCGTCCATAAACAAGGTTCTGGATATAACCGGCAGCCTGATGATTTGCTCACAGATTCCGCAGATCAGCACAGATATTTCTATTATACATAATCTTCACAAACACAAAGTAAGTTTCACAAAGTACTCAACGGGATTGCTTTTCAATCTTTATTTATCGACTCCACTGCCGTTCTGATCCGCCTTACCGCCTCTTCCAGCACATGCCGCTGCGTACCGAAATTCAGGCGGATATAATTTTCTCCCATAAATACTGAAGCCTCCATCACTCCTACCCCGTACTTTTCCAGGTAAGCGGCGAAGTCCTTTATACCCAGGCCGGAGTAATCTATCCAGGCCAGGTAAGTAGCTTCCTGCGGGTGCATTTTCAGGCCCGGGATTTTATTGATCTCTTCCAGGAGAAAATCGTGATTAGACCGCAGATACTCCAGGACCGCCTCCAGCCATCCCTCTGATTCACCGTAAGCCGCCTTGCTCACTTCTCCGGCCAGCAGGGTCATATGAGGTATGGTATGAAGCCGGACCTTCTCAAACCCCTCCCGGTGCCGGGCATCAGGAATAATGGCAAATGCCGAGCTGAGCGCGGGAATATTAAATGCCTTGGCGGCCGAAAACAGGCTGATGGTATTAGCCGCCACCTCCGGTGAAAGGGAAGCTACAGGAATATGCCGCCGCTGACGGTCCAGTATAATATCGGCATGAATTTCATCCGAGCAGATCAGGATATTATGCTTCCGGCAGAAGTGGGCCAGGGCCTCCAGCTCTTCCCGGCTGTACATCCTACCGGTAGGATTATGCGGATTGCACAGGATATACATCCGGGTTTCTCCGGTGACTGCTGCCTCCATGGCTTCAAAATCCATCGTGTGGTCTTCTTTTAAGGGAACAGCCTGAAGCGTTCTGCCTTCTCCCTGGGCAATATCCAGGAATGGCCGGTAAACGGGTATGGAGGTCATCACCGCATAGGGTGCAGCCGAAACATAACGCGCAGCTGTACCCAGGCCGGATAACACCGAAGGCAGCCACACGATCCACTCTTTCTGAATCTCCCATTGATAATGGTTAAGAAACCATTCCGTTACGGTGTCTGCCAGATCGGCAGGCGGCATGGCATAACCGTAAATCCCGGTATTCACATAATGCCGGAAAGCCTCGCGGATGGGTGAGGCCACTTCGAAATCCATATCAGCCACCCAAAGCGGTATCACGTCTTCGGGATAGCGGTTCCATTTGATGCTTCCGTCCTTTCTACGGTCATAAACCCGTTCAAAATCCATGATTTATTTATAAATGATTAATGATTTGCTTAAATTTGTGAACCCAAGATACAATGCACCGTAAAACTACAGATTAAATTTATGTTAGTAAAATATAAAAAGGCCCCGGGCCAGCGAATGATAAAGAGTTTGAGCTTGCGACAAAGGTCATGGCTGAATGCCGCAGGGGGTGCTATGCTCTTTATTATCGGGCAGTGCCTCTTTGCCGTGTCATGGTTCAGGCTGTTTGAAGGATTTCACAAACCTACCTGGGTCTTTATGATCATGCTGGGCCTGGTACTGACATTAACGGGATTGTTGGTGATGGGGAAAGCATTGATACTCAGCTCCCACATAAAGGCAAGAAAGTATTATAAGAAACGGCAGAATGCCCTGATCAGGAGAGCCTCACAAAACCTCCGGAATGATAAATTGAAAATAGAAAGAAGCCCTAAAAAATAGGGCTTTGATTACTTTGCTGCTTCAGCTTTAAGTTCTTCAACAGTGACTTTCTTAATTGTAGGTTTTAAGGTAAGTCTTTTGATAGCATCAATTTTATTATTCGCTACCGCTCTGTTCTTTCTGCTCTTTCTTTTTAACTGAGTAACTCCCATGGTGATCCATTTTTGAATTTCGAGGTGCAAATATAGACATTATTTCCCATAAATCTGTGTAAGCCCTGATATTTTGCACAAATACATAACATTTTTTGGAAAGTTTAAAGCAGAGTGTACACCCATTGGGCGCAATAGGCTATTTTTGAAAGATTTTTTAAAACAACATCTATGTCAAAACCCGGTCTGGCCAGAGGCACCCGCGACTTCGGTCCGGAAGTGATGGCCAAAAGAAATTTCATTTTTGATACCGTAAAGAAAGTATATAAGAAATACGGATTCCTTCCTCTCGAGACCCCCTCAATTGAGAACCTTTCAGTGCTGATGGGTAAATACGGGGAAGAAGGCGATCAGCTTTTGTTCAAGATTCTCAATTCCGGCGATTTCCTGAAGGAGGTGACACCGGAAGACCTGGCCCGGGGAGCCAGGGAAACCCTGAAAAAGGTTTCCGAAAAAGGCCTGCGGTATGACCTGACCGTGCCCTTTGCCCGTTACGTGGCCATGAACCGCCAGCAGCTGGCCATTCCCTTTAAGCGTTACCAGATTCAGCCGGTGTGGCGCGCCGACCGGCCTCAAAAAGGCCGTTACCGGGAGTTTTACCAGTGCGACGCCGACGTGGTGGGTACCCATTCGCTCATCTGCGAAGCGGAGATCGTACTCATGCTGCACGAGGTCTTCCGTGATCTTGGTATAAAAGAGTTTGTGGTAAAGATCAATAACCGGAAAGTGTTGGCCGGCATTGCCGAGGCCATCGGCGCTGCCGGAAAAGAGGCCGCCTTAAGTGTGGCCATTGATAAGCTGGATAAAATAGGACAGGGAAAGGTAGAGGCTGAACTGATGGAAAGAGGTTTCTCGGAAGAAAATATCCGCAATCTCCAACCCCTCTTTGGCCTTGAAAATACCCCCGACCTGTTCTCCTATCTGAAAGAATGGCTCAGGGGCTCCCCTACCGGCCTGCTGGGCGTAGAGGAGCTCGAAACCATCTGGGCGCTGGTGAAAGACCTGGGGCTGCAGGAGGCCCGCATAGAGTTTGACCCTTCACTGGCCCGCGGGCTAAGCTATTATACCGGTGCCATCTTCGAGGTAAAAGCCCTGAATGTGAGTATCGGCAGCATTTCCGGCGGGGGGCGCTACGATAACCTCACGGGCAGCTTCGGCGTGCCGGGCATGTCTGGCGTGGGCATTTCCCTGGGCGTAGACCGCATCTATGACGTGATGGAAGAACTTTCTATCTTCCCCGCCGAGCTGAGCTACTCGTCTACCCGGGTCATGGTGACGCACTTCGACGAAGAAACCCTGAAAAGCAGCCTGGGCCTCCTGGCCCTGCTGAGAGAAAACGGAATCAGTGCCGAGATCTACCCGGATCCGGCCAAAATAAAAAAACAGTTTGAGTATGCCGACCGGAAGGGAATTCCTTTCGTTTTAATAGCAGGCCCGGAAGAAATAGCCCAAAAGACCTGGTTGCTTAAAAATATGATCACGGGCGTACAGGCTTCCGTTACCGAAGATACCTTAATTTCAACCGTCAATGACTAAGAAAAGAAAACTTTTTGCCTACGCCCTGGTCCTGTTTTCCACCGTAGCGGCTTCGTTCGCCTTCTACTTCTGGCAGGTGTATTCCAGCCCGAATCTGAACGTAGACGGCGAGGAGAAATTTGTCTTGTACATACCGGAGGGCTCTACCTATGATTCCGTGCTCGACACCCTGCGTGCACACCGCATGATCCATAACGAGATTGCCTTTGGTTTCATGACCAAGCACAAAGACTACCGCGATAACATCAGGCCCGGCCGGTACGAGATTCCACCCAATTCTTCCAACAATACCATTGTTTCCAAGCTTCTGAGCGGCCGCCAGGATCCGGTAAAGCTGACCTTTAATAACGTCAGGACAAAAGAAGACCTGGCCCGTAAAATCGGTAACCGCCTGGCCTTTGATTCGCAGATTCTGGTGGAAAAGCTGAATAACGACACCGTGGTACAGCAGCTGGGGTTCAATAAGGAAACGGTCATGAACATGTTTCTGCCGGACACTTATTTTATCTACTGGACGGTCACACCGGACGATTTCCTGGAACGGATGCAGACCGAATACAAAAAATTCTGGAACGAAGAGCGCCTGGCCAAAGCACAAAGCATCAGCCTCAGCCCCGACCAGGTGGGAACGCTGGCCTCTATTGTGCAAAGCGAAACCAATAAAAAAGATGAAATGCCGGTGGTGGCCGGGGTATACATCAACCGCCTGGCCGTAGGAATGCCTCTGCAGGCAGATCCTACGGTTAAATTTGCCGTGGGCGACTTTACCCTCAAGCGTATCCTGCACAAGCACCTGGCCGTAGATTCACCGTATAATACCTATAAAAATAAGGGTCTGCCACCGGGACCTATTGCCCTGCCCGAGCGCGTGGCCCTGGATGCCGTACTGAACTACGAAAAGCATAAATATACGTATTTCAGTGCCAAAGAAGATTTTTCAGGTTACCATAACTTTGCCGAAAACTTTACGGAGCACCTGAAAAACGCCCAGAAGTATCAGACAGCACTTAACCAGAGAGGAATTCGCTAATGTATCATCATATTTCCAGCTACCGGGTTCGTTATGCCGATGTAGACCAGATGGGCTACATGTATTACGGTAATTATTCCAAGCTCTACGAGATCGGCCGGGTGGAAGCCCTCCGTAACCTGGGCGTAAGGTACCGCGATATGGAACAAAACGGTATCTGGATGCCGGTGTATGAGAACCACTCAAAATACATAAAACCCGCCAAATACGATGAACTTCTCGAAATAAACTGTAAATTAGAGATTATTCCCTCCACCCGCATCGTTTTTACTACTGAGATCAGCAATGAAGAGGGAATACTTATTCATATCGGTAAGACCACCCTGGTTTTCCTTGACGAGAAATCCGGCCGGATCATGAGCTGCCCGGAGATGATTTTAGAAAAGTTACAGCCGTTTTTTGAATGATAGAAAAAATAAAAAAAATACTTCTTCCTTTAAAAAAACGTCTCAGCGACGTCTACCCGTTCGGGTCTGAGATATCGGTCTACCGCTTTTTAGAGATTCTGTGGAGCAATATCGTCACTTTTGACCTTGATCAGCGCGCCACATCAGTGGCTTTCAGCTTTTTACTGGCGGTATTTCCGGGCATCCTGTTTCTTTTTACGCTGATCCCCTACATTCCCATTGAAAACCTGGATGTACAGATCATGGACTTCATCCGTAACCTCATGCCGCAGGGGCTGTACGAGGTGGTGGCCCAAACCATTTATGAGATCATATCCCGGCCGCGGGGCGATATCCTTTCTTTCGGTTTCATTTTTTCTTTATACGCCGCCACGAACGGTATTAACTCCCTCACCAACGCCTTTAACGGCGCCCTGGAACAAAAAAAATCCCGGGGATTTGTACGCTCCAAAGGGGTAGCCGCCCTGGTGCTGGTGATCCTGGTTTTTGTACTGGTCTTTGCTATCCTGATTCTTATTGTAGGAAAAATTGTACTGGCGTATATCACCGAGCACGGACATGTGAGCTCCTCGCTGAACCTTTTCGGAATCAAAACACTGGGTTACTTATCGGTATTCTTCATTTTCTATTTCGGCATAGCCTCCCTGTATTATTTCGCGCCGGCCATCCCGAAAAGGATTCGTTTTTTTAACTTCGGTGCTGCCTTTGCCTCCGTACTTTGCATTCTGGCCACTAACCTGTTCTCCTACTATTTTGAGAATTTCAGCCGGTATAACACCCTCTACGGCTCCATCGGTACGCTGATTGCCATCATGGTCTGGATTTACCTGATCTGCCTGATCCTGATCCTGGGTTTTGAGGTCAATGTGGATTTAAGGGAGGAGCGGAAGAAACTGAAGGGGAGCGGAGAAGAGTAGAGACTATTTAAACAGTAATGGCTATGTGATGTCCTATTGATTACTCGTGTTTATTTTGCGTCTGCTCTAATGCTTGTCCTAATTGATCTAATTTGTCAGCTAATAATTTTTTGTCAATCAATTTGGTTTCATAGTCAGCAACTATTGCAGGACTTATATTTCGTGCCATTGCGTATTCTACCACTTCGGTGTTTTTCTCTTTACAGAGCAAAACACCAATGCTCGGGTTTTCGTATGGTCGTTTTACATCCTGGTCTAACGCTTCTAAATAAAAATTAAGCTTGCCTATAAATTCCGGTTTGAATTCTTCAATTTTCAATTCAAACATAACCAGGCATTGTAAATCTCGGTGGTAAAAAAGTAGGTCAGTGTGGTAATCTTTGTTACCTACCTGTATTCGATATTGTTCTCCCATATAGGTAAAACCTTTACCTATTTCCAAGATGAATTTTTGCAAATTAAGAGCAATGGACTTTTCCAACTCTTTTTCAGAATGGCAGTCTGGCAAATCTAAAAACTCAAAAATGTATGGGTCTTTAAAAATATTTTCGGGTAATTGTGTCGTCGGTGGTGACAACAGCCTCTTTGATAGCATTGTACGCTCGTAAGCGGCTGTTTGAATTTGCCTTCGTAATTCACGCATGCCCCATTTCTCAGTTATACACCCAAACAAATAGAAGAGTTTTTCTTCAACCGTTTTTGCACCCGACAATATTTCCAAATGGTTTGTCCAGGTAATTTTTGCAAGTACATTTTCTAAAAACTTTTGTTGAAACACGATTGGATTACTTAAAAGTGTAGGCAGTGCCGACACTTTTGATCCGTCTTTTTCCAATTGTGTCGGCAGTGCCGACACAATTGCATTTATCTGATTTTCATTGTTTTGTAAAATTAAACAAACCGATGACACAAATTGACTGTCCGAATACAGCTCAAAAAATTGCTTCATTCTGTACAAGCCTCTCCGGTTGAAACCAGAAAGATGGGGTGTTTTTGAATGTATGAAATCTGCTAATTACTGCACGGTATTTTCGCCCCATTTATTGGTGCTAACCCTGTCGGATACCACTTTACCAACTTTGAAATACAATGATATCAACTCACTGTTGGCTTTACTGTAAACACGGTTTCGTGCTTCGGTTATGAGCGTAAGAATATACTCAAAATCTTGTTTGTGTGTGTTGTCTAAATTCATACGGTAAAATTGTAATGGAAACAGCGCTTAAAAATCAGGGCTTCCGGTCACTTTTTGAATAGTGAAGGAAACAAACCCGATAATTTTAAGTAATCTACAAATATAAAACCAAACTCATCTTGAATAAAAACTTATAGATAGTTTCGGTGTTAAATTTCCAAATTCACGTCTACGCTTAAAACAGAAGAGTTAACTCAAAAACCCACAAAATGCTCCCACACTAAAACTAAAGCATTGCTCAAACTATGAAGCAGCACCCCATACCAAAACCCGTAAACGATACGAATATACCCCAATAGAAATCCGGCAAAAATCTGTGGCAAGGTAATGAGCCATATAAACCAATAATGAGTGCTATCAGCCTCATAAGTGATAATATGTATTAGCCCGAACACTAAAGCCGACAAGTAATAAACCCACCTGAAATAGGATTCCGTTTTGTAATTGACCAAAAAGAGACGAAAAATAAGCTCTTCTATAACCGGGGCAATAAGTACGGCTGAAATGATGGTTTTCGTAGAAATCCCTCGCCTCGTTTCTATAAGCGGATTATAGAACCACCCTGTTTTCTCTGCCGGAACTACTACTCCATACCAAAGTAAAAAATTTATAACAAAACCTATCAGTACAAAACAAACCCCAACATTCAATAATTTTTGCAGAACAGAAATATCCGGGTAGTGAGGCTTACCGGGGTACTTTATAAAATTCAAGAAGTCCGAAAACAGGGATTTTGTGTGGTAAAATATTTTTTGCATATAGTATAGAATTTATCCCTTTTAGCTGCTGTTCATTTTGAAATCAGATTTTGATTTCTAAAAACTAAATTAACTATTATTTCAAATACCAGGATGTTTTTCACAAAAAATGCACCATAAGTTACTTTTTATGTGCTCAATTGATGATATTGCATATTACTTTAACCTGATAAAGATAACGCATAAAATGAAACAGTTTTTTAAAGAGTTATTTGAATATGGATATCACTTTAACCAAAAATTGGGAGATGTTTTTAATGACAATCCGAACAAAATATCCGAAAAGTCATTCCAACTATTTAACCATATTCTGAACGCTCACCAAATCTGGAATAATAGAATTGAGCCGAAACAACCCACTTTTGGTGTTTGGGAAATTCACAATGTTCAGGACTTGAAAAATATTGATCAAATTAATTACGAACAGACTTTACAAATACTTGATGCAGCTGACCTAAACGAATCAATTAATTACGCAAACACCAAAGGGCAGGCTTTCAACAACAATATTAAGGATATCCTTTTTCACATCATTAATCACTCTACTTATCACAGAGGGCAAATCGCTACTGATTTCAGGCAAAACGGACTAGAGCCTCTGGTTACAGATTACATTTTCTACAAAAGATAAGAGGGCGGACCTTAAAGAAAATATACTTTAGTTATCATTCATTTTGTGATAAGGCGATTAGAAGCAACAGTACGTTATATAAAGCTTCTTTTTATAAATTTGTTTATTCCAAAACTATCAATGAAGAAAATAGTACTCTTAACCCTGACCTTAAGCATCTTCTTCCCTTTAACATCACCGGCCCAATCCACCCTCCCACCCGGCCTGGATGCCCATATAGCACGCGTACTGGAAACCTTTGATGTTCCCGGAGTAGGTGTGGCCGTGGTGAAAAACGGGGAAATCCTGCTCAGCAAAGGCTATGGCATCAAACGACTGGGATACCCCGACCCTGTGGATGAAAATACCCTCTTCAGCATTGCTTCCAACAGTAAAGCCTTCACCGGCACGGCATTGGGCATGCTGGTAGAGCAGGGTAAGCTGAGCTGGGAAGATCCTGTGATAAAGCACCTGCCCTGGTTTGCACTTTCAGATGATTATGTCACCCAACATCTGACGGTAAGGGATTTGCTGGTACATCACAGTGGCCTGCCGGCTTATGCCAATGACATGCTGAACTTCCCTCCGGCCCAGATGAGCCGTAAGGAGCTGCTGATGAAGCTTAAAGATACGCCGCTGGTGCATGAGTTCAGGTCGGTCTATGCCTATGACAATATTCTTTACCTGGCCGCGGGTGAGGTGGTGGAAGCCGTTTCCGGCATGAGCTGGGAAGAGTTTGTGGAGAAAAGAATTTTTAAGCCATTGGGCATGAATAACAGCATCAGCCGCTTTTCCACGATGCGGAATCAACCCAATATTGCTTATGCACATGCACGGAGAAACGGAGCTTTGAAAGTAATGGATACTTTTTTTGATCTGAACATCGGCGACCCGGGTAACCCGGCCGGAGGAATTGCCACTTCTGCCGCCGATATGGCCAAATGGATCAAAATGCACCTGGATTCCGGGAAGGTTAGCTCTGAACGCAGACTGTTCAGGCCCGGGGTAACCAAAGAACTCTGGAAAACCGTGATACCCATGCCGATCAGCCAGGAACCCGAATGGCTAAAGCCTGCCCAAAAACATTTCTATGGTTATGCACTGGGCTTCCGCACCTATGATTACCGGGGGTACCAGGTGATCGGCCACGGTGGTTTGCTTACCGGCTTTGTTTCACAGATCGCGCTGGTACCGCAGCTGGACCTGGGTGTGGTGGTGCTTACTAACCAGCTGTCTTCCGATGCCTACTGGGCCATCATCCACCAGGTGCTGGACTATTATATGAAAGCCGAACCTTTTGACTGGATTGCTGGATATAAAAAAACAACGGACAAAGCCATTGCCCGCCAGGACTCACTGGCCAAAGCCTACCAGCCAGTGCTGCCAGACCCTAACCTCCCGCGCTCACTACCGCTGGATTCTTATGCCGGAGTGTATAAAGATCCTTTTATCGGGCGTATGATCATTACCGGAAAAGACCCGGATGCCCTGCACCTTTCCTTTACCAAAGCAAAATATTACAGCGGGAAGCTTCAACATTTTCACGGCGACCTGTTCCGCCTGGTTTATGATGACCCCAACAGAGGCGAAGGGCCATTCCTTTCGTTTATCCTGAATGCCGATAAGTCGATACGTGAAGCCCGTTTTGTATCCGAAAAATCAGACGGGGGTTCTTCCCTTCAACGAATTGTATTAACCCCCGACAAACAAGCGATCACAGATACCATGGCATTACGAGAAAAAATCAATGACGAACTCAAAAAACACCCGGATGCTCAGTTTGGCTATGCCTTTATAGATCTTCAGACGGGTGAGCGACTCTCCCACCAGGGCGAACACAGCTTTCATGCGGCAAGTACCATGAAGACTCCCGTAATGGCGGAAGCATACAAACAGGCTGCTGCCGGCAGGTTTTCCCTGGACGATGAAGTGGAAGTCTACAATCGCTTTACCAGCATTGCCAATAAGAAAGTGACCTACTCCTTAAATGCATCGGATGACTCTGAGCAAGGCTTATACAGCATGATTGGAAAAAAAACAAGCTGGAATGACCTGATCTACCGCATGATTACCGAGAGCAGTAACCTGGCCACCAATATCCTGATTGACAAACTGGGAGCAAAAAATATCATGGCCACCCTCCGGTCGATCGATGCCCGGGGTGTACAGGTACTGAGAGGCGTGGAAGATACCCCCGCTTATGAAAAAGGAATGAATAACACCGTTACCGCAGACGGGCTGGCGACGTTCTTCAGCGCACTGGCCACCGGGAAACTGGTCAATAAATATGCTACCGGGGAAATTATCGATATCCTTGCCGATCAGCAGCATCGTGATATTATCCCCGGCCGCCTGCCGAATTCGGTAAAAGTAGCCAACAAAACCGGCTGGATTCCGGGTATCAATCACGACTCGGGCATCGTATACCTGCCAGACGGCCGTAAATATGTATTGATATTGCTTTCCCGGGGCCTGGAGGAAAAGGAGGCGAAAGAAACCTTATCCCGGGTATCAAGGCATGTGTATGATTATGTCAGTAATCAGTAATGCTGTTTAAAGCCATAAAGGTCATTGTTTTCACAATTTACAAACGGAACCTAAGCCCCGTACTCATCGTAAAACCGTTTGAATAGATCGGCTTTGATTGGATTTTGTCCGCTTTTGCACCTGTCCCCATCCCGCCTGCTTCGAAGTAATAACCTGACCTGTGATGGGTCAAAAATTCAAACCCGAAAAGCCCGTATCCCCCGGACAGGGTATTCTTAGTTGAAAATTTTGAAGCAGGCAGCAGTAAAACCACTCCTCCTTCTCCATACACAAATATTTTGTTTTCGATGATCGGGTGCCGGCCTCTGAAACCCATTTGTATGTTTTGATAGGGAGTCCATACCGTTTCGTTGTTTTCGGCGTACTGAAGCCATTGAAAGTTTCCTCCAAGTTTCACCGCTACGGAGTTATTGGCAAAATAGGGGCTTATAATATGTACACCGACTCCAAAATCATTCTGGAACTGGTTGATGTTTAGCCCCACTGCCAAACTATTTTTTTCCTGTCCATACATATAAGGCCCGGCTAAAAGTAATGCCGCTGCCAGAAGTAGTTTTATTTTTTTCATTGTAATAACCCGTTTTACGATTTCAAATAATTTCAATCAAATAAATCTTCCTTGTCTAAATGGTTTATGGTGTTTTTTCTTGTCCGGAGGAAGAAAACGAAATGCCCCAGAAGGAAAAATCCCCAAATAGCCGCTGTGGTGTGAATAATGGCTATGTCTTCATATTTTGAGTTGAAACCCGATACAAACCAAAGTTCAGAAATAATACTATGCACGATATAGGTGGTCAGGTGAAACCGGAAACCCACATCATAAATAGGAAGATACCTGCTGTCTTTTTCTCCGAAAGTCCAGCCTGTGATAAACATGCCAATGGCGTAAATGGCAGCAGAAAGAACTACGATAAGATTTGAGCCGGTTTCAATTCCATAGCTCAATGAGTATCTGAAGAGGAGGGTTAACACCATTGCAGCTATTGCGAATTTTATAAGATGATGAGTTATAAGTTTCATTTTATTAAAATTTTAAAAGTCTTTTAATTTCTTCCGAATAAAACAACCGGATGTTTCTTCTGACAAATCTGTCAAATAAGGTTTGCCCCAAATCGGTGAGATAGTAGTATTTCCTTTCAGGGCCTTTATTGCCTTTCCTGAGTTCGTAAGCTAAAACATGAATATATTCGTACTTTCTCAATGCCCTGTATAAACTTTGCTCTTCACAGGTGATAGCTCCTTTTGATTTGGTTTCTACAAACTCCTTGATTTCGTCTACATACTTTTTACTCTCCTGTAGTGCCAGAAAAATCCACAAAGTGAGCTGTCCTTTTTTGTAGGTTTCTTCCCAGGAGGATAATAGTTCTGAAAGAATTTTTTCATTTTCCATATTATATTCAATATGTATTATTCAACTTGTATAATACAAATATAATATAATTGATATTTGATTGCCAAATTTTTTCGGAATAAATTCTTTAAAATGGAATAACCCTACTTCAATGAAAACTTCAGCGCCGCATTGATCCCGAACTTATTCGGCGAAATCAGGTAAGTGGGCTTAGAGAACGGAAACTCAAAATACGGAGCAACCTGCCCGTTGACCCGGCCATACTTATACTGGATGCCCATACCGTAATAGAGGTTATTGAATATCTTGGGCTTATACCGGCTTTCCACGTTCTGGTACGGGTTATCCTTAAAGCCATCATTCACAAATGTCACATTTTCAGACACCTTCAGATCCAGCCGGGTACCCGTACTGATCAGGAAATCCAGCCGGTAGGTCAACGGCACATAATAGCTCATATAAAGCGGCATACGTATCCGGGAAGTCTCAATGGTGATGTCGCGGATACCCCCTGCAGCAGAACCCGGGGCCTTAGGTGGCTTATAGCTGTCTTCAAAGTTCTTCCCGGTATCCTTATTAAAATCTTTGGGCACCGGGAAAGACATGGTGGAGCCGTTGGCGATGGAGACTCCCGTACTGAGGCTGAAGCGATTTTTCAGGAAAACCTCTACCAATGGCCCGAATGAAAATGCGTTATTTCCTCCCATATAGTCGGTTTCCACTCCCGGCCTTGCATTAAAGTTGGGCCAGAATTTACGTTTCTGTACGGCTGAAGGTTGGGTTTCTCCGGCAATCACCAGGGTATCCTTTGCTCTTTTATGTTCCTGCTTATCCGGCTCCCTGAAAGTATTTTCTTCCTGCGTATATACCGGCAGACCGGTAAAAGCTGCAGGCCCGGAAACGGTGCTGTCAGGAGTTACGGTATACTCCGGTTCCCTATTCCGGACGGGTACTTCTTCTCTGCCGGCTAAGGGGTCAGCGATGTAGCGATCGCGGTAAATGTATTTATATACCGTCTGGTAAACAGTATCGGTTATGATCTCTTTTTCCAGTGCTTTTTCTTCTGTTATGGTGGTTAGTGTATTGGTCTTTTCAAATGGTTCGGGTTTTGAATTAAACAAAAGGTTAAACAAGAGGGCGAGGGAAGATATCCCGCCGAAGATCCAGCCGCCGTAGGTCTTTAAAAAAGTTACATACCATGGCACGGGCAGTAGCTTCCGGAAACTCTCCCAGGCTTCAGGCGTGTAATCCGTCTGAAGCGATTCGAGCTTCTTTCGTATCTGGTCATCAAAATCTTTTTCAGACATATCAATATTTCATTACTTTATCTGCTGCATATAGTCTTATCCATTCCTGGAGCTTCAGGCGGGCCTTTACGAGGTTAGACCTCGAAGTTCCTTCATTGATATTCAGCATTTCAGCAATCTCGGCATGCGAATAGCCGTCGATTGCAAAAAGTGAAAATACGGTCCGGTACGAGGGGGGCAGCCGCTGTACCAGCTCCAGGATCTCCTCTGCACTCAACTGATCCGTCACCTCCGCCCGGTCGGCTTCCAGGTGGGGCACTTCACTGACATCCACCAGGGCCACTTTCGGGCTGAACTTCCGGTAATGATCAATGCAGGTACGCACGGTAATGGTTTTCAACCAGGCCGGAAAACTTTGCATTTCATTAAAAGAATGAATGTTCTTAAATACTTTCAGAAAGGCATCGTTCACCATTTCTTCGGCATGGGCATGATCTGAACCATACCTCAGGCAAATCTTTTTAGTGTACCCGTAAAAATTTTCAAAGAGGCTTTTCTGGGCGGAAGCCTTTCCGTCCTTGCACCCCCTGATGATGCTTTCCAAATCCGGTTTACTGTGTTTTCCCAGGTTCAATCGGTACGTTTGTCTTTACAAATAACTGAAGGTTCCGTATCAAAAGAATTTTGCCTTTTCTATCCATACGTAAAATAAAAACAAAACGATGCCTCCCGGGCTCAAAAAATATCAGGCATCAGTGAGCTGGGCCTCCTGTTTTTCGTGAAGCTCGGCGTAAAGACCGCCCCTTTGAAGCAACTCTTCGTGGGTGCCGGTGTCTACTATCCGTCCTTCATCCATCAGGATGATCTTATCGGCCAGGCGGGCATTGGAAACCCGGTGAGAGATGAGTATGGTGGTTCTGCCGGTCATGATCCGTTTCAGGTTATTCAGGATGTTATTTTCCGTTACGGTATCTACAGCCGACAGGCTGTCGTCAAGAATCAGGATACGGGGCTTACGGATAATGGCCCGCGCAATAGATACCCGCTGCTTTTGTCCTCCGGAAAGGGTGATGCCCCGCTCCCCTACTTTGGTATTGAAGCCTTCCGGGAAGTCCATAATGTTCTTATACACTTCAGCATCTCTGGCAGCGGTCAGTACCTCTTCATCGGTAGCCTCTTCGCGCCCGAAGCGGATATTGTTACTGATGGTATCTGAAAACAGGAAAACCTCCTGGGTAACATAGCCTATCTGCGCCTTATAGTAAGAGAGGTCCAGGTCTTTCAGGTCTACCCCGTCAATCTGTATTTGCCCTTCTTCAATATCATACAGCCGTAGTAGCAGGTTAGCCAGCGTACTTTTCCCGGAAGCGGTGGTACCGATAATGGCCACACTTTCTCCTGCACAAATCTCCAGTGAAACATGATCCAATGCCCTGATTCCCGTGTCGGGATAGGTAAATGAAACGTCCCGGAAGCTGATATTTCCTTCCACATCCATCGGCAGGTTCCGCTGAGAAACGATATCATTTTCCAGGCGGAGAAACTCGTTGATCCTTTTCTGTGAAGCAGCTGCCCGCTGAATCTGCCCGGAGGTCCAGCCCAACGCTGCCATAGGCCAGGTGAGCATGAACACATACATTACAAATTCAGCAATAACCCCTAACGATATCTTCCCGGAAATCAATTCCTGCCCGCCCACAAAAACACAGATAATGGTACTTAACCCGATCAGGAAGATCATCAGCGGGTGAAACATAGAGTCTACCCGGGCCAGCTTCAGCGACTCGTACTGGTATTTCAGGCTCTCTTTTTCAAACTGATCATAGAATTTTTCCTCTGCGGCAAACGATTTAATCACCCGGATACCCGAATAGGTTTCCTGCGCATTGGTGGAGAGGTTAGCCAGGCTTTTCTGAATCCGCTCCGAGCGACGGTTAATGATGCTGCTCACAATAAAGATACTCAGCGACAAAAGCGGCAACGGAATCAGTACGTACCAGGTCAGCCGGGCATTGACCGAAAACATATAGCTCACCACCAGCACCACCAGCACAAACATATTCAGCAGGTACATAATGGCCGGGCCCAGGTACATCCGTACCTTGGATACGTCTTCGCTGATGCGGGCCATGAGATCACCCGTCGAGTTCCGCTTGAAAAAAGCCAGGGGAAGGGTCTGATAATGCGCGTAGATTTCGTTTTTCAGGTCATATTCAATGTGCCTCGACATCACAATCAATGTCTGGCGTACCGCAAAGAGAAAAACCCCTTTGATCACGGCCATCAGAATGATGAGTCCCCCCAGCACGGTAATACCGAACGTAAGGGTCTTATAGGTCACCGGCTGAAAACCCGAATGCCGGAAAAGGAAATAATGATCTACATTGGTCTCTACCAGCTCCAGGGCATGGCGTACAATCTGTGCCGGAATGATGCCGAACAGGTTGGAAAGAACAGTAAATACTATACCCAGTAGTAGTAATCCCTTATACTTAAGGAAATATTTATTCAGATACGCTAATTCTTTCATTAACTGCCCGTTAAGCCTTACTACAGGTTTCCCTGTTTTTACAAAACTCTTTTACCACCTGCTGGTAATATTGTTCATACTGTGTAACCACCACGTTCATATCAAACTCGCGGGCACGTTCCAGGGCCCGCTGCTTAAACCCGTCAAGGTTTTGTTCGTCTAATATAAACAGGGCGTTCTTCACCATATCTTCTATGTCGCCGATATCGCTGAGAAAACCGGTTACCCCGTGAATATTCAGCTCGCTTAATCCGCCCGTGTTACTTGAAATCACCGGTACCTGGCAGGCCATGGCCTCCAGTGCCGCCAGGCCGAAACTTTCTTTTGCCGAAGGCATCAGGAACAAATCTGCCACGGAAAGCACCTCTTCCATAGCTTCCAGCTTACCTATAAACCGCACATCTTCATCTATACCCAGGTGGCGGGTCAGCAGCTCCATATTCTGCCTTTCCTCCCCGTCGCCGATCAGCAGGAGCTTGCTCGGCACCACGTCACGTATCCTCGCAAACACCCGGATCACGTCATCTATTCTTTTTACTTTCCGGAAATTGGAGGCGTGCACCAGCAGCTTTTCACCGTTCGGACAAATAAAACGTTTGAAATGTTCCTTTTCCTGTTTATAAAAACGCTCCAGGTCTACAAAATTGTAAATAACTTCAATAGGTTTATGGATAGAAAAGGCGTCAATGGTTTCCTGGCGCAGATCATTGGATACTGCAGTCACCCCGTCAGATTCATTGATACTGAAGGTGATGATGGGCCGGAGGGAAGGGTCTTTCCCCACAATGGTGATATCCGTGCCGTGCAGGGTAGTAATCACGGGGATGTCCAGTCCCTGCTGCCTCAGAATCTGCTTGGCCAGGAAAGCTGAAGTAGCATGGGGAATGGCATAATGTACATGAAGAAGGTCAAGTTTCTCATACTTCACCACATCTACCATCTTACCCGCCAGGGCAGACTCATAGGGCGGATACTGAAACAAAGGATAAGACGATATGTTTACCTCATGGTACCAGATGTTTTCACTGAAGAAATCGAGCCGGATAGGCTGCGCATACGTGATAAAATGAATCTGATGTCCTTTTTGCGCCAGCGCTTTACCTAATTCCGTAGCTACCACACCGCTCCCGCCAAAAGTAGGATAACATACAATTCCGATCTTCATGTATTCGTTCTTTCCTAGTTAAACGTTTAATTCGCCCCAAATAATTCCATATCCTGTTTATTCGTTATTAACTTTGGAACTAAAACCGTTAAACGCCTATTAAATCTTTCCTCAAACTTATTCGCTGGAAAAACCTGCTTATAGTGGCCTTTACCCAGTATATGGTAAGGATATTCCTGGTTTTTGACCATCCGTTTTACTGGAAAACAGATCTTCATTTCCATCTCCTGGTTTTTACCACCGTGCTTATTGCGGCGGCAGGTTACATTATTAATGATTATTTTGACATCAAAATTGACCGTATCAATAAGCCCCACCGGGTATGGATCGGCAAGATCATCAGCCGCAGAAATGCGCTGCTGACCCACCAGGTTTTCAGCGGTGCCGGCATTATACTGGCTTTCCCCATCGGCTGGAAAGCCGTACTCATCAATATGCTCAGTGTGGGCCTGCTGTGGCTATATGCTTCCGGATTCAAGAAAAAGCCGTTTATCGGCAATCTGGTGGTGGCTTTGCTGACCGCCCTGGTGATTGCCGAGATCGCGCTGATCTATGACCCTGACAACCGCCTGATTTACATGTATGCCGTATTTGCCTTTTTCATTAACCTCATCCGGGAGATCATCAAAGACATGGAAGATATCCGGGGAGATGAGCATCACGGCGCCAAAACCCTGCCCATTCTTTACGGCATACACAAGACCAAGCAGCTGCTTTACCTCCTGATGGCCGCCTTCCTGGTTTCCATGTTTTTCTTTATGTACAAGGTGGAAGACATCAAAATACGGCTGTTTTCCGGCATCCTGCTGACCCTCTGGGCCATTCTGCTGGCCTTCATTTTCCGCGCCGACCGCAAAGCCCACTTTTCCCGCCTGAGCGACCTCTGCAAGTGGATCATCCTGGCCGGGCTGGTGAGTGTGATACTGTTCCGGTTATAGAAAGCTTCTGTGCATGGATTGCCAAATCCGGGCATCACCCCTACCCCTTTCTGTATTTTGTCTAAAATGGTACGGGGCGCTTTTTCTCTTTCTGCCATAAGATCGTCCCTACGGGACTTTGGTAAGTACCTGCCCGCTTTTTAGCTCCTGAGGAGCTACCTTTTGATAGAAAATAAAGGAGGCTCCCTCCCTGTAACTTCATAGGAGCAGTCTTATAAAAAGCTACCATTTTCCCATGTTAATAATATAAACCAAAAGAACAGGTAATCCCGGTTAAATTTGGTTATATATTGCGAAAGAAAACGGCCATCTTCATTATGATTGACATTTTAGACAGGGAAAGAACGTTTGACATCCTAAGCCGGCTTCAGGCAGACGAGAAACCCCGTTTCGGGGCCATGACCGCCCAACACATGGTAGAACATTTAAGTTTTTCGGTTCGTTTCTCTAACGGAAAAGAGCCTCAAAAACATTATTATTCTCCGGAAAAGGAACAAAAAATCAAAACGTACATTCTCAATACGGATAATGATTTTATGATTGGTTTTAAAGCACCGGTTTTACCGGCAGAAGGCCTTCCGGAACTTCAATGCTCCGGTTTAGACGAAGCTCTTTCCATTCTAACAATTGAACTGGCCGGCTTTAACGATTACTTTAAAAAATATCCGGAAGCCCGGCCAATCAACCCCACTATGGGCGAATTAAATTACAAGGAGTGGATACGGTTTCATAACCGGCATTTTACTCATCATTTTAAGCAATTCGGGCTATTATAACCATGAATATTCTGTCTCACAAAATAAACGACATCGAAATTGCAGAAGTAATTTCAGATGAAATCATCATCCGGAGTACGGAAGATGCCCTGGACCTGCTGGGGAATGTGTATTATCAGGGCTTCGACAGGATGATCATTCACCAGGAGAATCTTACTCCTGATTTCTTTGACCTGAAGAATAAAATGGCGGGAGATATTCTCCAGAAGTTTTCAAATTACCGGGTCCGGCTGGCCATTGTAGGTGATTTTTCAAAATTACCGGGTAAAAGCCTGCGTGATTTTATTTTTGAGAGCAATAAAGGAAAGATGGTTAATTTCGTGGCTTCGGTCAATGAGGCACTGGGACTTTTAACTTAATAGAAGCTTTCTAACTATCTTATACAGATACCGGACTTATTCTGATCTCGCCACCCATTGCTTTCAAAACTTTTCTAACCGTTTCAAACTGGGGCTTTGCTCCTTCCGATAAGGCTTTGTACAGGCTTGGCCTGCTCAATCCTGTTTCTTCCGATATCCTGGTCATTCCGATAGCTCTTGCAATATGGCCAATAGCAGTAACAATATCCGAATCATCTCCTTCTTCTAAAACCGTATTAAGATATTCTGCAATCATTTCATTGCTGTCCAAATAGTCTGTAATATCAAATTTTGAGCTGCCCATCTTCTTACTTATTTTATCTTTCTCCAAATTTCTTTTGCTCTTTCAATATCTTCTTGCTGTGTCGATTTATCTCCCCCAATCAGCAAAATAATTATTTTATCACCCTTTATTTTGAAATAAATCCGATACCCTTTAGCATAATTTATTTTCAATTCACTAATTCCATCACCTACAGGCTTGCAATCGCCAAAGTGAGCATCACTTTCAATTTTTTGCAGCCTGAATAGAATTTTAGCCTTAGCCCTTAAATCCCTCAATTTCCTCAGCCACTTGTCGAATTCTGTAGTTTTTTCAATATAGTACATTCAAGTGCGTGTATTCATTTGGATACAAATATACAAAAAAAACTAATTCTCCAAAATTCCAGCCACGAACTATATAATAACAGAAAAAGAACCTAACTTTAAAATCCCGGAAAAGGCATAGCCCGGGGTCCCCCGATATGTTCGAAAGTTTTCAGACCATCATCATTATAATTGCGTCCATTGCGCTCTTCGTATTCGGATTGCAGAGCTTCAGCAGGGAAATAGAAAACCTGGGCACGGATACCCTCTCCAAATGGATTGGTAAAATCACAAGGATTCCTTTCGGAGGGCTCCTGCTGGGTGGGCTGGTGACTGCAGTGATCCAGTCGAGTACCCTGGTCTCTACCCTTACGGTATCCCTGGTGAATACGGGGGTCATTACCTTTCGCGACAGTATCATGATCCTCCTGGGGACCAATATCGGTACTACTTCCACCGCCTGGATCGTCTCCATGAACTCTTACTTCCTGGGACCTTTCTTTATTGTTCTGGGGTCAGCCATCAGCATGATCCCCACTAAAATCGCAGTAGCGGGCAAGTCGGTTTTTTACTTTGGCTTTATCTTCTTCTCGCTTTCGTATATCAGCCAGGCCATGGAGCCTATCCGGAACGATCCATACCTGGTACAGGTGCTTTCAAAAGCCTCCAATCCACTGCTGGGAATCCTGTACGGGATCATTATTACGGTAATCATCCAGTCGAGCTCCGTGGTGGTCGGCCTGGTTATTGTGCTGCTCTCACAGGGAACCATCGATATCAATTCGGCCATTCCTATTGTGATCGGTGCCAATATCGGAACCACCTCTACCGCCTTAATGGTCAGCATGCAGTTTTCCTCTCTTTCAAAACTGGTGGCCTGGGCAGCGTCCCTTTTTAATATAGTGGGGGTAATCATTATGTTTCCTTTTTTCGGTATTCTCAAAGAAATCGCTCTTGCTTTCAGCAGCCAACCCTCCCTACAGGTGGCTATTGCCTATACCATCAGCAATACCTTTACCTCTGTTTTCTTCCTGGTACTGATCAATCCTACTTTAAGGCGCCTGCAAAAGCACCGGTGGTATAAAGCATCTGACGAGGCAAATGCGCAATAGATATGCATAAAATTGTACAATTGATATACACAATTTTGTACTTTTGCGCCTATGAAAAAAATCGCCATTTTCGCTTCGGGTTCAGGGTCTAACGCCGAAAATATTATTCATTATTTTAAGGATTCCGCATCGGTGGAAGTAACCATGATCCTGACCAATAATGCCTCTGCAGGAGTGATAGAGCGGGGAAAACGACTGGATATTCCGGTGGTAGTGTTCAGCAGGAACAATTTCAGCCAATCAGATACCGTGATCCGGCTTTTAAAGAATAACGGAACCGACTGGATCATCCTGGCGGGTTTCCTGTGGCTGGTTCCGGAGAATCTTATCCGGGCTTTCCCTGACCGCATTATCAATATCCATCCGGCATTGCTTCCGGCTTATGGCGGAAAAGGAATGTGGGGACACCATGTGCATGAAGCGGTAGTCAGGAACGGCGAAAAAGAATCAGGCATCACCATCCATTATGTAAACGAGCACTACGATGAAGGGGAAACTATCTTCCAGGCAAAATGCGAAGTAGCGTCCTCTGATACACCCGAATCCGTAGCCCAAAAGGTGCACGAGCTGGAATACCGGTATTTCCCCGGGGTGATCGAAGCCGAAATCCTGAAAAAATAACCCGCTTATTTCTTATCCAGCGCGTATTTCCCGGGCCCGGTAAGAATCAGGGCTACCGAGATCACCAGGTAAAGCAGGGCTTTCTCTTTAGTAGTAAAGGGATCGGCAGAATGAACTACAAAAGCCGCGATCAGCATGGTTACGGCATTAAACAATAAGGCGGTACGGGTGAATAATCCCAGCATGATAAGGATAGAGCAGAAAAATTCTGCAAATACCGTCAGTCCCAGGCTAAGACCCGAACCCATTCCTATAGGGTCACCGAACTGGAAGTTCCCCACCACTACTTTCTGGAATTTCGGCCAGCCGTGCGTAAGCATGAAGGCAAATGAAAAAAAACGTAAAATCAATAGGCCCATATCTAAGGATATGGGGGCTGCAGACCTTAATTTTTTCAGCATAGTTATTTAATTTCTTCGTAATCAATGTACTGCCCATCCGAATCCTTCGAGCGCTGAGGCCGGTGGGGCGTAGCATTTTCAACCCTTACGTCCCCTTCTTTACGGGACGGATTTTGTTTTTCGTAATATTTTTGCTGTTGCTGTACTACCTTATTCATGACCAGCATACGGAATACAAAACGAATAACGGGCCCGATAAGTATAAAAAACAAGAACAGAAGAAAAAGAAATTTCATTGACTTAGATGAATAATGATATATAAATATAACGCTGAAAAGAAGAAATCCATTCACCGTTCATCATGAAAATAGCTCATTCAGCCAGGCGGATCAGGTCAGAAAGTACTTCGGGGTCATTGGGACGCCTGGCGTTAGGGTTTACGATCTTCCCCTCTTTGTCAATCAGCATATACCTCGGAATACTTCGTATCCCTAGTTTAGCCAATATCTCAGCTCCCCATCCGCCTTCCACATGGCCGTTCACAAAATCTTCCAGTCCGTTAGATTTAATCCCGTCCTTCCATTTTTCTACCGCATCATCAATGGATATATAGAGAAACACAATATCTTTTTTCAATTTTTCAGGAAGGGATTCGTGCAGCTTTTTAGCATACGGAAACTGGATTTTACACGGTCCGCACCAACTGGCCCAGAAATCCACATATACTACTTTTCCTTTGAATTTCGACAGATCAAACGTTTTTCCTTTCAGATCTGAAAAGCTCAGCACAGGGTTTTCTTTCGCTTTCTTCTCCCGCTCCTTTTCTGCTATAACGGCCTGCTGTTGTATCACATCATCCAGGTATTTCCCCGTAAACCGGCTCCTGATCTCTTCATTTTCTATCTGGCTGACCACACTTTGGGCCAGGCTTACACTCAGGTAGGGTTTATGAGCCATCAGCAGCTGCGCCAGGGAATAATCTATCACTTCTCCTTTGAGGTGCTTCAGTGAATATTCCACTTTGTCATTTACCATGAGCAGCATATTGGTATACTTTTCAAAATTCCGCTCCCTGGAATTCTCATAACTCACGTAATAAGGCACCAGGCTTCGGAAAGCCTTATACTTCAGGTAGGAAGGTTGGCTCAGATCCTGCTTCCGGAATCCCCGGGTGATTTCTTCGGGTACTGATACCAGTCTTCTCGACTTCTGGTCGTTATTGGCCCGGATCACCGGATACGCATAGATCAGGTGCCAGTACTGAAAATCGGCTTCTTGTTTCAGGTGATCTTTCAGGAACGGGGTTATCTGAGCATTTTCCAGGAGTTTTTTCTGAGCTCCCCTTTGTTCAAAAAGCTCCATTTCCAGGGCATCTACGGTAAGGGTGCCAAAACGTTCGTACTGAGCCGGGTTGTCGTAATATTTCGCAAATTTCTCTTTGAAATCCGTCAGAAATGCCTTGTTGCGGGTATCAGAAAGCTCTCTTATGAGAGAATCTTCGTAAGGCCGGAAAATCACAATATCCAAACTGTCAGGTACAGCCTCGCCGGCCCAGGCACTATACGTAAATAATAAGAATACAAATATCTTTTTCATATCTTGTCTTCCCTCTATAATCGTTCAAAAAGCTCTACAAAACCCAGGAAAGGTCTTTGCCAGTATTTTTCTTCGTGCTTCCCTGCTTCATCCCATTCCAGGGCCGCCCGTATGTTCTTTCCATGTGTAAAGATATCGTAGAGCTGCCGGCTGAAGACCGGGAGGGTATCGCCTTCTTTTTTCCCGTAATAGATAAGTACGTTACGGGGCTTCTCATCTTCCAGCCCTTTCCTGGCCTGCTCCAGCACATAGGCATTATCCGGTAAAGGCCGTGCCTGTGCCATAGAGAAAAGTCCGGCTGTCTGGAAAACATCGGGGTATTTCAGAATAGCTTCCAGTGAGATCAATGCTCCCATGGAGCTGCCGGCAATAGCCCTTACCGGCATGGTCCGGAACTGCTGTTCAATCTGCGGGATGAGCTCTTCTGTCAGGAACTGCAAATAGCGTGCCCCGCTGATTTCCCGCGGCTCTTTCCAGGGGTAAGGAGAATACTCACTCAGCCGGTCGGCGTCTGAGCCGATGCCCACGATGATAAACTGGCCCCGGTTAAAACGGTTCAGGGAATCAAGAGTTTCATCTACGCGCCATTCCTGTCCGTTATGGGTATAGTAACCGTCAAAGAGATTCTGGCCGTCCTGCAGGTAAATCACCGGGTATTTCCGCCTCCCGTTTTCATATCCGCGGGGCAGCCATACCCAGAAGGCCTTATCTTTTTCCAGGATTTTGGAATAAAGCGTATCTGCCGTCAGCCGTTCAATTTTTTTAGGTACTTTACGAATCCGGTCGCTCCAGCCCGCCACGCTGAGTACTACCACGGTATCTCCCGAAACGGTCAGTTCACGGTTGGCTACGGGATAACCCTCAGCATTACATTCTGCCTTTGACCAGTGCCCCCGGGTAAGCTTATATTCCAGGCGACTCCCTTCTTCCAGGGCAAGCTCCAGGCGGTAACGCCCTTTCTCCTTCCGGAAAAGGGCTGAAGAGTCAGCCGGGTTCCATCCTGTATGGTCAGATGCCAGGTAGAAAAGAACATCTTTGCCCGGGTTTTCCAACTCGAAAATCACCTTCTTCTGCGCATATAGGCAGGACGGAAGAAACAGGAGAAGCAGGAGCCGTATATTCATATTCGTTCCGGGAGTGAGATCCGGACACTGAAGTCCGGGTTACTCCGCTAAATTACAACATTCACGATACGTTTTGGCACCACGATGATCTTTTTCAGTGGTTTTCCTTCCATCCAGCGGATCACCTGCTCATGGGCCAGTACCTCTTTTTCGATTTCTTCTTTCGAAGCATCGGCCGGAAAAGTCAGGGTTACACGCACTTTACCGTTGATCTGAACCGGGTATTCAAAAGCATCTTCTTTCAGGTACTCCGGGTTCCATTGCGGGTAAGCGGCCCGGGTAATAGAATCCGTTTCACCGATGTGCGCCCACAGCTCTTCCGTAATATGCGGCGCGTATGCCGACATCACCACCAGCAGGTCTTTCAGTACCGCCTTTGAATGGCACTTTTGGTCGGTCAGCTCATTTACACAGATCATAAAGGTACTCACCGAAGTATTGAAAGAGAAGTTCTCAATATCTTCCGCTACTTTCTTAATGGTCTTGTGCAACGTTTTCAGGCTGTCTTTAGAAGGCTCGTTTTCTGTTACCACATAGCGGTCGTTCTGATCAAAGAACAGGCGCCACAGCTTCCGCAGGAAACGGCTGGTGCCTTCAATACCCTTGGTGTCCCATGGCTTGCTTTCTGTTAAAGGGCCGAGGAACATCTCGTACAAACGAAGGGTATCGGCCCCGTAACGATCGACCAGCGTATCCGGGTTGACCACATTAAACTTGGATTTCGACATTTTTTCCACCTCTGAACCGCAGATATACCTCCCGTCTTCCAGGATAAACTGCGGGTCATCACCGATGTCGTTCCGGGTGGCTTGGAATTTCACCAAATCCAACACATCACCGTCTACAATATTTACATCTACGTGCAGCGGAGTCACTTCGTAATCCTTTATTAATCCGTAAGATACAAAAGTAGGTACGTCAGTTCCCTTCACACGGTAAACAAAACTCGACCGCCCCTGGATCATTCCCTGGTTAATCAGCTTTTTGGCAAACTCTTCTTCCTTTACAAAACCTAAGTCTTTCAGCACTTTATTCCAGAAACGGCTGTACAGCAGGTGGCCGGTAGCATGCTCGGTTCCGCCCAGGTAGAGGTCTATATCTTTCCAGTACGCCAGGGCTTCTTCCGAAGCAAAAGCCTCTTCATTTTTCGGGTCCATGTAGCGGTACCAGTACCAGCTGCTGCCTGCCCAGCCCGGCATGGTGCTCATTTCCAGAGGATAAGCCGTAGTTTCTCCCTCCGGTGTGTAGGTCCAGTTCTGGGCCCTTCCCAAAGGCGGCTCCCCGGTTTCAGTAGGCTGGTATTTATCAATTTCCGGCAGGATCAGTGGCAGGTCTTTATCCGCCACCAGGTAAGGAATGGCCCTGCCTGCTGCATTGGTTTTAAAATAGACCGGTACAGGCTCGCCCCAGTAACGCTGACGCGCAAATACAGCATCGCGTAAGCGGTAGTTTACCTTTCCTTTCCCGATCTTATTTTCTTCCAGCCAGGAAATCAGCTTCGCCGTAGCTTCCTTGTATTCCAGGCCGTTGATCATTCCTGAATTAATGTATTTTCCTTCCTTGGTGGCATCCGCCTGGGTATCGATATCCTGCTGAGCATCCAGGATCGGAACAATAGGCAACTGGAAGTGCGTGGCAAAATTCCAGTCACGCTGATCGCCGGAAGGCACCCCCATCACCGCCCCCGTTCCGTAACCCGCCAGCACGTAATCGGCTATCCAGATCGGCACTTTCTCCCCGTTGACCGGGTTGATGCAGTAACTGCCGGTAAATGCTCCGGAAACGGTTTTCACGTCAGAAACCCGGTCCAGCTCCGAACGTTTCTGGGTTTCTTCGATGTATTCGCGGATGGCCTGCGCCTGCTGGGGCGTAGTCAGCCCGGCTACCCATTCGTGTTCCGGCGCCAGCACCAGGAAGCTCACCCCGTAAATGGTATCTACCCGGGTGGTAAACACTTCTATTTCCTTATCCGAGTTTTCCACCCGGAAGCGTACAGACGCACCGGTCGACTTCCCGATCCAGTTTCTTTGCTGTTCTTTCAGCGATTCTGACCAGTCGATGGTGTCCAGACCGGAGATCAGCCGGTCGGCATAAGCCGTAATACGCATCATCCACTGGCTCATTTTTTTCTGGATCACGGGATACCCGCCCCTTTCCGACACGCCGTCTTTCACCTCATCGTTAGAAAGCACCATCCCCAGGGCCGGGCAAAAGTTCACTACCGAATCCGCCAGGTAGGTCAGACGGTAGTCCAGTGAAGCTTCGTATTTCTTTTCTTCTGACCAGCTGTTCCACTCTTCTGCCGTAAATTCGGGCAGGTCATCAGCCGTTACCGCATTTACGGCGGCTGTTCCGCCCTGCGCCAAACGGTTATACAGCGTTTGGATGTCTTCTGCCTGATCGGTATCCTTATTGTACCAGCTGTTAAAGATCCGGCTGAAGATCCATTGGGTCCATTTGTAATATTCCGGGTCGGAGGTCCGTACCTCCCTTGACCAGTCGTAAGAGAAGCCGATGTTCTTTAACTGGGAAATATAGGTTTTGATATTCTGTTCGGTGGTAACGGCCGGGTGCTGCCCGGTCTGGATGGCATATTGCTCTGCAGGCAGCCCAAACGAGTCAAAACCCATGGGGTGCAGCACATTATACCCTTTCAGCCTTTTATAGCGACTGAATATATCGGAAGCAATATAACCCAGCGGGTGACCCACGTGCAGTCCTGCCCCTGAAGGGTAAGGAAACATATCCAGCACATAGTACTTAGGCCGGGAGGAGTCGATCTCTACCTTGTAGGTTTGGTTCTCTTCCCAGTATTTTTGCCATTTTTTCTCGATTTCCCGGTGATTATATTCCGCCATTTTGCCTGATTAATTCTAAAAATGCTGCAAAATTAAGGGAAATCCGGCGTGAAAGCTAATAAAATACGCTTCTAAGATTATTTTATGACCTCCCGGTACTTTGTCCAAAGTACATCCGCCACTTTTTCATGGCCTTTGGCATTGATATGGTCATCAAAGTAGAAATAATCTTCGTAATCCAGCACCGGGCCCAGGTTTACAAAATGAATATCCTTCACCCCCTGCTGGTTTGCATATTTTTCAAACTTCTGAATCATCTCCGGATCCGTATAAAAGCTGCCGGTATAGGTAAGGATCACCGGCACCGCACTGATCTGCCTGATTTCTGCCAGGATGGAATAAAACTCGGAAAGGAAGGCCGGGAATTCGTCAGGATTACCTTTGAGGGCTGCCTCTGTGGCGTCAGGGGCTTTCATACCCGCCACGGCATTGACCAAAGCCGTTTTCAGGTATTTAAACGGTAGCCGGGCCACGTACTTCTTATTATCGGCCACCTGGGCATCAAAATCAGCCTGGGTGCGTGATCCCAGTCGGTGATTTTTAATATAGAAATTATTTTCTTCCAGGTCAGTATCGTGAAACTGGATCACAATAGCCTTCAGTGAATCGGTTTGCGTACGGGCCAGCATCCGCATTTCGCGGGCCGTTCCATACGATGAAACACCTGTATTCAGGCATTTCAGTCCTGATTTAGCCTCAAATACAGCAGGAAAGCTCTGGTCCTGCTCCACTCCCCAGCCCATGGTGAAGGAGTCACCCAGGAAAATCACCTCCGGATGATCCAGGCTGGCCGCATCATCCCGCACCCCGAGCTCATTGACCCGGTAAGTGGTATTGAATTCAAATGATTTAAAACCGGACTGCCCGGGTTTCAGGGTATAAAATAGCTCGTTGTCGTATTGTGCTGACTCTTCCTGGAACTGGATCATGGAACGGTGATTCAGCCCTACCCGCTTAAAATGCGTCAGCCAGCCGGTCAGCTTGGCCTTGTCGGGCAAAAATCCGGCCCCGAAATTCAAAACCACTACGTAGGTCAGTTCCCATACCACAAAGACCAGGATAAATATCCACCATTTCAGGTTAAAGCTCCGGGCCAGCAGGTAGCCCAGCAGCAACAGGCAAACGCCGAAGCCGTAAGGCTGAACCCAATTCTGCAGCAGGGCTGTCACTCCCGGCCGGTTGGGAACCACAAACAGGTCTGCCCTGAAAACAAATATGACGGCTCCCAAAAGGGCCAGCACTGCCCCGATCAGGTATTTTTGCGATTTGGTCATTCTATTCCTGTGTTAAATTACCACGGGTAATTATTTTATCTCCATCTCCCAGATTCTGAATCCGTTAGCCGGTACGCTTACGTCCAGGCTGATCTCTTCTTCGGCTTTGATTTCCATCTTTTCCGCAGGTTCAAAAACCGGCTTGAGCCTCACCTTGATACGCCCGTCCTTAAATATTCCTCTAGGCAGCTTCAGGTTAAACTCCCTTTCGTTCTGAAGATCAAAATTATAAACAAAAAGCAGGCACTGCTTCCCTGAAAAACGGATATAGGAATAAATCACCCGTTCATCATAGCCCCGGCTTTTTCCGAAACCGTTCAGGTACTGCAGGTCATGAAATTCACCCGCATATACAGCCTCATTTTTTTGTATAAAATGAAGTAAACGCTCGTAATAGTTATGTACTGCTGCTGTTTTCTCATCCAGCGCATCCGCTGAATAGCTCCCCAGCCAGGATTGCAGCTCCGGCAGGCCCCAGAAATCAAAAATGGTGGTACGGCCGTCATCGCCCTGGAAACCTTCGGCCCGGTCAGGCTTGACGCCAAATTCCTGCCCGGCATAGATCATCACCGGCCCGGTATGAAGCGTGGCTGACAGCATCATAGCGGCATAGGCCGATTCCGGTGTCTTGCCGAATTCATCCGACGCTATCCGCTGCTCATCATGGTTTTCCAGGAAGCGTAACATTTTCCGCGAAAACTGACCCGATTCTTTCTGCCATACATCGGTGATATCCATGGCATTGCCGTGGCCCTCGATCAGTCGGCGCAGCGCATCATACAGTCCTACTTTATCGTAGAGGTAATCAAAATTCCCGTAATCCAGGTAGTTACGGTATTCGGCAGGATTATAGATTTCGGCAATAAAAATCACCCCGGGGTATTTCGCCTTCACGGCGGGGATCACCCAATGCCAGAATTCTACCGGGACCATTTCAGCCATATCACAGCGGAAGCCGTCTACCCCTTTGGCCGACCAGAAGAGCAGGATTTCCAGCATCTGCTTCCAGGTGGCAGGCACCGGGTCAAAATGTTTCTTTCTGCCGTTCAGGTAATCTACCCCGTAATTCAACTTTACGGTTTCAAACCAGTCGTTTATACTCGGCGACTCTGAAAAAACGTCGTTTCCGGTAGCTTTGGCCGGGTATTCGGAATAAGGACGGTCAAATGCCACGGGTGGATTCACTCCTTCAGGAACGGAAAAATGCTTTCCGGGAATGTAGTAAAAATTATTGGAAGGACTGAAAGTAAGGGTGGTATCGTCTTTTTCGCCAAAATCGGTTACCCCTGCCGGCTTCACATCCGACTTATACTGACGGGCCACGTGGTTGGGCACAAAATCAATAACGGCCTTCAGCCCGGCTTTACGGGTGCGCTGTACCAGGGCTTCGAATTCGGCCATACGGCGGTTTACGTCTTCAGCCAGGTAAGGGTTCACGTCGTAATAATCCCTGATGGCGTAAGGCGATCCCGCAATCCCTTTAACCACCTGGGGGTGATCTTTGGCAATCCCAAAAGCGGAGAAGTCAGTCATGGTAGCGTGTTCCACCACACCGGTGTACCATACATGACTTACACCGAATTTCTTTAATGCCTTTAGGGCACCGGCATTGATATCCACGAATTTACCCGTGCCGTTTTCCGAAAGGGTGCCATTAAATTTATTGGTAGTATTTTTATTTCCGAAAACACGTAAAAAAACCTGGTATACCGAAATTTTATCCATATTCTATAAAAAAGCGATAGCTGAAATCGCCGGCATTATGTTACTTTCGCAAAAATAACTAAAAATTTATGGCAAGGCATGCTTTTCTTTTTGATCTCGACGGTGTACTGGTAGATACGGCCGTATTTCATTTCCAGGCCTGGCGAAGGCTCACGCAGGAACTGGGCTTCGACATCGACGAAGAATTTAATGAGACCCTCAAAGGAATCAGCCGGATGGATTCACTGGAAAGAATCTTAAATCACGGTAAAGTAACGCTCACACAGGAAGAAAAAGAAGCCTTTGCCAAAAGAAAAAACGACTGGTACCTGGAGCTGGTAAACCAGATGACCCCGGCAGATGTGCTCCCGGGTGTGGAAGATTTTCTGAAGGCGGCCAAAAGTCAGAATATTAAGATCGCCCTGGGTTCTGCCAGCAAAAACGCCCCGGTTATTTTAGAAAAGACGGGCATTCTGCCTTATTTTGATGCGGTGATAGACGGGAACCATGTTTCCCGGAGCAAGCCGGACCCCGAAGTATTTATCAAGGGGGCAGAAACTTTGCAGGCAGCCCCTGCTGAATGCGTGGTTTTTGAAGATGCCTATGCGGGTATTCAGGCGGCCAAAGCTGCGGATATGTATGCGGTGGGGATCGGCACGGCGGAGGTATTGAGCAATGCGGATGTGGTGATTCCCGGTTTCGAGGGGATTACACCGGAGCAATTCCTTTAAATTGCAGACAAAGCTTTGAGTTCTTTGTGAAACCTACTTTGAGTTCTTTGTGCAAAATTTAGAATTTATGATTTCACAAAGAACTCAAAGTAGGTTTCACAAAGAACTCAAAGAAATAAATATAGTTTTGTTTCTTATGTAAAAAATGTTATATATTTACATACACAAAACTAAAACACATGACAGATAATCAAATTGCCAAAGTTGTTCTTGACTCTGCCTTTGAAGTCCACACTATCCTCGGGCCCGGATTACTTGAAACTGTTTACCGGGAATGTCTCTATTACGAAATTAAATCGCAAGGTTTATTCGTAGAAAAAGAAAAACTTCTTCCTGTTCAATACAAAAAAATCAGCCTTCATCATGGATACAGAATAGACATTCTTGTAGAAAAAAGAATTGTAATAGAACTCAAAACAGTAGAAGGGCTTAACAATTCTCATATTGCCCAAACACTTACTTATATGCGCCTGGGAAATTTCAATCTGGGCTTATTGTTAAACTTTAATGAAAGCTTGCTGAGAAACGGGCTGAAGCGCCTCATTTTATAACTAATTAAGACCCATAAAATACAAAATAATAAAACGGCACTTCATAAATATCTATCGCATCGTATCTTTCGGGCAATTTTGAGAAAAATATATCTGAATGAAAAACTACCTGAAATACGACGAATGGAAAATCTGGGAAGACCAGTTCCACGCCGAATACAATGAAGTCACCGAAAGCATCATGAGCCTGGGCAACGGGAAGTTCGGGATACGCGGGAATTTTGAGGAAAAATTTACCGGCCACACCCTGCAGGGCAGCTACGTAGCCGGTGTGTGGTTCCCCGACAAAACCCGTGTAGGCTGGTGGAAAAACGGCTACCCCGACTATTTCGCCAAAGTGATCAACTCGGTCAACTGGATAGGGATAGACGTGGAAGTAGACGGTGATATCATAGATCTGGCCCGGGTTAAAATCCTGAGCTTTTACCGTGAGCTGGATATAAAAAAAGGTGTTTTTTCCAAAGATATTACCCTGGAAACCGCAGACGGCCGGCAGGTTCAGATCAGCAGCCAGCGTTTCTGCAGCATAAGCCATTACCAGGCGGCACAGATCAATTACGAAGTAAAAGCCCTGAATTTTGACGGAAAAATCGCTCTGATCTCTTACCTGGACGGTGACGTTAAAAACAAAGACTCTAACCACGATGAACACTTCTGGAACGGCGTAAAAGCTTCGGGAGGCGCGGATCAGGCGTATATCCAGGTTCAAACCAAACCCAACCCTTTCGGGGTTCCGAGGTTTGACGTGGGTATGGCCATGAGCACGACAGTATACCACGAAAGCCAAAAGCTTACTTCGGATTTTACGGAAGGCGATAAGTATGTAGCCCTCCGGTACGAAGCCACGCTTCAGCAGGAAGAAAACCTCAAATTGCAGAAAAACGTGGTGATTGTCAATTCCACCGACTTTTCACCGGAGAACCTGCAGGCAGAAGCAGAGAAGACGCTGCAATCTCTGAACACGGCCGCCCTCCTGTCTGACCAGGAAAAAGCCTGGAAAAAAGCCTGGGAAAACTGTGATATCGTGATTGAAGGCGACGTCTCCGCCCAGATCGGTATCCGTTTTAATATTTTCCATTTATTACAAACCTATAACGGCACCGATTCCCGGCTGAACATCGGCCCGAAAGGCTTTACCGGTGAGAAATACGGTGGCGTGACCTATTGGGATACCGAAGCGTACTGTATCCCCTTCTACCTGGCTTCCAGCGATTTCTCCGTGGCCCGTAACCTGCTGGTTTATCGCTACAATCACCTGCAGAAAGCCATTGAAAATGCACAGAAATTAGGTTTTAAAGACGGTGCAGCGCTGTACCCCATGGTGACCATGAACGGCGAAGAGTGCCATAACGAATGGGAGATTACTTTTGAGGAAATCCACCGGAACGGTGCCATTGCCTACGCCATTTACGATTACATCAATTATACCGGCGATGAAAGCTACCTGGCAGAATACGGCCTGGAGGTGCTGATCGGGATAGCCAGGTTCTGGGCACAGCGGGTGAACTGGTCGGCAGACAAGCAGCAATACGTGATGCTGGGCGTCACCGGACCTAACGAGTATGAAAATAACGTCAATAACAACTGGTATACCAATTACATTGCGGTCTGGACATTGAAATACACCCTGGAGTGTATCGGAAAAGTAAGCAATGCAGATGCAATCCTGAAAAAGGTCAACTTTAATACCGAAACAGAAACAGCCCGTTGGAAAGACATCATAGCGAAAATGTATTTCCCGTACGACCCGTCCCGGGACGTATTTCTGCAACAGGACGGCTTCCTCGATAAGGAATTAATTCCTACGGATCAGCTTGCAGAACGCCCTATCAACCAGAAGTGGTCGTGGGACAGGATCCTGCGTTCCTGTTTTATCAAGCAGGCGGATGTGCTGCAGGGCTTATATTTCTTTGAAGACGATTTCGACGAGGATATCCATCGCCGGAACTTCGACTTCTATGAGCCTATGACCGTGCATGAGTCGTCGCTTTCCCCCTGCGTGCATTCCATCCTGGCCTGTAAGCTGGGCAAGACGGAGAAAGCCTATGAAATGTACCTCCGTACCTCACGCCTGGATCTGGATGATTATAATAACGACACCGAAGACGGCCTGCACATCACCTCTATGGCGGGCACCTGGCTGTCAGTCATTAAGGGCTTTGCCGGTATCCGGGTCAAAAATACCGAGCTGGAAATCAACCCGCACCTGCCGGCGCAGTGGAAATCACTGACCTTCAGAATGCGCACCCCATCAGGCCTGAAAGAGATTTACATTGATCATGAAGGGTATAAGGTAAAAGAAATTTAAGGGACTTCCCTTCGACATCTCGACTACGCTCGATGTGACAAGTAGCAGTCGCTCCTGTCAGTTCGAGCGTAGTCGAGAACCACTCTTTGTCACATCTTTGTCACATCGAGCGTAGTCGAGAACCACTCTTTGTCACATCGAGCGTAGTCGAGATGTCGAAGGGCATTCACTTCCTACTATTTACACACCCTCATCTTCAAAACTCAGCTCCATTTGCTCGAACTGAGGTTTAGCGGTATTATTCAGGTTAGACAGCCCCAGACCCAGCAGCCGCACCGGCCGGGAGGCATCAAAGCTTTGCTTAAAGAGTTCCAGCGCCAGGCTCTTGAAATTATCGTGATCTTTGATATAAGTAGCAGAAGATTTACTCCTGTTCATGACGGAGAAATCATGGAATTTCACTTTCAAAGTGATGGTAAGGCCGAAAATCTGCTTCTTTTCCACCCATTCCCATACTTTATCCGCCAGAATAAGGAGCTGGGTTTCCTGCTCTACAAAATCGGCCGTGTCTTTATCAAACGTATCTTCCACGCTCACCGATTTCCGGACAGAAGACGCATCCACCGGGCGGTTATCTTCCCCGTGTGCCACCTCGTAATAGTATTTTCCCGGCTTACCAAAATGGCTGATCAGCCATTCCAGGGTTTTTTCTTTTAAATCAGCACCGTTATGAACACCCAACTGCCGCATTTTTTCAGCCGTTACCTTCCCGATTCCGTGGAAACGTTCTATCGGCAGGGGATCGATGATTTGGGGAGCTCTTTTGGGGGTGATCACAAAAAGCCCGTCAGGTTTATTAAAATCCGAGGCAATTTTGGCCAGGAATTTATTGAAAGAAACTCCTGCTGAAGCCGTCAGGCCCGTTTTTTCAAAGATTTTCACTTTGATCTCCCGGGCAATATCAGTGGCAAACTGCATGTTTTTAAAGTTTTCCGTAACATCCAGGTAGGCTTCATCCAAAGACAAGGGTTCTATGAGGTTCGTATATTCCCGGAATATTTCACGGATCTGGTCAGAGACCTCTTTGTATACTCCGAAGCGGGGCCTGACCACGATTAAATCCGGGCATTTTTGTTTGGCCATCCAGGTAGGCATGGCAGACTTCACCCCAAACTTCCGCGCCTCATAGCTGGCAGTGGTCAGCACGCCCCGGCCCGAAAGCCCGCCTACGCCCACAGGCTTCCCTCTCAGCTCCGGGAAATCCCGTTGCTCTACCGACGCATAAAACGCATCCATGTCGATATGAATGATTTTTCTGTCCATTTTAGTTTGTTTTTCAACTTTTTAGGGCTAAATTTCTAAGGCCAGTTCAAATGAAGCGCTTAAAAATCTATTCCCATGAACGAAATAACAACTTACCTGATCGGCCTGACCATTACCCTGGGCATTAGTTCTGTCTCCTTTTTCACTTTCCGTCCTTACCTGAAAAGGATTCTGCTGGAACTCAACGGCAACCTGGAAAGACCTGCCAGTTTCTGGGTGGTATATTCCGGTATTATCCTGTTTCTTGTCCCTCTTGTTTTTGCTATGGCCATCACCCCTGATCCCGATGAAAGTTTATTCTTCCAGTTAAGCCGGCAGGTGAGATGGTCTTTGATAGGTGTTATCATCTCTTTTTTTGCTTTCGGAATTGCAATTATTAGTTTTGTCCCTAAAGATAAAAAGAAAGAATAATGGAAAACAATATGGATGAGCTGGCCCGGCAGCTCCGGTGCCCTTCCGGCCCATACGCCCGTGAAGTGGGCGACAATATGTTCCAATCTAACTTCAACATGATCTGCAAAACCATTGACGGGTTAAATATAACAGGCAATGAGCAAATACTGGAGATCGGGTTCGGAAACGGGAAGCACCTCCCCTACCTGCTCTCCCGTGCGCCGCAGCTTTCTTACCGGGGTGTGGATATCTCAGAAGCCATGGTGCAGGAAGCCACAGAAAATAATACTTCAGAAAACGTTCAGTTCTTCCTGACCGACGGCAACGGCCGGCTCGATTTCCCCGATGCCACATTTGATACCTGCTTTACCGTCAATACGCTCTATTTCTGGAAAGATGTGCCCCTGCAGTTAGCAGAAATTCGCCGGGTGCTGAAACCCTCCGGAAGGTTTACCATGGGCTTTATAGAACAGGAATTCGGACGCCACCTCCCCTTCACCCAAACCGGTTTTACGTTTTACGGCAAGGAAGAATTAGGCGGGCATCTGCGTTCTGCCGGTTTTAACGAAGTCAGCTACGAAGATTTCACGGAAGACGTTTTGAGTAAAGACGGGCGGGCGGTGGTGAGGCCGTTTACGGTGGTGAGGGCTTTGTGAGTTACTTTTATATATTCCTATCCACACCAACCTTTCATCTAAAAAATGTTAGCAGGCCAAATTTTTATTATTCAATTCCACGTTAAAGTTCACTTTTGCACCTAACGCATCAAACACTTTTAAAATGATTGAACCCGTGGTGCATTATTGAATTTTTCAAATAATATTAAGGATCAGTAATTTACATTTTTTAACATTAAGGAATTAAGGTTCATTAAGAAAAATCCTGAAAACAAGGTTCCTAAACCCGATATAATCTTAATTACTCTTAATTCCTTAATGTGTGAAATATAGTAATTTACTGGAAAAATATTTTTTGGTCTATAATGCCGTTTGCTCTATTACAATGGTCAAAAAAATTAGCGATTTTTTTCAGCTCTGCCACGACTTCAGTCGTAGGTAGGGTGAATCCCGGTCTCCGACCGGAGAATGTTCTGTCACTGCTCTGTCACAGGAAGAAATACACTACCCCACCGTTTGTGAGGAGGGCTTATGACCGGATGTAAAACCATAAAAAGTGTATTTACAAAAACTTTTTATGTCAGAAAAAGTGTGCTTATTTTGGTTTTAATGTCGTAAAAAGTGTACAGAAACAAAATAAATCATCTGATTAAATGGAAGTTATATTTCAAAAGAAAGCTGCTTGTTATTTTGGGTACAAGACAGGCAGGTAAACCGGGCTACTGCAGGAGCTCACAACTGAACTAAGCATTCATTATAAAGAAAGGCTGTCAGGGAAATCAATGCGCCCGCATCCGCCCCATCAGAAAATAAAACCCTGCAGCTGTCACCACCGCTACTCCGCCCGTTACCCACCAAAGTGTTTCAAAACCCCAGTGTTCAATGGTATACGTGCCCGCATACGGTGAAAAAATATGGGAGACCGAGAAGGCCAGGGAGTACATTCCCATATAGGCTCCGCGGTTGGAATCGTCAGCACTCTGAACAAAAACCGTAGACATATAGGGCATGGCCAGGATTTCGGAAACGCATAGCAGGGTAATGGAGAAATACAGCATTACATAGGTGTGGCTCAGGTTTAAGACCACGAAAGCCAGGCCGCAAAACAGGGTTCCCAGTATAATGATGCTACGGATAGACAGAAGCTTACCGGCCACCTGCACAATGATCATCTCAAACAAGACGATAAACAGTCCGCTGTACCCCAGGATGATCCCGATCTCCAATTCCGGCAAATGATGATCCTCTTTGTAATACAGCGGGAGCGTACTGAGCAACTGGAAGAAACAAACGGCATACAGGGCACACAGAATCATAAAGCCTACCATCCGGAGGTTCCGGTATGGAGACTCCACTTCCCGGGCCAGTTTTTTCTGCTCCGGCGTTACCCGGGGAGTGCGGCTTCTGAAATAATACACAAATAAACAGCTGGCCAGAAATGCGCCCAGGGCATTGCCGTAAAACAGCCAGTCGTACGAAATGCCGGCCAGGAAACCTCCCAATGCCGGCCCCACGGAAAAACCCAGGTTAACGGCCATCCGGTTTAATGAGAAGGCTTTGGTGATATTTTCTTTGGGTGTATAGTATGACAAAGCCACTGAGTTGGCCGGGCGGAAAATATCGGCGATGGCACTCAGCATAAACACACCTAGCGAAACGCTGAAAACGGTTTTCAGCTCCGGCAAAATTAAAAACACCGGAACCGTTAAGAAGAAGCTGTATACCTGTGTCTGGTAAAACCCGATCTTATCGGTCAAAACCCCTCCCATGTACGAGCCCACTACCGCCCCGATCCCGAAACAGCTCAGCACCAGGCCCGTTTCTTTCAGAGAAAAACCCAGCGACTGCGTCATGTACACTCCCAGGAACGGCACCACCATAGCTGACGTCCGGTTAATCAGGATCACCAGGGCCAGCATCCAGACCTCTTTTGAAAGGCCGCGAAAAGAATTTATATAGTAGAGTAACGGGTTTTTCATTCGTATAAAATTAGTTCCGGGTAAAGCGTTGCCTGTCCCGTAGGGACATCACTAAATTAGCCCCTGGACGCAGTCCGGGGCTTAATTCCGGGTATATCATTGTCAATTGTCCATTATGTCATCCATATTTAAGTTGCATGATTTCCCGCCGGATATCGGTAAACATCTGCCTGACGGTCTGGGGCTGAAGGTCTTCCGCCTCGGCCTCAGTGGTGGCTATGCTACAGGCAAACTCCCACACCTCCAGCAGGTCGGCCAGATCTACTTCATAGGGGGCATAAAACGGGTTATCGGAATGTAACAGCAATGAATTTCGTTTCTTTTTACCCAGTCGTTTATAGCTGATGCCCTCGTTTCGGGTAATGAAAACGTAGGTGCGGCCCTCCTTCAGATCTTCCCTGCGTTCCACATATTTCCCGATGATAAAAGAGCCTTCGCTGTGGGGCGGCATGGAGTCGCCCGTAGCCGGGAATGCCCGGTATTTGGCATGGGAGAGAAAAGGCAGAGAAATCTGCTGGAGGCTTTCAATGTACTCGGGGTCGCTGTAACCCGCCAGGTAGCCCATCTGTGCCTTGTGCGGGATAATCTCTATCTTATTCTTCCCTTCGGCATCTACCGCCACGGGTAGCAGGATACGGTTATCCGGTAGTTGCTGCAGCTCACGGATCGGTACGCGCCGGATATCTACCGACACCAGCAGATCAATGCTTACATGAAAATAGCGTGAAATCTTCACCAGCAGCTCAATGGGCGGTTCCGACATGCCGTCCTCGTACTTCGCATACCGGCCACGGGTGATCAGCAGCTGATCAGCCACGGCCTGCTGCGACATCCCCATCCGGGCCCGCAGATAACGCATATTATCAGAGAGTAATGACATTGCTATAATTTGTAGCAACAAATATACTAATTTTTGATAAATAATATATCATTTTTGATGAAAAATTATGCTGATTTATCAATGGGATACCCGGAATTAAGCCCCGGACTGCGTCCAGGGGCTAATTTAGTGATGTCCCTACGGGACAGGCTCAGAACTTGGAACTAAGTACTCGGAACTAATATGGATCGCGCCATTATACATATGGATCTGGATACGTTTTTTGTGTCGTGTGAGCGACTGAAAAACGATAACCTGAAGGGCATTCCTGTCATTATCGGCGGCGGCGACCGTGGTGTGGTGGCTTCCTGTTCTTATGAAGCCCGGTACTTCGGGGTGCACTCGGCCATGCCCATGAAGCTGGCGCTGCGGCTGTGCCCGGATGCCAAAGTGGTTCGGGGCGATATGGAAGAATACTCCAAACTATCGCGGGAGGTGACGCAGGTGCTGGAAGAAAAAGCCCCGGTGGTAGAGAAAGCCAGCATAGATGAGCACTACCTCGATATCAGTGGCATAGACCGTTTTTTCGGGGCTTATAAATGGACTCAGGAACTGATGAACTATGTACATAAAGAAACGGGATTACCCATCAGCTACGCCTTATCGGTCAATAAAACCGTGGCCAAAATCGGTACGGGTGAGGCTAAACCCGCCGGAAAAATACAGATCCCGCAAGAGCAGATAAAACCTTTTCTGAATCCGCTTTCCATTAAAAAGATACCCATGCTGGGAGATGTTACCTTCCGGCTCCTTTCCCGCATAGGCATACGCCATATCCATACACTCGCCGACATGCCCGTGGAAGTGCTGCAGCAGATGATCGGGAAAAACGGCACGGAACTCTGGAAAAAGGCCAACGGGATCGACAACTCACCCGTTGAGCCCTATGGCGAGCGGAAGTCGCTGTCTACGGAAAACACCTTCGGCACCGACACCATCGACCTCCCCATGCTGCGCTCCGTGATCAGCGGAATGGTGGAAAAACTGGCCTACCAGCTCCGGCGGGAAGGCTGGCTTACCTCTACCGTCACCGTAAAGATCCGGTACGCCAACTTCGACACCGAAACGCGGCAGTGCCGGGTGCCCTACACGTCGGCCGACCACCCGCTTACCCAGTGTGCCCTCGATCTTTTCGAAAAGTTGTATAACCGCCGGATGCGGTTGCGCCTGGTGGGTGTACGGTTTTCCGGGCTGGTCAGGGGAAACCTGCAGATCCGGCTGTTTGAAGACACCGAAGAGATGATCTCTCTCTACCAGGCCATGGACCGCATCAAAAACCGGTTCGGTACTTCGGCGGTAGGCCGGGCAGAAGGATTCCGTTTTAACTCCCGCGAATATGTATCTTAACTGTCACTCCTACCATAGCCTCCGCTACGGCACCATTCCGCTGGAAGGGCTGGTGGAGCAGGCTTCACTTTGCGGGGTAAAAGCCCTGGCATTAACCGACATCAACACCGTTACCGGTATTTATGATTTTGTCCGTATCTGTGAAAAAGCGAAAATCAAAGCAGTAGTGGGCGTGGAAATCCGAAAAGACAATCGCCTGCTCTACATTACCCTGGCCCGGTGCCGGGAAGGGATCGGCGAAGTATGCCGCCTCCTCACCGCCCATAACTGCGACGGGGCCGGGCTGCCGGAAATAGCCCCGGAATTTAAGGAGTTGATCGTCATTTACCCCCTGGAGAACTTCCCCGCCCAACTGCGTGAGAACGAGTACCTGGGCATCCGGCCGGAGCAGCTGAACACGCTCATCCGGCCGGAGCTGAAGCCTTTCCGGAACAGGATGGCCGTTCTTTCGCCCGTTACTTTCCGAACCAAAACGGAATATAACCTGCACCGTATACTCCGGGCCATGGACCGGAACGTGGTACTGTCAAAGCTTCCGGCAGATGACACCTGCCTGATTTCCGAATATATGAAACCGGAAGAAGAGTTGCTGACACTTTATCGAAACCTCCCCGGAATCATTGAAAATACCCGGAGTATCCTGGAAGAATGTAACTTCACGTTCGACTTCGGAATTCCCAAAAACAAAAAACACTTTACTCATAGCAGAGAAGAAGACCTGGAATTACTGAGCCGGCTGGCTTATGAAGGCCTGGAACGGCGCTACGGCTCCCATCACGCAGAAGCCCGCAAGCGGGTAAAGAAAGAGCTGGGTGTTATTCACGACCTGAACTTTTGCAGCTACTTCCTGATCACGTGGGACATCGTACAATACAGCAACCGCATGGGTTTCATGCACATCGGGCGGGGCAGCGGGGCTAACAGCATTGTGAGTTACTGCCTGGGTATCACTGACATCTGTCCGCTGGAACTGGATCTCTACTTTGAACGCTTCCTGAACCTGAACCGGAAAGCCCCGCCAGACTTCGACATCGACTGGAGCTGGCGTGAGCGCGACGTCATCCTCCGTTATATTTTTGACCGGTACGGCAAAGAGCACGTGGCCTTTTGCGGCACAAACGTGGAATTCAAATACCGGTCGATCGTGCGGGAAGTAGGCAAAGTATTCGGATTACCCAAAGAGGAGCTGGATACTCTCACCAACTCCCCCAGGGAAACCCACGACCCGAATTCCGTGGTAAAGCTGGTGCACAAATACGGCATGCTGCTGGAAAAATACCCTAACCAGCGAAGCATGCACGCCTGCGGGGTTTTTATCTCGGAAGAGCCTCTCACGAATTATACAGCACTGGAAATGCCGCCCAAGGGCTTCCCCATTGTGCAGTTTGACATGCACATTGCCGAAGAAATAGGCCTGGAAAAATTTGACATCCTGAGCCAGCGGGGCATCGGCCACCTCAACGATGCCGTGCGGCTGATCCGGCAAAACCGGGGAATCACCGTAGACATCCGCAACACCTCGCTCTCCAAAAACCAGGAACACCTCAACACCTACCTGGCACAAGGCAAAACCATGGGCTGCTTTTACATTGAATCGCCGGCCATGCGGGGGCTGCTCCGCCGGCTGAAATGCGATAACTATAAAATACTGGTAGCCGCTTCGTCCATCATCCGGCCGGGAGTGGCCCAGAGCGGCATGATGCGGGAATACATCTTCCGCCACAATCACCCGGACCGTTTCACTTACCCCCACGAAGTCTTCCGGGAACACCTCGGCGAAACCTACGGCATCATGGTGTACCAGGAAGACGTGATCAAGACAGCCCTGTATTACGGCGGTCTGGCGGAGGCCGACGGCGACATTCTGCGGCGGGCCATGAGCGGAAAATGGCGGTCGATAGCCACCCTGAAAACCGTGAAGGAAAACTTCCTGGCCTCCTGCGCCGCCCAGGGCCACCCGGAAGACCTCAGCCGGGAAGTGTACCGGCAGATCGAGTCGTTTGCCGGCTTCTCCTTCTGCAAAGCCCACTCCGCTTCCTATGCCGTGGAAAGCTACCAGAGCCTTTACCTGAAAGTCCACTACCCGGTAGAGTTTATGACCGCCGTGATCAATAACCAGGGCGGGTTTTACCGTACCGAAGTGTATGTGCACGAAGCCCGCCGCTCCGGCGCTTCCATAGAAAACCCCTGTGTCAACCAAAGCGAATACGAAACCACCGTTTGCGGAACCGCCATTTACCTGGGCTTCATGCACCTGCAGGGGCTTGATACCGCCATTGCGCGGCAACTGGTGGAAGAGCGCCTGAAAAACGGCCCTTACACCTCGCTCGAAGACTTTGTACGCCGCATCCCCACCGGCCTGGAAGCCCTGCAGGTTCTTATTTTCATCGGTGCCTTCCGCTTTAGCGGCAAAACCAAAAACGAACTGCTGGTAGCCGCCCGCCTCTTAATGGTGAACTTCAAACCCGCCGACCGCGGGCTCATGCTGCTTCAGGAACCTCCAAGGGAATATAAGCTCCCCCAACTGGAGCGCTCGTTTTTTGAGGATGCCTTTGACGAGATCGAGCTGCTGGGATTCCCGGTCTCCTGCTCTCCCTTTGATCTCCTGCAAACCCGTTACCGCGGCAGCGTCATGGTGAGAGACCTTCTGAACCATCACAAAAAGGAAGTCAGAATGATGGCCTACCTCATTGCCCAGAAACACGTATCCACCCGCCAGGGCACCATGTACTTCGGTACCTGGATTGACGCCGAAGGGGAATATTTTGACACCGCCCATTTCGCCGGCAGCCTGAAAAAATACCCTTTCCAGGGAAACGGGTGCTACCTCCTGCTGGGCACCGTGGAAGTAGACTTTGACTTCCCCACCCTCACCGTCACCAAAATGGCTCGTATGCCGTACATCCAGGATCCGAGGTACGTACATGACAGGCACAGGGATCCGGGGCAGCATCCGCGGTTCAGAGGGGAAGTAGAAGCGGTGCAGAGGAGATCATAGATGAAAGTATAACTTTCTTTTATCAGGCCAATAACCCCTCACCGAATTTTTTATTTAAAATACTAAGTAAATTTCTATCTTCCTTTTTATCTTCGTAACCCATAACACACATAAAAAGATGAGTAAAGAAACCGCCATAAAAATATTTGAACAAAAGCAAGTCCGCACACATTGGGATGAGGAGCAGGGAAAATGGTATTTTTCAGTCATTGACGTTATTGAAATCCTGACAGGAAGTAGTGTTCCAAAACGATATTGGAGCGATTTAAAAAAGAAACTGACAGTAGTAGAAGAGAGTGAAGTGTACGATAAAATCGTACGGTTGAAAATGCAAGCCGAAGATGGCAAAATGCGTGAAACTGATACTGCTGACACGGAAACCTTACTTCGTATTATTCAATCAATTCCTTCGCCAAAAGCTGAACCATTTAAGCAATGGTTAGCAAAAGTAGGTTACGAACGGATACAGGAAATTACCGACCCGGAACAAAGCTTAGACAGAGCAAGGGAGAATTGGCAGAAATTGGGGCGAAGCGAAAAATGGATACAGCAACGTATGTCGGGGCAAGAAACCCGAAACAAACTTACCGATTATTGGAAACAAAGTGGTGTTGAAAAATCAGATGAATTTGCTTTTTTAACCAATATCATTCACCAGGAATGGACAGGCTTAACGATAAAGAAGCACAAAGATTTAAAAGGTCTGAAAACTCAAAATCTGCGTGATCATATGAGCGAAGCTGAGCTTATTTTCACTGCCTTAGCTGAACTATCGACATGACAAATTGCAGAATCCGAAAAGGCAAAAGGTATTCAGCAAAATGCAGTAGCAAGTAAAAAAGGCGGGACAGTAGCAAGAATTGCCAGAAACGAACTTGAAAGCAGAACGGGGAAAAAAGTGGTTACATCAGAAAATTTTTTACCTCCATCATCAGAAAAAAAGAAATTGGACAAAAGTGAGTATAAAAAGACAAACAAATGAAGGTCATCATAACAGGAGCCACAGGAATGGTGGGCGAAGGCGTTTTGCAGGAATGTCTTGTGAATCCTGCAATAGAAAAAATTTTACTGGTTAACCGGAAATCCAGCGGTTATTCGCATCCTAAACTGGAAGAAGTATTGCACGGAAACTTCAATGATATCGACCCGATAGCCAACAAAATGCCTGGGTATGATGCCTGTTATTTTTGTGCCGGGGTATCTTCTGTAGGAATGAATGAAGAAGATTATTATGCCGCCACCTATACCCTCACCCTGAATTTTGCGAAAGCCCTGGCCGGGCTTAATCCGCAGATGGTTTTCTGCTATGTATCGGGAGCAGGCACAGATAGTACAGGGAAACAGATGTGGGCCAGAGTAAAAGGAAAAACAGAAAACGATTTGATAAAACTGCCTTTCAAAGCCGTATATAACTTCCGGCCCGCATTTATGAAACCTACCCGGGGAGCAAAAAATATCAAAGGTTTTTACAAAGTGATCAACGCCCTGTACCCGGTTTTCAGAATGTTCAGCTCCACCTATTTCCTCACATTGGAAGAAGTGGCCCGGGCCATGATATACGTATCAATGAAGGGTTACGAAAAGCAAATTCTGGAAGTAAAAGATATTGCAGACTTATCAAAACAATATTCAGACTGATATGGATTATTTACAAAAAATCAACAGTTAACAAGCTATGCATACCGGGCAACATCACTACCAGGCAAGCATTAAATGGACAGGGAACCTCGGACAAGGAACAGGCAACTACCGTTCCTATGAGCGTAGTCACACCATAGCCATTGACGGGAAACCGGACATATCAGGTTCTTCCGATCCGGCATTCCGGGGCGACAAAACCCGTCATAACCCTGAGGAGCTGCTACTGTCTTCCTTATCTGCTTGTCACCTGCTCTGGTACCTGCACCTGTGCAGTGAGGCCGGCGTTATTGTCACAGATTATACCGACCACGCCACAGGAACAATGGTGGAAACCGAAAACGGCGGCGGGCATTTCACGGAAGTTACTTTACATCCCATCGTTACCATTGAAGAGGCATCTATGATGGATAAAGCCCGTGAATTGCATAAAAAAGCCAATGAGCTCTGCTTTATTGCTAATTCGGTGAACTTCCCTGTTTTTCACCAACCTGTCATTTTAACAAGATAAAAGCACCTCCGCTTAGCAATAAGATAAATCTGACCCTATATTTATATCTTTGATGTTATGGCAGACAAGGGAATAGTAAACCTGGCTGAACCCATGTATAAATTACTCCCCCATCCCGGTATTAAAGACAATAATGAATTTCATTATCTTTAACCATCTAAAAAGTGAAATTAAATGACGAACACCAATTCACAAAACGTATTGGATTATCCGAATACCAATACCATTTTTATGGTTTGGATTTTCAGGGAAAGTGATGTTCTAAAGCCCGTTTTTGAGCGTATCTGTGCATTGATGAGTAACCTTAATAATTCGGCTCAGGTGCGCACCGTAACATCCAGGGCAAGCGTAGTAATGGGGATTGGTTACAACGCCTGGAAGAAACTGAACCTGCCCGAACCGCTCCCAAAAGAATTGGTTGATTTCTCTCCTATTACCGGACAGAAGCATACCGCTGTTGCCACACCCGGTGATCTCCATTTTCATATCCGTGCAGACGATAAGAGCTATTGCATTGATATGGCCGCAGCTATTTCCGAAACATTATCACAGGTGGCAGATTGCATTGAAGAGGTACACGGATTCAGGTATTGGGACGGAAGGAGCATTCTGGGCTTTGTAGACGGTACCGAAAATCCCAACGGCAAAGACAGGGCGTTTTTTGGTATCATCGGAGATGAAGACAGAAAATACGAGGGCGGCAGCTACCTGTTTGTACAAAAATACATTCACGACCTGGTAGCCTGGAGAGCTTTGCCCGTTACCGAACAGGAAAAAGTTTTTGGCAGGAGCAAAGCCAACGATATCGAGATGCCCGATGATGTAAAGCCGTCGAACTCCCACTCTGCTTTGGCAAATGTAGGTGACGACAAAAAGATAGTACGTGACAATATGCCGTTTGGCAGCATGGCAAGCAATGAAATGGGCACGTATTTCATTGCTTATGCAAGTACCTTCAGTACGGTTAAAGAAATGCTTACAAAGATGTTTATAGGACAGCCTGAAGGCAATTATGACAGGATTCTGGACTTCAGCACCGCCCAAACAGGCACCTTGTTTTTTGTACCGACCTTTGAAATGCTGGATAGCTTTGGAGGATAAAATGGAACTGCAGGGCAAACATACCGTTTATACCATAGGGCATTCTACCCACAGTATAGAGGAGTTTCTCCTGATGCTCCGGTCTTTCAGCATCGGCATATTGGCAGACATCAGGCGATTTCCCGGCTCAGCGAAGTACCCTCAGTTTAATAAAGAACCTCTCCAAATGGCATTGCAGGAAGCAGGAATTGAATATGTACACCTGGAAGGACTGGGGGGCAGAAGGAAAACCCAAAAGAACTCAATGAATGATCGATGGAGAAACGACTCTTTTCGGGGGTATGCGGATTATATGGAAACTGCAGACTTTAAACGAGCTGTGGAAAACCTGGAAAATATAGCCCGGACCCAACGTACTGCCTATATGTGTTCTGAAGCTGTCTGGTGGCGATGCCACCGCTCTCTGGTATCCGATTACCTTAAAGCACAAGGCTGGACCGTGCTGCACATCAGGGCAAGAGAAAAAGCGGAAGAGCACACCTATACTTCACCCGCAAGAATAGTAGGCAACCGCGTTTTGTATTCCGATGAAAATTTGTTCAATCCGTAAAGCAAAATCAGTATGGCAACAAGATTTAAAATTGGCGATAAAGTAAGCTGGAATTCAGAAGCAGGAAGGGTGACGGGCACCATTATCAAAATACATACCAGCGACTTTGATTACAAAGGCTATACCCATCATGCCACAGAAGAAGAACCTCAATATGAAATCAGGAGCAGCAAATCAGACCATATTGCTGCCCACAAAGGCTCTGCATTGACCTATGAAATTTCTGTTTGAAAATAAATTCAGGAATGGTATATTTGCAGAAACCAGGTAAGTAAAAGTGTAAAAAATAATTTCTTTCGGATCTATCATAATCCTGACCCTCAGCCGGGTTGGGGGATTGTTCAATACCTAAAGAAAGAAATTATGCTTACTGTCCGGAATTTATCATACATACATCCCAATAAAGATTTACTTTTCAGTGACCTCCATCTGACGGTCAATGCTCATCAGAAAATGGTCTTAATCGGCCCTAACGGAGCCGGGAAATCTACTTTGCTAAAAATTATAGCCAAAGAGTTGCAGCCCTCCGGCGGCCAGATACACCTGGAGACCCTGCCTTATTATATCCCCCAGGTTTTCGGGCAGTTTAATCACCTGACCCTTGCACAGGCCCTGCAGATAGAAGATAAGCTGAACGCCATAAAAAAGATCCTGGAGGGAGATACAAGCGAAGAAAACTTTAAGCTGCTCAATGACGACTGGACCATTGAAGACCGCTGCCGGGAAGCCTTAAGTTACTGGCACTTATCTGATCTGGACCTGTCGCAAAAAATGGGCACATTGAGTGGCGGACAAAAAACAAAAGTTTTCCTGGCCGGTATTAACATTCATGAACCCGGGCTTGTACTGTTAGACGAACCCAGCAACCACCTGGATAGCGCAGGCAGGCAGCTTTTGTATGATTTTATTCAAAATACAAGATGTACCCTGGTGGTGGTAAGTCACGACAGGAAATTATTAAACCTCCTGGACCCTGTTGGGGAGTTAAGTACAAACGGAATTAAAATTTACGGAGGCAATTACGATTTTTACAAGGAGCAAAAACAGACAGAAACCGATGCCCTCAGCCAGGATATACACAGCCGGGAAAAAGCTTTGAAAAAAGCAAAGGAAAAGGAACGGGAAACCCTGGAACGCCAGCAAAAACTGGACAGCAGGGGAAAAGGGAAACAGGAAAAATCGGGCGTATCACGTATCATGATGAATACTTTGCGGAACAATGCAGAAAACAGCACCGCAAAACTGAAAAGCGTTCACTCTGAAAAAATCGGGAATATCCGGCAGGAGCTTCACCAACTGCGCTCTTCTCTCTCCGGCACAGAACAAATGAAGGTGGAATTTGATCCCTCCCGGCTTCACCGGGGTAAAATTCTTTTTACCGCTGAACATATAAACTTTAGTTATGACGACAGGGAATATTTATGGGCTGAAAATTTAAGTTTCAGGATAGTAAGTGGTGAAAGAATAGCCATAAGAGGAGCAAACGGCTCGGGAAAAACCACCTTGATCCATGTGATCCTGGGGAAACTCATTCCCCAAACCGGAACGGCCTTTGTGACAGAAAATAACTCTGTTTATATTGACCAGGATTATTCTCTCATCCATAATTCTCTCACGCTCTATGAACAGGCTCAGCAGTTTAACACTTCGGCACTACAGGAACATGAAATAAAAATGAGGTTAAACCGGTTTTTATTTACAAAAGATGATTGGGACAAACGCTGTGCTACTTTAAGCGGAGGAGAAAGGATGCGTTTAATACTTTGCTGCTTAAATATCAGCAATCAATCACCGGATATGATTATTTTTGATGAGCCTACCAATAACCTGGACATTCAAAATATAGAAATACTGACCCGGGCCATTAACGATTACCAGGGAACATTACTCGTCATTTCTCATGATGAAACGTTCCTCGGGGAAATAAGGATTGAGCGTACTATCTTATTGTAACCTGAACCTATCTGACTATATATGTATATCTTTGATACTTATGACAACCTTGAAAATATGAAAAAGCCGCTCATCAGCCTGTTCCTCCCCCTTCTCTTTTCCCTGACCGGATATGCTCAAACTTCTGAAGTGGAGAAACTGAACCTCGACTTTGAGCAAAATGAAAAAGGATTCCCTCTCCGGTGGGAAACCTTCGGGAGTAAGGATTACCAGGTGCACATGGATTCTGTTATTGTAAAAAAAGGAAAATATTCTGTAGTCATAGAAAATACCACACACCCATCTGATTTTAAGGCCCTGTCTATTCAGCTACCTCATAATTATATCGGAAAATCCATCCGTTTATCCGGATATATCAAAACAGAAAATGTAACTGAGGGTTATGCCGGGATATGGATAGAGATTGCTCCCGGGGTAGCTCTTGACAATATGGAAGACAGGGGAATAACAGGCACAACTGACTGGAAACCCTATGAGATCGTCTTATCGCTCAACCCCGAAGAAACTCAAAATATAGTTTTCGGAGGTGCACTGGTAGGAAAAGGAAAAATGTGGTTAGACGACCTCCAGGTTTCCATAGACGGGAAAGACCTGGACAGCAAAGACCTGGAAATTTACCAGAGAATAATTCCGGCGGCGGAAAAAGATAAGGAGTTTGACAGCGGCTCTAATATAGCTTCTATTGATCTGAAAGGCGAAACCCTGGACAAACTGGAATTACTGGGCCGGATCTGGGGATTCCTGAAGTACCACCACCCAGAAATTGCGAAAGGAAATTACAATTGGGACTATGAATTGTTCCGGATTCTGCCTGCCTATCTCCGGGCAAAAAATACCGGGGAAAGAAACAAAGTGCTTACCGGCTGGGTGAAGAAGTACGGGGAATTGCCCCCTTGTGAGAATTGCAAACCTACCCGGAGTGACGCAGTTTTGAAACCCGATCTGGCGTGGATAGACCACTTCGGTTTATCTGCTGACCTGAAATCCCTGCTCAAAGAAATTTATAACAACAGGAACCAGGGAAAAAACTATTACATAGGCCTGCACCGCTATGTAGCTAACCCCGAATTCAAAAATGAGAACCCTTATCCCGGCAATCCCTATCCTGACAGTGCTTTCCGGCTGTTAGCGCTGTACCGGTACTGGAATATGATTGAGTATTTCTTTCCGTATAAGCACCTGACCGATAAAAAATGGAATACGGTGCTTAAAGAATATATTCCACATTTTATTAATGCCAAAGATGAACTGGCATACGAGCTGGCTGCCCTTCAGCTCATCGGCGAAGTTAACGATACGCATGCCAACTTATGGGAAGGCGGAGATAAAATTACAAAGTTAAAAGGAAGCAATTACGCCCCCTTCAAGGTGGAGTTTGTTGAAGGTAAGCTGGTAGTTACGGATTATTACAATCCTGAACACACCACCTTAAACGTCGGGGATATTATTACGCATATTAACGGGAAGGCTATTAAATCCATAACAGATAGCCTGAAGGCTTGCTATCCGTCTTCCAATGAGGCAGCCATGCTAAGGGATATTTCAGGAGATTTATTACGCTCCGCTCAAAAAACCATTTCCCTGAACTACGTTTCGGAGAAGCAAAATAAACAACGGGAAATTGCTTTATACGACAAAAAAGAATTGAATATGTATTTCTGGTACAGGGTGAATAAGGAAGAAATATGCTTTAAAATGTTAGAGGGCAATATCGGTTATATCACTTTAGCCACCATAAAAGAAGCAGACATCCCCGAGATCAAAAAGCTGTTTAAAGATACCAGGGGGATCATTATCGATATCCGGAACTATCCCAATACATTTGTTCCGTTTGCCTTAGGCTCTTATTTTTTGGCAGAACCTGCTTCTTTTGCAAAATTTACAGAGGGAAACCCGTATAACCCGGGGGAATTCACGTTCAGGGACGGAGATATCATACCTGCCGATGAGAATCCGTATAAAGGAAAACTGGTGGTGCTGGTCAACGAAAAATCCCAAAGCCAGGCCGAATACACGGCCATGGCATTCCGGGCGGCAAAAAATACGACCATCGTAGGGAGTACAACTGCCGGGGCTGACGGAAATGTTTCCACCATCCTTCTGCCTGGAGAGTTAAGCACCTGGATCTCGGGAATCGGGGTATATTACCCTGATGGAACGGAAACCCAACGCATAGGAATTGTACCTGACGTTACCGTGAAACCCACCATTGAAGGGATCCGGAAAGGGAAAGATGAAGTATTGGAAAAAGCCATTGAAATCATACATCAATAAATATCCCGGTACTGCCGCGGAGTGAGTCCTTCGTACTTCCTGAAAAACTTGCCGAAAGTGGAAGCATCCGGGAAGCCCAGCCCGTAGGCAATCTCCTTAACAGTTTTGCCGGTAGATTTCAGCAGGCTTTTGGCTTCCAGCATAAGAAATTCGCGGAACAGGGAGGTATGATACTGCTGAAAAGTGTGGTGCTGAATGATGAAGAGTGGCCCACCCAATGGTCAGCTGTTTTCAATAATACCCGCAAAACCGTTAATTACTGTATTCACCGGAATTACGAAAAAACCTATTCTTTTTCTATCCGGTAAAGCGCAGAACAGATAGTTTGTGTCAGATTTCCTGCTAAATTTGAGCATGTTATCGGCCAAGAGACTGTTCAAAATTCTTATACCTATCGTAGCACTCACCAGCGCTACGATATTTGTACCTTGGAACGCCTTACGGGCATGGATAAGCCCGCTGCCTGATTCTGTTCAGGAAGAGGTGGAAAAGGCAGCTGACCTGGGTCTTGATGGTGTGATAGTTTATATAGATAAAAAAGGAAAAGCTCCTGAATTTTACGCAGCCGGCTGGAACAACAGGGAAAACAAAATTCCGGCAGATCCCCATACCCTGTTTAAAATTGCCAGCATCAGCAAGTTATATATCGCAGCTGCTTCTGCCAGGTTGGTAAACAATAAAATCCTGACACCGGATAAAACACTTATCGATTATCTTCCTGAGCTGGCCGGGAGAATTGAAAATGCAGATCAGATCACCCTGAAAATGTTGTTGCAACATCGCAGCGGTATCCCGGATTTTATTGACTCCCCTGACCTCCCCTGGTCGCAGCTACCGACCGACACTGACGAGTTTCTAAAGCTGGTATTGGATAAGCCGGCTGATTTTAAACCCGGCAGTGAGTACCGTTATTCCAATACGAACTACCTGTTAGTAGGGGATATTTTAGATAAAACTTTAGGCTACCCTCACCGGGAATACATAAAGAAGGAAATTCTTGAGCCCCTTCAACTGACCCATACCTATGGTTTACTTGGTGAAGCCGATCTAAAAGAGGTCAGCAGCGGATACTATAAAGGCTATGACGGAGATTTAAAAACCCAGAACTTGGTAAGCCCCGGTGGCTCTATGGTGGCTACAGCACAGGATGTGGGTATTTTCTTACGGGCACTGAACGACGGCTCCTTACTGAATAAAAAGGAACAGGCCATTTATTCCTCTCTATATACTTATGGCCATACCGGCCTACTCCCGGGATATTCGAGTATGGCACACTACCATAAAGATATAGACACTGCAGTGGTTATGTTGGTGAATACCAGTGGTGGAAACTCCTGGGCAACTTTGGAAATCGTTTATAACCGTATAGTTAAGATTCTGCGAAGGCAGCAAAATAAACTTTTAAGCTAATCACCCCATGCCAGACGCGCTTCATACCTATTATCTGAGCAAAGAAGAACCCGGCAAGAGCTGCCTGCTGGCATTGCGCAGCATTATTCTTGAACAGGACAGCCACATTACAGAAACTCAGAAATACGGAATGCCCTGCTTTTGCTATAAGAACAAAATGTTTTGCTATTTGTGGACAGATAAGAAAACCGATGAACCTTATCTTCTTATGGTAGAGGGCAGGCACCTGGAAGACTCTGACCTGGAAGCAGGGGAACGCTCCCGGATGAAGATTTTCAGAGTTAACCCTGATAAGGACCTACCTGTACAAAAGATAAAAAGTATTTTGCAAAAGGCTTTAGACCTGTACAGGAACGGCACAATAAAAACAAAGGGATAACTTACTTAAAATAAGAGCACTGATCATTAAATTCCAAGGATAAAAAATGGTATACATTATCGGGCTGACGATTGCCTGCTTTTTAATTCTCCTTCTTTTTTATAAGAAAGACAAGCAGGCAGCTGATTACCTCCTGGTAGCCTGGCTGGTGACCATGATCCTTCACTTAGGGCTGTCCTATATGCAATACACCGGTGCTGCGTATCTGTACCCTCATCTGTTGGGCCTGACTTTTCCCCTGCCGCTTTTGCACGGTTTGTTCCTTTATGCCTATGCCTCCGAACAGACCGGTACGCCTGTCCTGAAAAGCAAAACCTTCTTTCTGCACCTGCTGCCTTTCGTCTTCCTGGTGGTGTTGGGAGTTCCGTTTTACAGCTTACCGGCGTACCGGAAAACAGAGATTTTCCAAAATCAGGGGCAGGGGTTTGAATGGTACACTCTTACCCAGCTCATTTTAATCAGCCTTTCAGGATTGGCCTATACAGCGGCCACTTTGCTTAAAATCAGAAAATACCGGAAGAACCTGCTGAACTATTTTTCAAATACCAAAAAGAAAAAACTGGAATGGATAGCCTGGTCAGCTATCGGTTTAGCCGCAATATGGATAATGGCTGTACTTTTTAATGACCCGGTTATTTTTGCCGGAGTAGCTCTTTTTATATTATTTATCGGGGTTTCGGGCATCCAGCAGGCCCCCGTATTTTATTCCGATATCCCCTTTGAACAGGCAACCGGCCTGTTGCCCGAAGTGGAAAAATATGCCCGCACAGGCCTTGAAAACGAAGAAATCAGAAGCCTCATGAGCCGGCTGGAAACCCTGATGCAGGAAGAAAAACCCTATACTAACGGCGAGCTGACCTTGAAAGAGCTGGCCTCTATGCTCCATTGTTCTCCTAACCACCTGTCGCAGGCCATCAACGCCGGTTACGGAAAAACCTTTTACCACTACATTAACGGCTATCGCATCAGGGAATTCCTGGAAAAAACAACACTGCCTGAAAACAGGAAATATACTTTTCTTGCCCTGGCCTATGACTCGGGGTTCAACTCCAAAACCACTTTCAATAAGTATTTTAAGCTCGAAACGGGAAAAACGCCCTCTGAGTATTTTGACACGTTCGCCTGAGAGGCGAACCTGAACTATAGGTACGTACGTGTAGGCGCGCACCCGCCGCTGCTTTCTTTTCCTGTGCTTTGCAGGCAAAAAAAAAGTGTATGCGAAAAACAAAATTCATTTTCCCGTTTCTTCTTGTTCTCCTTTTTTCCTGCCGGAAGGAAGACGCCGCCCGGCCCGGGGCATTGGTACCGCTTACGGTAGACCAGAACGCCTCTCTGCCCTCATTACACCTTAACGGAACCCAGCTGCATGTGGAAAGTCACGGCAATCCGTCTGATCCCCTGCTGGTGGTGATCCACGGCGGGCCGGGTTCTGATTACCGCTCTATGCTTAACCTGAAAGCATTTGCAAAAGAGGGTTTCCATGTCATTTTTTATGATCAGCGGGGCTCGGGACTCTCCAAACGCGAAGATGCAGGCAGCTTCCGGGGAGAAAACGCCGTCAGGCTGTTCATTGACGACCTGCATGCGCTCATTACTCATTTCCGGGTCAGTGATACGCAAAAAGTATTTCTTATGGGACATTCGTGGGGAGCTATGCTGGCCACAGGTTATATCAATCAGCATCCGGACCAGGTCAGCGGGGCCGTACTGGCAGAACCGGGCGGGCTTACCTGGACCCAGACTTCCGAATACCTGAGCCGGTCTAACAAAGTAAGGTTCTTCTCCGAGGCATTAAGTGATATGACCTTCCCTGAACAGTTTTTTGCCGGCCGTTCCGGGCACGAAATCCTGGATTATAAGGCTTCTTTCGCGTCCAACTATGAAAATGCGCCCGGCAACACCATCGGGAATGCAGGACATTACCCCTTTTGGCGAAACGGGGCAGTGGCCTTTAAAACTTTAATTGAAAATGCCGACACCTACGGCTTTGATTTTACCACGCACCTTCAGCAGTATGCCCCGAAAGTCCTGTTCCTCTACAGTGAGCTGAATACGGCTTACGGGCCGGAATGGGCAAAAACCGTTTCTTCTGTATATCCCCGGACAGAGCTCAGGCTCATCAGAAACTCCGGTCATGAAATCCCCTATTTCGGCTGGGCCGATTATTATTCCTTTTCCTTAACTTATTTAAATGAAATGAAATGAAACTACGGATCATCTTTTTACTCACATTCTTTGTGCACCACTTATTACCGGCCCAGGATGTAAACTGGCGGACTGTAGAGAAAAACCAGCACCTGGTAGCTGCCGGTTTTGGAGGGGACTATACGTTTTATTACCTGGGTTCTTACGGATATGTCTTAGGAAACGGGGCGGTTCCGGTAGTGATCGGAACGGACTTTTCCCTGCTTTTCGGAGAAGACATAGCAGACGACTGGAAATGGCGGACATCCCTGCAGACCGAATTATGGAACCGAAGAAATTTCTCTTTTTCCCTGAAGTCTTCTTTCGTATTCCGCAGATACGAATCATCTCTTGCCCGGATGTACAATACCGGCGCAGAGATTACCCTGCTGGCCGGTTACCTGAAGCCCAAATGGGGAATAACGGCACTGGCAAATTATGACGCCGCCCTGGCCACCCATATAAAGCATGGCGAACTGAAAGATTCCTATCCGGAAATCAGAAACGGCTGGTACGGAGCTACAGGGGGGAATCTTAAATTCGGTGCCCGGGGCAACCTGTCTTTTAAATCGTGGAATACTTATTTAACGGCAGGTAAACATTTCGGGCAGGATTTTAAGGATAACCCTACCTTTCCTTTTTTCATAGAGCTAAATATTCAGAAGCGGTTGGGAAAATAACTATGTATATTTGAGCTGACAATAATTATTAAATATGCTAACAAACATCCATCCCAAGCTACCCATGCGCAACAAAGCTGTAACCCGCGATTTCTATGTTAACCGCTTAGGATTTCAGGAGACCGGGAGTCCCGGCTATGACGCTTACTTAATGGTAATAAAAGACCAGATAGAAATTCACTTTTTTGAATTTAAGGAACTGGATCCCAAAGAAAATTACGGACAGGTATATATCCGGACCAATGATATTCAGGCGTTATACCAGTCCTTAATTGATAGTAAGGTAAATATACACCCCAACGGGCCCCTGGAAACAAAACCGTGGGGTCAAATAGAATTTTCACTACTGGACCCGGACAGTAACTTATTGACTTTCGGACAAAATGATAATAATCAGTAATTTACAATGATTTAAGTCATATTTCTCTATAACAAAAAAGAATACTTTCGTAGAAAAAATATACTCTATGAAAAAAATATTCTTTGCTCTTGCAGCAGTAGCTATGCTGACAGCCTGCTCCAATAGCCAGTCTGAAACTTCAACAGGAAACTCCGACGCACTCACGGCACAAAATAACGCAGGGCAATCTGCCGTGGTAGATGAGGTTTCCAACCCGAACATTGTACAGGTAGCTGCTAAAAATGCCGATTTCAGCACCCTGGTTACCGCCGTTAAAGCTGCCGGCCTGGTAGATGCACTCAGCAATGCCGGTCCGTTTACGGTGTTTGCCCCTACCAATGCGGCCTTTGAAAAACTGCCTAAAGGAACCGTGGAAGACCTGCTTAAACCCGACAAAAAAGACGACCTGTCTAACATTCTCGGCTATCACACCTATGTGGGCGTGCTGGATGGCGTTTTATTACAGGACGGGGCCAATTATGACATGGTATTTGGGGGTAAGGTAAAAATCACCCAGAAAGATGGCAAGAATTATGTTAACGGCAGTGAAATTGTGGGTACTGTCAAAACATCTAACGGGGTTATTCATGTGATTAATGATGTATTATTGCCTCAATAAATGAATAATCATTTAATATTTCAACATGAAGGAAGGAAGACTCATTAAGTAAATCAATAATCATTTAATATTTTAACATGAAGGAATGAAGATTCATTAAGTAAATCAATAATCATTTAATATTTCAACATGAAGGAATGAAGATTCATTAAGATGGTTCAATGAGCCTTTCTTAATGAATCTTCATTCCTTCATGTTGAAAAAAAAATTACCCCGCATAAAATTAATATATTTGCCCCTTTAACCCGTTAATGATGAACAATCTCCTGAAACTGGAAGAGCTGGGGCAGCTTCTGCTTTCCATTTTACTGTTTAGCCAACTGGACTATGCCTGGTGGGTTTTCCCTGCATGTATCTTACTGCCTGATTTGTCGATGATCGGGTACATAGTGAATCCTAAAACAGGAGCCCTGATTTATAACTTTTTCCATCATAAATTACTGGCAATTATTATTCTGGGGTTAGGTTTCTGGTTAAATAATGCCCCCCTCACCCTGGCAGGGGTTATTTTATTCGGTCATGCCGCCATGGACAGAATCTTTGGTTACGGACTTAAATACCCCGATAATTTTAAAAACACGCATTTGGGTTGGATAGGGAACAAAGACTGATTTACTTTGTATCATGATGAATCACGATGAGCGTATTGCCAAAATGACCTTTGCCTCAGTTTACCCCCACTATGTACAAAAAGTGGAGAAGAAGGGCCGCACAGTGCAGGAACTCCACCAGGTCATAGAGTGGTTAACGGGCTTTGATGAGAAAAAGCTACAGGAGCAGATGGATCAGCGAGTGACTTTTGAAACCTTTTTCGAAAATGCCACCCTGAACCCCAATGCCCACCTGATCACCGGGATGATATGCGGTTACCGCATTGAAAACATAGAAAATCCCCTGACCCAAAAGGCCCGTTACCTCGACAAGCTGGTAGACGAGCTGGCCAAAGGCCGGAAGATGGAGAAAATCTTAAGAAACTGACGATTTCTGATTTAAATCGTCCCTCTCCCTGCTTCCTTTATACATCTCATATTTCACCAGCCTGGCCGGCAAACCGCCGTTCATCAGGTCGGCTTTAAAGCTGGCTTTCAGACCTATGGCTTTCAGGGCGTCGGGGTCGGAGCTGATAATCCAGGCGTCGTAGCCTTCATATCGCTGTTTAAGGGTATCGCCCAGTTTTTTATAAAAAGATTCCAGGTCGGCCATCTGTAAGCGCTCTCCGTAGGGCGGGTTAATCACCACCACCCCACCCGGCTCTCTGGGTGAAGATTCAAAGAAATCCTCTTTTTTAATGCTCAGGTGCTCATCCATACCTGCCATCTCTGCATTCTGAGAAATAATATCGATATTCTTTGCCAGGATATCCCGCGAAAAAATTTTCAGGTCTTTATCCCGGATATTTTTAGAAAGCTCAAATTTTACCCGTTCAAAGAGGTTGGCGTCGTATTCATTCCATCGCTGAAACGCAAAGGTACGATGCATGCCCGGCGGAGTACCGGTACCAATCAGGGCCGCTTCAATGCCAAAAGTACCCGAACCGGCCATGGGGTCTGCCAGCGGCTGCGAAGGTTTCCAGCCGGTCATGAGCAAAATACCCGCTGCCAGCACTTCATTGATCGGGGCTTCATTAGAGACCTTCCGGTAGCCCCGCCTGTCCAGGCTCAGGCCGGAAGAATCAACAGAAACGCTGACTTTATGATCAAATATGCGAATGTTCAGGTAAATATCCGGGTTCCTGGTATCCACGCCCGGCCGCTGGCCGTATTTCTGACGGAAGCGGTCGGCAATGGCATCCTTTGACTTCAGGGCCGCGTATTGCGAGTGCCGGAACACGCTGCCTCCTACCACGGCATCAATAACAAAGGTCTGGTTCAGCGAAAAGACATCTTCCCAGGGAAAATCTTTAATGCCGTAATACAGCTGATCTTCGTTTCCGGCAGTGAATTCTGTCAAAGGCACCAGCACTCTCAGGGCGGTTCTCAGTGCCAGGTTGGATTTATACAGCAGGGCGTCATCTCCCACGTAGCTCACCGCGCGCTTCAGCACCTTTACCCGTTCACCGCCCAGCTCTTTTATTTCCGTGGCCAGGGTCTGCTCCAGTCCCGTTAGAGTGGTGGCCACCATTTCATATCTTTCCATTACCAGATAACGGGGTCTTTTCCGTGTTGCTGCAGGTAGGCATTGGTCTGGGAGAAATGTTTGTTCCCGAACCACCCGCCTGAATTGGCCGAAAGCGGTGAAGGATGCCGGGCTTTCAGCACCCGGTGCCGCGATGCATCAATAAATTTTCCTTTATTCTGGGCATAAGACCCCCACAGTAAAAACACCAGGTTTTCCTTCCCGGTATTGAGGGCGTTAATTACGGCATCCGTAAACGTCTCCCAGCCCCGGTTCTGATGAGAACCGGCCTGGCCCGCCCGCACGGTCAGCGTAGCATTTAAAAGCAGTACCCCCTGTTCGGCCCAGCGGGTCAGGTTGCCCGACCGCGGAATTTCCGTACCTGTATCCTCCCGGATCTCTTTGAAAATATTATACAAGGAAGGGGGAAAAGGAATGCCGTCGTTCACCGAAAAGCACAGCCCGTGCGCCTGGGAAGGGCCGTGGTATGGGTCCTGCCCCAGGATCACCACCTTGACTTTCTCCCAGGGAGTTACCTCAAAGGCATTAAAAATAAGGCTGCCGGGCGGGTAGCATACCGTAGTACGGTACTCTTCCTTTACAAAACCCGTCAGGCGGGTAAAATACTCCTTCTCAAATTCGTCTCCCAAAACAGCTTTCCAGGATTCTTCTATTTTTACACTCATTCTGCTTAAAAAAACACGGGGGTTTTTGAATTACAGCAAAATTATGATTTCTTTACAAATAAATTGATGTTATCTAACCGGCTGACAGATTATTTTACTTATGATTTCTGCAATTACCAACGGAATAAAGGTCAGTGTTGTCGCTGAATTCCAGCCGTTCTATTCGCAGCCGGAGAGAAACCTGTATGCTTTTTCTTACACCATCCATATCGAAAATACCACTGAAAACACCGTCAAGCTGCTCTCACGCCACTGGAAGATATTTGATTCTTACGGTACTTCCTATGAGGTGAACGGTGAAGGAGTGGTGGGCCTGAGCCCGGTGATTGAGCCCGGCGAGTTTTTTGAGTACACCTCCGGCTGTAATTTTGCTTCCACCATAGGCCGGATGCACGGTAAATACATCGTGCAGCGGGTCCGTGACGGCCGCTTATTTGAGATCAATATTCCCCGGTTTATGCTGGAGGTACCTTATATTCGTAATTAATGCTCTTTTTTGATTTCCTGAAATACTTCCTGAAAGCGGGGAATGCCCATAGTATTCACTCACCGTTTATTTTTGATTTGTATACAAAAGTTTACAGGGATTTCTCGCCTCATGCCGACTTTGAGAAACCGGAACAGCTTCGTGAAGAGCTAAAAAAAAGCACGGAGCTGATCAATATCCGGGACCTGGGTGCCGGCTCCCGCGTGAATGCCTCTGCGCAGCGTACCGTGGGAGACATTGCCCGGAAATCGCTGCAATCGCCCTTCTGGTGCCGTTTTTTTTACCGGCTCATCCGTCATTCCGGCTATCGGAACATCCTGGAGCTGGGCACTTCACTGGGGGTAACCACCTCTTACCTCTCCCTGGCGGCCCCGGAAGGAAAAATATGGACGGTAGAGGGCTGTGAAAATACCCTGAATGTGGCCCGGCGGAACTTTGAACAGCTCCAATTACAGAATATATCTGCCCTAAGCGGCAATCTTGATGTTTGCCTGGAAGAGCTGCTGGAAAAAACCGGTCCGCTGGATTTTGTACTCCTGGACGCCCACCACCGTTATGAACCTACCCTGAATTACTTTGAGCTCTGCCATACGCGGGCCGGGGAGGATACCGTTTTTATCTTTGACGATATCTACTGGTCGGCTGAAATGAAAAAAGCCTGGCAGGAAATCTGCCGGGATACGCGCGTGAACCTGTCGGTAGATTTCTTTCATATCGGGCTGGTATTTTTCAGAACAGGGGTAGAAAAACAGCACTTCACCCTGAAATAATCAGAAAGGATAACCGATACCGAAATTCAGGTTCAGGCCATAGGGCTGGTTTCTGCGTAGAGAGAAGCGGTTAAGCACATAACGGTCGCCTTCCGGGCGGCTGGGGTCGATGACCTTGATCCCCCAGTCGAACCGGAACAGGAAAAAGCTGAGATCCCAGCGGAGGCCGAATCCCGTACCCACCGCAAACTCCTTGTAAAACCGGCCGAAATCGAAATTAGATTTATTGTACCTTTCCGGGATATTGATCTGGTGCCATTTCCAGACATTTCCGGCATCCAGGAACACCGCCATCTGGATATTCCCGGCAAAGCGGATGAGGTTCCGCCGGTATTCCAGGCTGCCTTCCAGCAGGATATCGCCGGGCTGGGGAATGGTATTTCCTACTGCCGTGGTGTCAGAAGCCGATGAGCCGGTACCCAGCGAGCGCGGTGCCCAGGCCCGGATACTGTTGCTCCCTCCCACAAAAAAGCTCTTATCATACGGAATAGCCCGGTTTTTACCGTAAGGGTTGGCTATCCCCACATTGATCCGGAAGGCGTAGCTGCTTTTGGGCGTAAGGTTAATACTGCGGCGGAAGTCGGCGTTAATCTTCACAAACCGGAAATAGGCTCTGACAGAATCAGGCCCGCTGTTCATAGGGAAAAGGTCTTCCACCCAGCCTATCCGCTCCTTGTCTTTCTGGAAGTTCAGCACGGTTCCGGCTGACTCCACAAACAGCCGGAAGAACGTGGAGCCTGAAAAAGGCTTGCTGGGATCCTGGTTATTAAAAACGTAATTGGTATTGACAGAAGACACAAACTGGGGGTCAAAGGTCACCTTCAGGTTATTCCCTATGCGCTGCAGGGAATCCAGGGTTCGGTAAAACTCCCTCCCGGAAGGGTTATTGGCATAGCTGGTATTGACCAGGTAAGCATCCAGGAAATTAAAATACAAAATGGCATTCTTGCTCAGCTGCAGCGAATTACCGGCCGTAAGCTTGAAGTTGGTCCGGGTACCCCAGAAAGGCTCGGAATAATTATAACCCAGCCCGAACGTGGTACGCGGGTTTTTAAGATTGATCTTCTCTCCTTTGGGGTGAAACGGTACCATCACCGGCAGGGTGATATTCAGGTTTCCGCCCAGCTCCAGGCTTCCACGGATAGCGCTCTCACTGGTACGGATGGGCGTAGGCTGGCCTTCATACGAGCCCCGTACCCCCAGCTCTATCACCTCCAGCTTTCGCAAAACATTACGCATAGACAGAGAAACCGGTATTCCGAATCCAAAAAAGCTGTTTCCGTCGGTATAGATATTATTGATCCCCGGGCTGATGCCAAAGGTAAACCGCTCCTGCACCGGCGCAAAATATTCGAGGGCCAGGTGGGTGGAGTCTGTGACTTTCAGCTGGGAGCTGGCAAAGGAGAACTGGTTGAAAAGAGAAACCTGGCGCTGGGTTTCAAAGATGGCGGCACTGCTGTACAGGTCGCCCGGTTTAGTAAAGATCCGGTTACGGATCAGTCCCAGAGGGACCGAATTATCCAGCCGGATAAAATTCACTCCCCGTATATGGGTGGTATCCGGTGCCCCTGAAATATTCCGGTTATTGGGATCAAAGGTCTTAAAGCTTACTTCAGAAAGGTAATATTGGCTGTGCCTGCCCTGTTCCGGGTTCAGGATTTCCATCCGGAGGTTCCCTTTTTTCCGCTCCCGGAAAAGTTCTTCACTCTCCTCATAATTGGTGACTCCGTAGGTGATATAGCGGTTATTAAAGGTATAATACCCGTTATTTTTAAGCAATTGCTCCACGCGCAGTTTCTCGGCTTCTACCCGTTGATGGTGCAGCGGGTCACCCGGTTTCAGCGTCCGGTTTTTCCGGTCGGCATTCAGCAGGGAATCTATGCGGGCATCGCTCACCACATAGCTGATGGTATCGATGGTATAAAGCTCATTTTCCTGTAGGGTATAGCGTACATTGTGCCGGTCTTTCCTGCCTGTTTTATGCACCTCTCCGGTCACGGCCGCTTCGCGGTAGCCCCGGTCAAAGAGGTATTTCTGCAGCCTGCCGGCGGTTTCCTGTACCTCTTCTTCCGAAATATAGACCTGTTTTTCCCCCACGTTGGAGTAGAACCAGGCGATCTTATTCTCCAGGGAACTCTGATAGCGGCCCAGCTTCCGCTCTATCCGGCCGGCCTTTTTCAGGGAATACCCCGGGCTTTTCTTCAGATCGGCCAGGCGCACCTCCTGCCGGCTCTTTTTCCGCTCAAATTTCAGGGAATCAAAGGTATTCTGGCCAAAATTATACCACCATACCCGCGGGGTAAAAGGCAGGTTCAGCGGTTTTGAATTTTCTCTTTGTGCAAACGGGATGATCAGTTCCAGCTCTTCCTTATAGACCTGTTCGTTGCCCCTGAACTCGTTTTTCCACAATAAAAGCTTATTTTGAGGCGGAGGTATATTATTTTTACAGGAAAACAGAGTCAGCCCTGAGATTAAAAACAAAATATATAAAAAGGGCTTCTGCAAAGGCAAACACAGTTTATGATTTCAAAACAACAACAAAAATACATTCAATCTCTGCATAATAAAAAATACCGTACAGAATACGGTGAGTTTTTGACAGAAGGCGAAAAAGGACTGGATGAGCTGTTGGCTTCCGATTTTGAGATCGTGAGGCTTTTCTGCTCCGAAGATTTTGCCGCCGGTCGAAACACCGATCCGCGCGTAAAAGAGGCCGTCATCGCTCCCCCCGCTGCCATAGCTGCCGTTTCTACCTTTAAAAGTAATGCCGCCGGTATCGCAATCGTAAAGCAAAAACGCCCGGCAGCCCCTCAAAATTTTGATAAGGTCACACTAATTTTAGATCATATCCAGGATCCCGGTAACCTGGGCACCATCATCCGGCTGGCCGACTGGTACGGAATCCGGAACATTATCTGCAGCCCGGAAACGGTAGAATTCTATAACCCAAAGGTGATCAGCTCCACCATGGGCTCTTTCACCCGGGTAAATGTATTTTATACCCCCCTCCCTGCCTTTATCCGGGATTTTGGCTTGCCGGTGTACGGGGCCGACCTGGAAGGAGCCAATGTGCACCATCACCGGTTTGAAGAAAAAACGGGGCTGGTCATCGGTTCCGAGTCGCACGGGATTTCTCCCGAAGTAAGCGCCCTGCTGGCCCAAAAAATCACCATTCCCCGGTTAGGGGGGGCCGAATCGCTGAATGCGGCTATGGCTACGGCCATCATCCTGGATAATGTTTTCCGGGGGGCATAATGAACCGGATGCCCCTACCGGTTATCCGTCTTTACACCCACTTAATCAAAATGGGTTTAATAAAGTGAATATTTTTTCCGAAATTTGCGCCGAATTTTAACCAAATTCCTGAATGGAAAATAAAATAGACAAAAATTATATCATCGGTTTATTGCTGATGGTACTCATGTTCACAGCGTATTCTTTTTTCTATAAACCGGAGACTCCCGCTGTTCAAAAACAAGAACCCGCTAAAGTATCGGAGGCAACCTCTGCCCCTGCTCCCAAGCCCGTAAACCCTCTTCTCGACAGTACGGCTCAAAATGTACCTGAGAAAGAGATTGTGCTGGAAAACCGGGATCTGCGGGTAATTTTCTCCAGCAAAGGCGGAGCCATTAAGCAGGTAGCCCTTAAAAACTATAAGACTTATGACGATTTTATTGCCGGTAAAGAGGCCAAAATGGTGCTTTTCGACGGCACCCGGTCGAACCTCGACTTTGAAATTCCCACCCAAACCGGCACCCTGAAGCTCAGTGATATCAATTTTGCCACCGATGCTGTCAGCGGCAGTGTAGCGGAAGGACAATCCCAAAACGTGGTATTTACTACCTCGGTACAGGGAGGCAGCCTGCAAAAAACCTATACCCTGAGCGATAAAGGCTTTGAAATAGCGCATGATATCAAAACCCAGGGCCTGGAAGGAGTGATCCGTAATGCGCCCGCGATGCTGAACTGGGAAAATCATATCCAGGTGCTGGAAAACGACCTGAACGAAAACCGTAAGGCGTCACAGATCAATTATTTTGATAAGGAAGAAACCTTTGAAACGGTAGGAGCCAACAGTCTTTCCGGCAACAGTGAAAATGCCGACCTTCCCGTAAAATGGTTTACTTTCTACCAGAAATATTTCACCAGCGGTATCGTTTTTGAAAACTCGTATTTCGATCATGCCAAATTCAGCCTCGAAACCCCTGCCCTTGATACCAATACGGTAAAAATTGCCAAAGCAAGTGCAGAAATTCCTTATGCTGACCTGATCGGGAACAAAACCCGGTTCAAATATTATTTTGGCCCGAATGAGCTGGCCGACCTGAAGGCGGTAGGCAATGATTTTCAGAAAAACCTGTACCTGGGCTATGACATTGTGAAGCCTATTAACCGGTACATTTTTGTGCCGCTGTTTACCTGGGTAGAATCTTTTGTTTCCAATTACGGTCTCCTGATTATTGTAGTGGTACTGATCATCAAGCTGGTACTGACCCCTCTGATCTACAAATCTTATATGAGCTCCGCCAAAATGCGGGTGCTGGCACCGGAGATCAATGCCATTAAAGAAAGAGTAGGTGACGACGCCATGAAAGTACAGCAGGAAACCATGAAGCTGTACCAGCAGGTAGGAGTAAACCCGCTCAGCGGCTGTATTCCGTTACTGCTGCAGATGCCCATCCTGATGTCGGTGTTCTTCCTCTTCCCTAACCTGGTGATGTTCCGCCAGAAGGAATTCCTGTGGGCCAAAGACCTTTCCACGTATGACAACCTGATCCATTGGGGTTTTAATCTTCCTATCCTGGGCAATCACCTCAGTCTTTTTGTGGTACTGATGACCCTCTCCAGCCTGGCGTTTACCTATTATAATAACCAGAATACGCCGGATCAGCCGGGGCCTATTGACATGAAGAAAATTTCTTATGTTTTCCCGGTGGTTTTCATGTTCGTGCTGAACAGCTTCCCGGCGGCCCTGAGCTTCTATTACCTGGTGTCTAACCTGGTGACCATTGCGCAGCAGCTGATTGTTAAACGTTTTGTAAACGAAGAAAAAATCCTGTCAATCCTGGAAAACAATAAGCGGAACTACCAGTCAAAGCCGCAGAAGAAGAACAAATTCAGCGATTTCCTGGAAAAGCAGATGCAGGCTTCCGAAGAGATGAAACGCAAAAGCGACGACCTGAAGAAGCAACAGCAACAGAAAAGAAAAAAATAATTCGTAAATTGGGCTGCTTTTGCAGTCCATTTTTTTTCAAACAGATGACATAGCTAAAGGCTCAAAGCTTTGATACAAATGAAAAAAACACTCTTATTTTTACTTCTTTGCTCGGGCAGCCTTTTTGCCCAGGTTTCAGATCAACAGTTTTTAACCACATACAAAGAAGGGGTAAGCCTGTTTGAGCAGGCCCGTTACGATGAAGCCTTCACCCGGCTTTCCACCCTGACCACCCGTAACCACAGCAATGCGGTGGCGCCTTATGCGTATCTCTATGCGGCCCAGGCGGCAGAAAAGAAAGGCAGTAAATACCAGGCAAAAATCCTTTACCGGAACCTGCTGACCTACTACCCCGACTGGGATAAGATAGATGAAGCCAAAATCCTGTACGGCCGGGTAAACCTGGAAGACGGTTATTACGAGGAAGGACTGAAAGTGCTGCACGAAATTGACAGCAAAGACCTTAACCCTCTGAAGATGAGAGTTATTGAGGAATACATAAAAAATGTAAAGACTATTGCAGCACTGAAAAGCCTTTATAATAAATACCCGAATTACCGGCCCATAGCTCTGGCCCTCGTAGATAAGATACAGAGTAACCGCTACAATACCAAAGCAGATCTTGAGCTGTCAGATATGCTGACCAACCGATTTGGTACGGCGGCATCAGAAAATTCAGACAGGCCGGCTTCCGGCGGGAAAAAATCTTCTGACAAAGTATTGAATTTCGGGATTCTTCTTCCGTTTGAACTCAATAGTGCGGACCCTACGGCCACCTCTTTCCGTTATATTTATGATCTCTATGCGGGGATGAGCGTAGCGGCAGAAAAGCTAAACAGTCAAAAGACCAGTATCAACCTGCACACTTATGATATCAAAAGCGATGCCCAGGCCTTCAGAAGTGCCGAGAAAAAAGCCGGCTTTTCAGACCTTGACCTGGTGGTGGGCCCCCTCTACCCTGCCCCGAACACGCTGACACAGAAATTTGTGAATGAGAATCACGTCATTCATGTTCACCCCACTTCCAATAACCTCTCGCTGCTGGCAGCCTCTAAAAATGCCTTCCTGATGCAGCCCTCGCATGCCCAGCAGGCCAAAAAGGCTTTGGATTATGCCTCCTCCGCCGGCCTTCCGAAAACCGTAAGCGTGTATTTCGGAGAAGCACGGAAAGACTCGCTGTTTGCACAGATATATGCTGACGAAGCCCGTAAAAGAGGCTATACGGTGAATGAAGTCCGGAAATTTACAGGACAGAAGCTGGGGCCGCAGCGCGGGCATGTTTTCCTGGCCGCAGATAATAACCTGGGCGTGCGTTTCCTGCAGAGTGTAGCCATGAATAACCTGGATTGTGAAGTGATCATCACAGCCAGCTCTTTCAACTGGGACAGGCTGAATACCTCTTCTTTTACCCCGAAAGTGGCTCTTATCTACCCCGAATATGTGAACCGCGACCGCGAACCGGTAAAAGAATTTGAAAAGGTGTATTTTGAAAAAACGTCCGGGCTACCCTCCTATTACAGTTACCTGGGCTATGACCTGGTGTACTATTTCGGCTCCATGCTGAAAGATGGTAAAAATGCTTTCCAGAGATACATTGAGCGTGGTGAGTATGTAGAGGATTACCTCCTGAGCGGCTATGATTTCAGTGATAAAGTAAAACAGAACGACATCGTCCCCATCGTGAAATTCAGGGACCACAATTTTGAAGAAGTATACCGATGATCCGTAAACCCAAAAATAGTGAAAGAGCCTTTGAAGAGGCGGTACAATATATTCCCGGCGGGGTAAATTCACCGGTAAGAGCTTTTAAATCCGTAGGCGGTACTCCCCGGTTTATTAAACGTGCCAAAGGAGCTTACCTGACAGACGAAGACAATAACAGGTACATTGACCTGATCGGCTCCTGGGGGCCCATGATCCTCGGCCATGCCTTCGGCCCGGTAGAAAACGCCGTACGGAAGGCCATCCGGTCTTCTTTTTCTTTCGGTGCACCTACGGTTAAAGAAGTGGAAATGGCCCGGCTGATCTGTGACATAGTGCCCTCAGTGGAAATGGTGCGCATGGTAAACTCCGGCACGGAGGCTACGATGTCGGCCATACGCCTGGCCCGGGCCTATACCGGCAGGAGCAGGATTATCAAGTTTGAAGGCTGCTATCACGGTCATGGTGATGCCTTCCTGATCTCTGCCGGCAGCGGCGCGCTTAGCCTGGGTGTGCCTGACAGCCCCGGCATTACCCCTTCTACCCTCCAGGATACCCTTACTGCTCCTTATAACGATATCGAGGCGGTAAAGACCCTGGTCAAAAACCATAAAGGACAGATAGCGGCCCTGATCATTGAGCCGGTGGTAGGTAACATGGGCTGTGTATTGCCGGCCGAAGGCTACCTGCAGGCCCTGCGCGATATCTGTACGCAGGAAGGCATCGTCTATATTTTTGATGAAGTGATGACGGGCTTCCGCCTGGCACCCGGTGGTGCGCAGGAACGTTTCGGGATTCAGCCTGACCTGACCACCATGGGCAAGATTATTGGCGGTGGTATGCCGGTAGGAGCGTACGGTGGCAAAAAAGAGATTATGCAGATGGTGGCCCCTGCCGGTCCGATGTACCAGGCGGGTACCTTATCCGGTAACCCGATCGCCATGTCGGCCGGACTGGCCATGCTGAAACATCTGAAAAAACACCCGGAGATTTACGATCAGCTGGAAGAAACCGGGCTATATATAGCAGAAGGAATCCGGAAGTCGCTGGCAGAGCTGGGCCTGCACTACACCGTAAACCAGATAGGCTCCATGTACAGCCTGTTTTTTACCCCGGAAAAGGTGACCAACTACCAGACAGCCAAAACGACTGACACCGCTACCTTCGGAAAATACTTTCACGGTATGCTGCAACGGGGCGTCTACCTGGCTCCGTCCCAGTTTGAATCGCTGTTTCTTTCTTCGAAGATCGACCGGAAGCTGGCCAATAAGATTCTGCGGGCCAGTCACGACACCCTGGCATCACTGGCAGAAGGCTGAGAAAAAAACAAACGGGGGAAAACCCGCTCCGGGTCCTTCCCCCTTACCCGTACCCACCAGAACGACTTCAGGAAGCCCGAGCCGTAGCCCGTAAACTGGGTCATCACGGCCCGAAGCGACATCAGCCCGATCTTTATACTCTTATTCTGCACCGAGCTCACCAGGAAGCAGAGCAGGAAATACCCCAGGTAAAGCAGGAAAAGGTAAGGAAAGCCCGGTAAAAGGGCAACGCAGGCCACTACTCCGCCCACCAGGAAAGCCGCCGGGAAAAAATAGGTAATTTTAGCATATTCAGGGTGCCAGCGATCCAGTACAGGCCGCACTTTCCCGAATTTATTCACCTGGGTGTAAAACTTCTCCCAATCGATCCGTCGTTTATGGTAAACCGATACATTTTTAAATAAACGTGTCTCAAACCCCAGCTTCCACAGGCGTATGGTCAGGTCAGGGTCTTCACCGGGATGGATTCTCCCAAACCCGCCGGAGGCTTTAAATGCCCTTTCAGAAATACCCATATTAAAGCTCCTGGGCTGAAATTTCCCCAGCTTCTCCGAGGCTCCCCGCACACCGCCGGTGGTCAGTACAGAGGTCATGGCAAAATTGATGGCCTTCTGCACATCAGTAAAGCTGTCGAGCGCGGTATCCGTGCCGCCAAAGCAGTCGGCATAATCGGCCTTTAAGGATTTGTCCACCTCCGTCATATACTCCGGCGGAAGGATACAGTCGGAATCCAGGATCAGGAAATAGTTTCCCCGCGCCATCCGCATCCCGTAATTCCGGGAGTCGCCCGGCCCTGAATTCTCCTTATAGAAATAGCTTATGTTCAACTGGCCGGCAAACTGTTTCACCACCGCTTCGCTGGTTTCGGTAGAGCCGTCTTCCACGATCACCACCTCAAAGTCGCGAAAGGTCTGGGTTGCCAAACTTTCCAGCAGTTCCTGCACCTCGCTGGGCCGGTTAAAAACAGGCACCACCACTGAATATTTCAATAAATCATTCATGAAACGCAAAGATAGAAGACTCTCCGTGCATCCTGCTTTCCACGGATAAAATTTTATTTTATATTTTTAGACACAGCATTTGGAAGTTTATCAAAAGGCCTCTACTTTTGCACCACGATTTCGGAAACGGGGTCGTGACATAAGTGAAAAGTTACGCTATTTTTCGATTTATGGGACCAGCCGGCCCTATCGTCTAGCGGTTAGGACACGTCCCTTTCACGGATGAAACCGGGGTTCGATTCCCCGTAGGGTCACAGGCAACAAAAAGCGCTGATTTTCAGCGCTTTTTGTCTTTTATAAAAGGAAAATATCGAATAGCTGTTAAGTAAACATGATCCTCTTTGCAGGATTTATACGTCTATCCGGTTCACAGTAAATATTTTTTTGTAACTTGGCAAAAAGTTGTATTTTTTTCCTTGAAACTGTTGTCTAAGATAGTAAAATTCTTTTTTGTTTGCCTGATACTTACGGGCATGATGAAGACTACTATTCTTTATTCTATTTATGAGTACAACAGGGCCTCCTTTATTGAAATGTTTTGCGTAAACAAAGACCGTCCGCAATTAGATTGTAACGGGAAATGTAAACTGGCTGAAATGCAGAAAGAGCAAAATGAAAAGAGGGCAGACGATATCCTGAAACAACTGCAATTAGAAATCGTTTATTTTTCTTCGGTCAAACCGGTCAATTTCTCTAACAACAGCCTTTCTGTACTACCGGAAAAATCAAAGTTGACTTCGTATTACAACCTCCCCTATTCATTTATCTACATTTTCAAACCGGTAAAACCACCGGAAACACAACAAGCCTGATCATCTTATTGGTAAGCAGAGTAAACTTATGTATGCAATAATACAGGATTTGTCCTTTGTATTCATGTATATATTCTGAGCATATGTTTGCTTTCTGCTATTTATTTTATGCCCTTACTCCGGTCCTGCAAAAACAGGAATGATTTCTCATTTGTGATGAGAAATGTAATGCTTTTCAGTATGGAAAAGTTAAAGATAAATTATTGAATAATGAAAAACATATTTCTATTAACCGCCCTGTACTTTGCGGTGACTGCCTGTACCCTGGATAAAACCGACTACCTGGCAGAAATAAGCACTATAGTTACCGAACATAACGAATTCAAAGAAGTGGCGGTTATCAATGGTGATGAGTACAAAGTCACCCTTTTGGCATTAAACGGAACCCTGTATAAAGGGTATAACGAAATCCGTGTGCAGATAACCAACAGCCGCACCGATGGCAGTGAAAATATTTCGGGGGCAACACTTCTTCCTGTTATGAGCACTGCAGACGGTAGCCGGGCTTCCTGTCCTCACCGCTATGATCTGATCTATATTCCCGACGAAAATTATTTTTCAGGCTATACCGTATTCACCCATGAAAGCAGTATCTCTGAAAACTGGGAACTCAATATCAGCTATACCATCGCCGGCCGGTCGCATACGGTGAAGCAGTCCGTTTCCGTTCAGCCGCAGCCCAATAAGAACCTGAACATGACCGCCTTTACCGGAAACGATGACGAGCGGTATATCATCGCCCTCGTATCACCCCAGAAGCCCAAAGTAGCTGAAAACGAACTGGTGGCAGGATTATACCGCTTCACCGGGAATTCTACCGACTCTCTGCAGAATGCCTACTCGGAGGTAAACGGTTATACGCTACAGCTTGACCCCCGCATGCCGGAACCCTCTATGGGGAACCACTCCTCCCCCAATAACCGGGACCTGACCCAGGGAGAAAACGGCCTGTATCACGGGGTAGTCAATTACACCATGACCGGCAACTGGACCCTGAATTTTATCCTGCTGAACCAAAACGGGAAAATCGTAAAAGGCACCAGGGTGCCTCTTGACTTTACCCCCGGCGTGGAAGGTAAAAAAAGTGAATTATACATTGACATTTTATTCTGAGATCATGAAAAAAATATATGGAATAATAAGTTTTTTGTTTCTTGGAATAAACGCTATTGCCCAGGACAGCACTATTGCCCTTAAGGAAGTAACCGTGATGGCCAGGGCTAAAAAAAAGATTGAGACGGAAATGAAAATGGCCGTTACCGTAGATGAGTTCCTGGCTTCTTCCGACCAGATCAGTTTTATTAAACGGGGAGCCTATGCCTGGGAGCCTATGCTGAATAACATGAGTACCGAGCGCTCGGTCATCACCATTGACGGCATGCATATTTTCGGCGCGTGTACCGATAAAATGGACCCGGTTACCTCGTATGTGGAGAGCAACAACCTTTCTACCATAGACATTAAATCAGGGCAGGAAGGCAGCCTTCACGGTGCTACGGTAGCAGGTAGTATTGATCTGAGAAGAAAGAATACGCCGTTCAGTACTGAAAGCAAATGGGGGGGAGCTTATCAGACAGGTTTAGAGTTTAATAACAAGCAATTTTTTAACCTGGGTAACGTCTCGTATTCCAGTGAGCGGTTTGTGGCAGACGGGAGCGTTTCTTTCCGCCAGGCGGGTAATTATACCGATGGAAACCGTGCAGAGGTGAAACATTCACAGTACAATAAATTTAATTCCTCCCTGGGGTTGGCCTATAAGATCCGGCCTTTATCATCTGTAAGATTAGATGCCATTCTTGATATAGCAAAAGACGTAGGTTATCCTGCGCTTCCGATGGACCTATGGCTTTCCCGAGCACTCATCACTTCGGCCTCCTATAAGCAGTTGTCGGAAAACGGGTTGATCCGGGTATGGGACACCAAGCTCTATTTCAATGCCGTAGAGCATTATATGGACGATACCCAACGTCCCGAAAACCTGGTGCACATGGATATGCCGGGATGGAGCACCACCTACGGCCTGGTTTCCAGGGCAAATATGATAGCAGGCAGTATCAATTCAGAAATTCAGTTGAACACCTACAGCAATTTGTCCATTGCAGAAATGCGTATGTATCCGCAGGACCGCAGCCAGCGTACCATGTTTGCTTACAGCTGGCCCTGGGTGACCACCCGGTTTGCCAGCATAGCCATGACTAATTCATGGGACATCTCCGGCAAAAGCCGGCTGAATTTCGGCGGCTCCCTGGGCTATAATTACAATTTTTCACAATACACGGAGTTCAACTGGATTTTTCACCCGGGAGCTCCCCGTGAAAAGTCCCGGATCCTGCCGGCTCTGCACGCCGGTTATCAATTTAATACAAATAATTTTGATCTTTCTGCCGGGGCCGGGTATGGCCACAGGGCACCTTCCGTTTCAGAAGCATACGGTTATTACATTTATAACAGTTTTGACCGGTACGATTACATCGGGAATCCTGATCTGAAAAACGAGATTTCCTGGGAAGTCAATGCCAGCGCAGGTTTTAAAACCGATAAGGCCGGTATTGAAGCCAGGGTGAATAATTTCTATATCCGAAATTATATTATCGGGCGGATTCTAAGCCTGGGAAGCCCCATGAACTATCAGTCGGTGGGTGTAAAGGGCTACACTTCCCTCTCTCACGCCCGGATTTTCAATGTGGCTGTAAATGCCCGCTACGATCTCCTTCCGCATTTGCACTGGAAGGGAGGGCTTACCTACGCACGGGCTACTGATAATAAGGGGGGTAATCTGCCGTTTATCCGTCCGGTAAGCTATCAGAGCTCTATTCATTTTATGTATAAGAAAATGAGTTTTCAGACTTCGGTTAACGGTGACTTTATCCAAAGAAATTACAGTCCTGAGTACGGGGAAGACCAGACTGCTGATTATTGGGTGTGGAATGCCTCTGCAGATTATACATTCCGCCTCAAAAATATCAGCACCGTTTTACAGGTGGGGGCAGAAAATCTCCTGGATGCCTGGTACAGCACGTATGCCGATTGGGGAAATATCCCCCGGATGGGGCGTAACATTTTTACTTCTCTGAAATTCAGCTTATAAGATATGAAAGCTGCTTTCAGTGCCATATGGATCACCTTATCTCTGCTGATCGGGTTTCAGCAGGCGCTGATTTTTATGCACTTTAAGCTGAACAGGAAAATCATTGAGCAGGAGTTTTGTGTCAACAAAAGCAGGCCTGAGCTGCAATGCCACGGAACATGCTTTTTGAAAAAGCTAATGAAGAAAGCAAACGAAGGCGCTGAATCTGATTCATACATTATTTACCCCTGGATAGAGGCTTTACCTGCTTCAGACAAGTATTTCGAAATGAAAACGGTACTGCCTGAAATGCAGAATCAGATTCCCTTTTATAAAAAAATAATATACTCCGACCCCGGAAGGGAAACCATTACTCCACCTCCCGATTCCTATACCCGTTTATTCAAACTAACAGATATTATTTTCTAACTAAAAAAAGTAAAATGAAAGCTTTAACAAAATATTTTTCCTTGTTTGCCATCTTGTTGGTAATGGCTTCCTGTGATAAAAACGAAATCCCGGCAGCCAATAACATCACTCTGCATTTCAACAATACGTTCAAAAATACCACGATTGTTTTAGGCAATGCCGCTTCTTCTGCGGCCACTGTCAACACTTCTGCGGAAGGACAGGCCCATCGTTTTTCAGAGCTCAAATATGTTATCAGTAATATCAGGCTCATCAAAGCAGACGGCAGCGAGTTCCCCTACCAGATCAATGACCTGGATAAAGGGGCTATCGTGGTGGATCACTCCAAACCACAGACCCTGGATTACGTACTTGGCAATATCCCGGCAGGGGAATACAGGCAGATTAAATTCGGGCTGGGTGTTAAAAAGGAGCTGAATACCCTGGATGAGGCCCGGTTCCCTAAATTCTATGCCTCAGCCGGTGCTAATGACACACAGATGATGTGGGAGTGGGGCTCCGGTTACCGGTTTACCAAACTGGAGGGCTTTTATGGCGCAGACCATAACGAAATGTCTGTTCATACAGGAAGTACCGTAGAAGGAACTGAGGGAGCTTACACGCAGGGGGTAGATGCTTACCGCGATATTACCCTGGATCTGACGAACCAGGTTTCGGTAGGTAAAAATGCTCCCAAAATTACGATTAAAGCTGATTTCGACAAGCTGCTGAGCGGGAAGATCCATACCATTAAGCTGACATCCGGAACCGGGATGGCCGACAACGCCACCCCCAATATTCATACGGCCGTACAAATGGTAAAATTTGTAGATAACCTGGGCGGGAACGGTACGAGCGATATCAGCGGGATGTTTTCTATTGAAAGTGTGGAAAACTAACAGACCACAGAGCCGCCGGAGATACACCGGCGGCTCTTTATTCAGATCTGATCATGAAAAAAAAATTAGTAAAGGTGGCGGTCTTATGCCTGCTGCTCTCCTGTAAGAGGCAGACAGATATTAATCCCTTTAACAATCCTGAACTGCCCCTGGATACTCCCTCCGGTTTTCCGGCATTAAACCCTTCTGTAAGTACCAACAGGCCCACAAAATACGGTGTGCAGTTAGGAGAAAAGCTCTTTCATGAGAAGAAATTCAGCGCCAATAATACCATTTCATGCGCCAGCTGTCATGACAGATCCAATGCTTTTACCGATGCACAGGCACAGGCCACAGGTATTTACGGCCGCAAAGGGCTTCGCAATACGCCACCCCTTCAGAATATGGCATTTATGAGGTTTTATAATTGGGACGGCAACATTCTTCAACTGGAAAAACAGCCGCTGGTGCCCATCATCACGCATGAAGAGATGGACTCTTCTATCCTGGAAGTCATCGGAAAGATCAGCAATGAGCCGGAATACCGGGATTTATTCAGAAAAGCATTCGGCGATGAAGCCATCACACCCGACAGAATTTATAAAGGCATTACACAATACGTCTATACCCTCATCTCCGCTAATAGTAAGTATGACCGGGTGATGCAGAATTCAGGCGAGAGTTTTACGGAAAGTGAGGCAAGAGGCTACCTGATTTTTCAGCAAAAGTGTGCCAGCTGTCATAGTACGGAATTATTTACCGATCAAAGTTTCCGGAATGTAGGGTTTCCTTTAAATTCTGACCCGAACGAAGCCGGGCGGGCCCGCGTAACCGGTAATTTTGCCGACTATATGAGTTTCCGGGTACCTTCTCTAAGAAATGCCGAATACACGGCTCCGTATGGAAGTTTCGGGCAATTTGCTACTTTAAAAGAGGTGCTTGACTATTTTGACAAGGGGGTACAATATGCTGATAATCTCGACCCTTTTCTGAAAGAAAATGGAAGCAGAATAGCATTAGAAGAACAGGAAAAGCAAGATATTATTGCTTTTATCAAGACATTAAGTGACCACACTTTCGTAGGTAAATAAGTCAGGTATGTACTTCAGAAGGCTTTCTTTCGGATCACAAATATTTCTGATTCACAGGCACCTGATGTTATTTACAAAATTCAAAAACGCTATAAGGTGTTCGCCTGTAATCCCCGTAGGGTCACGGAGCCCCGCAGTGATGCGGGGCTTTTGTATTTCCGGGCCGGGCGGCGGTACTGATTTCCTTTGTTAAAAGGCATCAGCTATTTCAAATGCTCTTTAAAGAATACTTCCAATTTATCGAAAGGAATGATATTAACCTTATCATACAAATCCACGTGAACGGCATTAGGAATAATTATTAGCTCTTTTGGTTCGGACGCATTTTTATAGGCATCTTCACTGAAATAACGGGAATGTGCATTCTCTCCTGCAATCAACAATATTGGTCTTGGCGAAATCTCTGTAATGTAGGTCAAAAGCGGAGCATTCATAAACGGTATCACATTCGTAACTGTCCACGAAGCATTTGAGTTGAGCGAACGCTCGTGAAAACCACGCTCTGTTTTGTAATAATCAAAGTATTCTTTCACGAATTGAGGCGATTCGTCATTGGTTTGAGCCAATCCGTTTTCGGGATATTTGGGTGTGCCGTTTTTGGCATCTTCCCAACGCTGCTGGCTCAATTCTTCCAACATTTGGGTACGCTGTTCAGGTGTGGTAGAGCCAAAATAACCCTCTGTATTTACTCTACACATATCGTACATACTTGTTGTGGCAACGGCTTTTACACGTTTATCAACTGCGGTTGCATTCAGAGCAAAACCTGCCCAACCACAAATACCGATAATACCGATTTTGTTTCGGTCAATATTATCCTGCAAACCAAGAAAGTCTACCGCAGCACTGAAATCCTCTGTATTGATGTCGGGCGAAGCAATATTGCGAGGCTCTCCACTACTTTCGCCCGTATAGGACGGGTCAAAAGCCAAAGCGATAAAACCACGTTCTGCCATTTGATTGGCATACAAACCCGATGATTGTTCTTTTACAGCTCCGAAAGGCCCACTAATAGCCAATGCGGGCAAAGGCGCGTTTTCTGCATTTTTTGGCAAGTACAAATCGCCTGTTAATGTAATTCCGTAACGGTTTTTGAATGTTACTTTTTGACGTGTTACCTTATCACTCAACTCAAAAGTATAATGTTCTCTTGTATTGTTCATAGTTGCTGTTTTTTGCGTTTGTTCTTCTTCCTTTTGCTGACAAGCTCCTGACAATAACAAGAGCCCTGCCGCTAAAATTGATAATTGTTTCATTTTCATTTCGTTTAAACTGTTTTAATGATTTTCGCAGGAATACCGCCTGCAATCGCATTGTCGGGAACGTCTTTTGAAACCACTGCACCTGCGGCTACAATAGCATTTTCGCCAATAGTTACACCTTGCAGAATGGTTGCTCCTGCACCAATCCAGGCGTTCTTTTTAATGTGAATTGGTTTAGGAATTAATGCGTGCCTGTTTTCGGGTTCTATCGGGTGTCCCTCTGATAATAAGCTGACTTTCGGCGCTATCAGCACGTTGTCCTCAATGGTAATTCCTCCCAAATCCAAAAAAGTACAATCAAAATTGATGAATACGTTTTTACCGATTTTGGTGTGCTTCCCGTAGTTGATATACAGAGGCGTGAAAACGGCAACGCTTTCATCAATTTCCGTAGCGGTGATTTGGCTCAACAATTCCCTTATTTCTTTCGGGTTTGCTGTATTGTTCATTTGTACCAGTAATTCTTTCGTTTGGTACGAAGCCTCACGCATTTTGTACGCTTCGGGGTCGTTAGGCAAAATGGTTTCGCCTTTTCTCAATCGTTCAAAAATATCTGTTGATTGCATTGCATTATTTTTTACAATACAAAGTTAAGGCGACTGAAGATGTATTATATTACATTTATATCGCAAATAATGTCAAATATTACCTATTTTTGTTTAAATCATTATTTGGGATGAATACAACAGAAAATCAAAAAGTTATCCTGCATAAAACAGCGTCAATAGCTCAATTTCCCAAAGATTTTCAAACCCGGTATCATACGCATATTTATTGCCAGAGCGGAAGCGTGAAATTTGTGTTCAATGGACGGCAATACCATTGCAAAAAGGGAGAGTTTATCTTTTGGCTGGCCGGTCTTGATGTTTCTGAAATTTCTTTTTCGGCGAATTTTAAAGCTATGCTTTTATTTGTGGACAGGGATTTGCTGACCCTTAACTTACCGAGTATAACCGTAAGTATTGATGCCACATTGCATTCCAGGGAAAACCCGATTTTGCACCCTGACAAAAAAGATAAAGAAAAAATCCTGAAAAATTTCCGGTTGCTGTACGATAAATCGCAGGAAACCAACCACCGATTTTATGAGGAAGCGTTGAAACTTCAAATGCAACTTTTTCTTTTAGAAATGTGGCATATTTTTGAAGATGAACTCGACCGAAAAAAACGAAGTTTGCAAAGCGGAACCCTGTACGAACAGTTTATGCTGTTGGCTCAGGAACATTGCATGAAAGAACGGGAAGTGCGATTTTATAGTGATAAGCTGAATATCACACCCAAATACCTCAATTACATCTGCAAGGTCAATACCCGGATTACCGCTTCGGAATGGATACAACGCTATACGAAAGAACGGATAATCATTCTGTTGCAAAACAAAAACCTCAACATTTCGGAAATTGCCGATGAAATGGATTTCTCGAGCCGTTCGTTCTTTACCCGTTATGTAAAAAAATTACTGGGTGTCACTCCGAAAGAATATCGGGAAAGGTTGTGACCCGTATCAAGTGCTGTAAATCGGAGTTATTTTTTATACGTTCCATTTCGCTTTCAACAAGCGGCATACATTACAGCCGTGTTTTTTACTTTCAGGGAAGCATAAAGCAAAGCTGCCTGAATATCCTGCCGTTCCAAAATATTGTGGATATCTCTCTATTTTTTCGTACTGAGCACTGCCAGTGTAACTACATAATCTTCGGGTGCCACAGGCACTCCCGGATTTTCTATAACCGGAAGAATCTCATAAAATGCAAGTTTATAACCAAAAGCTGAGTTTATACCCCACATATTACGAAACAAAACGTCTAAATCTGATTGGGGTATTGTTTTGTCGTATACGGCGGTACTAAAAGAAATAGTGGTATCGGAAGTGGAGTTAAAGACTCTTAAAGATAGGCCAAAGTTTAAACCGGGATAAACCAAAGTGGTGTTGTAATTTTTACCCCTGGTATCCCATAAATCTTCTATCTTCACTTTATAGCCGTCCCGAAATGCAACTTCTTCACCATATTTAAGCGTAATACAGTTTTTGCATTGGCCATTTTTTAATATACTATCTTCTTCAGAGCAGGAGAACAGACTGACTATAAATAGTAACAATAAGAGTTTCTTAGCGACATTTAACATAACAAAAAATATCTGGTGTCACCATGAAATTATGCTTAATATTAAAGCCATACAAGTATTCTGATCTTAAAAATTAGTTAACGGTAATCTATTTTCATTGTACATCAGATTTCTGCCCAATGAGGGTTTTCGGCATAAAATATACCGTATACTAACTTTCAGGTTAAATTATCATCCTAATAAATATTAACGTCACTATATTTAATAATTCATGTTACGTACTATTTCCAAACCACAATAGATACATAGATTAAAGAGGTTTTATCAGAACATGTAAACATGTTTCACATAGCTATGTGGTGGAAATGAATTTCCATAATTTCTCCTTTTCTATATAAAATCTATGTGGTTATATCTATTTCACGAAATGAGTAACATCAGTTAATAACTGAAATTATATCTGCTTTCACTTTTAAACAAGACGATCACTGTGGATAGTACTTTTACAAACCCACCTAAATAAACGGCTGCATCATGAAAAGTCTGATTATGGTTTTAAAGAAAATGAGCGCTTTTTTTTGAAACTCAGAAAAGCTACAGAAGAAGAACAGCATAGTATAGCCTGCTATCAGGATATGCCCGGGCCACCCCAACCCATGTATGTGGTTATCCATCAAAATCCATCCGGCTGTCCTGATTAACAGCACTTCGTAAGTCGAAACAGCATTTCATAAGTCAAAATGCAGTAAAGCTCCTCCCCCTTTCAGGGGGCTCCAAATTTCCACTTTTCCCGGGATTGCGGTAAATCGTAAAACTGCTCAATTTTGTATGCAATAAAGGGAGCTGACTTTCAGGTAAGCACGCCCATTCCATCTAAAACTACTAAACGATGAAAAATCAGTTTTTTCTTTCGAAGCTATGGATTGGCATTGTTGCCTTAGTTGGAGTTCTGTTCTGCGGTTCCTGTGAAAAGGCCGACAAGGATATCATTCCTTCAGATCCGGTTATCACCGATGTGGGAGTAGCCAATGGGACTCCCACATCGGCTACGATCGGCGCGTCAGGAGGTACCCTGACGTCGTCTGACGGGAAGCTGACGGTGTCCATCCCTCCGGGCGCACTTTCTGCCAACATCCCCATTTCCATACAACCTGTCAGCAATGAAGGGCCCCTGGCATTGGGAACAGCTTACCGGATAGGGCCTGAAAACGTAGAATTTAACCAGCCTGTACAACTTATTTTTCACTATGATGATCAGCTGCTCGGCGGTACACCGGAAGATTTTCTCTGGATCATCACACAGGCAGATGACGGAAGCTGGAATGCCTTGCTGAAAAGTGATGTAGACAAAACCGCAAAGACCGTTACGGTATTGGCCGGTCATTTCAGCGACTGGGCGCTGGGGAAATTCATCAGCCTTTCACTGACGCCCTCATCAAAAACATTGAAGAAAGGGGAATCAGCGCAATTGGTGGTGAGCGGGTTTGCACGTGATACTCCTTCGGAGAATGATGACCTGGCGCCTCTGGTTCCGTTAAGTACTACCGGAGACGATGCCCTGGTCGCCCTGACCCCCATCTTTGCCGCCGAAGAGAGATGGATGGAGTTCCGGGTGAAAGGATGGACATTAAACGGGACACCTGCTCCGGTTTCCGGTAACAACGGATCACTGACACCATCGGCATTTTCAGCTACCTATAAAGCACCGGATAAGAAACCCGCCGTTAACCCGGTAGCCGTATCGGTTAAGCTGGAAGCATCGGATAAGCAGGCTAAAAAGAGTTTATACCTGCTGAATTCACAGATTTCGGTCGTAGATTCGGATATGTATCTGCTGCTTACCATTGATGGTAATACCTATGAATATTACCAGTACGGCTACAATGGTGCCATTCCTCCTGACCCCAATAACGTAATGATGGCCAATTGCGGCCTTACCGATAATGTACTTTCTGTTGTAGGTGCACACGTTGAAAATGGCTCCAACCTGATCAGTGGGTTTACCCTGTCGGTAAGTAACCCGGCAAAGGACACCCGGCAATTGAGCTGCCTGTATAACGATGGGCAGGATGAAGCGACATTTACATGGGGTGGAGAGCAAACCCAATACAATATGTTCCGTTACATCCGTACAAAAATGCCGGGCGATAATTGCGATGTTCAATACCTGTGTGCCAATGTAACCGTCACCTTTATAGAATATGAAGACAAGCTCATGGGCAGGGTAGCGGGATACTTTTCCGGTGTTCTATATGAAGACCAACCGGGATCTGCGGATGAATGTAAAAATCCGGTAGAACACCCTATTAAAGGGGAGTTTTGGCTGACCAAAGCCAACTAACCCCTGCCATATCCGGGCATGATGTTCGTCTGCAATCCCCGCAGGCTCAGAAAAAGCTCCATCGAAAGATTGGGCTTTTTTGTTATTTTACCTATTTTTAGACCAAAGTCTGAAGAAAGTAAGACAATACCCATCATATAAATAACGCACAATGAAATCAAACTTCCAACTTCGCAAACCCGGGCAGGAGGCCACTCCCCCTTCCCCGGAAGAAAATATCCCTGCAGGCTATTTGCGAAAACAAGACGATGCCTATATAATTGCCGAAGAATCTGTCTTCCATTTATCTGAAAACAAATTAAAGATTATCGCCCGGGAATTACCTGAAAAGATGACCTGGGGGAACAGACTGGAACTGAATGACGCAGAATTAGGTATTCATCACCTGGCCGGGCAAATCACTATGGCCTCTTACAGCGATGACCGGAAATATCTCATTGACATCAGGCAAAACGGAGACAGCATAAAACTCCAATGCGATTGTGGTAACAAAACCGGTAAACTTTGTAAACATCTTCATTTTGCGCTGAGAGAAATCAGGGAAAACAGCCTGCTCCGATTACCCTTTGACACAGAAGAAAGACACCGATTATTAGCCCGGAAAGCCAGTGAAAACGGTTGGCATAATATGACGGACCCCGATGATTTTTTCAGTATTATGTTTTCCTACGGCAGAATACATGTGTATCCTAAAGTAAGGCTGCTTTCCTATACCGATAAGGATAAAAATCAATTACGCCAAAATCTGTTGCCTGATTTTAAATTACCTCAGGAAGATAAGGCTCAGACAAAGGATTTTGTTATGGTGGAAGAATCGCACTACAGCCGCGAGCTTTCCTTCCACCTGATGAAGGCACCGCTGACGAAATCCGGAGATATCAAATCTCCCGTGGAAAAAGCCGATATACTCCGTAAGCTCAGAAATACCCAAACACGGGAAGAAAGCCTGTTCTTCATAGCTCTGATGGCGGGTAGCGACCGCAAAGCCGGTGTGGACGACTTCCGGGATATCATCCGTAACCCCCTGAACCTGGATTTCTGCCTTTTCAAGCCCTATGGGTACTCTGAAAAGGTTACCGCTCCGAAACTCTCTCCCATCGATGTGCGGGGAGACGTTCCCGCGATTGAAATCAAAGTAAAAGAATCAGGCGATTTTTACGTCTTAACCTGCCGGATCAGGGTAGATAACCACCATCTTACTTCCAAAAGCATCGACATCCGGGGTAGTATGTTCCTGTATAAAAACACCCTCTACGGTCTGAACAATGAGTCTGAAATCAGGGTTTTGCGCTTCTTCAGGGAGAATGAGCACCAGGTTTACCTGCAACGCAACCAGTTTCCTTCATTCAAAGAGGAATTCCTCGACAAGCTTGAAAATGCAGTCAGTATATCGTATAGTTTTATAAAACCTGCGCCTAAAGCGGTGATCAGGGAGGAATACCTGGATGTTGTATCCCGGTATTACATCTATCTCACGGAGCTGGACGAGTACGTCATCATCACTCCTGCCCTTTCCTACGGCGATGTGGAAGTGCCTGTCCTCTCCCGGAAAACCCTCTATACCAGTGCCCCTGACGGTACGCTGTATTCCATTGAACGAAATGAATCTCTGGAACATCAGTTTATCCGTAATATACAGGCACAGCATCCGGATTTCGACAGGATACCCCAGACGGAGTACTTTTACCTGCACAAGAAGAGATTCCTGGATACGGAATGGTTTACCACAGCTTTTAAAGCCTGGCGGGCAGAAGGCTATACCATTCTGGGCTTCAATAAACTGAAAGACAACCGCTATAATGAACATACTATCCAGGTGCGCACCAGTGTGCAATCAGGTATCGACTGGTTTGATATCAGTACGGATATTTCTTACGGCAACCAAAAAGTCAGCCTCAGGCAGATTCAGAAATCGATATGGAATAAAACGCGGTTTATAGAGCTGGGTGACGGCACACAAGGGGTGCTGCCACAGGAATGGATCGACCGGTTCAGCCGCTATTTCCGTGCAGGAGAGGTCAAAGATGGCATGATCCGGACCCACAAAAGTAATTTTCAGCTGATTGATCAGCTTTTTGAACAGGAAATACTTTCACAGGAAACAAAACAGAGAGTTCAACAGTACAAAGAGAAGCTGGCCGGCTTCCACTCTATCAGCCAGGTTAAAGTTCCTGAAAAGCTCCGGGCTACCTTACGCGATTACCAGAAAGAGGGGCTCAACTGGTTGAATTTCCTGGACGAATTCGGCTTCGGAGGCTGCCTGGCAGATGACATGGGATTAGGAAAAACCGTACAGGTCATTGCCCATTTCCTGGCACAGCACGAGAAAGGTAACCTGCAGACTAACCTGGTCATTGTACCTACTTCATTACTGTTCAACTGGCAACGGGAGCTGGACAAATTTGCCCCGCACCTTAACTACCTGGCGTTATACGGTCTCAACAGGAAAACCAGCAAGGTCAATATCAGCAACTACCACATCATCCTCACCACTTACGGTACTCTTCTCTCGGATATCGCTTTCTTGAAAGAACAAACCTTTAATGTGATTGTACTGGATGAGTCACAGGCCATCAAGAACCCCGACTCTAAACGCTACAAGGCCGCCCGGCTGCTCAAAGGACGGCAGCGCCTGGTGCTGACGGGCACGCCCGTGGAGAACAACACGTTTGACCTGTACGCTCAGCTCTCTTTTGCCCTCCCGGGGCTCCTGGGTAGTGCCAAAAGTTTTGCAGACGATTACTCCACGCCCATAGACAAGTTCCAGGATACCAAAAGGGCGCAGGAACTGCAACGGAAAATCCACCCCTTTGTTCTGCGAAGAACCAAAACACAGGTAGCTAAAGAGCTTCCCGAAAAGACCGAAATGGTGGTTTACTGTGAAATGGGCGCAGAACAAAAACGGGTTTATGATCTCTACAAAGTTGAATTTCAAAAGTTTCTGGCGGGCATGAACGAAAGTGAGCTGCATTCGTCAAGCCTGCATATCCTGCAGGGGCTGACCAAGCTGCGCCAGATATGCAATTCACCCGTCTTACTGGCCGATGACGAGTATTACGGAAGCCCGTCGGCTAAGCTGGATGAACTCATGGTGCAAATCGGGAAACTGAAAGAGAACCATAAAATACTGGTATTTTCCCAGTTTGTAGGAATGTTGGAGCTGGTCAAAAAACGTCTGGAAGAAGAAAATACAGGTTACGCTTACCTTACCGGGCAGACCCGTGACCGGGAAGAGCAGGTAGCGCTGTTCCAGGAAGACGAAAACATCCGTGTCTTCCTGATCAGCCTCAAAGCCGGGGGAACAGGCCTTAATCTTACACAGGCTGAATACGTATTCCTTATCGACCCCTGGTGGAATCCGGCCGTGGAGAACCAGGCTATCGATCGTGCCTACCGTATCGGGCAGCAAAACAAGGTAGTAGCCGTACGCTTCATCACCCCCGATTCCATAGAAGAAAAGATCATGGAGCTGCAACATCGGAAACGCCAGCTGGCCGAAGACCTTATCCGTACCGATTCCAGCATGCTCAAGCAGTTGAAGAAGGCGGATTTAATGGGCCTTATAGGATGAAGAGGAGGTTCCATACCCCAAAAATCCCCTTTTTCGGGGATTGTGGCAGGTTATGGAATACTCTAATTTTACATTACAAAAACAGCCTGTTTTGATTTCCGGCCTTCCTGCTATGAAAAACTACAGATATGAAAAAGCTATTCTCACTCTTTTGTTCGCCGCGGTCACCTGGTATGCCCCGGCACAGGAGAGCAAAAACCAGGCATTGCAGGACAGTGTATTTGCCTGGGGAACTTACACCCCGCTCAAGCCACCGGCTTACCCCCGTACATTTACACCCTACCAGCAAAAGCTGCCTGATGTTTTCATGCAGTGGATACGCAAAAGCTATATTCCCATTGGTGCGCTGGACCATACATTTGCGATAGCAGAACCCAACACAAAAGAGGAAGTAAGCCCCTATGCGGTAGGGCTTAACGCCGAAATGTGGAGCACCATGTGGGATAAAACCGGCAAAAAGGTAACCAGGGTACCCCACTCGGCCAATCCTATCTATATCCTGACTAACCACATCATTGATGCCCAGCCCGTACGTATGCTCACCCAAGCCGGCCGGCCTGTTTTTATGCGGCGTTCTCCCGAAACAGAGAAGGCGTTTCTGGGCAGCAGTGAACAGAGAAACCAGTTTGTTAATCAACTGCAACTGGAAAAGCATCCGCAAATCGGGAAATATACTATTCAATACTATGGCTGCGATGGGGATGGCTGCTCGCCACGGGTAGCCGTTTACATAACACCCGGCAACCAACTGCCCATCCTTCAACTCACCCGGGGGGAGGTATTGGAGATGATTGAACAGGCCATTCCTTCCGAAATTACAGTAGCCAGAAACAAATTAAAATCCACTTTCGGACACCGCCCCGAAAGCCTGCAACAGGAGTATAAACGCTTTGACGAAACTGTATTACCAAAGTGGAAAGCCAACCTTGAAAAGCTGAAAAAACAATACGGCAATACTCTGAATAGGCCTGCAGAATTCAGGGATGGAAACGGGATTGAGATGGTCCATATTTTTAACGGCAATGATATCTTTGCCGATGAGAGCCGGGTAAAAAAACAAAACACCTATGGCATTTATACCTACGAAGACAAAATATTTGAAAAAAGCAAACAGGATCAGCCCCTGTGGATCTGCATCAGTTGGATGCCCACCGGCGTGAACCACAGCTTTTATGCCCGGGAAATACACCGCAGCATGATCACCCATTTTAATTTTGACTATATCTATAATTATTTTTTTGCCCCGGAAAAGAACAATAACCAGCCTTACACCCTGTTGAATCCTGAAGCCCAAAAGCAAAATATCAGCCGGCTGAAAATGGAGAAAAGCAGGCGGAATGCCCCTCCCGCACCTACTCCGGCAGGTGTTCATTACCAGGATGATTTTTCCGCCAATGATGACGGTCAGAAACCGCAGGGGTGGTATTTCAGCGATACCGGAGAACCCAGCCTGGTGGTGACACCTGACGGACTGACCGGCAAATGGGTAGATGTACGAACACAAAAGCTCATTCCGGTCCATTTTAAAAGACCCTTACCGAAAGATTTTCATCTGGAGTTCGATGTAGCCTGCTCCGGCTTTACCACCAATACAGGCGGAGCTCTGCAGCTGGATATCAACAATAAAATACAAACCCCCAACGGTGATGAAACCGACCCTCCCGACCCGGTCAATATTGAGTTCAGAATCACCTCGGGTCATGCCAAATGGACCACCAACCCTACAGGAGGCAGCAGCCTGATGGCCACTTATAAAGGGATGCCCGGCAGCATCCGTTATGCCGGAGTGTCAAAGCCCAACCTGGATTTTACCAATACAAAGAATAAAGTACATGTAATCATTACCAAAAAAGGCACGCAGGTAAAAGGTTTTGTAGACGGAAAAGAAATTATCGTGCAGGACAAATACGGAAAGGCTATCCCGGGATATAACGAATTACCACCAGGTACACGGTTCACCTCCTTCCGTTTCAGAAATATAACAAACGGAAAAGAAAACCGGGTTTATATCAGCAATGTAAAAATAACGTCCATATAACCTTAATAAAATGGTTTTTACTATATAAGAAAATTTATCTTATAAGAGAAATTATAACAAAGACACATTAAATTCTGCTTGAATATCCGGGTAAAAATTTGTAAATAGCAAACCATATCCTGAACTCAGATATGGCAAAAACTACAGAAGATACTCCCCGTTCAAAGCAACCCGCAAAAAAACCCCGGAAAGTGTATTCAGGCATGATCAAAGACAAAGCCCGGACCATGGCACGCCTGGTGGCCGCGGTAGGCAAAGTCATTCAGAAGAACGGGTATCCTGCTTTAAGCGCAGCCAGTGTGGCACGTGAATGTGGCTTAAACAAACAGTTGGTATGGACGTACTTCGGGGGCTTGGATAACCTGGTGGAAGAGTACCTCCTCCAACGCGACTTCTGGAAAGCAGCTGCAAAAAAAATAGTTGAAAATTTACTGAAAGAACCGGAAAAGATTGGCCCGGATCAGGTTTCCTCTTTGCTTCAAAACCAGCTGGAAGGCGTACTGAAAGACAAAGCATTGCAAAAGATCATCCATTGGGAACTGGGCGAAAAGAACAGGATACTCAGAAAGCTGGCTGACGACCGGGAGGCTATCGGAGAGCAGCTTTTTGAAGTAATGCCCCCTGATTTTGAAGCATCCGGGGTGGATATGAGAGCCCGGCTGGCCTTAATCATCGGCGGTATTTATTACCTTTCTCTCCACGCCAAAACAAACGGAAGTTCTTTCTGCGGAATTGACCTTAACCTGGAAGAAGGAAAAGAGAGAATAGCACAGGCTATCCGGGACCTGATATTTGAGGCTTATGAGAAAGCCGGGGTGGCAAAATAATTTCTTTGAAAAAAGAAATTATATCCTGCAAAATATTCATTTATGCCAGCCCGTTTAGTATTCATTAATCAAACAATGAATTATGAAGTCTGCTCTTGTTTTTCTCATTGCTTTCGGGCTTATTTCGTGTAGTGAGGATAGGTTTTTCAAGCAAAAATTTGACGAAACGGTCACCCTGACCAATAACTCTTCCAGGGCCATTAAAAGTATGAGGATGTGGGGAGGTAACGGGGTGACAAATCCTGCAGAATCCAAAGTCTGGACCTGGGAAAACATATCGCCGGACAGCACTGTAACTGTCCGGTTTAATATTAAAAGAGATATTAAAGCACGTGAAGGTTCTATCAATTACGAAGTAATATTTGGTGAAAATGATACACTGAAAACCGGCAGCTATTTCACAAACTGGCAGCTGTTGTCTTATGACAAGGTAGAGATTTATGAAAATAAAATTGACGTAGTCAGAACCTCCGGGTCATAACCGTACCAGGGTTTTCGTCACTACGGAACTACCAGGTAGTCATCTTTAGCGCTCAAATACTCCCGCTTGCCCCTGTTGGTAAAAACCTCCTCTATTTTAGGAGGCAGAAGTGCTCCGGAAGGAATAGTCACCTGTTTCGGGACAGACCAGGCAGACTCGCCGAACCGGTTGGCCGCTTTTATCCGCAGGTAAAAATTCTCACCGGCCTTCAGGTCACTCAGGGGGATGGTATTGACCGGTACCTCTCCGTTTACATGTAAACGTTTAAAGTCCGGATCCTCTGAAATCTCAAAATAATACGTTTCGCTCCCGTTAACGGGCGGAAAAATATAGAAAGGCTTCAGGGCCGCTACACTTTCGTTCTGAAAAACGGGAGTTCCCGGTGGCGAGCTGATCTCCTGCAGATTATCTTTTGCATAATTGGCCATCATCGCCGCACTCAGGGGGTGATAAGCCTGCCGGCCATTACAATACCCCATAATGGTTCCTAACTCATCCTGGTGCAGCAGTTCCCCGTCCCGGCAACCGCCCTCTGAGCTCACACAGGTTTCCAGGGGTCCGCCGGGCCATGAACAATTATGGGTATGAGGAGAGCTGAAATTATGTCCCAGCTCATGAAGGATCGTGGGGAGGGTCGCCCAGGGAGAAATATTGTAGGGGCCACCTATGCTGGCCATACCCGATATACTGCCGTAATGCCTGACGGAAAGATGCATGATCACATCCAGACCTTTCTCTTTCAGGCGGGCCTCAGGCCAGTTGGTACTCAGCCTGAAAAAACGCATATACCCGTCCTGCCCGTGGTAGGGGTCCGTTTCGATTTCCTTTTGAATATGAACATATACCAGTTCCAGAACAATACCAGCATCTCTTTTCAAAAACGGGTTCGCTATATCCAGGGTTCGCAGCACTTCCCGGTGGATCAGTAAACTGTCACGGTCATGACTGATATACGTTTCCGCATCAATATCCACGCCTATTTTACATACAAAAAAAGTCGATTCCGCACTTTTTCTCAAGCTGCGCTCTCCAGCCCATTGTTTAGCAAAATGCATCGACCGGAGGATATGCTCCGGCAGCACTTTATCATCTACGCCGCAGCTTACCTGGGCTTCCCCCCTGAAGAAAAACAAGGTAAATAAACACGGTAAAATCCATCTTTTTGATAAGCACATAACTCCCTTTCATTATCCTTTGAGCCGAACCGGCCTTCGGGTAGGGTAAATATACTTTACTTACCGGAAGATTTAAAATTATAGGATGACACTTTTTCCACTTTTGAAAATGACAGAATGTTTTATACATTTGTTCCGAAATGAAGTGGTCACTTATCCTCTTATCCGTCTATCTGCTGGGGCTTTCACTGGTTCCCTGCAGCGATGCATCCAATCGCTGTGAGGCACCTGTGGCTGAGAGTACCCCTTATGAAGAGCACAGCCACTCCAATGATGCGGATGACCACTGCAGCCCGTTTTGCTACTGTGCCTGCTGCAGCATCAGCCTGAACCTGTATCATTTTCATCCCGTTACCCTACAGGAGCCCCTCTTCATTTCCTATACTCAGGAAAAGGCCATCTGGTCTTATTCCGGCTCGCACTCTTCCTATTCGGGAAGTATCTGGCAACCGCCAAAAATTAATGTTTGAAGAAGTTTTAAGCTATGAGCCGTGAGCTATGAGCTATGAGCCGTGTGGCGATGTATCGCCCGGCGAAGCACTCTATGCATCAACGATTCTACGGGTCGTCATCTGCTCATAGCTCACAGCTCATAGCTAATTTTCAGCATTAACTTACCAAAAACAGTGTTAGACAGCATCATACGATTCAGTATAAAGAATAAGATCATTATCGGACTAATGACCTTATTGCTGGTGATCTGGGGCGGCTGGAGCGCCACCCGGTTACCCATTGACGCCGTACCGGATATCACCAATAACCAGGTACAGATTTTTACCTCCTGCCCTACCCTTGCCGGGCAGGAAGTAGAGCAGCTGGTCACTTTTCCTATTGAACAAAGCATAGCCAATGTTCCCGATATTGAGGAAATCAGGAGCATTTCCCGCTTCGGATTATCAGTCATCACGGTGGTGTTCAAAGAGAAGACAGACATCTACTTTGCCCGGCAATTAATTAACGAACGCTTAAAAGAAGCTATAGAGCAAATTCCCCCCGGCACCGGCACTCCCGAAATGGCCCCGGTGAGTACCGGCCTGGGCGAGGTTTACCAGTACATCATTCACCCGAAGAAAGGCAGTGAAGGGAAATACAATGCCCGGGATCTGCGTACCCTGCAGGACTGGATCGTAGCCCGGCAACTGTACGGCACGACGGGCATAGCAGAGGTGAACAGCTTCGGCGGGCAGTTAAAGCAGTATGAAGTGGCCGTAAACCCCTATCGACTGAGAGCCCTGGGCGTAAGTATTCCCGATATTTTCACGGCGCTTGAAATGAATAACCAGAACACGGGCGGTGCCTATATCGACAAAAAGCCGAATGCCTATTTCATCCGGGGGATAGGCTGGGTCCAATCGCTGGAAGACATCCGGAATATTGCGGTTAAAAACACGAGCACCGTACCCATCTTCATCAAAGACGTGGCCGATGTGCGCTTTGGCAGCGCGGTGCGTTACGGGGCGCTGACCTATAACGGGGAAGTAGATGCCGTGGGCGGTGTGGTCATGATGCTGAAGGGGGCTAACAGCCATGAGGTGGTTAACCGTATCAAAGAAAAGCTCCCCACCATTCAGAAATCTCTGCCCGATGATGTGGTAATAGAACCCTACCTCGACAGAACCGACCTGGTAGGCCGGGCCATTAAAACGGTAGAAAAGAACCTGGTGGAAGGGGCCCTGATCGTGATATTTGTGCTGGTCCTCTTTTTGGGTAACCTGCGGGCCGGGCTGATTGTGGCTTCTGCCATCCCGCTGTCACTCCTGTTTGCATTGGGCATGATGAATGTCTTTGGCGTAAGTGCCAACTTAATGAGCCTGGGCGCCATTGATTTCGGGTTGATTGTAGACGGAGCCGTCATTGTGGTGGAAGCCACCCTGCACCACCTGGGCCTCAGGAAGTTTACCCGCCCGCTGACCCAGCCTGAAATGGATAATGAGGTGCTGGAATCTGCCTCCAGGATCCGTACAAGCGCAGCCTTTGGAGAAATTATTATCCTGATTGTTTATATTCCCATTTTAACCCTCACGGGTGTGGAAGGAAAAATGTTTGGCCCTATGGCGCAAACGGTAGGATTTGCCATCTTCGGGGCATTGATTTTGTCTATGACCTATATCCCTATGATGTGTGCCCTCTTCCTGCCCAAAACACCGCAGCTGAAGAAGACCTTCAGTGACCGCATGATAAAAAGGCTCCAGGCGGTTTATCAGCCGCTTTTGCAAAAGGCCATTCAATTCAAATACTTCATTATAGCGGTTACTGCGGGGGCTTTTGTGTTTTCGATCTTCCTGTTCAGCCGGATGGGCGGCGAGTTTATTCCGCAATTGCAGGAGGGTGACTTTGCCTTTCACTGTATTCTGCCCCAGGGAAGCTCCCTGGAGCAGAGCATTGAAACTTCTATGCAGGCATCCAGGATCATTAAAAAGTTTGATGAAGTGAAGATGGTGGTGGGGAAGACCGGAGCAGCCGAAGTCCCTACTGACCCCATGCCGCCGGAAGCTACTGACCTGATGATCATTTTAAACCCGCAGCGCGAATGGAACTCAGGGCGATCATACAATGAGCTGGGCGATGCCCTCATGGAGGCGCTGGAGGTAATTCCGGGCGTATTCTTTGAAAAGAATCAGCCTATCCAGATGCGTTTTAACGAGCTCATGACGGGCATCCGCCAGGATGTAGCCGTTAAGATCTTCGGCGAAAACCTCGACTCCCTCGCCGTTTATGCTGAAAGAGTAAGCCAGGTGATTCAAACCGTAGAGGGTACCACAGCCCCGCAGATAGAACGCGTGAACGGCTTACCCCAGATCAATATAGAATACGACAGGACCCGGATGGCCAATTATGGCCTCACGGTGAAGGCCGTAAACGAGGTGGTAAGTACGGCCTTTGCCGGCAGAAGCACCGGGCAGGTATATGAAAATGAACGGAGGTTTGACCTGGTGGTGAGGTTAGACAGCACCTACAGAAGCAGCATGGAAGACGTGCAGAACCTGATGATCCCTACCCACACCGGCATACAGGTTCCGTTATCTCAGGTAGCCGACATCGGCTATAAGCTGGGTCCGGCCCAGATCAGCCGGGAAGCCGGCAGGCGAAGGATCGTCATTGGCTTTAACGTTTCAGGAAGAGACGTTCAGCGGGTGGTAAATGACATTCAGAAAGAGCTGGCTGCCCGGGTAAAGCTGCCGGAAGGGTACTATTTCACCTATGGCGGGCAGTTTGAAAACCTCCGGGAAGCCAGTGCCCGCTTGGCAGTAGCCGTGCCGGTGTCTTTGCTCCTGATTTTTATGCTGCTTTATTTTACCTTTCAGTCTGTTAAACAGGCCGCGCTCATTTTTACGGCCATCCCCATGAGCGCCATCGGGGGCATACTGGCGCTCTTGCTAAGGGGTATGCCCTTCAGCATCAGTGCCGGAATAGGATTTATTGCACTCTTCGGGGTAGCGGTTTTAAACGGGATAGTGCTGATAGGTACCTTCAACCAGCTGGAAAAAGAGGGTATAACTGACGTGCTCAAAAGAGTGAAAGAAGGCACACGGATAAGGTTACGCCCGGTACTGATGACCGCGGCAGTAGCCTCCCTCGGTTTTCTTCCCATGGCCATCAGCACCAGTGCGGGCGCCGAGGTACAAAAACCTTTGGCCACGGTGGTAATTGGCGGATTAGTGACCGCCACTTTTCTTACCCTGTTTGTATTGCCCCTGCTGTATATTCTTTTGAATACCAGGCTTCACTTCCGGCAGCCCGGTCGGGGTTCGTGGCGGGTTACCGGGGTTATAGTGGCCTTTCTATTATTCAAAGGGCAGGAATCCCGGGCACAGGAGCTGATGACCGTTCAGTCGGCCATCGACAGGGCTTTAAGGAATAACCTGCAATATGCCGTTAACGAAGCGGAAACAGAGAGTGCCGGTTTAAGCGTAAAAACCGCCCTGGAAATTCCCAAAACAGCCGTGTTTGTAGAAAATGAAGATTACAGGCCTTCTGACAGCAGGGGCATTATGAAGATCGGATTAAGCCAGAGTATAGCCTGGCCGGGCTTATACAATGCCCGGAAAAACTACCTGGAGGAGCAGCTGAAATATGCCCGGCTGAATACCGAGGTTCTCCATGCCTCTATTAAAAGAGACGTTAGAACGGCCTACTACCAGCTTTGGTACCTCCAGGACAGGCAACTGCTGTTTCAGCGCTTAGACAGCCTGTACTCCCAATTGCTAAAAGCCACAGACCTCCGGGTGAAAACCGGTGATGTGGCAGCGCTGGACAGGATTGCAGCCGAAGCCCGGCTGAAAGAGCTGCAGGCCCGGCTGGAACAAAACAAGAAAGACATGGTCATCCAGCAGCAGCAGTTAATGATGCTTCTGAATCATAATCAATGGATGCTGCCGGTGCAGGAAGCGCTGGGCAAAGTACAGGTCAGCTTACCCGCTGAAAGCCACCCCCTGTTAGAATTGCAGCAGCAAAACGTGGCCCTGGCCGAAGCCGGTATTGCCGTACAGAAAAATACCAACAAGCCGGAGTTTGCCGGAAGGTTTTTCTCCCAGACTCTCTGGGGAGCCAAAGACCCCTTTAGCGGGTTCTCCGTATCGGCCTCCATCCCCATTTTCGGAACAGGAGCTCACCGGAGCCGGGTAAAAGTGGCTATGGCAGAGAAAAGAGTACAGCAGCAAACACTGGAATACCAGGCCCAGGCGCTCCGGACACAGAAGTTAAATGCGGTGGCCGACATCGAAAAAAACCAGGCTCTGCTTAACTACTACGAAGAAACCGGCTTAGATCAGGCCGAGGCCATTATAAAAGCAGCCACGGCGGGGTATCGTACCGGTGACCTGTCTTTTTCAGAACTAAGCCAGTTTATAAGCCAGGCCATAAGCATCCGGCAGAATTACCTCGATGCGCTGAACGGGTATAACCAGGCGGCCATACAGTTCAATTATTATAACAATAATTAGCTGTGAGCTGTGAGCCTTGAGCTATGAGAAATTGACCAACAAAATTTCATCTTAAGCGTCAATGAATCAAAGCTCACAGCTCTAAGCTCATAGCTCAAAGCTCAAAGCTAAATAATCAAATGAAAAATCTCATAAAAATACTAGCGGCATTCAGCCTCCTCGGTCTTTTTAATGGCTGCGGCATGAAGCATTCCGATAACCACGACCACCCCCGGGAAGAAGAGGCGGGGCACGAAGAAACGGTAACCAGCCTTACCGAAGAACAGATAAAAGCCGTGGGAATAACTTTCGGAAACATAGAACAGAAAGATTTAACCGCCGCCATTAAAGCCAATGGCGTTCTGCGGGTTCCCAATCTTAAACGGGCTACCGTTACCTCGCTCTACGGCGGCATCATTCAGTCACTAAGGATAGAGCTGGGCGATTACGTAAAGAAAGGCCAGGTGATTGCCACCATCACCCATCCGCAGTTCATCCAGCTCCAGGAAGAGTACCTTACCCTCGATTCAAGGATTACCCTGGCCGAACAGGAATTACAACGCCAGGCCGAGCTCAACCAGGGGAACGCGGGCGCCCGCAAAAACCTCCAGGCAGCCACCTCTGAAGTAAATACGTTAAGAACACGGAGGGCCTCGCTCAGCAAGCAGATCCAGATGATGGGCATGGATCCGGCTTCGGTAAATAATACTAATTTGCAGAGCTCACTGGCTATCACCAGCCCGATCAGCGGAACGGTAAGTACTATTTTTGCCCAATTGGGAAGCTACGCAGACGTTTCCTCACCGGTAGCCGAAGTAGTAGATAACCAGTCGCTGCACCTGGACCTGCAGGTCTTTGAAAGAGATTTGCCCAAAATAAAAACGGGGCAGACCATCTACTTCATGATTACCAATAACCCGCAGGAAACCTACACGGCAAAGGTATATTCCATAGGTTCTACCTTTGAAAATGCCAGTAAAACCATCGCCGTTCACAGCGCGGTCATTGAGAAAAAGTCAGGGCTGATAGACGGCATGAATATTACAGGAACCGTGAACCTGGGGCATGTGCAGTCTGAGGCCGTACCTGATGAAGCCATTGTAGAGGCCAACGGCAAATATTATATTTTTATCCAAACCGGAGAGGCGGAGGCAGAACACTCTCACGAGCATGCACACGATGATGCAGACCATAAAAGTCCCCCTGCGGTAGGCCGCCCCGCTGAAAAACAGGGCAAAACCGTAAGTTTTGAAAAGATAGAAGTCATCAAAGGCGTTTCCGATATGGGTTATACGGCCATCACTCCGGTCACAGACATTTCATCGTCGGCAAGGATCGTTACCCGGGGCGCCTACTTCATCCATGCGAAACTAAGCAATACCGGGGGGCACAGTCATTAAAGGGAATTCGGGACGGCGGGCTGCTACCAATATTAAATCCCTGACGGGATAGAGGGGATTCATATGGGACGCAAATTCTACCGATATAAAATCCCTGACGGGATAGGGATCATTCATATGGAGCGGGAATTCTACCGATATTAAATCCCTTACGGGATAGGTGGAAATAATACTTGGGGTAATCTTTCCACCTATATAAATCTACAGAATAAAGGTGCTGTTTCTACCCCATCAGGGGTTATATATCCGCAGAAAGAACCATATCACCAGTATCCTCCTACCCCGTCAGGGGTTACATATCGGTAGAAAGAACCATATCGCCAGCATCCTCTTACCCCGTCAGGGGTTATATATCCGCAGGAAGAACCATATCACCAGTATCCTCCTACCCCGTCAGGGGTTACATATCGGTAGAAAGAACCATATCGCCAGCATCCTCTTACCCCGTCAGGGGTTACATATCGGTAGAAAGAACCACACCTCCAGCATCCTCTTACCCCGTTAGGGGTTACATATCGGTAGAAAGAACCATATCGCCAGCATCCTCTTACCCCGTCAGGGGTTACATATCGGTAGAAAGAACCACACCTCCAACATCCTCTTACCCCGTCAGGGGTTACATATCGGTAGAAAGAACCACACCTCCAGCATCCTCTTACCCCGTCAGGGGTTACATATCGGTAGAAAGAACCATATCACCAGTATCCTCCTACCCCGTCAGGGGTTACATATCGGTAGAAAGGACCACACCTCCAGCATCCTCTTACCCCGTCAGGGGTTACATATCGGTAGAAAGAACCACACCACCAGCATCCTCTTACCCCGTCAGGGGTTATATAGGCACAGGCCGGCTGAAGCTTCAGCTACTTTCAGGGTTTCAGCCAATTACTTTGAGGCTTTACAATTAATCTCGCATTATTATAGGCCATTTTTAATGTCAGGCAAGTCCTTGCTGTATAAGTTGAATCATTTAACTTATGAGTGACTAATGCCAGATCAGCATTGGGTGAGCCTGATGTCAGACAAAGAGGTAATAACAGCTGTATCTTATTATCGTAGAATTGAGGTACCGCAATCTTGTAATTCGAACGTATCTTTTTCTTCACTTCATCAATTGCGCCAACCAGTTGTCGCCTCAGTTCGGCGTCATCTGCTCCTTGCAAATATGCAGGGAAACGGGATAGGTTATCACCTATTATGTGATCCAAATCCGAAATTAATTCACATTTGGGGTTAAAAATCAGAAGGTCCGGCTTATCAAAAAAATTAACAATATCAGGAATAGAATGTGAAAAATATCTAAGAATATTATTATCGCTTTTCTTCAAAAAAGCTTTAAAACAAAAAGGTATGGTAGATCCGTTTCTTGAATACCTGTACTCTTCAAAAAAAGCAAAAATATCTTCCAGGTTTTCGGTTACAAGCCCGGTATTAAAACAGGCAAATTTGTTGTCCGGAGTATAAGCAATTTTCTTTTCCTGCTGTAACTTCCTAAAGGTAAACTCAAGATAATTTTTAAGAATACTTTTGTTCCTGGTGACACTATCCGAAAAGTCCCAAGCCTCTTTATCAGCTAAAACATCTGCTAAAAAGGTCATTGAGCGCTCATAATTAGGGAAAAAAGCGAACTTAAAAAGCTCAGAGCTAAATGATTTCTTTGCCATGTGGATTGATTTTAAAACTTATAATTTACAAAAAATAAAAGCCATCAACTTAATCCGGATGGCTCTTTTTATGTTCTTTTAAGTTTATCTTCGTGTGTTGCAGATAGACCTGCATGTCTTTATATCATCACTACAAATATAAAACATTTTGAGAAAAACAAAAAACTTTTATATTTTTTTCTTATAAGGTCAAAGCTATTTCATCAGCGTAAACTCATCTATCAGAATACCCGTTTCGCTGATGGCCCGGTAATGGATTCGGGTAGCGGTGATCTCGATGTACTGATAAGAGCTTACATCGGGCCAGGCCACATCCATCCAGCTTTGCCGGTCCAGTGCATAGCGTTTGGTTCCGACTACCGAAACGGTAAATACGGGGTAATCGGGGTGTTTTATATCGGCCTTCCTGTCCGCCGTTCCGCCGCGGGCATAGGTATGGTCATGGCCCTGTAAAACCAGGCCGATTTTATCCTTGTACCGGGTTATAACAGGCACCCAGTGTTCATTGATGCCCTGGTTATACCTTTTTAAGGAGCCTGAAAAAACCGGGTGATGAAAAGCCAGAACTACCCAGGGCGTATCGGTGACGGCCAGGAGGCTGTCAAGCCATACGGCCTGGGCTTCCAGGTTCTTATTAGAGTTCAGAAGCACCAGTCGTGCAGGGCCGTAATCTACGTAGTACGGGTCGCCGGCCCGGGAAGAAGGAAACGGGAAAGTAGCGCCCCATAGGGAGGTAAGGTCGGTTTTATGGCCTTCCTTATCCTTATAGTATTCGTGGTTTCCCGGCACCGCTAAAACAGGCAGGCTTTCATTCAGCAGCGCCGTGGAGCTATGCCACTCCGCCCATTCGTAATCATTGCCGGCATGGTTCACCAGGTCTCCGATATGCAGTACCAACCGGCTTTGGGGAAAGTCTTTATAGGCCTGGTGAAATACTTTCCGGCTTTTGTAGATATCGTTTTGGGTATCTCCGAAATAAAGCATCCTGAGGGTGTCTGCCTGAGGCACGTGCCGGTAGAGGTTCCATGTGCTCCAGTAGGATGAGTTGCCCACCCGGTACTGGTATAGCTGCCCGGAGTCTAATCCCGAAACGGTAGCGGTATGGTAATGGCTGTCGTATTGAGCAGTAGAAACCAGGCGGTGTGAGGCATTGAACCTCTTTCTCCGGCTTTTATCAAATTTCAGGTCTTCTGCAGGGTAGAACTCCACGAGTGAACCGCTTATGGAGGTATCCGTGCGCCACGTAATCTTTAAAGAATCAAAGCCGTAACCGGCGGGTACCAGGGTGATTCTGTCGGGCAGAACAGAAGGCGTATACACCACCAAAGGGCTTTTATGCGGCAAATGGTCTTTTTGCCATTTTACGAGGGAGTCTTCCTGGCTCCATGCCCGGAAACACCCGGTAAGTAAAACAATAAATAAAAAGCTCCTTAGCATGGGTATTGGCTTTAACGGAAATGAAATGCGGTCTTATTCGGCTGGATTTATAAGAGCGTGTGTCTCCTGTTTTGGGAATTAATCCACTCAGGAGACACATCCCGTTACCCGCGTTTTTTAGTTACGTACAGCACCATCCGGGTTCTTCACCCAGCCCTTGGTCCAGTCACCGGCGGCATTATTCACGGCTCCCGCATAGCCGGCACTGCTGAAGAAAGCGTTCAGCGAGCTGGGGTTAAATGTACTGGCCTTTTCTGCAGACGGAACAAAGTTCCCCACGCCGATACCGGCTAGAGTCTCTACCGTGAATGCGCTGCCCTTCAGGGTCGTTACATTGTTATTAAACACGTTGGTCAGCCGCTCGCCGCTGACCGGATCAAACGTTCCGGCAAAAGCCACTGCCAGATCGCGGTAAGGATCGCTCTTCACATTAAAGATGAAAGAATGGGCAAATACGGCAGTTCCCGCCATGTTGGTAATGGTCACGTTATCGCCGCCTCTTAACCCTCTCCGGGGGAACTCGGCTATAACGGCATTGTACACTTTGGGTTTGGCATTAGCCCGCATACGCATTCCATGGGTGTTTTCCTCGTTCTGTCCCGGGCCAAGCAGGGTAATGTTGGCGATAACCGGCGAAGCATCTTCCCGGATAGAAAAATCATCATTGTCAGCATATTGCCCGCTGCTGACCGAAATAATAAACTGCATCAACCCACTGTAACTGTCACCCAGGCGGTAGGAACCGCCCTGGCAGTCGGTGGCCACAATGTGCTTCAGCCGGGCGTTTCCGTTGGTCACCATCACGCCTTCGCCGCTGGCCTTATAGACCTGCACGTAGTCAATTTCCGTAGCCTGTCCCACATCGGTCAGGCGGAAAGCCCGGTCTCCGCCGTATTCAATACGCAAATATTTTACTACGCCGTTATTGGAATCATTGCCTGAACCGGTAAGACGCAGCCAGGTCCAGTCGCCGGGAGCGGCGGGAGTGGCGGTGGTCAGCACCCGGGTGCTGGTAAATACCACCGGAGCCGTGGCAGTGCCCCGGATGTCGGCTTCGCCCTGCACTTCTATGGCTACGGGATTGCTCTGCCCGGCCAGCATGTACACGGTTACCCCCTCTTCTACCTGGAGCTTCGCTCCTTTTGCAAAAGTCAGAGAAGAAGAAACCTGGTACTTCCGGCCTTTTATCAGCTTAATGGTAGTGCCTGAATTCACAATCCCGTCGGTAGGGATAGTCACATTGTACAGGCTTGCCGAGCCTACCGTAACTTTATCATACAAAGCTGCTTTTACAGTATAGGCCACTTCAGCACTTTGTACATCGTTTTTATTGACCAATGCAAAACCGTAAGCCACTTCTTCCCCCTCTGCCAGGGTTTCAGGAACTTTCTGGGTGCTGTAAGTAAAGGTAGTAGCATCGGCATTTACAGGTACTTCTTCCAGGAAGCCCCCGGCACGCTTCACGATGATCGACTTAGCCCCGCCGCCGGCATTGATATTCAGCGTTACGGAAAGACTGGCACCGGGCTTAAATTCGCCCGTGGCATCGCCACTGACAGACAAGACAGGGTCAGGATACACCACCTCTTTGTCTTTACATCCTGACAAGGCCGCCAAAACGGCCAGAAAAACCAGAAAATGCTTGAAAACTTTCATTTTGTTTGTATTTATTTAAAACTTAATTACTGAACCATTCTCCTCCTTTCGTCCAATCGCTGGCGGGGTCTACCGCACCGATATAGCTGACAGGAGTAAACCAGCTGCCCAGGGTGCCGGAGTTTATCCCGCCCGGCGCTACGGCATCAAATTTCTTTAGCGCTATCCCGGTCACCGGCGTCTCCGAAAGATGGTAGTTTCCGCTTTTGAAAAAGAAGCTGTCTGCTTCCTGTCCCCAGTTGACCCGGTTACCATACACATGCATGTGGCTGATGGTGGTGGTATTTCCCAGGTCTGAAAGCGGCAGGTCTTCTACCCGGATCCCCTCATCCGGAAAGCCCGTGATAATAAAATTATGCAGGCGACCCATAGCGCCCTGGCGTACCCTCACTCCCCGGCGTGTGCCATCGGCAGAGCTACCCGTAAACCCGTTTCCTATTAAAGTGACGTTACTTACATTAAAGGTAGTGCGGGGCTGACGCTCAGGCAGGGAGGCATCGCTCCTGAACTCTATGGAGCGGGCCTGGTTCCAATAGTTCACAGGCACCAGAGTAGCCGTAACACTGGTTTGGAAAAGCCAGAACTGCCCGTTCCCCTGCCAGCCTTCATCGGCCCAGATACCGTAACCGCCATGCTCGATACCGGCTATATATTTTAAGGAAACCCGCCCTCCTCTTACCCGGAAAGCACTGTTATAGCACCTTAAAACCTGTACGTGAGACACTTGGGTAGCTGACCCCACCCCGTGCAAATGCAGGCCGTGGTACTCTCCCTTTCCCGCATATTCTATACGGACGTATTGGAGCACTCCCGAATGATCGCCCACCTGGGTACCGCCGTACCGGAAGCCGTCTTCCAGCACGGTAGCTGCCCGGTTGGTAGGAGCTGAGCCGTTCATCAGCAGGCCTCCCCAGTCTCCCACCCGGGCTGTACCGCTCTTTTGCCGGTGCGAAGTAAACACAACCGGCTTTTCAAGGCTGCCCTGTGCCACCACCCGGCTGCCCCGGGCTATGGCCAGCAGGCTGGTCTTATTCTCCCCGGGGTAAGCCCTGAAATACACGGTAGTTCCCGCTTCAATGGTCAGTACGGCCGCCTCATCCACGCTCACCACTGAATCCATCAGCCAGTTTTTATCGGCAGTAAGGCGAAAATCACGGTTAAGTATCCCTTTGATACGGGAGTAAGTATGGCCCTCTAAGGTGATTTCATCTACGGTATAAGGCTGATCTACAAGAACAGACGTTTCCGTACGGGCCGTACGGCCATCATTATCTTCCAGCACAAACTCCACTTTCAGCTGGCTGCCTATGGCCTGGTTATCCGGGATCTTATAGGAAAAACTATGTACGAAAGTGATTTTGCCACCCAGGTCTACCGTTTCAGCAATGTTGCCGTTTACCGTAATGTGCAGGGTTTTCAAGCCTGCCAGAGACTGTACCATGGCCTCAAAAGAAACGATCTTCCCCGGCTCGCGGGTTTGCTCACCCGCATCCAGCAAAACAATTCCCGGTTCGGCCAGCGGAATATCTTCTTCCCGTATGCAGGAGCTTACGGAGAGAAAAATGACAAAAAATAAAACTACCTGTTTCATAATACTTTACATTCTGAACGATACCCCAAACCGTGTCCACCAACCAAAATAAGCCAACCTGGCCACCCTGTCCTTTTGACCCTGGTACATGCGGGCGGGTGAATTGGTAAGATTCACAAACTCTGCGTAGAGGCTGAGTTTCCGGGTTAGCTTTTGTGTGAAATTAGCATCGAGCTGTACCCTTTGATCCTGGATAATATCGTCTTCCTTATTGCTTGCTACCGAATGGATAAATGAACCGTTATAATTCAGGCTTACCTTACTGGTAAATCCTTTATAATCAAAAGACACCGAAGCGTTACCCGAATGCGTGGCCTGGCCCGGCAAACGTATATTCTGCCGGTCCTGCGTGCTGGCATTGCTTTGGGTAAAAGTATAGTTTACGTAGGTGCTCAGTCCTGCCCAGATTCCGGGTAAATTGCTGTGCTGCTGCATCATATTCAGCTCCGCACCATACACCATGGCCGCCTCCCCGTTTTGCTCCTGCCGGAACCGGAAACCCATGGTATTCGGGAAACCGGGGTAATCTTCGGTAAGCGACGGCACCATCCGGGTAAACTGAAAATGGTTCATGTTTTTATAGAAAAGCCCCCCGGAAATAATCCCTCCCCGGGTATTGTACTTCTCCAGCATCAGGTCCATATTATTGGATAAGGAAGGCTTGAGTTCGGTGTTGCCGATAAAAAGGGTAACGGCATCCGCATCATAATTCACAAACGGCACGATATCTACAAAGTTAGGGCGGGCATAAGACTGCGTGTACGCCATACGCAGGTTTGTGTTTTCATCCAGGCCGTATTTTACATGTACACTGGGCAGTAAAAACCCGTAATTATTCCCTCCGCTCACCGGGGTGGCCACCACTGTGGTGCCCGAGCGGTGCACATCAAATGCATCATAGCCCACCTTATTATATTCATACCTCAGCCCGGCTATGAAAAGTGTTTTCTTTACCTGCAGGCGGGTCATCAGGTATCCTGCATAGATGTCTTCCGAGGCCTCGTACGTGTCGCTTTTGGAAAGCCGTTCCGCATCCCAGGAATCGGCCGATTCGATTAACAGGTACCGGTACGTGTTTATATATTCCAGGAAGCGGTCTTTACCCACACGCGGGCCCAGGGTGTACCTGCCGTTAAGATACGATACCGGCTGGGTACGGGTAGACACCATCGCAAAGGCTTCTTCCCGGTTCATCAGGCCATTAGGGTCATAAAAAGAAAGTACCCGGTTATCGCGAAACTTCTGGTTCGTCTGCCGCCTCAGCTTCCCGCCCAGCTTTAAAAGCCCTTTGTTTCCGGCCAGCTCATACGACTTCGCCAGGTTCACCCGGGCCACCATATTATCGGCATCGGTGTTGCTGATATCATTTTCATACCTCCTGAAATCATTTAAAAGCAGGGGATTATTGATATCCATCCCTGCTACGGAAGGCCGGTATTGAGGTACTTCGGCCAGCATACCGTCGGCATTTTCCGCTACGATAGCGATATTATCCCGGGCAAAGTCGCCCCGGATGCTGCTCAGCCGTCTTTGCGAAAACGTATAATATACTCCCCAGTCGGCTATCCAGCTATCCAGCAGGTGCGTACCCTGCAGGTTAAAGCTCTGGTTCGTCTTTCGCTCGTTCCACAGGTTGATGTCCCGCCTGATCCGGCTGTTGACCACGCTGTCATAGGTAATCCACGTACTGCCCGAGCGGTCAAAATCATACCGGAGGCGGTTACGGATATCGTCGTCCCTGCGATAATTATGCATGTAATTAAACACCAGCTCATGGTTTTTCACCTTGTAGTCCACGGTGGCCGTAACGCCGGTGCGGGTACGCTGGTTTTCGGTCTTCCTGAATTCATACCCCAGCTGCGTAATTTCACTCCGCTCCGGTTGGGTAATGGGTCTTGCCACTCCCGACCACCGGGCGTCAATGCGGTCTTCGGAATTATCCGTGGCAAAATAGCTGGCACTCAGAAGTACGCCCAAACGCCCCCGGGGATTTTGGGAATCGGCCAGGAATCTTTTCCCTGCCCTTAACCGCCCGATGCCGTTTAAGCCTCCCGAAAGATCATTAAATCCTACGCCGGCCTCTCCCCTGACCTGCAGCGCCAATGTACGGGCAGTAGGCGTTTTCAGGTTGATATTTCCGCCGATAGCGTCCCCGTCCATATCGGCCGTCAGGGCTTTGGTAACTTCCATGCTGCCCAGCTGATCGGCAGGAATCAGGTCAAGCGCTTCGGTCCTGCCCCCGCTTTCCTGCACCGAAGGCATCTGCTCTCCGTTGATACTGATATTGGTAAAATGCACCGGCGTGCCCCTGACACTTACCGATGAGCCCTCTCCCTTATCCCTCGAAATGTTTATTCCCGGTACCCGTTGCAGCGCCTCGGCCACATTTAAGTCCGGGAACTTCCCGATCAGGTCAGAAGAAATAATATTTTTGATGTTATCGGAAGTCTTTTGCTGGTTAAGTGCTGAGCGCTGGCCGTCAAAGCTGCTGGCTACGGTCACGCTTTTAAGCTCATGGCTCACCGGACGCATCTTAATCAGCATTCCTTTTTCTGCATCTGCAGGCATGCTTATATGTACCGTAACCGTTTCATAACCCATATACGTCACTGTAAATAAGGTGCTGCCGCCCGGCACCCCCACCAGCAAAAAACGCCCGTCGGCATCGGTATGCGCGCCGTAATGACCGGTTCTGTTATAGACCGATGCCCCTGTCAGCGGCTCCTGGGTTAAGCTGTCTGTCACCACCCCGCGCCATTCGTAGGTCTTTTGGGCGAAAGACACCTGGACCACCAGGAGTAAAAGCAAACCTGTAAAGTATTTCATTACCGGAACAATAAAAAGATCAGATACAAAACCGAAAACAAAAAAAACAAACCGAAAGTCAGCTCTCTTACATAACTCCACCGTAGCTTCCGCTTTACCTTGTTTTCTTTCATTGCGCTAAACTATGCCCTATGGGCTTCTACGCATGAAACTGTAGTTACAAAAAATAAAAGATATGTTACCACAAAAACTAAACTACTGAAAAACAACAACTTACAATATTAAGAAATTATTAAATACCAAGAAAAAATGGTATTTTTACGTATTTTTACACTAATTGCAGTGTTACAAAACCAATAAGTTACCGGGCGAAAAGGGTTAGTTTTCTAAAAAATTGAGGTACTTCTTTATCATAATGCTATGGGCCTGGTGGCCGGGAGCTTCCGCTCAGACGGAACTTCCCGTTCAGGTGATCGGAACCTCCGAAGGGCTCAGCCAAAGCTCTGTGCTCAGCCTGCACCAGGACCCCTACGGCTTTGTCTGGCTGGGCACGCGCGACGGCCTGAACCTCTGTGAAGGCAATAAAATCAGGGTATTTAAAAATGTACCCGGCGACACCCTCTCCCTGGCTGGGAATCATATCAACGACATCGCAGATGCGGCCGACGGCAACCTTTGGATAGCCCATAATATGGGTTTAAGCCTGTATGACAGAACCCGGAACCGCTTTAAAAACTACCGGGTGGAGGACGACAACCCCGAAATACGGGCCATTACCGTTGAAAAAAATGTAATCCTGGCTTCAGGATGGTCAGGGGTTTACGAGCTTAACCCCGAAAAAGGACTACTGGAAAAGACCGAAAAGCTGGGCCCGACCGGCCAGTCCAGCGTAACCAAAATTGCCCGGGCCCCGGACGGTACCCTCTGGATTGCCACCACCAACCGCGGGCTGGTACGGTTTAAAGATACCCGGCTTCCGGTCAGTGAGCTGGAAAAGAGCCTGCGTGTGGAAGACATCCTTTTCCATTCCAACGGGAAAGTCTACCTGGCTACCCGCATGGAGGGCATTTTTGAGTATTCTCCCGGCGGGCAGCTGTTAAGGCAGTGGAGCAAAACCAGCTCCTCACAAACCCGCCTGGAACACACACGGGCTTTAATGGAAGACCGGAACGGGCGGATCTGGATTGCCCGGTTCCAGGGACTGGCGGTATTGGACCCCAAAGACGCAAAGCTTACGGAGATCGACAGGATCAACGGCATGAGCCACCTGTCGATACGTTCACTTATGCTGGACAGGAACGGTTCTCTCTGGATAGGAACCTTTCATAACGGCGCTTTCCTGTACGATCCCTACCTGGGCCGTTTCAAAACCACCGCCCTGCCTGAAACAGAGAAAAAAGAGCGGGCGGGGATCGTCAGCAGCATAGCAAAGCTTAGCCAGGGAGAGCTTTATGTAGGTACCGAAAACGGGGCGCTTTTCCTGTACGACTCTGACCGGCAGGTCAAAAGCGCCTGGAATCTCCGGGCGCTCTTCGGGAAACCGGTGGTCATCAAATCGCTCCTGTACCAGGCACCCGTTTTGTGGATCGGCACGCTGCGCGACGGCCTGTTTAAGCTGCGCGACGGTCGTATCACCCCGGTTCTCCTGCCTCCGCATCAAAACTGGGAGGAAATAGGGGTGATTAACCAGCTCTCTGCCAACGGGGCCGGGCTTTGGCTGATGGGCGACAAAGGCGGGGGACTGCATTATTTTGACGGGACGCAGCTGGCCCATTTCCCCGGCCAGGAAGAAGTCCGGAAGGCTATTGACAAAGGGTCTGCCAAAAACATCCTGCCCCTCCCGGCCGGGACTTTCCTGGTATCTACCCACGGCAGCGGCCTGCTGCACTTCTCTGGAACGGAGGTAAAAAGTCTGCTTCCGGATATCAAAAACGTCAACCATGTGGCCAGGGCGGGCAATACCTTTTTGGTAAGTACCCAAAACCAGGGCTTATATGTTTTGGACGAAAAATTCAAAACACTGAAGTACCTGGATACGCGCCACGGCATTTTGAATAATACCGTACTGCAAAGCTTCGCAACGCCCGAAAACGGCACATGGCTCATCACTTACAGCGGTATAAGCCATTTTATTGATGAAAACCTGCGGAATTATCACTACAATAACGGGCTCCCGCTGGCCGAAATCAACGCAGCAAGCACAGATCCCCTGGTGCTGGGAGGAAAAAACACCTGGGTAAGCTTTTCGCCCGGAAATCTTTATCCCAACCCCCATAACACGCCGGTGTACCTGACTGACGTAAAGGTCAATAACCTTACCCGGCATAGCTTCGGGGAGATGCTGCACCTGAAAGAGCTTCCGTTAAAATACAATGAGTCTACCCTCACCTTTGAGTTTGCGGGCTTAAACTATATCATGCCCAAAAACAATACCTACCGGTACAAAATGGAAGGCCTGGACCCGCAATGGCGGTATGCCGACAGCCGCGGCATCGCCGAATACAGCCAGGTTCCCCCCGGAAAATACAATTTCCTTTTACAGGCTGCCAACAACGACGGTATCTGGAGCAAAAACACATATAGCTTCAAAATCCGGATAAAGCCGCCTTTCTGGCAAACCTGGCCAGCCTACCTCCTTTATGCCCTGGGCATTGCCGCAGGCATACTCCTGGTGCGATACAATGCCCTGCAAAGCGCCCGGTTGCAACTCCAGGAAACCCAGCTCGAAAAAGCGGGCCTGGCACAGCAGCTCAAGGCAAAATATTTTACCGATATAAGCCACGAAATCCGCACACCCCTCACCCTGATCCTGAGCCCCCTGGAGGAGCTGCTGGAAGAAGCCAACCTTTCGGGCGAGGATAAAAAGAAGATACGTGCCATGCAGTACCACGGCAAAAGCCTGCTCTTACTGGTCAACCAGCTTCTTGAAATCAACAGCTTGGAAGATAAAAAAGAGAAAATAAATGCTTCTGCCGTAGATGTAGCCCGGTTTATTGCACAGATCAGGGAGAGTTTTCAATCCCTGGCCAATAAACAAAGTATCCACTGGGTAACCGGGTGCACGGCAGAGCACCACGAATGCCTGCTCCTGGACAAAGACAAGATAGAGAAAGTCATCCTTAACCTGCTTTCCAACGCGTTTAAATACACGCAGGCTGGGGGTACCGTAAGCCTGCAGGTCAATACCAGCAAACAAAACGACGGCCTCTGTGGCCTTGAAATCACGGTAAAAGACACAGGCACCGGTATAAACCCCGGGGAGCTGCCCTACATATTTGACCGCTTTTTTAAGGGGAAAGACAGTGCGGCCATGGGTACGGGAGTGGGCCTGGCCCTGGTAAAGGCCATTGTGGAAAACCTGTACGGAGGAAGCATCCACGTGGAGAGTGAGGCAGGCAAAGGAAGTACGTTCAGGGTAAAAATACCCGGAATCAGGGAAGTGAGCCCTAACGGGAGCGCGTCCCCCGATTTTCATTTGCCGCCGGAATACCTCCCCAAAGAAGACGACCCTTCCCCCGTTTTAACACCCAAAAACAAAGAGCGTATTTTAGTGGTGGAAGACAACAAAGACCTGAGGGAATACCTGGTGCAGAAGCTGGGAGAGCATTACGTTATAGTGGCCGCAGACTGTGCCGAAGAGGCCAAAGCTACCCTCCGGGAGGAAGACATAGACCTGGTGGTTTCAGATGTGATGCTTCCCGAAATGAGTGGAAAAGAGCTTTGCTCCCAGATAAAAAGTGACCTCACCACCTCGCATATCCCGGTCATACTGCTAACCGCTATCCAGGATACCGATTTCAAAATAGACAGCCTGGGTACAGGAGCCGACGATTACCTGACCAAGCCTTTTGTTTTCAAAGAGCTGCTTCTGCGCATACAAAACATTCTCCGCCAAAAGGAGCGTTTCCGGCTTTTGTTCCAACAGAAAAACGAGCTGCCGCTCAAAGCGGAAAACCGCGTTAACAGCCGTGACAGCGAGCTGCTGCAAAATATCACCGGGAAGATAGAAGCCCACCTCGATAACCCCGAATATTCTATTGAGCAGCTGGGATATGAAACCGGGCTGAGCCGGGTACACCTTTTCCGTAAACTGAAGCACCTGACCGGTTTAAGCCCGTCGCAATTTATTCGTAACTACCGCCTGCAAAAAGCACTGGAAATCCTTTCACGGGAAGAAATACGGGTAAGCGAGCTGGCCATGCAGGTGGGTTTCAATGATACCAGCTACTTTATCAAATGCTTCCGCGAAAAGTTCGGGGTATCGCCCAATGAATATGTAAAAAATCATTCATAAGCTGTCTGAGTTCCGACGGCTTTCGTATGCCGGTCTCCGGCTTGATGAGTGCTACGGGCCTCACCCCGTGGCTGTACGATCAGCCTGCTTTTTCATGGCTACTCTGTTAAAGATATTGAACGTTTCTCACGCCTTAACCGCATGTATTTCAGTACTTGTTGAGCGCCTGAAGCCTCAACTCCGGGCTGTGCGGACAGCCCCTTCTAACTAATCCAACATATCTTTACTACTCCTCCAAGAGCATAATGTCAGCTAATTTTGCCTTATAGGCGATCTTGGCTTTAAGCCCGTAATAGCTCCAGTTTCGCAGAAGCAGGGGATTTTCTTTGGCCACTTCTTCCTTATACGACTGATTCACCAACAGGATGGTGCCTGCACCGGCCTTTATGCAATGGTCAATCAGCTTACGACTGTAAAGATGCAGGCGCGACTCGATATAGTTCTTTTCCTTTTCACTGTAATTTTCCAGGGGTTTCAGCTTCTTTTTCCTTCCTCTTCCACCCTTATTCCAGGTGGCGGCCATCTGAAGGCGGCGGCGCGCAGCCTGTATGGCCAGCCTCCGGTATAAAAACTCCTCCCTGTTCCCGATCCGGAATTCCTCCTTTCCGATTTTTACCACCAGCGGATACTCCATGGAAAGAGATACTTCAGCTATGAGTGAAGCATCCGGCCGGTATACGGGTTTTTCAGCCTCTACACTGGCCAGCAGGTAAATTTTATTGTTTTTGATCTGTATAGCGCTCTGCCGCAGCGGCAGCTCTCCACTGATAATCTTCCTGATTATCAGATTCGTACCTGACCGGTCACGACCCAGGTAAGTTTTGAACGGTATTTTAAAAAGCGAGAAAACAAAATTTTTCCCATTCTCTTCCTCCTGCAGGGTGATATCCCTGCTGCTGAAGGGGACAGGAATATTCTTACTGAAATTGGGTATAGACTTTTCCCCCTTCCAATACATTTCCCGGTTACTCTGATAAGTCCGGTAAACAGCCTGGTTCAGGTTGGTCAGGGTAGAGGAAGGCAGGATTTTCAGGAAATGCGCACTGAGTGTCCGGTAAACTGAGTTCATGTGTGAAGTGGTCAGTATGCCGTCTTCATCTTTGGAGGCATCAGACAGCCTGACTTTGGCCTCCGTGGTCAGGTAGACCAGGTCTTTGATACGATCCTGCAGAAAGAGATGCGTATAAATCATATTCGCTGCTTTACAAGCCATGCGCTGGTACTCATACAGCCTGTCGTAATACGCCTTTAATTCGCCCTTATCCCTGCAATTGATAAGCAGTTGTATTCTTCGTGTGAGGATCTGTTTTTCCATGTGTATTTTTAATGATGGTAAATGCCTGGATAAAAAGGGCTCTGACTTTTCCGGGGGTCAGCCGGAGATTAGCAGCAATTTCTTCAAAAGAGTAGCCCAGCTCATAACGCAGTTTCAGAATATCGGCCTGTTCGGGGCTCAGCTTCTGATCAGGCCGGATGATCCGGATACCGGCTACCTGCGACAGTTTCCGGCTGTCAGCCAGCAGGCTTTTCAGGCGGGATATACATTTATTCACCCGGTGCGCCACTTCATATTCCCGGATACCGCCAAGGTAGCAGGCAATCCGTTCAAAGTTAAAATCAAACTTCAGGCAAAGCCGTATAAACAGTTGCTGGTCCCTGTCGAGGTGAGGGAGAAGGCGGTTCAGGGCTTCCAGTCTCCCGGCATCCTGCTCGTCCGGTTCCTCTATTTCCAGGGCCGGGTGAGTTATTCCTTCCTCCGGGTCTTTTTGCAGCAGGCTGTCGGGGTCGTCATAATCAAAGAGCCAGAGCAGCTTACGGCGAAACTGGTTGCTTCTTTTCCGGTGGTAGGCTTTCCCTGCCTCTTCCACCTGCCGGCTCATAAACTGATGCAGATGGGGTACATCTTCAATACTTTCCCGGAAGATCCACAAGCGCAGGAACGCCTCCTGGGTGGCGCAGTCCGCATCCAGGTCTTCCTTCATATAGCGATAGGCCCTGTAGGCATACCAGCGGTAAAAACGGCTGTAAAAGTAATTCAGCCCCGTCTCATCGCCTCTCCTGAGTTTTTCCAAATAGGTGTTTTCTACAGTAATCATGTTATGTAAGGGTTTAGCAGGTGCAGGGAGAACGGATGATCTCACCCGTTATTCCCGGCATGAATCTTCGTTTCAATCAGTTCAATCAACTGATAAATAAGCTTGACTTCATCGGCCAGTTTGCCGGTGAGATCTTTTACCTCCACCACTTTGAGTATTCCTAAGAGAGCATCACGGTATCTGGCGGGTTCATTCATTGGGATGTCAATCTGCATAAGTTGTCTTGTGATTTTAGATTAATAACGATTTTCGATATAAATATATCTAATATAAGTACAAATACCAAATTGTCGTATCGAATTCTAATATATTTATATCGATTAACCTGAATGCAATGAGCAACAAGAACCACAGGACAAGTTTTGGAAGGTATCTTGACAGTAAAGCCGTCAACCAGGCCGCATTGTCCCGCACCACGGGAATCCGTCCGAACCGGATAAGTGAATTTGCCTCAAAAGACTGCCTTAAAATGAGAGCAGATGAGATTTATATACTGGCCAAAGCTATCAATGAAGACCCCTGCAGGCTGCTTGAATATATCTGCAGGGATATGAAGCTTCAAAGACACACTTCCTGACCCCTGTTATTTTTAGCGGCCGGGGAATTCCCCTCACCCTGTAATTCCGTACTTTCTTTAGTTTCATGATGAATAGATGTTGAATGATGCAAAAAACGCATATCGCGACGGGATATTCCAGTTATATCGGGGATATTCTAGTAGATTTCCGGGATAAATTATCTAATTTTACAAATCTCAGATTTTATTAAAAAAACAACTAAGTTTGAATTGCTTAACCAGATAAATTATGGAGCCTAAGATTCATGAAGGACGGAATGTAAAGCGGTTTCGCGAGATGCTGGGTATCAAACAGGAGGCACTTGCCCATGAGCTGGGCGAAGACTGGAATCAGAAGAAGGTTTCTATGATGGAACAAAAAGCGGTGCTGGAACCGGAAGTGCTCTATAAAGTTTCAAAAGCTCTGAAAATACCTGATATCGCCATTAAAAATTTTGATGAGGAAAAAGCCATCACCATTATTGCCAATACGGTTAATAATAATGACCACGCCACAGGTAACGCCTTATTTAATTATTATCCGGTAATCAACCCACTGGAAAAAATGGTTCAGCTTCACGAAGAGAAAATCCAGTTGTATGAGCGTATGCTACGTGAAAAAGACGACATGATGCTTCGCCTGGAAAAGCTGATCCGGCAACCCGAATAAAAGTCTGCCACGAATGCACGAATTTAATAAAGGAAATTCATACATCCGTGGCATTAATTTCTAACCCAAAACCCTGAACTAAATCTAAAAAAATTTTGTCCTGTGTTCAACCAACTACTATCCGTTTCCGGAAACCGATGCCTGTTTCAATCTGCTGCTTTATGCATTTACCCTACCGGTAAATTACATTCCCATTATTCCCAGGATTAACAAAAGCAACACTGCAATAACTCCTACTTTCTCTTTCATAACTATACTGTTTTAGTTCTCAGCTTTAGGATAACACTCTTAACACGCTTCTAAATTATAACAATAATATTTAATACCATCTATAAAAACCCGCATTTTTATTTAACGGTACCAATGTAACCTCCGAAAAACAGGGAATATTGTCAGAAAGACACAAAAAAAGCCTGTGCATGACCAGGCTATAAGTACAAAAAAGAACTATTATCAATTGATTATAAGATAATTACTAAAAAAATCTTCTCATAAAAGCATACAATAGAGTCTTAACATATGATTCATCTCATTTTTTTCTTCACCTGCCTAATATGTTATCTTAAAGTCATACACCAGTGAACCTTCCGGCCCGGTCATTTTCATTTCCGTGATCCGGTCATTTTCGTCTCTTTAGGGTACTGACATCCAGCCGGAGTCCACCGCCCGAAAGACCGGTAATTTCTTTCTTTGCCAAAAACAGCATATCTGTCAGCCCCAGGTACAAACCGGAAATTACCATGGCAGGTTGAGGAATCTCTGCCGCCTGAAAGAGCCCCCCGGAAGTGCCGAACTCCAGTTCGGCAATGGTAACACCTGCATCAGTAACCGCACTTACAAAATCACCCCGGGTATTGAAAGTCATATGAAGGTCATCTATAGTATAGATATTCAGCCCCCGCGATACAACAGGATAGCCGAACTCCGTACCGGCATGGGTAATGTTCAGCCTGACCGGCGTGAGGCCTGTATAATCAAACTCATAGATGGCGCCCCCGGTACCATGCAGACGGGTTACTTTAATGAGCTTATCATTGGCGTCATACTCTAACCGGGCGCTGTTAAACCCACTCACCGTATATTCACTGCTGATCCCGGTGATCATATTTTTCTCATTGTATGTAAAATCCAGCCGCGTAGTTCCCTGGCCGCTCAGGTGGTCTGTTCGGGTAATGCTGGCCGGCAGAAGATTCACTTCCTTTCCGGGGTCATTGCTTTTTTTGCACGATAAGGTCACCAGGCACCCCGTCACAAAAAGAATCAAAATGTGTAGTTCCTTTTTCATCGTTCTTTATTTTCTATATATAAATAAATCATGACTGCCCGATACCATTCGGGTATCCGGCTGCTGTTCCGGCTCAATGCGGGGTTTTGTCAAATAAAAATTCTTTTGCAGAACCACTCCAGCTGCCCCATAACAGTAGCTCGGCATCCGAAATCCGTTCAATCCTGAATATTCTGGGCCCTCCTCCAAACTGCATCTGCAATTCGGTATCCCCGTTCAGAAGCTGCCATACGCCCTGGTCGTGCTCATACATCACACATTCCTCTCCCACTCCGATAGAGTAGGAAAAGCGATCCAGCTCCCCGCCCGGGGTAAAGCGGTAAACAGAGCGTTTATAACAGGTAACAGCAGGATCGTCGCCGTCTGTTTCCGGGTGCCAGTCACCGGCCGTCAGCAGCTCTTCCACCGCCGGCTCCGGGTCTTTTTCAGAACAGGCGTTTACCCATCCCCAGACAGCTATGCACAGGAGTATACTTATTTTAGATTTCATGACTACAGTATTTTAGTTTTTCCTTACAAACTCCACCCTGCGGTTTTGCGCCTTTCCCTCTGACGTGCCGTTGGAAGCCACCGGTTCACTTTCTCCTTTGCCATCGGTCTCCAGCCGTTCCGCTCCTATTCCTTTCCCCGCCAGGTAGTTTTTTACACTTTCCGCTCTTTTGGCTGAAAGGGTCAGGTTCGCTGTTTCCTCGCCGTCGCTGTCGGTATGCCCGATGATCCTCAGCTTAAAGCCGGGGTTAGCGTTAAGAGTAGCGGCCAGTTCATCCAGGAAACCGTACGAAGAGGCCTGTATCCTGTCAGACCCTGAAGCAAAAAGGATTTGAGTGGTACTGAATCCGCCCTTCAGGATCATGGAACGCAGATCCTGCTTTTCTTCCGTGATCTTAATGTTTGAAACCGCAACAATGTGGTTGTATTCTTCGGGATTTGTACCCCAGAGATAAAAAGAGAAATACCGGCCGGCTGAATTCTGAAGCAGGGAGGGCAGGTCTGCTACCTTCTGGTTATCAAGGTACACCCTCAGGCGTTTACCGTTGACCACCACCGTATAACGGGTAGTAGTATTCAGCTTTGAATCCAGCGCAAAGTCTATCCTGTTATTTATTTTCGAAACTCCTTTTCCCCAGTTTTCCACCGCCACGTACTGGTTGGCCTTGTACCATAAAGGCAGCCTGAATCGGGCACCGTTAACCGGTGTTTTGGCCAGTCGGCGCACATCACTGAAGATCAGATCAAAAGCACTGCCGGAGGTACCTTTATAAGCCAGGTTTTCAGTAGTGAGGTCAAACTCCAGCGCATAATTTTCGGGTAACTGCCCGTTCCCGGCCAGGTAAACCCCGTTAGGGTACAGCCTCAGAGCCTTTTTCCCGTTAATGGTGATTACTTCACCGCCGGAGTTGGTCTCCCAGCCGGCAGGGAAATCTCCCGCTGCATCCCGGGCAAAATCTTCGCTATACACTACCTGCCCGTCAGGGAAAAACGTACTGCCCGTCACAAATTCATTTTGCGGAACAGCTCCTGTGGGCAATTCATTATCTGAACCGGCTCCGCCCCTCACGCCCCCCTCATCTGCTCTCCCTTCACCTGATGCTGAAGTTTCTTTTTTAGCTCCGCTCCCCGTTTGGGTACCGGGTGCCTTCTTATTTCCTGATTTTTCATCAAAAACTTTATCCAGCACTTCATCAGTCTTTTTGGAAGACTCTTTTTCTACCCGTCGCTCCACCGTTCTCTCTACACCACGCTCTGCGGCTTTCTTTACTTTCTTCGTGATCTGTGCCGGAGCGGTGCGTACCCCGGCCACCAGTAACATCAATACAATTACAGCTTTCATAGTTAATTCAGTTCAACACAGCAAAGTTTATATGCTAATTATCAGTCTACTTGTAAATTCCCGACAAAAAACACGGGCCGGCTTCAATTTTCCTCAGCGCCTTTTGCCCGGCAATCAATTCTCCGTTAATTTGGCTGCCGGCAATGATAATTGCATTTTCATATTCGTGTCAAAAGTTTGTGACGAACTGCAAACTACAGGGACAGAAAACAAAGAAATATGGACCGCATCCGTAAACACCTCACTCAACCTCACCCCGGTTACTCCGACCTGAAGGTCTATTTCCGGACCATCACCGGCATTGCTTTACTGGTGTTCCTGATCCTGAGCATCCTGCAGCCTTTTAATTTTGGTCAAAGGAACATTAACGACAGTCCTTATTTTACCGCTTTTGTTTATGCCGGAAGCGCTTTTCTGACCATGTTTGCGGGAGCCCTGTGGATCGTACTTCTGCCCGGCTGGTTCTCTGAGAAAAACTGGACGCTCCGTTCCGAGCTGCTGATCATTGTATACCAGATGACCAGCATTGCCACTACGGTCTGGGTAATTAACCGCCTCCGTGACGTGATGCCGGAGGGGCATGGTTCTTACTTCCGTACCCTCCTGATCGTTTTTTCCACGGGAATCCTGCCCTATGCCGTCATCACCTTTATCCGGCACAATTACCTGCTGCGAAAAAATCTCCGGAAAGCGCAGGAAATCACCCGTCATCTCAGCCCGGAGATACGGGAGCCAAAGCAGCAATGGCTGGAAATACCGGGGCTAAAACCGCCCGTAAACGTGGATGAGCTTTATTACGCCGAAGCAGGCGGAAACTACCTGACTCTTCTCTGCGTAAAGGATGGTCAAACCTGCAGCCATATCTGCCGTTGTACCATGAGTGAACTGGAAGCTCTCTGCAACCCTTTCCCCCACCTCTTCCGGTGCCACCGTTCTTTTCTGATTAACCTGCATAAAATTCTGAAAGTAGAAGGAAATGCCGGTGGCTACCTTTTACATTTACCGCAGGGGCTTCCGCTCATACCGGTATCCCGTACTTATATTGACCGTTTTAAGGAACAGCTGAAGCAGCCGGATTAACCCCCACCTAAACCCGCTGCTGAACCTTTACCAGGTAGGGCCCGTTCCGGATCAGTTCTTCCAGCAGCACCAGCCTGTCCAGCATCAGCCGTGAAGGTGCTATCCCGAAATATTTTTTGTGGGTTTTATTGAAGTGTGAAATATCATAATAGTGGAAAAGCGAAGCCAGCGAAGCAATATTCTGCTTCTCTTCGGATAGTGAAAGCTCTGCGAAAATATTATTAAAACGCAAAATCCGGAGATATTCGGAAGGCGGTATACCCACATATTGCCGGAACTCCCGCTGAAGGTAACGTTCATTCACCCTCAGCTGTTCACAGATTTCCTTAAGTGTGATACAGGCTTTGTGCCGGTAAATAATTTCCAGCGCCTCCCTGTGTACAGCGTAGCGGTCAGGTATTTCCAGGCTCCGGTAAAAGCTGACTACAATATCCTTTCTTTCTTCCGGGCTTCGTGCCTGCTTAAAGGCTTCTATTACCGGTCTGATCACCCGGGGCTCAAACAGGTCCGGAGTTTCCATAGGATTATTGGTAAAAAGATGAGCCGGCTTCCCGGTCATACGGGCCGCAGAGCCCGGGTGCAGGCCTGCACCGAATATTCCTGCCAGCTCCTCCTCAGCAGTCAGCTTATAGGAAACCGTCTGCTGACCCACCAGGTAAAACTCAGGCAATAGCCCGTTCGTGGATTTACCTTTCAGTGTCAGATGTAATCTCCACCGGCCCGCATATTGCCAGCCGTTCACCTCTGTAGCGGAAGGAAGCAGCTCCTGCAGCGGACCATCTTCTGAACGGTGCTCCATGCAATAAAAGAAACTGATCAGGTGCTTAAGATCAGGGGGAGGTTCCATTTGCATGTACATATCGTTGCCAGGCTTAATTTGTATACTAATTTACAAAAAAAAAGGAAAAGCTGCCTATTTTTCAATATTTTCGTGCCTGTATATAAAAATTAACCTATGCGAAAACTATTACTGCTGGCTGGAGTAGTGCTCTGTTTTAATGCCACTGCCCAGCAGGCCACCGTAAAAGCCAATTACGACCTGGCCTCCCAATTCTCCCCGGCCAAGCTCCGGACCAAAATCTTCTCTACCGAAGTAAGACCCAACTGGATCAATCACTCTGACCGCTTCTGGTACGAATACCAGACTTCATCCGGGAAACGCTGGTACCTGGTGGATCCGGCAACCCGTTCCAGGCAACCCCTGTTTGACAACGCCGACCTGGCCCGCCAGATCACCCGTATTGTAAAGAACCCGTTTGATGCCCAGCACCTGGAAATTGAAAAGCTGGAATTTACTGACGACGAAAAACGGATCCGTTTCGAGGTAAAAAGTACCAAAGACACCCTAAAATCCAAAGAGGAAATTGCCAAGCTCAAAGTAAAATCAGACACTTTAAAGAAAAAGGTGTTTTTCCTGGAATACGACCTCGCCACCCGGCAGGTAAAAGAGCTCGCCGATTCCCTGAAAGAGAAGACAAGACCCACCTGGGCTTCCTACTCTCCGGATACCATGCGGGTGTTTTTTGCCCGTAATTATAACCTGTACTGGATGGACAGGGCTAACTTTGAAAAGGCCATTAAAGATGAAAAAGACAGTACCATCACAGAGCACCAGATCACCAAAGACGGGATACAATATTATGCCTGGGGCGGAGATCAGTACAGCACCACTACCGGCGACGAAAAGGAGGATGAAGAGCTGAAAAAGCGGAAAGGCGTACGCCTGAGCTGGTCGCCCGACGGTAAGCACTTTGTGGTAACCCGGAAAGATAACCGTCACCTCAGCCCCATGTGGGTGATCAATAACGTGGGCGGAAAAAGGCCTACCCTGGAAACCTACAAGTACCAGATGCCGGGAGAAACCGACTCTACCGAAGTGGAGCTGCATCTTTTTGATTCCCAAAGCTTTGTTTCAAAGCAGATTCACGTTCCGGCCTTTAAAAACCAGACCGTGGGCATTTTCTGGAAAGAAAGAGATAAATCAAGCTACACCGGGAAACACTATATCAGCTACTGGCTGGGCGATAACCGGGAGTTTTACCTCAGCCGCTCCAGCCGTGACCTGAAACGGATAGATGTGGTAGCCGTGAACATAGACGGCACGGTCAGGAATGTGCTGAGTGAACGGTCAAACGTTTACCTCGATATCAAAAAGCCTTACCTTGTAAATGATGGAAAACAGTTTATTCACTGGTCGCAGCGCGACGGATGGGGGCATTTCTACCTCTATAATGCTGACGGAAGCCTGGTGAGACAACTGACCTCGGGAGAATATAACTGCGAGGACGTTACGGGCTATGATGCCAAAACCCAGACGCTTACCTTCACTGCCAACGGCCGCGAAGCCGGTGAAGACCCCTATTACCTTCACCATTATTCACTGACACTTAACGGCGGAGAGCCCAGGCTGCTGAACAAGGGCAATTTTGACCACCAGGTATCCGTAAGCGAGAGCGGCCGTTTCTTTGTGAATAACTCGTCGAGGGTAAACAGTGTGCCGGTATCTGAGCTTTATGATTCAAAAGGTACCCTGCTCATGAAGCTGGAAGAGGCTGATTTGTCGCAGCTGTTTGCTTCGGGCTATAAATTCCCCGAACCGTTTAAGGTGAAGGCCGGTGACGGCATTACCGACCTGTACGGGGTCATGTACAAACCTTTTGATTTTGACTCTACCCGCGTATATCCTATCGTAGAATATGTGTATCCCGGCCCTCAGACCGAGGCGGTGAACAAGGCTTTCGGCCGCAGCATGGACCGGATTGACCGCCTGGCCCAGATGGGCTTTGTGGTGATCACCGTAGGTAACCGCGGCGGACACCCTGCACGTTCCAAATGGTATCATACCTATGGTTACGGCAACCTGCGCGACTACGGCCTGGAAGACAAGAAAGTGACCGTAGAGCAGCTGGCGGCCCGCCACCGGTTCATTGATATGGATCGTGTGGGTATCACCGGGCATTCAGGCGGCGGCTTTATGTCTACGGCTGCCATGCTGGTGTATCCTGACTTCTTTAAAGTGGCGGTATCCGGTGCCGGTAACCATGAAAACAATATCTATAACCGCTGGTGGAGTGAGCGCCATCACGGCGTAGCCGAGAAGGTGAGCCCCAAAGGCGACACCACTTTTACCTACCAGATTGAAAAGAACACCGAGCTGGCCAAAAACCTGAAAGGAAAACTGCTGCTGGCCACGGGTGATATTGATAATAACGTACACCCGGCTAACACTATCCGGATGGCAGAAGCCCTGATTAAGGCCAATAAACGCTTTGATTTTGTACTTCTGCCCGGGCAGCGCCACGGTTTCGGAAATATGACAGAGTATTTCTTCTGGAAAATGGCCGATTACTTTGCGGAGCACCTCTTAGGAGATTCCAAAAGCGGGGAAGTAGATATGAGGGAGATTAACCGGGAGGCACCGCTGAAGCGGTAATCGTTTCTCACGGACTTGTTTTTCTCACAGATCGCACAGATTTCCACAGATAAAATAATAAAAAATAGATAATATTTTAGATAAAAAATCTGTGTTGATCTGTGCGATCTGTGAGAAAAAATAAGCGTTCCGTGAGAAATAAGCGTTCCGTGAGAAAAGCCTACGCCCCCAGCACTTCCACCGCCCTCTGAATCCTCCGCACCGTCTCCTCTTTCCCCAATATCTCCATGATCAGCATCAGATCCGGGCCTTTTCCTTCACCGGTAACGGCCAGCCGCAGCGCCTGCATCACCTTCCCGGGTTTAATGCCTGCACCTTCCAGTGCTCCGAAAATGGCATCATGAATGGCCTGAGCAGTAAAGTTTTCCAGGCCGGAAAGCACCCCGGTGATCACCGGCATGGCATTCCGCGCCAGTTCATCCCATTTTTTGGCAGCTACGTCCTCATCGTACTTTTCAGGGGCAGAAAACAGGAACGGCACACCGGCTTTCATTTCCCTCACAAAATCTACCCGGTCTTTCATCAGCTCCACGATTTTCGCTGAAAGACCGGGGTTACCTATCTGCTGATCCAGCTCAGCCGCCAGCACTTCGCTATCTTTCTTCCTGAGGTATTGCTGGTTAAACCATTTGGCTTTATTCACATCAAAACGGGCTCCGCCTTTCTGGATATTATGAATATCAAAAAGCTCAATCAGCTCTTCCCGGCTCATCAGCTCCTGGTCGTTACCCGGGTTCCAGCCCAGCAGGGCCAGGAAATTCATCACGGCCTCCGGGTAATACCCGTCTTCACGGAATCCCCTGGAAACCTCGCCGCTTACCGGATCTTTCCATTCCAGCGGAAATACCGGGAAGTCTCCCAGCAGACCGTCACGTTTGCTCAGCTTACCGTTTCCTTCCGGCTTTAATAAGAGCGGCAGGTGGGCAAATTCAGGCGCCTGCCATCCAAAGGCCTTGTAGAGCAGGATATGCAGCGGCGCCGAAGGCAGCCACTCCTCTCCCCGGATCACATGGGTGATCTCCATCAGGTGATCATCCACAATGTTGGCCAGGTGGTAGGTAGGCATACCGTCAGACTTCATCAGGATCTTATCATCAATGGTAGAAGAATGCACCGAAACCCATCCCCGCACCAGGTCTTTAAAACGCACCTCATCTTTCAGCGGCACCTTCAGCCGGATCACGTAAGGCTCTCCGCCTTCTATCCGGGCCTTCACCTCCTCTGCCGGCAGCGTGATGGAATTCTTCATCTTCATGCGGGTAAAGGCATTATACGATATATTATCTACTTTGGCCTCTTCCAGCTCCTTACGCATCTGGTCCAGCTCTTCAGGCGTATCAAAGGCATAATAGGCCTGGCCTTTATCCAGCAGCTCCTGTGCATAAACGGCATAGATATCTTTTCTTTCCGACTGCACATAGGGGCCCAGGTCACCGTCTGCGCCTACCCCTTCATCAATGGTGATGCCTATCCATCTCAGCGACTCCAGGATGTACTCCTGCGCACCGGGAACCAGGCGGGTCTGGTCGGTATCTTCTATCCGGAGCAACATTTTTCCACCCGTTTTCCGGGCAAAAAGATAATTATACAAAGCCGTACGAACCCCGCCGATATGCAGGGGCCCGGTAGGACTGGGAGCAAATCTTACTCTTACACTCATAAGTTAATTTTTCAAACAAACCGCAAAATTAAGGGTTATACCCGATAGTTAGTCTTTCCGGATAACTAAAAAAAGGGAACTTCCGAATGGAGACCGCTTTAAGAGCCGTCTTTCTAATGTACAAAGCCGGTAAAGAAGACGGTTCACCGGCTCTGAGGGCAGCGACACATCTGAGCGTACTTCTTCCGCCTTCACCCGGCCCAGCTTCAGCTGAAGCTTCTGAAACAGTCTTACCCCCAGGATGAGGGGAGATAACAGCAGCGACCAATACGTAGCTTTTTCTATCGTGAGACCAGGGCATTTCTTTAAAAACCGGTCAAAATCAGCTCTTACAAAACGCCTCTTGCTTCCTACCGCTATATCATGAGTACCCCCGAAAACCGAAAAGGCATTATTATTCGTAATAAAAATCCCTCCCGGCTTCAGCACCCCGGAGATACAGCCCAAAGCGTCCAGCAGTTCCGGGTCATGAAACTGGTAAAGTACATCATTGGAAACCACCACATCAAAAGACTCCGGCGGGTAATCAAATCCGGTGATGCTCTGACGGCTGACCGCCAGCCCGCGGCTTTTTGAAAATTCTACTGCATGTTCATTGTAGTCAAAACCCTGTATATCCGCAATCCCTTCTGCACGGAGACGCGTAAGCAGGCCGCCTGTACCACAGCCCGCATCCAGGATTTTCAGGTGCCGGTAGTCGTGTGAAAAGGATTTCACCTCCTCTATGACCCTGTCGTGCAAGGTTTTATACCACCACATCCGGTCTTCTACCTCAAACATGGCCAGGTATTCCTCGTAATTAATAAGCACCTAAATACTGTTTTCGTTATTAATCACCTGGATTTCCGGCTTGTGGTACACGGTAGAGTTCGGCGGAACGCTCCTGGTAAGCCAGACATTTCCCCCGATCACGCTGTTTTCGCCGATGACCGTCTTGCCTCCCAGCAGGGTGGCACCGGCATAAATGATCACGTTATCTTCTACCGTAGGGTGCCGTTTGGTATCGGCCATATATTTCTCCACAAACAGCGCACCCAGGGTAACGCCCTGGTAGATCTTTACATTCCTGCCTATGCGGGTGGTTTCACCGATCACCACACCCGTACCGTGGTCAATATAAAAATGCTCTCCGATTTCAGCGCCCGGATGGATATCGATACCCGTGCGGGAATGCGCATACTCCGTTAAAATCCGGGGAATAAGCACTATCTCCATTTTGTGAAGAATATGGGCTACCCGGTAAAAGAAAATGGCAAAAAAACCGGGGTATACCCGGATCACCTCAATTTTAGACTTCGCAGCAGGGTCGCCCGCCAGGATAGATTCCAGGTCAGTGGAAAGCACCCGGTAAAGTTCGGGAATCGCACTTACAAACTGCCTGGATTTCTCTTCGGAGCCGCACCCCTTGCAGGCAGCGGTAGCCTCCAGGATCTCCCTCAGCTCATCACCGATATTCCAGAACTCACCTTCCACCTCGTCTTCGCTCCTGAAAAAATCTTTGGAACGCTCCGGGAACAGCAGGTTAAATACTTTCAGCGCCCAGCCCGAAATGGTCTTGGAGGTAGGTATCCCTTCCACCCGCTGGTGCTTATCAAAAAGGTAGCTTATAAATTTCTTATCCATATTTACGTCAATCTTCGTTGTATCAGGGCAGACACCAGGCCAAAAAACACATCGGGCTTCAGTGTCCGCCAGTTTTCCATCTGCAGGGTACCCCCCAGGTGCATGTAATAATCCAGTCTGTATTTTTCTATCTCTTCTATCACAAATTTCCGCAGGTTCAACACCGCTATCCAGCCATCTTCCACGTCTTCAAACCACTCCTCGTAATAATCGTTCTCCCCTCCGTGAAACTGGAACAGGTTCTCACCGATCAGGATAAACTGCCGGATCCCGTTTTTCAGCAGCCTATCAATTACCCCCCGTTTCAGGTACATGATATCGTTATGGAGGGTATCGTTCCACTCCCCCAAAAGTTCTATCACCGCGTATTTCAGCTGGTAATTTACCATTAAAAGTTTTACGTACAGCGTTTCTGATCCTATAAAGTCCCAATCGGGATGAATAATATAGCCGTAAACCGCATTTTCATAGGTACCTGACTGCTCTTTCCCGTAAAACGGGCTCTTCTTATCCTCGTAAGGAAGATAATACCGGCTCCAATTATAAAAAGGTTCTATTTCGTGCATTACGAGAGGTTTTTAAACTAAATTTGCAACAATGCAGAAAGTTCAATACAAATATAGGACTGAATATTTAACGGATTCCGAACCGCTGAAATTTAAAGAAGAAGATCTGGCGGAAGAAGAAATGATTCTTAACCTGGGCCCCCAGCACCCGTCTACCCACGGCGTGCTGCGCCTGGAGCTGGTCACTGACGGCGAACTGATCCGTGAGGTAGTTCCGCACCTGGGTTATCTGCACCGCTGTTTTGAAAAACACGCCGAATCCCTCCCCTTTAACCAGGTGATCCCGTACGTAGACCGTCTCGACTACCTGGCGTCTATGAATTCAGAGCACGCCTATGTGATGGGAGTGGAGAAAATGCTGGGTATAGAAGGTACCCTGCCCAAGCGGGTGGAGTATATCCGGGTACTGGTGGCCGAGCTGAACCGCCTGGCTTCCCATTTTATGGCTATCGGCACCTACGCCATAGACATCGGTGCTCCTACCCCTTTTCTCTGGCTGTTCCGTGACCGCGAAACCATCCTCCGTATGCTGGAGTGGGCATCCGGCGCCCGGCTGCTCTATAATTATATCTGGATCGGAGGCCTTTTCTATGACCTTCCCGTAGGCTTTGAAGAAAAATGCCTTGAATTTGCCGCCTATATACGGCCTAAGCTGACCGAGCTGGAGCAGATCATTATTGATAATCACATCTTCATTAACCGTACAGCCAATGTAGGAGTGCTACCCCTTGACCTGGCCATTAATTATGGCTGCAGCGGCCCCGTTTTAAGGGGATCCGGCCTGAAATACGACCTGCGCAAAACCGACGCCTATTCCGTGTATCCCGAACTGGAGTTTGATGTGCCGGTGGGCCGGGGAATGATGGGTCAGACCGGCGACTGCTGGGATCGCAACTACGTACGGCTGCTGGAATGCCACGAGTCGCTCCGCATTATTGACCAATGCCTGGAAAAGCTGACAAAAGAGCAGAAACGCACCCCTGATTTTGATCCCCAGGCATTTGTACCTAAAAAAATCCGGCCCAAAGAAACCGATTTTTATGTAAGAGCAGAAAACCCGAAAGGCGAGCTGGGTTTCTTTTTCCGTACCGACGGCCGCAATGACGTGCCCGTGCGCGTAAAGTGCCGTGCCTGCTCCTTTCATAACCTTTCCGTGCTTCCGGCTATCTCTAAGGGCGTGCTGGTAGCTGACCTGGTAGCGATTATCGGCTCACTCGATCTGGTGATGGGGGAAGTGGACCGGTGACCGATGATGGTTGCCGTACCGCCGGGCTCTACCCGACGTTGGCATATTACGCCACTTCGTGACTATGCCAGCCGGGAGCGCCGAGTCGGGGGCGCCGAGCCCTGAAAGGGCATAATATGCCAACGTCGGGTGCAGCCCGGCGAAGCAAAAAAACTATCCATCCCCATAAAGATGCGGCTATCCCCCTACATAAAACAAAGCCCTACTCCAGCTCCCAAACACTCGGGTGATTACTATTCCGGATAGTTTTACGCACTTCCATCCAGAAAGCCAGAATAAGATAAACGATAACGGGAGAACCCAGGGTAAAAAATGACGCGTAGATAAAGTACTTCCGTATGGTAGAAGCAGAGAAATTCAGTTTTTGTCCTATCCTGGTACAAACCCCGAAAAGATTACTTTCCAATAAATATTTGAGCTTATCCATAATAACTAATCCAAAAACGCACACAAAGTTCAGGATAATTCCTGAAACAAAAACAAAATATTTGTTAAATTTTTACACCCACCCTCCTCAAATCATCCACTATCCGTTATCGACCCGAAAACGGAATGGGGATTTTTATCCCGGATGATGCCCCGGACTTCGTCCAGGGGCTAATGTAGTGCTGCCCCTACGGGGCGTTCCCATCCACCCGGAACTCTCCACCCGGAACTCTCCACTCGGAACTCGGAACTACTCGTTCTTCCGGTGTATCACCGTATTCTCCGGCTTCCCGCCCAGCTTATACGGATAATCGGTATTGTAATGCAGTCCCCGGGACTCTTTTCTTTTCTTGGCCGAAAGGATCACCATCTGCGCGCAGAGAATCAGGTTTCTCAGTTCACAAAGCTTTACGGAGAGCTTGGTTTTCCGGTAGAATTCTTCGGTTTCGTCTTTCAGCATCCGCATACGGGTTTCTGCACGGTCCAGCCTGAAATCTGAACGGACAATCCCCACATAATCCGACATCATTTTCTGCAGCTCGCGGGTATTATGCGACACCAGGATCTCCTCGTTCGACTGAACCGCACCAAACTCATTCCAGTCAGGCACTTTGCTTTCATACTCCAGGGAATCAATGATCTCCAGGGCGTTAATAGCAATGCGGTTGGCAAAAACAGCCGCTTCCAGGAGGGAATTGGAGGCCAGACGGTTAGCACCGTGCAGGCCGGTAGAAGAGCATTCGCCGCAGGCATAAAGGTTCTTAATGGTAGTGCGGCCTGCTTCATCTACCAGGATGCCGCCACAGAGGTAATGCGCTGCCGGTGTAACCGGGATATAATCCTTGCTGATGTCAATCCCTATGCTCAGGCATTTCTCATAAATATTGGGGAAGTGCTGAAGAATAAATTCCTTAGGCTTATGGGTGATATCCAGCCACACGTGCTCTTCCCCTGACTTCTTCATTTCGGCATCAATAGAGCGGGCCACAATATCACGCGGAGCGAGTGAACCCCGCTCGTCGTAATCATACATAAACTCCCGGCCGTTTTTATCCCGCAAAACACCGCCTTCGCCCCGCACGGCTTCAGTGATCAGGAAACTGGGGAAAGTTCCGGGGTTATAAAGTGAGGTAGGGTGAAACTGGATCATCTCCATATCCCGTACCTGGCCGCCCGCCCGGTAAACCATGGCAATGCCGTCGCCGGTAGCAATTACCGGGTTAGTGGTAGAAGAATAGATCTGGCCCGCGCCACCTGACGCCATGACGGTTACTTTCGACAGGATGGTCTCCACCTCCAGGGTGTTTACATTGAGGGCATATACGCCGTAGCTTTCTACCTGTCCGTTCGACTTCTCCCCCAGGTGGTGCTGAGTGATCACCTCCACCGCAAAATAATGCGTCAGTATTTCAATATTGGGTTGTTTGGAAACCTGCTCCAGGAGGGCTCTTTCAATTTCCCAGCCGGTGATATCCTTATAATGGAGAATACGGTTTTCAGAGTGTCCCCCCTCACGGGTAAGGTTATACTCACCGGTTTCCATTTTGTCGAAATTAGTACCGTAATCAATCAGCTCCTGTATCCGGTCCGGCCCTTCAGAAACCACAATTTCCACAATCTCGCGGTCGCACAGGCCATCTCCGGCTATCAGCGTATCCTGGATATGTTTTTCAAAGGAATCGCTCACCGGGTCAAACACCGTGGCTATCCCGCCCTGTGCATATTTGGTATTGGTTTCATCGGCATTTACTTTGGTGAGGATCAGCACCTTGCCTTTCCGGGCCGCCTTTAATGCAAAGCTCAGGCCGGCGATCCCCGAACCGATGACTAAAAAATCAACCTTTCTCATGTGTATAAAGCTTTTAGCTATTAGCTATTAGCTGTTTGTTTCTAAAAACTAATATCTAATTGCTAATGACTATTTCATCATAGTTAAACAAGTCCCTCCCGCAACAAATCATGGAGGTGGACAAATCCCAACACTTTCCCGTTGTCTTCCACCACTAATTGGGTGATACTTAATTCCTGCATCCTATTGAGTGCATTCACCGCAAATTCATCTTTAGCAATCACTTTGGGTGTTCTGTTCATCAAATCTAAGGCTTTTAGTGCAAAAATATCCTTTCCCTCCCTTAATTTTCTCCGCAGGTCACCGTCCGTAATAATTCCCTTAAGCCGCCCGTCGTGGTCAATAACAGCCGTGGTTCCCAGTCGCTTGGACGTCATTTCCAGGATCACCTCCTCCATACCGGCCTGCTCATCCACCACCGGCACTTCATTGTTAGGATAAATATCAGAAACTTTAAGGTAAAGCTTTTTGCCGAGGGCGCCTCCCGGGTGATACCGGGCAAAATCACGGTTATTAAAACCGCGGGCCTCCAGCAGGCAAATGGCCAGGGCATCACCCAGGGCCAGGGAAACCGTAGTGGAAGTGGTAGGTGCCAGGTTCATGGGACAGGCCTCCTGCTCCACATGGGCATTCAGCACATAATCTGAATTTTTAGCCAGGAAAGAAGCCGTATCGGAAACCATGGCAATCAGCCGGTTAGGCAGGCGCCGGATCAGCGGCACCAGTACTTTCAGCTCGGGGGTATTGCCGCTCTTAGACAGGATCAGGATCACGTCTTCGTCATCAATAATGCCCAGATCACCGTGCACGGCATCGGTAGCATGCATGAAAACCGCCTTCTGCCCGGTGGAATTCAAAGTAGCCGATATTTTCTGCGCAATGATGGCACTTTTACCGATCCCCGACAGCACCACTTTCCCTCTGGACTCCAGAATTACATTTACTACCTCCTGAAAACCCGAGTCAATTGTATTTATCAAAGATTTAATAGCCTCCGATTCATCCAGCAAAACTTTTTTGGCGGTATCAATTATATTTTTTTCTACTTTCGTCTCCACTTTTTTCAGAGCTGGTTTTGAGGCACAAAATTAGCTTTAGAAATCCGAAAACTTTTCACAAATAATATTTTTCGGAGAATTTATTTGCGTTGTGTAATTTTTAGTAAATTAGCCATACGTTAACATATATTGAATACAAAGTCATACGGGCATATGATTCCAGAATCAGTAGAACAAAGATTGAAGCAGAACTTAAAGGAAATTTTTGGTTTTGATAACTTCAGAGGGGAACAGGAAAAAATTATCAGGAGTGTGATCTCCGGGAAGAATACCTTTGTGATTATGCCTACAGGGGCGGGAAAATCACTTTGTTATCAACTCCCGGCCACCGTTCTTGACGGAACGGCCATCGTGATCTCACCGCTGATTGCCCTGATGAAAAACCAGGTAGACCAGCTTACCGCCTATGGTGTCAACGCCCAGTTTCTGAACAGCACTCTGAATAAATCAGAGATGAACAGGGTAAAAAATGATGTGATCAACGGCGTATGCAAACTGTTGTATATTGCTCCTGAATCACTGACCAAAGAAGATAACCTGGAATTCCTGAAAAAGGCCACCATATCATTTGTAGCAGTAGATGAAGCCCATTGTATCTCGGAATGGGGCCATGACTTCCGGCCGGAATACCGGAAAATCAAAGATATTATTGAGAATATTGACAGCAATCTTCCTATTATAGCCTTAACGGCCACGGCCACGCCCAAGGTTCAGCTTGACATTAAGAAAAGCCTGAACATGGATGATTCCGTGATTTTCAAGACTTCGTTTAACCGGGCTAACCTGTATTATGAGGTACGGCCGAAGCAGAATGCAAAAAAACAACTGATCAAATTTGTTTCCCAAAACAAAGGAAAATCAGGGATTGTCTATTGCCTCAGCCGCAAGAAGGTGGAAGAGATTGCCGAACTACTGAATGTAAACGGCTTCAAGGCCCTGCCGTACCATGCCGGGCTGGATTCGGATATACGTATGAAAAACCAGGATGCCTTCCTGAATGAAAACTGCGACATCGTGGTGGCTACCATTGCCTTCGGTATGGGAATAGACAAGCCCGACGTGCGCTTTGTAGTGCATTACGATGCGCCCAAGTCGCTGGAAGGCTACTACCAGGAAACCGGCCGCGGCGGAAGAGACGGCCTGGACGGTACCTGCCTGATGTTTTACGCACTGGACGACATCACCAAACTGGAGAAGTTCAATAAAGACAAAAACGTTACTGAAAGAGATAACGCCAAGGCCCTGCTGATGGAAATGGTGGCGTATTCCTCCCTGGGGGTTTGCCGGAGAAGACAGCTTCTCTCCTATTTCGGAGAACAGATGGATAAGGACTGCGGCTTCTGCGATAACTGTAAAAAACCTACCAAAACCTTCAAAGGCAAGGAGGAAGTGGAGCTGGTGATTAATACCATCCTGAAAACCGAACAGCGTTTTTCAGCCAACCACATTGCCGATATTCTTACCGGTAATTCCAAAGACAACCCGGCTATCCTGAGCTACGAACACGATAAGCTGGACTATTTCGGTAAAGGACTGAAATATTTCGGACTGGAAGATAAGTTTGAAGACGAGGAAGAAGAGGAAGACGAAGACACCATTGTGGTGAACAAGAAACCCAAAGCGGATATTAACGCAGACGGCCGGCTTTCTGCTTCCGACAAATGGGTCTCTATTATCCGGCAGCTGATGGTTTTTGGTTACCTCGAAAAAGACATTGATAACTACGGGGTGATCAAAGTATCTAAAAAAGGACAGGAGTACCTGAGTGACCCTTACGCCATCACTTTCCATGAAGATCACGACCTGAACGAGACCGAAGGAAGCGGCGAAGACGAGCTCCAGCAGTCGCCGGGCAATTCCGGCGGATCAGGTGCCTCTGACCAGGCCCTCCTGGAACTGCTGAAATCGCTCCGGAAAAAAATAGCCAAAGAAAAGAATGTACCGCCCTACGTGGTTTTCCAGGACCCTTCCCTGGAAGAAATGGCCACCACCTATCCTTCTAATGCCAATGAGCTGGCGCAGGTAAACGGCGTGGGTATGGGTAAGGTGCAGAAATTCGGCAAGCCTTTCCTGGACCTGATCAATAAATATGTGGAAGATAATGAGATCGAGACCACGCATGACCTGATGGTGAAAACCACGGTGAACAAGTCGAAAACCAAGATCTTTATCATTCAGCAGATCGACCGCAAGATCGACCTGGAAGATATTGCCGAAGCCAAGGAAATGTCAGCCGAAGAAATTATTTCCGAAATAGAAAGCATCTGTTTCTCCGGCACCAAGCTGAACCTGGATTACTACATTAACCAGATTATTGACAAAGAGAAGCAGCAGGATATTTATGAATACTTTATGACGTCTTCTTCCGATGATATCCGGGCCGCCCTGAAAGAATTTGAAGATTACGAAGAAGAGGTAACAGAAGAAGAGCTGCGCCTGATGCGGATCAAGTTTATCTCGGAAATGGCAAACTAAGGGCCATTCATCTCCATACGGTTCCCTGCAAGTTTCGGCTCTCGCGCTCACTTGTGCCCGAACTGACTGGTCGGATGCCACGTGTCACCCCGAGCGAAGACGAGGGGCGGGTTAAATTACCCCCAGATCTTCGTCCCCTCCGTACAATTCTTACACATTTCAATATTCTTCCGGCCGCCGATCAGGCTGTGCCGGAAGCCCTTATAGGTGTCAGAGTACCACACATCGCGGAAACTGTTTTCCGAGACATTTCCCATGCGGTACTCTGCATCTTTATCAAAGCAGCAGGGCACCACGATGCCGTCCCAGGTAACCACTGCCGAGTGCCACATCTTCCAGCAATGATCAATCAGCCGGTTTTTAATGCTCCATTTTCCGTCAGCTTCTTTCTTATACCGCGAGTAATGATCGTTTTCCGGTATTAGCTCCGAGCCCTCTTCATAATCGTAAATCTGGGCGGTTTTAAAACGCAGCTCATCTACGCCCAGCTCACGGGCCAGGCGCCGCACATCGGTCATCTGGTGTTCATTGGGTTTCACCACCAGGAACTGAAATATCACATGCGGAGTGGCAGAACCCAGCTCTTTCTTTGCCCGGAGGATATTACGGGTGCCTTCCAGTACCTTATCCAGCTTCCCCCCCACCCGGTACTGCTGGTACACCGCCTGGGTGGTGCCGTCAATAGACACGATCAGCCGGTCCAGCCCCGACCGTACCGTGGCCAGCGCATTTTCATAATTCAGGTAATGGGCATTGGTGGAAGTAGATGTATAGATGCCTTTGGCAGTAGCCATTTTCACCATCTGCAGAAAATCTTTATGCAGGAAAGGCTCGCCCTGAAAATAAAAGGTCAGGTAAAGCAGGGTATCCCCTGTTTCGGCCATCAGCTTCTCAAACATCTCTTTTCTTAACATGCCTGTGGGCCGGGTAAACGACCGCAGCCCGCTGGGGCATTCAGGACACCTCAGGTTACATGAGGTGGTGGGTTCCACCGCCAGCGCCACCGGCATATAATGATTTACCGGTGAGCGGCTGATCCGTGAAAACGCAAAGGAAAACACCAGGCCTAATGCGTTGTAGATCCGCTTAAACGTAAGCTTTGAAAGAAAATTAAGGTTATCTCTCCACATTCAATTGCTTATAATAATTGATGAGTCTTTCGTCTTTTTCTGCCTCTATAGCCTCGTTAAACACTTTAGCCGCTTCTTCCGAAAGGTCTTTTACCGTGTAAAGTACGCGTACGGCGCTCATCCGGGCAAACCACAGCGCTTCATGAACAGCAATATCCCGGATAAAAGGCAGAGCCATCTGAAGCTCTTCCGCCGGACTGATCACCAGGTAAGAGGCCAGCAGCCCCATGTACTGGTAGAGATCCATTCCTTCCATCAGCCGCATACGCTCCATCATCCACTGCGCCTTACCCGCCTGCTCCGTAGTCACAAAGTAATTGGCAATTACCCCAAAGATCTGCCCGTCATTTACATGCTCATACGCTGCCACCAGGCTGTCGGCTTCCGGCACGTTATTCATCAGCAGGATCTCCAGGGCAGCAGCCCGTACCGAGTAAGAAGTATCCTGCATGGCTTTCCGGGCCAGCTCTACATGAAAAGGGTTCTGGAAATTCCTGACCGACAGCAGGGCATCGGCCCGCACATTAGAAGCCGGATCCTCCGTGATGGCTTTTTCCAGTGCTTTTTCTATCTGCAGGAAGTCGTCACCGTCATAATCATTAAACCGCTGAACAGCCATCTGGCGTATCCGCCAGAAACGGTCATCTACAGCTTTCAGAAGCAGCTCCCTGATCTTTTTATTCTCCAGGGGTTCTTCATCTCCGGCCAGGTACACCGCCAGCTCCAGGGCCATTACACGGGCGTATACTTCCGGCGATGTCTCATACTGGTGAATCAGCTCATCCACCTGGCGGTCGTCCTGGATGACCCCCAGGAAATAGCCGTCTGCATTAGGAATATAGTTTTTCAGCTCCCCCTTAAAAGGGATCTCGAAAGTTTCTGAAACCCGGCTGAGCACCAGCACCGTATCCCGGATGCCCTCACTGCCGGCCACACGCAGGGGCAGCTGAATCCTGAACACCCCGTTCCCCAGTGAGTCGGTCACCTGTTCGGCCGTCAGCCGGAGCACGTTGTCTTTTACCGTACGGCTTAAACGCACCATCGGGTGGCCTGCCCCCTTAAACCACTGGTCAAAAAACCATTTCAGGTCTCTTCCCGTCACTTTTTCAAATGCTATGCGCAGGTCTTCTACCTCTGCGGTCTGAAAAGCATGCGTTTTCAGGTAACGGTTCAGGGCGGCAAAAAAGGCCTTATCACCTACTTCCATCCGTAACAAATGCAGTATACGCCCGCCCTTCTGATAAGAATGAGCATCAAACATCTCCTCGCTGCTGCCGTAATTAAAACGGATCAGCGGCACCCGCTTTTCCTGGGCCTCGCTCAGGTAACTCTGCAGGTCATTCAGGTAGGCAAAGTCGCCCTCCTCCTTGCCATACTTATGCGTGGCCCATAAAAATTCAGAATAATTGGCAAAGGCCTCATTCAGCGGCAGCTGGGCCCACGACTCACAGGTCACATAATTCCCGAACCAGTGATGAAACAGCTCATGGGCTATCACGGCATCATCGTGCCCGTCTACCAGCTGGTGATTATTTTTAAGCACCGACCGGGCGTGGGTGGTGGCCGTAGTATTCTCCATGGCCCCTGAGATAAACTTCCGGATAGGCACCTGGGCATATTTCTGCCAGGGGAAAGGCACTCCCAGCAATTCTTCAAACCAGGCAATCATCTCCGGGGTACGTCCGAAAATTCCCTCTGCAAAAGGTGCATACTCCGGTTCCATATAGTAGCTCACCTCAAACCGTTTGAAGTTCTTATCCGTCACCTTCACGAAGTCACCGGCAGCCATCATGGTCAGGTAAACGGCATGCGGAAGATTTTGCGACCAATGGTCGGTTTTCAGACCATTGCCCTGGTCTTTGCTGGATACCAGTATCCCGTTAGACAGGGTAGTATATTTTTTCTCCAGGGTAATGTGAATATCCTGGGTGTGATTCTGGTTCGGGCTGTCGAGCGTGGGAAACCATGCGCTGTTGCACTGGGTTTCTCCCTGGGTCCAGAACTGGGTGGGAAGCCCTTTGATCTTTCCGTCAGGATTAATAAAAAACAAACCCTTCTCGCTTTTATTCTCTTCCCCTTCTTCTTCCCTGATCTTTTCAGGCTGCGCCAGGTACCCGATCTCAATATGCAGGGTATCCTGCGCGCTGTATTCTTTGTCTAACGTGATAGAAAGATAACGGCTGTCATTAGTATACTTCAGCGCCTGCTTACCCGTGCTTACTGAACGAATCTGCATTTCCCGGGCATTCAGCACCAGGGTTTTCTGAGCATAGAAATAGGGCTTGAGGGTCAGGATGGCCCTGCCTTCCAGCGTCTGATCAGCCCATTGCGGCTTCACATGCAGCTCGGTGTGGATCAGGTCAAATTTCAGCTCTTCCGACGTTCTTACCTGGGCATTCAGCGTAGAACAGAACATCAGTAACAAAAATATCTTTTTCATTTATTTAAAATTTCCAGACTTTACTTTGTGTACTTTGTGCAAATTACTTTGTGTGCTTTGTGAATAAATAAAAAATAGCACAAAGTACCCGCTCTCACACGTCTTCTGACGTTGTGAGGGTGTATTCCTGTCTTGGACAGGATAATGCCCGGTCAGAGACCGGGATTCACCCTGCCGGCGTCTGAAGACGCGGCAGAGCCGGGAACACAAAGTAATTTGCACAAAGTACACAAAGTTTTAGTCTGTCTGCATATTATTCCTTAACATAAAATTGGCCGCCTTTGTTGCCGGTATAAAAGACGCCAGCAGGGTAATCACCAGGATGCCCGCTACCGAAAGAAGCACATCGCTCATCATGATCCGTACCGGGTAGGCCGTGGTAATGGCGTGATCCATGCCCAGTCCCACCAGTCCGAAGCGAATCTGCAACCAGCAGACACCCAGGCCCAAAACCAGGCCCAGCACAACCCCTACTCCGGATATGATGAAACCTTCCGTAAAAAAGATTTTCCGGATCAGGCCGGCATCAGCTCCCATAGCCGAAAGAGTGGCGATATCATCTTTTTTATCCAGCACCAGCATGCTCAGGGCATAAAATATATTAAATGCCGCAATACCCACCACAAAAAACAGCCCGATAAAAATAAACAGCTTCTCTATCCGGATGGCTTTCAGTAAAGAGGCATTCTGCTCGTCCCTGTCGCGGATTACCATGCCCTCCGGCAGCAGCTTCGCAATTGAAGATCTGACTTTACGAACGTCCGCTCCCGGTTGGAGGGTAATTTCCAGGGCCGTCCGCCGCCCGGGATAATCGTTCAGCTCTTCCATTACCTCTAAGGGAAGGTAGACAAAATTATCGTAATGTTGCTCCAGGATAAAAACTCCCGATATCTCCAGTGAAATCCGGTTAATGTTCTCGTCCGGGTTCAGCACATTCAGCTTCTGGTTTTTGGGGTAGAGAATTTCCAGCGGGCGAAAAAAATCATTAACGGTCAGCTGCAGGCTGTTATACACCCCGGCGCCGATAAACGCTGCCGGCCGGTCGCCGATATAGATATTCATTTCACCGCCGGCCAGCGACTTCCTGAATTCCGAATTCTTCGTAAAGGTGCTGTCTACCCCTTTCACATCTACAATAGACTGGGCTTTTTCATTTTTAGCCAGGGCCTTGTCCTGGTAAACCTGGGTGCAGAAATCCACACCTTCCGTCGCTGAAATGGCCTCCAGAAGATCCTGCTCCGGGTCAAAGCTCTTGGCCGTGGCAGCCGTTATTTTCAGGTCGGGGTCAAAAGACTTAAAAATCTGGCGGTTTAAATCTTCCAGCCCGTTAAATACGGAAAGAATGATGATCAGGGCCGAAAGCCCGATACCTACTCCCAGCATAGAGATCAGGGAAATGAAGTTAATAAAACTTCGCTTTTTCCCGGAAAGGAAATATTTCCGCGCTATAAAGAAAGGCAGATTCATTACTCCGGATCTTCTTCAGCAGGCGGAATATGGATATTGGCAAACAGCTCTTCTATCTTTTGTGCATATTCAGCCGTATCGTCAATAAAAAAACTGAAGTTGGGAATAATGCGCAGCTGCTTCCCGGCCATAGCGCCGAACAATCCGCGGATCTTTTTGGTACTCTCCTTTATTTCGTCAAGTATAGACTCCCGGTTATGCGTTTTCAGGAAGCTCAGATATACTTTGGCCACACTGAGGTCAGGCGACACCTTCACATCCGTAATGGTCACAAAATTACCCGTAAATAAACCTCTGAATTCTTTCTGGAATATATCGCCCAAATCCTTCTGGATCAGTCGTCCTACCTGCCTTTGCCGCTTACTTTCCATATTCAATTATGATACTGTAAATCCTAACCCTCCATCCCTTCTGGTTTTCAAGTAGTTAAGACACTCTATAGCAGAAAATGGCGGTTATGTGCTTTAATATGCAAATATCCGGCTATTTTTTGGTATAAGCATGAAACAAACCATATTTTTCTAAGGAAATAATTCACCAATTCTGATTATACGGTATAAAAAGTACAGGTTCTCTTGGAATTCATAAAGACAATTATTTCTTTTGTCAGAGAAATATTATAGCGAGTTGTCTTTCACCGAGACTAAATCTTTACACAGACTTAAAATGGGACATGTCAGGTGGTTCAACTATCGAGTAAATACTAAAGTCCGGGTTAAAATGTATCGGCTTTTAATGATTATCATTACGCTTTTTCCTTTTATAAAAGAAGGAAGAGCTCAGACTCCGCAGTGGCTGGTAAGGACCGATCCCCTGAATATGGTATTTCAAAACTACAATATCGGGGTTGAAAGGCAAAAAGGCAGGCATATTACCGGGCTGGATGTTTCTTACCTGAACAAAGGGTGGGTCTGGCAGTCCGAGTCCCCCGGCTATGCCAAAGCCGGCGGAGTCCGGATAAATCTTGATTATAAAATATTCTTTAAGAAGGCTCCCACTATCTATGTGGGATCAATGGTAAGAATAGAAAATCTGCACTTCAAAAAATTAACCCATTGGCGGGCAGACTATTATTACACAAGAGATGACCAACGTCTGATCGTGGCAGCAAAAGCGGGCATCCGGCTGGGGAAAAGACGTTTCAAAACCGATTTTGGGATAGGTCCGGGCGTACGCTTCCTGAACAGGAAACAGGAATTGCTGTATACGAATGCACCCGGTCCGGGACAGAGCCGGGAAGAGCTGACAGAACAAGCTATCCGTTCGCTGTCTGGTCAACCTTCAGGCTTTCTGGTACAGATGGTTCCTGTGCTCCATCTGCAATTCTCCTGGAAATTATGAAGATTTTTATTGTCTTTTCACTGTGGTTACTACCCGCATTTTGCTACTCTCAAAATGATACAGTAATTGTTTATCTTCATAAAGGGCGTGGTTTTAAGTCTATTCTGTTACTAGCCTGTAAGACAGGTTATTTATACTCCGGCCCTCATTTATTAACAGATGAAGTTTTTACCTTCAAATACAAAGAGAAAGCTATTATCAGAACTTTTGATTCAGAATATTCACTTAGATCCCGGACAGATACCTTATTTATTGAAAACAAAAACAGGCTCAGAGATAAGTATGGCTCACAATTCAAAAAAGTGAATTCAAAAACGAAGACCAGATTGCTGGAAAAATATATCTTACCTTCTTCAGGCACTGGCAATTACAGATTTTTTCTACAGAAGCTGGAAAATTACAGGCAATGAAACCTCTACGCAACAAAAGATATGAAACAAAGCATAGGGCTACTATAACCTGTTCCTCTTTTATTGAACCTAAGGTCACTTTCCGTGTTGAAAATAACACCACAAAAGATTTGCAGTTGCTTTTCTTCCATGAATCCGGGTTATTGGATGATAGCATATCCCTCCAAAAGAGTGGACACTATGAGTCTTCCAACCGCTGCAGGCCCGGAAATAATGAAGATCTGACCCCGTTTAATACGGAAACAGATTCGATTATTGTCAGATTTGAAGATGGAAGGATATTAGAATATTATTGTGACGGAATTGTGTTATTCAAAAATTTCGACAAATGCCGTTTTGAAAAGAATCTAATGGATTTTGAAACGAGAAATTCCAAAAGAAAGAAACTCAGCGATAACACAACAAAGACCATCACATTTGATGAATCAGATTATCAAAAGGCCACCTTCCCCTGAAATACCCTGTATATGAACTAAACCATGCGGGCACGGACTTCAGGACACAGGTCCGGATAACTTTCTGAATAAGAGCAGATTTAAACATTTTGTTTATTTTTGCGATTTATTTATCATTTTTGCCTAAAAATACGTCCCTTGTTAACATTTTTCAGAATTTATTCCGTCTTCCAGATCCTGTCCATTCTGTTTATCATTGTGGTCATCCGGATACTGTTTTTTACGCCGCAGCTTCCCCTGTTAGCCAATGAGCTGGAGTGGATGCTGATCGGCCGTAAACTGAACGAGGATCTTTTCCTGTATAACGAGGTACTTACCCAGGTAGCGCCGCTGTCGGCTTATTTCTACCAGCTGATTGACGCTACTTTAGGACATAACCAGATGGTTTATGAGATTATTGCGGCAGGGGTGGTTTACCTGCAGGCGCTTTTATTCAATTTCATGATCAGCAAACGCAACCTCTTTAATGAGCGTAACTATATTGGTGCCCTGCTGTACGTGGTACTGATGAGCGTGTCGTTTGACCTCATGAAGCTCTCTCCTGCCCTGCTGGCCAATACTTTTGTCCTGCTCGCCGTAAACGCCGTACTGAGCCAGATTGAGAAGCGCGACGGAGTGGGAGATGATGTCTTTGAAACCGGCTTGTTTATCGGCCTGGCCACACTCTTCCATCACCCTTCCTTTATATTCATTTTCTGGGCTATTTTGACCCTGTTTCTCTATACAGGTATCAATATCCGGCAGGCGTTTATGGTGATCCTGGCGTTTATCCTGCCGATATTTTTTATGTATATCTTTTTCTATTTCAACGACAAGGGAGGAGATTTTACCACGGTGTGGCTCCTGAATCTGAATAACTTTGTGAAGCTGACCCTTCTGAATATCCGCGATATCCTGATTGTGTATACCCTGCCGGTGATGCTGTCACTCATGGGCGTAGCCAAAGTATTGCGCGGACAGCGGTATAACAGTTTTCAGAACCGCTCGCACCAGGCCCTGCTGATTCTCGGGATTTTTGCCCTGATCGCCTTTCTCCTTTCCGGCAAATACCTGCCTTCCCACCTGGTATATTTTATCATCCCGCTGGCTTTTTACTGTGCGGGGTTCTTTGTTCATTCCAAAAAGCTCTTTGTGCCTGAGCTGGTCTTCCTGCTGTTCTTTGGCACGGTGATCCTGGTCTCCTACCTGGGCGCCAAGAATATCTTCGGGGTATCCGCCCGCCTGCTGGCCGATTACCGCGTAAAAGAAAATGAGGTAAATTTTGAGGGCAAAAGAATATTCATTACCGGCAGAAATATTGACGCCTACCGGTCAAATGATATGGCTACCGGCTACCTGAGCTGGAACCTGGCGCGGCGTGATTTTGAAAACCCGGATAACTACCTCAGCATTTCCAATATTTACAACAATTTCACCAAAGACATGCCCGAGGTGATCATTGACGAAGAAGGCGTTATGCCCGACGTTTTTGCGCATATTCCCGGACTGGCGACGAAATACAAAAAGATCGGGAAAAATACCTATGAGCTGAAATAAGTATCTGTTTCTTCCATCTTTATCTTTACTACCGAGGCTGCTGCCGTGGGAAAGTCAGTGGGAGTTACCCCAAAATACTTTTTAAATTCTTTACTGAAATACTTTCTGTCATCATAACCTACTGCCTCCGCCACTTCACTGATGCTCAGCCGGTTCTGAATCAGCAGTTCAGCAGCTTTACGGAAACGGTGAATCTTGATGACCTCGTTAACCGACATGCCCGTTAACGCACGTAATTTTTTATACAGTACCGGTACGCTCATACCGGCTTCCCGGGCCACTTTTTCCACTCCGAAGTCCGTATCATCCAGTTGTTTATCAATAATCCCCAGCACCTTCGCCAGGAACAGCTCATCTACCGAGCCGGTCAGAGGCTCAGGGCCTGACGGATTCAGCTGGATGCAGGTAAGCTCTTTGGTGGTTTTTTGCCGGATGCGGTCGCGCGCAGCCAGGAGGTTCCGTGCACTCAGCCGGAGCACCCTGGTGCTGAAAGGTTTGGTCATGTAGAGATCTGCTCCGTGCTGAAGCCCTTCCAGGTGCTCGTTCTGGGCACTTTTGGCTGTCAGCAGCAGTACCGGAATATGATTGGTACGTTCATCTGCCTTTATTTTTTCACACAGCTTGTAGCCGTCCATTTCCGGCATCATCACATCAGAGATCACCAGGTCCGGAATCTCCGCTACGGCCATTTCCCAACCCTCCCTTCCGTTTACTGCCGTAATCACCCGGTGAACGGAAGAAAACTCATCCACTATCATCTGCCGCAGTTCAGGGTTATCCTCCACCACCAGCAGAGTGCCCCTGGAAAGCGGATCAGGGATAAGGCCCTCATAAGCCTGTTGCGGCTCTTCTTTAGGATATTTTGGTTCAGGGGCCGCCGGAGAACCGGCAGAAACAGGGATATTCCGGGGAAGAATCACCGTAAATACGGTTTTGCCTTCCACACCGTCTCCGGAAGGAGTGCTTTCCACCGAAATACGGCCCCTGTGCAGCTCTACAATGTTCTTTGAAAGGGCAAGACCTATGCCGTAACCTGTATTCTGCATACCGTGATCCGCCACCTGGAAAAAATTGGTGAATAAACGGGGAAGAAACCGGGGAGCAATGCCCCGGCCGTTATCCGTTACTTTTATGACCACTTCCTCTTTCCCTGCTTCAGCATATAACCGGATGCGGCCGTTTTCAGGCGTAAATTTGATGGCATTGGCCAGAAGATTGAAAAAGACCTTTTCCAGCTGTTTCTCATCAAAATTCATTTCTACCCGGTCTTCATTATGCACAAAGCTCATGTGAATATGGGAAGCCAGGGCCGTTTCGCGGAAAGACTGGTAGATTTCCTGGAGAAACGGTATGAGGTCTTGTCTTTGCGGGTACAGCTGCAGGTGATTGGTTTCGGCTTTCCGGAAATCCATCAGCTCACGCACCAGGTTCAGCAGCCGGTGTGTATTGGCCTTCACCTGTATAAGCTGCTGGTGCACATAATGGTCCGTTGTGCTTTCGTTAAGCAGCCTCTCTACAGGCACCATGATCAGGGTAAGGTGGGTTCTGATCTCATGAGAGGCATTGGTAAAGAAATTAAGCTTGGCCTGGTGCAACTCATCTTCCTTTTTCAGTAAAGCACGCAGGAAAAAGAAACGTACAATCACGAACAGCATTCCGCCGGCCAGAAGAATATAAAGGCAGTAGGCCCACCAGGTTAACCAAAACGGCGGAGTAATAATGATTTCCAGGGTTTTGATGTCACTCCATACGCCGTCGTTATTGGCGCCCTTTACCTGCAACTGATAGGAACCGGGCGGCAGATTGGTATAAGTGGCAGCCCCCTCCGGGCTTTCTTTCCAGGTTTTGTCGTAATCTTCCAGGCGGTATTGATACAGGTTTTTCCCGCTTTTGATATAGTTCAGCAGGGCAAAATCAATGGTAAATGTATTCTGATCGTACCGCATGCTTACCTGTGGCTTCAGGGTAATGTCTTTTGCCGTAAAACCCGTTCCTTCCTCTCCTCCGGGCAGCCGGAGCTGCGTAAAAACCAGCGGGGCTTTGTGCGGGTTATTCCGGATATCTCCGGGCCGGAACCGGGTGATCCCGTTATATCCTCCAAAATAAAAATACCCGTCGGCCGCTTTAAAGTAGGAGTTGAAATTAAATTCATTCCCGGCTATTCCGTCATTTTTCGTATAAACCCGGTAAACCCCCGTTTCCGGGAAAAAATGAACCAGCCCTTTGTTGGTACTTAACCACAAATCATCTTTCTCTCCGCAAAGTATACCTACTATATTCACTGATTTAAAAAACGGATTGGTAAAAATCTCCCGCTTATTTCCTCTAAATTTCACTACACCGTTACCGGAGGTTCCACCCCATAATTCGCCGGCCTTTTTCTCCACCAGGCAGTTGACCGTAAGATTACTGTCTATCACATGTAGCCCGCCCTTTTCTATGCAGCTTACCCCGGTAGTTCCAAAGGCCCATATCCCGTTCCCGGAGTCTTTCAAAAGATACTTATAGGGCATAACCCCTGCCGGGAGGCTGATTTGCCGGCCGTTAGTCAGCGTTATGCCGTTTCTTTTGAATACCCGGAGCCCTGTAGTGGTAGCTACCCAGAAATTCCCCGAATCATCATCCGTAATGGAAGTGACCTCATTGATCAGCTTCCCATCCGGCAGGTTAACCAGGTAGCTCATAAACCTCTTCCCGTCAGGTAGCAGTACATTCAGACCGCCGGCATGCGTGCCTGCCCAGATATTTCCATCGGTATCCCTGTAAATTGCCTTAACCAGGTTAGAACGGAGGGACGAAGCTTTCTGAGGCTCATGCTTGTAATAAGTAAAGGTACGGCCTGCCCGGTTAAAGTGGTTCACGCCACCTCCTTCAGTACCTATCCACAGATTCCCTTTTCTGTCATCCACAATGCTGCTGACCACATTGTTACTGATGCTGCTCTGGTCATCTTTGATCACCTCAAAAGGCGTATTATACGCATAGCTGATATTTATACCCCCGAAATACGTTCCCACCCACATTGAGCCGGCATTGTCTTTGAAAATGGCAAATACAGAGTTCTGGCTCAGGCTGGTTTCATCTCCCGGTACCCGGGTCACATTCCTGAACTTTTTCTGAGCGGGGTCCATGATACTGATTCCTTCCTGGGTACCTATCCAGAGGTGACCTTCACGGTCTGCGGTGATACATCGGATGTGATTATTCACCAGGCCTGCCGGCACCTTATATGAGGTAAAAGTCCGGGTGTCGGGGTCAAAAGCACACAGGCCTTCATTCTGCATCCCCACCCAGAGCGTATGCCGGGCGTCTTCGGTCACCGATGTAACCCGGTTATCCTGTCCTCCCGGAAAGGGCTGAAAAAGGGTATTCCGGTATTTTCCACCGGCCTGCTCCAGGCAGTTCAGGCCATTATCCGTTCCAATCCACATTCGTTTCCGGCTGTCTTCATAAATACCTTTTACTATATTTCCGGCGATTATATTTCTGAAAGAGATGATTTTACCCTCTTTTGAAATCCTGAACAGACCTTCTTCCGTCCCTATCCAGATCATTCCTTCTGAATCTTCAAAAATACGGTATGTATTTCCTGCCTGCTTACCGTCAGGGCGGATATGCTCAAAAACATCTTTCTCCCCACTAAACTTATCCAGCCCGGCAGAAGTACCCACCCAAAGGGTGCCGTCGGAAGCCGTATAGAGCGAGTTAATATGGTCGCTGGAAATACCGGTGGTATCGTTGATGCTGTGCCGGTACACTTTAAACCGGATACCGTCATACCGGCAAAGGCCGGCCGTACTACCTATCCACATAAAGCCGGCATGATCCTGAGTAATGGAAATAGCGCTGTAATTCGGCAGGCCGTCAGCTACTGAAAAATGCCTGAAAATCTCCTGCTGGGAAAAAGCCGGATCCGGCTTTCCCACCCCAAACAGACATAACAGTAAACCGGTCAATAAACACCGCATACGAATAACAATATTTTAGCACAAATTAATACAAAAATAACCAGAAAGCCCCCAAGACAGGTTAAAACACACCTACCGATTCAAATACAAACAATTGAATACAAGCACTTTAAAAAATATTTAAGATAATACCCCTATAAATTTAAGAAATTCCCCCTACAATAGAACTATATCAACTTAACATTGTACTCAAGTTACCGGGCCGTACTTTTTTCTCTTTAAAAAGTACTACAAAAGGGCGGTTATTCTATCACCTTCAATTCAAAACAATATCTTATGAAATGTAAAAGTTTACCTCAGATTTTCCTGGCGCGGGCGGTTATCCTTTGGGTAATTCCGCTCTTTCTATGCCTGCCTTTGGGTGTGGCCGGACAGCAAAGGAATATCACCGGCACGGTACAGGATGAAACCGGCGCGGAACTCCCCGGAGCCAGTGTGGTGATCAAAGGGACCAACCGCGGCGTAACTACCGATGCCGGCGGCCGGTTCAGCATCAGTGCTAATCCCGGTGATATCCTCACCGTCAGCTACATCGGCTACGAGTCTCATGATCACCGGCTGGGCAATGAAACCACCCTTACGATCCGTTTAACCAATGCCTCCCGCTCCCTGGAAGACGTGGTGGTGGTAGGTTACACCTCTAAAATCAAGAAAGATATCGGCGGGGCCGTGCTGACGGTAGATAACCGGGTACTGAAAGACCGCCCGGTGAGCAATACCATGTCAGCCTTGCAGGGGGCCGCTCCCGGGCTGGTCATCACGCGTACGAACGGGCAGCCGGGTCAGGAAGGCTGGAGTGCCCAGATACGGGGTATAACCTCTCTGGGAGCCGGAAATGCTCCTCTGGTGATCATTGACGGTGTAGAAGGAGATATCAACACCCTCAACCCGAATGATATCCAGGACCTCACCGTACTGCAGGATGCCGCATCGGCTTCCATTTACGGTGCGAAGGCCGGTGGCGGGGTGATCCTGGTGACTACCAAAGCCGGAAAACCCAACCAGAAGACCAGATTTGATGTGAGTATGATGTATACCTTCCGTACTCCGTTTGCCCGCCCTGAAACGCTCAGTTCACGCGAAGAGGCCGAATTACAGAACGCTGCAGCTATCAATGGCGGCGGTGCGGCAGCCTTTAATGAAGAACAGCTGCGCTGGCTGGATGACCCTAACGTGGAACACTGGCTTAACCCCAATACCAACTCATGGGAGTATTTCTACAATAATAATATGCAGAAGATCCTGATGCGTACCCAGAGCCCGCAGAAGAACATTAACTTTACCGCGAGTGGCGGTGGCGACAAATCGAGCTTCCTCTTCTCTCTGGGCTACCTCGACCAGGAAGGGGTATTCAAGTTCGGGCCTGATTCATATGACCGTCTGAATGCCCGGGTCAATTACAATACCCGGTTCACCAAAAAACTGAGCCTCGATACCCGTTTGTCATTTGTTAAAAGCAATACCATGTCTCCTTCTTTCGGAGTGGGCGGATCGGGCGGTCTCCTCTATAACATTTATACCATCCGGGCTTCAAGGAACCCGATCTTCACCCCGGGACATGAAGACAAATATGCCTTCATCGGTACCATTTCCAATGCCTATCCGATCCTGAAAGACGGCGGCTATTCCAGCTCAGACGAATACAACATTAACGCAGTCATAAGCCTGTCGGCCAGCCAGCTGGTAAAAGGTCTTGATCTGAGAGCCGTTTACAGCCCCAGCCTGAGCCTGAAAGATAATGTTACCTTTAACAAAACCGTGGAAAGATGGACCATAGACCCCAATATGAACCTGGTGCAGGGAACTTCCATCAACCCGGTAAACTCCCTGATCAAAACCCGGCCCTATACAATTAATGAAAGCTTCTTCACTACCGCCGACTATGATTACAAGCTGGGGAAAAATAATTTTCACCTGCTGGGCGGTTTTGAATTCAAGAAATACCAGTACGATGTCATCTCTGCTATCCAGCGGGCATTGCTGCTGAATGATTTCCCTACGCTGAATTATACCACCCTCTCGGCAGCAGATGTGGGCAACGTAAGCGATAACATACAGGTAAACACCTGGCTGTCGTACTTCGGACGTCTGTCTTACAATTTTGACAGCAAATATTACTTCGAAGGAACCTACCGGCGTGACGGCAGCTCACGCCTGGCCCCGGGTTTCAAATTCCAGAACTTTTACTCGGCCAACGTTTTCTGGCGGATGGCAGAAGAAGAATGGTTCAGGAATGCTCTTCCCTGGGTAAATGAATTTAAAGTAAGTGCTTCTTACGGTACTGCCGGGGGTGCTCAGACAGCCAACCCGAATGTCAGCAATTACGATTTCCAGAGCCCGCTCTCCAGGGGATACTATCCGTTTAATGACGCCAAAAGCGTATATTTCTTCCAGGGCGGCCTGCCGGCCGACAGCAAAGCCTGGGAGATCATTGAAACGGCGAACGTAGGATTTGACCTGGAGGTACTGCGTAACCGCCTGCGCTTCCATTTTGATTACTTTGTAAAACAAAACAATAATGTGTTTGTAAGCCAGCAATTACCGGCCATGCTGGGGGTAACTCCCAATGCCGCTAACCTGGCTGCCGTGCAGGTAAAAGGCTGGGGGATTACGGTGAACTGGAATGAGCGCTTCAGAAACGGAAGCTACTACCTGGCCGCCAACCTGAGTGATGATAAGAACAAAGTCACCCGTTATGACGGATCGGTATCCTATGGGGCCGGGATCAACGCTTCACTTCCGGGATGGTCTACCAACTCTATCTTCGGATATAAGGCCGACGGCTATTTTGACACCCAGGACGAACTGGATAATTACCCGGTACGGGTAACCTCTACCCGTGTGGGTGACATCAAGCTGCTGGACATGAATGGTGACGGAAAGATCAATACCGGGATCAATACCGCGGAAGATCACGGTGACCTGGTATACCTGGGCAATACCAACCCCCGCTACGTATTCGGTCTGAGCGGAGGCCTGAACTGGAAAGGATTTGACTTCTCCGTACTCTTTAACGGAGTAGGAAAAAGAACCGTAGTGATCAATGAGCAGGATGCCATGGCCTTCTACAGCGGCTGGATCATGCCCTGGAAGATTCACCAGGATTACTGGACACCTGAAAACCCCGATGCCAAATTCCCGAGAATCCTGATTGGTGACCGTACCAATAACGTAGTGTCTTCTCACTGGGTGCAGAATGCCAGCTATTTCCGTCTGAAAAACCTGCAGGTGGGTTATACCCTTACCCCTGAAACGCACAAGATGAAAGTGCTGGGTGATGTACGGCTGTATTTCTCCGGCCAGGACCTGTGGGAAAAGACCGGTATGTGGTTTAACTACTATGACCCGGAGAACACTGACAGGATTTCACTGAGCTACCCGCTATGGAGAAGCTATGCCATAGGATTGAACATTGGATTTTAATTAACGTTTGACAAAGATATTTTTAGGATATGAAACTATTGTTAAAAAAAGCCCGGACTCTGACTGCACTCGGTGCGGTGACACTATGGGCTGCAAGTTGTACAAGTGAGCTGGATCAGTTTACCCAGACCGTCATTACGGATCCGGTGTTCTGGAAAACGGAAAGCGACCTCATAGCCGGTACCAATTACCTTTACACCAGCATGCCCGGCTTTGATACTCCTTACGAAGACCTGATGAGTGATTTTGCAGTGGATATACGTACCTCTACAGTAAACGCCGTGAGTGATGGTTCACGTAATGCCCCGTCTAACGAAGGCCGCTGGAGCAATGCGTATGCTTACATTCGCGCCGCCAATAATGTGATTGAAAAATCAGCAGGTGTACCCAGCAGCCCCATGAAAACCTACTGCATTGCGCAGGCCCGGTTTTTCAGAGCGATGTCTTATTTCAACCTCGTGAAAATCTACGGTGACGTGCCGTACCTGAATAAGACCATCTCCGGTCGGGAAGATGAAATGCTCTATACGCCGAGAACTGACCGGCGGATAGTGGTAGATTCCATTTATGCCGACCTGGATTTTGCCGCAGCTAATAGCCCTCAGGCCGATGAGCTGCCTCTGCGTGCTACTGCCGCCGGAACAG
>Ga0206106_100110_pt1 | contig 152822 bp, 143 predicted proteins | sample 1B1ome_FD_148677 | JGI IMG/M metagenome (GOLD analysis project Ga0206106, IMG submission 148677) | Enriched microbial communities from leaf-cutter ant dump, University of Wisconsin, Madison, United States - 1B110A | ecosystem: Environmental > Terrestrial > Nest > Insects nest > Nest dump...
AAGGCGCAAGCCTTGTCATGTTCCCCTTAGAGGAGGGGGGCGGGGAACCGTGGTTCCCTGCATTCCAAACCTTTCCGCCGAAGGCGCTTTTTCCTGACCAGAAAATAATTTCAAATCACAGTTGCTGTTCACGAATTTGCCGAAAGCGGTTGAAAGCCGCCTTTTGGCCCAAAAGTCGGTTTCTTCGGGCGTCCGAATCTCGATTCGGCCTTCCTCAGAAGCCCGATTTTGGTCTCAAAATGCTGCTTTTCATCCATCTTTCTCAATTCGTGAACACGCCCTAAAGCCGGGCAACCAGATCCGCGAAGTGATCCACGCAGATCTGGGACCACGTTTCGAGCGAATCCCGCCGCGCCAGCAGTTCCTCCGGGCTCAGGAAGGAGAGGTTGGTGATCATCTGCTCGCGCTTGGAGACGCGGTCATCGGCCAGCTTGAAAATATGGACGACGCCCAGGTGAACCTGCCCCACCGGGTTGGAATCGTCATTGAGCAGGGCGACGATATGATTGGTGTAGGCGCTCTCGAGCCGCAGCTCTTCGTTCACCTCCCGCCGCACCCCGGCCATGTACGCCTCTTCATCCAGGGCGAAGAGCCCTTCGTCCCCGTCGTTCATGTGGCCGCCGATGCCGACGCTCCCCTTGGAAGCGAGCCGTTGCTCCCCCGCCTTCTTGCCGCGGACGTAATGGAGCAGCCGTCCGTCGTGCATCAGGAGCACGTACGGGATGATCTGCTTGAGATCGGGATTGGTCTCCGCCGGTTTGCGGGCGGTAAAGAAATTGTTCTCCCGGGCAAGCAATGCGGGGAGGTAACGTTCCACCTCGAAGTTCAGGCCCTGAAACGAACCCAACTGGTCCAGAAGGGAACGCCGGACCACCAAAATCTGCTCGTCGCTCATAAGCTCCACTCTTGCGGGGAGAGCCGCCCGTTTCAATCAGAAAAGAGATTGAAAAACGGGCGGCCGAAATCACCATCGGCGAAAGCCTCCGCCCCGTCCGCTTCTGACCGGAAGCGGAAGCGGAAGCGGATCAGGGTGTATCCGTGATTGGCAAACTACTGCTTCTTCGCCTTGGAAGCGCAGCAGCTCGTCTTCTGGGCAGTGGTCTTCGTCGTCGGGCACTGGGCCTTCGTCTTGGACGCGCAGCAGGAAGCGGTGGTGGTCGCGGCGCCGGTCTTGGCCGCGCAGCAGGCGTGCAAATGTTTGGGCGCGGTCTGGCATCCGGTGGCAAGGGTGGTCAGCGCGACGGCGAGGGCAAAGAATGTGTGTTTCATGCAGGGAGAAAGTAGCCTTGTTTTTTCGCGGGATTCAAGCCTGAACAACGGCTTGCCTCCCGGCAGGTCAAAAGACCATACTCCTCCCCGCCATGGCAGACCGCCACCATGCCGCGTTTCTGGGCTATCTGGAGTCCGAACGCCACTGCTCCGCCCATACCGTCAACCGGTACGATCTCGCTCTCCGGGCGTTCCGGGCGCATGGCAATCCCCCCGGCTGGCGGCAGTGCACGCCGGATCACTTCCGGGTTTATCTCTTTCACCTCATGAAAGAGGAGAAGGCCCGCGCCACGATCCGCCTGCACTTCGCGGCGCTCCGGACCTTTTACAAATTCCTGGGCGAACGGTTCGCCTTCCGGGAAAACCCGCTCAAGGAAGTGCAGCTTCCCAAGGCGCAGCGGAAGCTCCCGGTCGTCCTGAGCGCGGCCCAGATGGAGCATCTGCTCGCGACGCCCCTGCGCGTCCCGCCGACCCGCAAGGCGCCCGCGTGGCTCCCTTTCCGGGATGCGGCGATTCTGGAGCTTTTTTATTCCGCCGGGCTGCGGATTTCCGAGCTTGCCGCGCTCAACGTCACCGACGTGGACCCGTACAACGAAACGGTGCGCGTCCTCGGCAAGGGGCGCAAGGAACGCCTCTGCCCCGTGGGCCTCAAGGCGCTGGAGGCGATTGAGCTCTACCGTGGCCGGGCGGGCGTCCACTCGGGGGCGCTCTTTCTCTCCAAGCTGCGCCGACGCCTTTCCGTGCGCAACATCGCCGCCATGCTAGACAAATACGTCCTGCTCGCGGAACTCCCCCGGGGGATCACCCCGCACAAGCTCCGCCACTCCTTCGCCACCCATCTTCTCGACCATGGGGCGGACCTGCGCAGCGTCCAGACCCTGCTCGGCCACGCCAGCCTCTCCACCACCCAGATCTACACCCACGTTTCCATTGAGCGGATGAAAAAGGTGTACGACACCGCGCATCCGCGGGCGTAATCCCCGGTGCCCCCCCGGTGCGGCTTACGCTTCCTCCGCCGCCGCCCGCAGCAGTTCCCAGAGCGATTCCAGCGATTGCGTCATCACCCGGGTATCGGAGAGCACCGGCATGAAGTTGCAGTCCCCCTCCCAGCGCGGAACGATGTGGAGATGGAGATGATCGGCATATCCCGCCCCACCGGCCTTGCCGATGTTCAGGCCGATATTGAACCCTTCGGCCCGCAACACGCGGCGCAGGAGCTTCTGCGCATACGCCGCCTCTTCCCATAGTTCGGAGCGTTCCCCCTCGGAGAGATCGCCGATCTCCGCCACCTTCCGGTACGGAACCGCCATCAGGTGCCCCGGCGCGTACGGATACCGGTTGAGGATCAGGAAGGTTTCACGAAGCCGCCGCACCACCAGATGCTCCCGGTCATCGGACGAACGGGCCGCTTCTTCCAGAAAATCCGGGTTCCGTTCGGCGCGGTAGTACTCCACCCGCCACGGAGCCCAGAGCGTACTGAGCGATTGAGGAAACGCCATGGCGCAGAGCATACGCGGGAGCGGCGGAAGATCCCACGGAAAAAACGGGGGATTCCCGCCCCGGCACAAAAACCGGTATCGCAAAGCGCGGGCCGGGCCGTTATCATCGGGCATCGTCTCCGCCCCCCCCTTTTGAAGCACGATGCCCCAGCCTCCCCCGACTCTTCGCGAACTTTCCGAACAACTCGGCATCAGCATTGCCACGATCTCCCTGGCCCTGCGCAATGATCCGCGCGTCGCCCCGGCCACCCGGGAGCGGGTTTTGGCCGCCGCCACCCGGGCCGGATACAAGGCCAACCCGCTGGTCAGCGCCCTGATGACCCAGGTGCGGCAGCGCCACCGGGAACGCCGCAGCGGGGAAGTCATCGCCTACCTGACGAGCTACGATCATGAGGACTTCTGGAAAGCGCACCCGTCCCATCTCCACCAGTTCGAGGGAGCCCGCCACCGCGCGGAGGAACTCGGCTTCGATCTCCAGCCGATCTGGCTGGGACCGGGCGGCGCTCACTCCCGCCGGGCCGGCAGCATCCTGCACAACCGCGGCATCTGCGGCTCCCTCCTCGCGCCGCTCCCGGCCAATCACCGGACGCTCGATCTTAACTGGAACGAACACCCGATCATCGCCATCGGCTACTCCTTCACACAGGTGGCGCTTCACCGCGCGGCCAATCACACGCTCAACGCCATGCTGGCCTGCTACTCGAACCTGCGCAAGTTCGGCTTTCAACGCATCGGCCTCGCCCTCCACCAAACCGACGATTCCCGGGTAAAACACGCGTGGCGCTCCGGTTTTCTCGGGGGGCGCAACATCCACGGCGGCGAGGAGGTGGAAATGCTCTTCCTGAGCGATTACGATCGTCCCGCGCCCTTCCAGAGCTGGTTCGAACGCGAAAGGCCGGACGCCGTCATCGGCATCTGGCGGGATCACCCCCTGGAGTGGCTCCGGAAACGCGGCTGCCGGGTGCCTGAGGAGATCGGCTACGCCAGCCTGGATCTCGGCGAAGACGCCGTGGGCCGGATCGCGGGCATCCTTCAGGACAACTACAACGTGGGCGCCGCCGCCATGGACCTTCTGGCCAACCAGCTTTTTTGCAACGAAACCGGGATTCCCACCACGCCGAGGGTCACCCTGATTGAAAGCACCTGGATGGATGGCCCCACCGTCTCGCACCGTACCGGCCTCCCCTCCGGGCCGCAGGCCGTGCCCTAGGTTGTGTTTACGAATTGAGAAAGATGGATGAAAAGATGCGTTTTGAGACCAAAATCGGGCTTCTGAGGAAGGTCGAATCGAGATTCGGACGCCTGAAGAAACCGACTTTTGGGCCAAAAGGCGGCTTTCAGCCGCTTTCGGCAAATTCGTAAACACAACCTAAGGCGAATCTAACGTGTTCGATGGAGCGACGCTTGCGGGAGCCACTCCCTTCCCGCAGCGTTGAGGGCGTTCATTCAACCGTGATCGCCCCATGAAAACTCTTCACCATGCCCTCCGTCGATTGATCCGCCTCACCGCCCTCCCTGTTTTCCTGGCGATGAGCGCCACCGGCCATGCCGATTATCAGGAAAACCTCCTCGTCGGCTGGTCCTTCAACAACGGCACCCTCCTGAGCGACCTCGGTTCGCTCGCGCCCGTCCAATGGAGCGAAAGCGGCATCGGCGCCAACCAGACCACCACCTTCAACCCTGACGGCACCGTCACCCTCGGCACCGGCAGGGAACTCTATACCACGGCGATCAACAACACCGCATTCCCCGGGCTGGCCGACGGGCTGACCCTCTGGGCCGAGGTCCGGCTCGAAAGCGTGCCGGGGGTGGGCACCACACTGCTGATGGGCCTGCTGAAATCGCCGGTGATCACCGCCACCCAGAATACGACGGCCATCGCCAGCTTCCGGGGGGCAAGCTCGCAGCCAGGAGTCGGCTACACCGGCCGGGTGACCGATGGCACCGACACCGTGCTTCTTCATCAGGACAGCGGGCTTTCCACCATCGAAAAAGACGAGATGTTCACGGTCGCCATCCGCTTCCGGGAGCTTGGCGGGGTGTTTACCTACGACACCCTCATCAACGGAGTCGTCAAGACGGGCACCCTCTCGCCGGGAAGCGAATTCGAGCTTCAGGATTTTACGGCACTGGTCCTCGGGCGAGGTCTGGAAGCGGGCGGCGTGAAGCTCACCTTCAATGAGGTGAGGCTCTACGATGCCTTCCTGAGCAACGGGCAGATCGCCGCCATCACCGCCATTCCCGAACCGGGAAGCATCGCCCTGTGCCTCTCTGCAACCGTGGTTGCGGGTGCGCTCGCCCGCCGCCGCAGAATCCGCTACTGATGAAACCCGGCCAACGGTTCCCCTCCCCAAGCGGCTTTCCGGTCTCCCGGAACGCGGGCGGCTTCACCCTCGTGGAGCTGCTCACCGTGATCAGCATCCTCGGCGTCCTCGGCTACCTGCTCTCCAGCGGCTACTCCCGGGTGCGGCAACGTGCCAGCCTCGTCCGGTGCACCTCCAACCTTCGCCAGATGAGCACGGCATTCAACCTCTACGCGGCGGAACACAACGGGGTTCTTCCCGCCGCAAGCGTTTCCGCCGCCTGGCCGATGAATACCTGGTATTACCAGCTCCAGCCGTACCTGGAACAAAGGAAAACCGGCGCCACGATGACCAATCTGAACCTCTGTTTCACCGGGGTCTTCCGCTGCCCGGGCAAGCCGAACTGGGGCCTCAAAAACACGACCGACGTGGAACGAACCTCCTACGCCATGAACGCGTTCGCTCCGGAAGGCGGCTCCCCCGTCGCCAAACGCCTCACCGAAATCCCCGAACCCGCCCGGACCATGCTGGTCATCGACACCAATTCCGGCAGCATCTATGTCCGGAACCGGAACTACATTTACCGCGATTCCCGGGCGCTCTGGCATCAGGAGAGAGACAACGTGCTTTTTGTGGATGGCCACGTGGAAGCCATCGCAAAGAACGGCCTGGACTATCAACTCCTCAAACCCGAGCCATGAGCGGCTTTCAATTTCCGTTGCCGCCCTTGAAGCCCTTACCGCCCTTGCCGCCCGGGCGGGATGGAGTACCCCACCCACAACCTCATGACTGAAACAGACCGTAAACGCTTTCTCGAAGCGATGACCCAATACGGCGACCGTCACTTCGATCCCGCTCTCGGGATGCTCCGGCTTCCGATGGAGACGTACCGGAACGTCCATACCGAACACCTCGACGACACGGCGCGCCACCCGCTCCGGGAATCCATCTATTACGCGCTGGTGCTTCTGGAAATGGCGGACCGCTCCATGCATGGCCGCGCCCAGCGGATCATCGGCGAAATCCTGGCCCTTCAGGAAACCGCGGACCCCGACGCGCGGACGTTCGGGCTCTGGCCGTATTTTCAGGAGGAACCCGTGGGCCGGTCCCCGTGGCCGGACTTCAACTGGGCCGATTTCATCGCCATGCCCCTCGCCCTCCTCTGGCACCGGCACCGCCGGCACCTCGCGCCGGAGCTGCGGGAAGCCATGGTCCGCGCCATTCACCGCGCGGCGCAATGCATCCGCCGCCGCGACGTGGACCTCCACTACACCAACATCGCCATCAAGGGAATCTTCGTCACCCTCGCCGCCGCGGAGATCACCGGCGATTCCGGGCTGCTTGACTATGCGGCGGGAAGGCTCTCGCGCCTGTGCGAGCGGGTGGAAGCCGCCGGAACCGTCAACGAATACAACAGCCCGGCCTATGCCTCGCTGAGCCTCGCGGGGCTGCATGCCGTGGAGACCTACATCCGCCACGGGGCAGCCCGGCAGAAAGCCCGGAGCCTGATCAAGCGCCTCTGGGACCAGATCGCCCGGCGCTTCCACCCCGCCACACGGGAACTGGCAGGCCCCCACGCGCGCGCCTATCATCTCCGCTTTTCCGAACGGCCCGGGCTGCTCGGCCTCCTGATGGAACGGGCCACGGAAGGCGCGCTCCGCTTTGGCGACCGGCAAAACGCCTTTGGACCGCTTTACGCTCTTGTCATGAATGTGAAAATCCCGAAAACCGCCCGGCGTCTTCTCGCCGGTTCCTCCCTCAAGCCGCGGCAGGAGATCGTCTCCGCGGGCCATTACCCCGGCGAAGCGCCCCGCGTGCTGACGACCTATCTGGAAGAGGCGTTCTGCCTGGGAAGTGTTTCGTTTCAGGATGGCTGGGAACAACGGCACAACCTGATCGCCTACTGGCCCGCGGCCAACGGTGTCGCCGTGCTCCGGCACCGCTACCTGCATGACGAACGGCCATGTTGCAGCGGCTACCTTGCCTCGCGGCAAAACGCAAACACGGTCACCGCCGCCGGTTTTCTGGGAGCTTACGCCGATCATCATGTCTCCGTGCCGGTGGAAGCCGTGGAGGCGGCGTTTCTCGGCGTGGTGATCGACCTCGACGCCCCGGGCGAGAATCCTGGGGTCCGCGTGGATGGGAGAACGCTCGCGGAAAACGCTTCGCACCCGCTGGAAACCGGCAGCCGGGTGGAAGTGAAGTTTGCCGCCGTTACGCTGGAATGGACGCTCCTCCATCACGAAGTCCGCCCCGGCCCGGCTCCGAGCCCGCGCGTGCAGCGCGAAGGAAGGGAGCGGCTCCGGATCATCCTCCCCCACCATGAGGGGGCGCGCCGCACGCTGCGCTGGAGCAACTTCGGCCAGGCCGCCTCCACCTATCGCCTGCAAATCCGGGCCGCCACCGCCCCCCCGCCAACCGCGCCCGCTCAAGAGGAAGCGTTGTTTCCCTCCTGCCTGCTCCCGCGCGCCGACCTGGAGCGCTGGGCCGCCGAAACCTTTCCCGCGCCCCGGAAAGCATCGCGCCCATCCCGGTCCCGGCGGGCGGTGCGGGCCGCCGCGGTCTGCCTGATCTGGTTGCTGGCCCTGATCACCCCCGCCTCCGCGGATTTCACCAACGAAATGATCGCGCGCTGGGATTTTGAAAACGGGGACGACCAGCCGTGGACCGACGAAGTCAGCGGGAAACCGATGGAGCGGCGGGGGCTGGGAGCCGACCAGACGGTGGAACGGGAAGCGAACGGTCTGCTCAAACTCGGGAAAGGAACCCTGCTCTTCAGCCGGGCCGTCAACTCCGCCGAACACCCGGAACTGACTCACGGCATCACCCTCTGGGCCCGGGTCCGGTTTCATGAAAAACCGGATGCCGCGTTCCTTTTCGGGCTGATGGCCACGGCTCAACCCGGCGACTGGAAAGACCAGACCCTGATCGTGCGATCCCTTGGCGAAGGCAAAAGCGGGCTCGGCTTCTTCGGGCAGACCCAATCCGGCGGAGAACTGACCAACGGCTCGGCGCTCCTGCCGATCCCTCCGGATACCGTCATGAACATCGCCCTGGTCTACGATGGGGGACGCCGCCGCGTGACCCTGTATGTCAACGGCGAGGAAATCAGCCGCCACGATCCCAAATGGACCCCGCCCCTGCGGGACTTTGAAGCCGTCGCCGTGGGGCGGCTCAACCAGCACGGGCGGGCGGCGTTGAGCATTCGCGAGTTGAGGGTATACAGCGTTCCGCTCTCCCGCGAGTGGATCAACGAGATCGGGGCGGATTGATCGCGAGCCGTCCCGATCTGCCTTTTTGCCAGCCATGAAGCTCCGATTCCCCCTCTGGTGCCTTGTTTGCGCCCTCCTGCTCACACGCGCGGAGGCCGCCCCCTCCCGCTATGTCGTGGCGGATTTCGAGGACGTCGCCACCTGGCGCGTCTCGAAGAACACCGGCACCCCGCCCGGCATCTGGTTCGCGGCGGGAATCTTCCTTGGTTCCAGCTGGCGCGAGACGTGCAACGACCGGTATGTCGGGGAAATCCGCTACGATTTCGCCGGGGGAACGGGATCGAAGGAACTGGAGTTTGAACGGGTGCGAATGTCGGAAACCAGCGCTTTCATCGAAGCGATCGGGTTTCAGGCCAACCCGAAAGGGCTGGATTGCACCCTTGCCTTTGATCTGCTGGATAGCCGGGGTAAGACCTTCCGCACCCGGGAAATTTCCCTGAGCGGCGAGGGCTGGCAGCCGTATTCCCTGCCGGTTGGCCCGGAGACCGTTTCCGGATTTGAAAAAGCCAGCCCTCCGCTGCGCCTGCGCCGGATCCTCTTCCGGACCCGTGAAACGGCTCCCGTGAGGGGAAGCGTGTTCCTGGATGATCTCACCCTGATCGGGGCCGTCTCCGGCGAACGCAAGATCACCGCATCCCCTGTTTATGAGGCGATCGCCTGGAGCCCGTCCAAACCGGTTGATCTCCTCTACCGCCTGCGCAACGCGGAGGGAGAGCCGCGCCGGGTTACCGCCACCGTGCAGGCGCGGGACCGGGAAGGGGCGGTCGTCTTCCGGGAAACCCGGGAGGTGGAGCTTCCCGCTTATGGAAAGGAAGAAATCCGCTTCCGCTCCAAAGCGCTCCCGATCGGCCCGTATGCCATCACGCTCGAACTCAAGAGCGGCCGGATCCGCAATGTCATCAACGACTGGGCCGGAGTCTTCGAACTCAACGGCAGCCGCATCAACCGCGAGGGAATGGCCTTCGGGATTCAGGATCTCGTCACCTGGCAATGCGAGGAGGAGAACACCCTGCATCGGGAATGGATGCGCAAGCTCGGCGTTGACCTGAGCCGGGTGTTCCTGACCGGGGGTCGGTTCGAATCGGCGGACCATCGCTTCTCCCCCCTGCTGCCGGCGATCTTCGGGAACCATGCCAAAGACGGGATCGACCTGCTGCTCATTTACCACACCGTACCGGCCTGGCTCCAGAAACGGTATCAAAGCCTGCGCCCGCCAGATGACCTCGCCGGGTTTGAGGAACATGCTCGTCGGCTGGGCGCCCGGCTCGCGCAATACCCGGCCGTCCGGATGATTGAATTCTGGAACGAACCGGAGATCGGTTCCTTCGACGGGACACTGGAGGAATACATCGCGATGCTGCGCGCCTTTTCCAATGGGCTGCGCTCCAGCGCTCCGCACATCCGGATCGGCGCAGGGTCCACCACCGGCGTCGATCATCCCCGGCACAAAAAGGGATTTGAAGACGTCTTCTGGAAAGCGAAAGCGTACTACGATTTCGCCGTGTTCCACTCCCACGGCGCTTCCAGCCGTTACGCGCAGGAACACCGGCAGGTCGAGGAAATGCTGCGTTCCCATGATGTGGACCGGCCCATTGCCAACACCGAAGCGGGCGAACGCTCCGGATACACCCCGGCGGGCGCATTCAGCCAGGCGGAGACCCTGGTGCGGAAGATCACCTTCGCCCGCCACGCCGGAACCCAATTCTATATCTGGTTCACCCTTCAGGACTATGGGGACATGGATTTCAACGCAGACGATTCCTTCGGGCTGATCACCGCGGACAACCGGCCCAAACCGTCGCTTCTCGCCTACAACGAACTGGTCCGCCAACTCGCCAATACCCGCCCCGCCGCCCCGCTGCCGCTGCACGGGGAAGTGACCAGCCACCGCTTTACCCGGGAAGACACGGATGAGGAGGTTCATGTTTGCTGGCCGTCCCGGCACCACAACCCGGCCCTGCTTACCCTGCGGGCCAAAGCGCCTCTCCGCGTGAGCGATCTTTACGGAAGGGAACTCCCGGTCAACCGCCAGGGAGAGACCGTCACCATTCCCGTGGAGCAGTCGCCCATCTATATTCGCACGCGGACCCATGGGATGGAGCCGGTCGATCTCTCCTTTGTGAGTTATCCCCGGCAGATTCCGGTGACCGCGGGAGAAAACGCCGAAATCCCCCTGACACTGACCAACCGGGAAACGACCCCGGTGACTTTCAGCGCCGCCATTGACGGAAGCGGAGACGCCCCGGGAACGCTGACCCTTCCGGCTGGCGGAACGGGAACCCTGGTTCTTAACACCCGAATGCCCCCGGAGGCTTCCGGCCAGAAATCCATCCGCATCGCCCTCCGGTCCGAAGGCGGCCGGATTCCGCCGCTGACGCTTCCGGCGGTTTTGCTACAGGCCTACAGCGTCCGCCGTGAAACCGGAACGCTGCCTTCCGATGCCGGACGCCCCATCGCGGACAACCTCCCGCAGATCCGCCTGGGCACCGCACAGGAAGTGAACGAAATCACCCACGATCCGACCATCCGGGCATGGCACGGCCCCGAAGACCTCTCCGTGCGGGCCGCCGCCGTCCATGATGGCCAAGGCATTCTGTTTCTTTTCGACGTGACCGACCAGAAGCACCAGCCGGAGAACACCCCGGCCCGGATGTGGATGGGGGACAGCGTGCAACTGGCGATCGAGGGAGCCGGGGGAAAGACACTGGAGCTTTGCGCGGCATTGACCGCTTCCGGCCCCCGGGCATGGAGCACGCCTTCCGATGGCAAGGCGACCGGGTGGCCACACCCGCTGGAAGTCGCCCGTCACGGCACCCGCACCTCCTACCGCCTGTACGTTCCATGCGAGGAGATCGGCCTCAAAGACGGCGCGCCCGGCACCCTGTTCCGCTTCGCCTTTCTGGTCAACGAAAATGACGGGCAGGGCCGCGTCCGCTGGATGCACTGGTTTGAGGGCATCGGCAAGAGCAAAGACCCGGCTCAATACGGCTTCGGTGTGCTGCGTTAAAGGCTCGACGCCCTCTCGCCCTCTCGCCCTCTCGCCCTCTCGCCCTCTCGCCCTCTCGCCGGAGCGTCCGGCATATCGTCATCCGCGTACCACTCATGATCCGGGTGCAATCAACGGCCCTTGCGCCGGGCACGCACCCGCCCCCAACGCCGCTACCCACTGCCGGGCCGCTCCTCCAAAAAGAAAAAAGGGGAACCGGAATGAACCGGCTCCCCTTTTTCAAAACCGAAACGGTAAGATTACCGCGAGTAAAGCTCGACGATGAGCTGCTCGTTGACGATGGGAGCGATCTCCTCGCGGGTCGGCACGCGGCTGACCACGCCGATGAAGTTCTCCTTGTCGGCTTCGAGCCAATCCGGCACCGGGCTGATCTGGGTGAGTTCCAGGAACCGGGAAACGAGGCTGCGGGAGGTCGGGCGGTCCTTGATGGCCACCTTGTCCCCCGGGCGCAGGTTGAAGGAGGAGATGTCCACCTTGCGGCCATTGACGGTCACGTGCCCGTGGGAAACGAGCTGGCGGGCCGCGGAGCGGGTGTTGGCAAACCCGAGGCGGTACACCACGTTGTCGAGCCGGGTCTCCAGAAGCTGAAGAAGGATTTCACCGGTCACCCCGCGGCGGGTCAGCGCGGTCTGGAAATAGCGGCGGAACTGCCGCTCCAGCACCCCGTACTGATAGCGGAGCTTCTGCTTTTCAGCGAGCGCCACCGAGTACTCCGACTGCTTGCGGCGCGAGCCCTTGGGGCCATGCTGGCCGGGGCCGTAGTTCTTGCGCTCCAGAGCTTTGGACGGGCCGAAGATGGCCACGCCGAAACGGCGGCTGATTTTGGATTTTGGACCTGTATAACGAGCCATATGATTTCAGATGCGGGTTGCGCGGATCAGACGCGGCGTTGTTTCGGCGGACGGCAGCCGTTGTGCGGAACCGGGGTCACGTCACGGATGACGGAGATATCGAGCCCCATCGCCTGGAGGGCGCGGACGGCGGATTCGCGACCGGCTCCCGGCCCCTTGACCCGCACTTCCACTTCCTTGAGACCATGGCCCATCGCCTGGCGGCAGGCATCTTGGGCGACGAGCTGGGCGGCGTAGGCCGTGCTCTTGCGCGATCCGCGGAACCCGGCCTTCCCGGCGCTCGACCAGCCGATGACGGCGCCGGTGAGGTCCGTGATGCTCACGATCGTGTTATTGAAGGTGGCCGAGACGTGGACGATGCCGCTATGGACGTTCTTCGAGCCCTTGGCCTTGATGATCTTGACCGGCTCGATCACGTTGTTATCGAGCGAAAGATTCTCCTCCTCCTTCTTCGGTTCGGCGGCGGCTGCGGCAGCCGGAGCGGCCTTCTTGCCCTTGGCCTTCTTCTTGGGTGCGGCCGCTGCTTCTTCAGTGGCGGCGGTGGCGGTGGCCGGAGCCGCGGGTGCAGCAGGGGCCTCGGGCGCTGCCGGAGCAGGCGCTGCCGCCGCAGGGGTCTGCGCTGCCGGAGCCGGAGCGGCTGCTTCGCCGGTCGCCTCGGAGTTCTGGATTTCTTCTTCTGCCATAGTTTACTGGAGTCTTCGATTCAGGATTGATGCCACAAGCCGCTTAGCGCTTGTCCTTGGAACGCTGCACGCCGACGGTGCGGCGCGGTCCCTTCCGGGTCCGGGCGTTGGTGGAGGTGCGCTGCCCGCGCACGGGGAGTCCGCGGCGATGGCGCAGGCCCCGGTAGCAGTTGATCGCCTGAAGGCGCTTCAGGTTTCCCTGAAGTTCCCGGCGCAGATCGCCCTCGATGGCCAATCCGCTGTTCCCGATCGCCTGGACGATCTGGTTGATCTGCTCCACGGAGAGGTCTTTCGCGCGGATCGACGGGTCGATGTTCGTCTGTTCGAGGATTTTCTTGGCCCATGAAGGGCCGATCCCGTAGATGTACGGAAGCGATGCGTCGATACGCTTGTTTCCGGGAATGTCAACTCCAAGTAGTCGTGGCATAGGTTAAAAATGGTAAATTGCGCTGGTCTGGGCTTGCCGCACGTTGTGCCGCGCAGGGTTGCACGTTTTGCGGTTCACGCTTTCGCGTTCATGTCTCTGCACGAGTGACACGGTTCTGGTTATCGTTGGTAGGGTTGGTTTGACTGGTTGGTTGACCTGCCTGAACGCCATCCCGATCCCTCAGACCGGTGTTCTGCCCCGCTTCCATCTCCGGGGGCGGACCCTTCGGAGACGGAAAAACCGCTCTGAACAACCGGCTTGGGTTCCCGGCCCGTTTCCAGAACGACGTTTTCAGGGTTGGATCGACGCAGAGAGATAATCTCCCCTCTCGACATGTCGCAAGCAGACATTTGTAGCAAAACTTTTTCCCCTGGCAAGAGGGGATTACCGAAAAATTTCGCTTTTTTGGAAAAATGAACCGCAACCCGGTGGCCGTTGGGCACTTCCGCCAACCAGGTTACCCGCGAGGTCGGCTCCAGCAGTCTGGCTTCCACCCGGATCATTCGGCGTCGCAGCGGGTGAGGATTTCGGGACCGTCGCGGGTGACCAGCACGGTGTGTTCGTAATGCGCGGAGAGCTTCTGGTCCCGGGTGATGACAGTCCAGCCATCCTCAAGGATGCGGACGCCTCCGCTCCCGGCGTTGACCATCGGCTCGATGGCAAGCGTCATCCCGGCCTTGAGACGGGGGCCGGAACCGCGCCGCCCGAAGTTCGGAACCTGCGGTTCCTCATGCAGCCGACGCCCCACGCCGTGACCGACGAACTCGCGAACCACGGAAAAGCCGTTCTCAAGCACCTTCTCTTCCACCGCCGCCCCGATATTGCCAAGCCGCCCTCCATCGAACGCTTCCGCGATCGCCGCGTGCAGGGAGGCTTCCGTCACGTTCATGAGGCGCTGCACCTCGGGATTCACCGGCCCGACCGCCACGGTCGTGGCGTTGTCGCCCACCCAGCCGTCCTTCACGATGCCGATATCCAGCTTGACGATATCGCCGAAACGCAGACGGCGGCTTCCGCCGATGCCGTGGACCACCTCTTCGTTGAGGGAGATGCAGATGTAACCGGGAAAACCGCGGTACTGGTAAAACGCGCTGGTGCAGCCGAGCTCCGCCATGAAATCGGCGGCTGCCGCATCGACCTCCCCGGTGCTGATTCCCGGCCGGACCAACCGGGCCGTCCGGGCAAGCACTTCCGCGGCGAGTCGCCCGGCGATCCGCATTTTCTCGATCTCCTTGGCACTCTTGATGGGAATCATTCCGCCTCCTCCAGTTTCCCGGCAATCCGGGAGAACACCGTTTCGGCCCCGGATTCCCCCGCGATTTCAACGAGCAACCCCCGCTCCTGATAAAACGAGATGAGCGGTTGGGTCCATGCGACGTATTCCTTCATTCTCCGCTCAAGAGCCGGGAGATCGTCATCGCTGCGTCGGTAAAGGGTTCCCCCGCAGACGGGACAAGGCGCTTCGGGTGACGCCACGTGATGGCCTAGCTGGAACGCTTCGCCACATTCCCGACAAACCACCCGCCCCAGCACCCGGCGGCGGATTTCTTCCCCGGGCACATTCAAAAAAATGACCAGTTCCAGAGGCAACCGGCGCTCCGCGAGCAGCGTCTCCAGCGCCTCGGCCTGAGCCACCGTCCGCGGAAAACCATCGAAAACAAACGCGTTCCGCCCCGGTTGCAGCCATTCGGCGATCAGCCCGAGCACCATGGAATCCGGAACGAGCCCGCCGTCCCGGGTGAGGCGATCGGCTTCCAGGCCGAGCGGGGTTCCCCGCCGGGCTTCCTGCCGGAGGATCGTGCCGGTGGAGGCGACTTCGATCCCGTAATGCGCCTTGATCAACGCCGCCTGGGTTCCCTTTCCCGAGGCCGGAGGCCCGAGCAGGACCAATCGCGTTTTCACGATCCGCTTCCCTGACGTCTTCACCTCTGGCTCTCCCGTTGCCTTCCGCATCGCTGCGAACGCTCCTTCCTGATGCCCATCTTCATCGGCGGATTACTGGAACTCCCAGGCGAGCAGCATGGTGACCACGGCGATCACGAGAATGGCCACGGCCACATAGGCCCAGACCACCACCCGCTGCTGCTTGGCTTCATCACGCCCGGTGGGGCTCCGGTCGTAGCGGCCCCGGGCCTTCCCCTTGCGCAGGAAGCCGTCGTAATGACGCTGGATCAGGTGGGTTTCGATCTGCCGCATCGTCTCAAGCACGACGCCGACCATGATCAGCAGACTGGTGCCCCCGAAGAACTGGGCGGCAAGCGGCGGCACCCCCATCTGGCGGCTCAGGAACTGCGGCATAATCGCAATGATCGTCAGAAAGACGGCCCCGGCGAATGTCAGCCGCGTCATGGTGAAATCGAGAAAGTCCGCGGTCGGCTTGCCCGGGCGCACTCCCGGGATGTATCCGCCATATTTCTTGAGATCGTCGGCGATCTGCTGGGGCTGGAACTGGGTGGCAACCCAGAAATAGCTGAAGAAAAAGATCATCGCGCCGTAGAAAATGTAATGCGCGGTCCCGTCGGCGAGCGCTCCGGCGATCCGCCGGGCGACCTGACCGAACGCGGAATCCTCCGCGAACGCCATGTTGACGATCTGGGCCGGGAACATCAGGAGCGCCTGGGCGAAGATGATCGGCATCACCCCGGCGTAGTTGACCTTCAGGGGCATGTATTGCGTCTGGCCGCCGTAAACCTTGCGACCCACGACCCGCTTGGCGTACTGGACGCTGATCTTGCGCTGGGCCTCCGTGACACAAATCACCGCGGCGATCACCAGGATGAAGAACGCCACCATCAGCACCAGCACCATCGGGTTCACCTGGCTGGCCGCTCCACCCGAGGGGACAAACGTCTTCCACGCCTGCACCAGACCGGCGGGAAGCTGCGCGACAATCCCGACGGTAATGATGAGCGACATCCCGTTGCCGATCCCCTGATCGGTAATCTGGTCGCCCACCCACATCAGGAACATCGTCCCGGTGGTCAGCGTGAGCACCGTGGAGAACATGAACCACGGACCCGGCTCGATCACCAGGCTCCGCCCGGTCTGATCCATCAGGGTCTTGATCCCCGAGATGAACGGACTCGACGCGGGATTCACGAACGTGAGCGCGAGCAGATACCCCTGGAAAATACACAACGCAATGGTCGCGTACCGGGTATACTGCGCGATCTTCTGGCGTCCGCCGTCTTCCTTGGAGAGCTTGCTCAACTGCGGCACCACCGCCGTCAGCAACTGGAACATGATCGCCGCCGTGATATACGGCATGACCCCCAGGGCGAAGACGGCGCAGTTTTCGAGCGCCCCACCGCTGAAGAGGTTGACCAGGGCGGCGATGTTCCCCCCGCCCTGCTGGCTGAGTTCGCTGTTGAACCAGAGTTGCAGGAGCGAGGCGTCAATCCCCGGACAACTGATCGCGGCGCCCACCCGGACGACGATCAGCATCAAAAGCGTAAACAGGACACGATTCCGAAGCTCCGGAATTTTAAAGGTGTTGGAGAATGCGGAAATCATGCAGACAATTCAGCCCTCGGTGGGAAACGGAAAAGGTTAAAAAATCACGGTTGGAAATTGGAACGACGAAACTCGGCGAATCTTCATTCGCCGAGTTTCACTACGCCGTTTGAGGCAGAAATACGGCTTTATGCCGGTTTGAATCATTCGTGGGCACGCTTACTCCGGTTGGGCAGCGTCCTCGGCCTTCCGGCTTCGGGCAACGAGCTCAACACTTCCGCCGGCCTTCTGAATTTTTTCAGCCGCCGAAGCGCTCACGCGATGAACCGTCACCGTCAGTTTACGGGAAAGCTCGCCGTCCCCGAGAATTTTCACGCCGTCGTAACGTCCACGGATGAGCCCCTTTTCAAGGAGCGCCGCTTCGTTCACGCTGGCGTTGTCCTCGAACTCATTGAGATCGGAAACGTTAACGGTCGCGTAGGTGGTCCGGAACTGGGCGTTGCTGAAGCCGCGCTTGGGAAGGCGGCGGATCAACGGCATCTGGCCCCCTTCGAATCCGTGGCGGATGGAGCCGCCGGAACGGGCCTTCTGGCCCTTGTGACCCTTGCCGGAAGTTTTGCCGTGGCCGGAGCTTTCCCCGCAACCCAGCCGCTTGACGCGGTGGCGGGAACCCGGACGAGGTTTTAAGGAATGAAGATTCATAGTCTATTGATCAAATGGTCGCCTGATCAGGCGGTCGCCGCTTCGGTCACGGTCTCGGCCTCAGCCCCGGCTTCGGCGGGCGCTTCCGCCTTCGCGCTCGGCCTGGCGATGCCGCGGACCTTGTAGATTTCTTCGCGCAGGCGCAGCGCATTGAGAGCGTCCACCGTCGCCTTCACCACGTTGGCATGGTTGTTCGAACCAAGCGACTTGGCCAGAACATCCTTGATCCCCGCGGCTTCGATCACGGCACGCACCCCGCCCCCGGCGATCACGCCGGTACCCGGAGAGGCCGGGCGAAGCAGAACGCGGCCTCCGCCGAATTCGCCGATCACCTCATGGGGAATCGTGTTGCCGCGGATCGCCACCGGGCGAAGCGCCTTGCGGGCCGCTTCCGAAGCCTTGCGGATCGCTTCCGCGACTTCATTCGCCTTGCCGAAGCCGTAGCCAACCTTGCCGGCGCGGTTTCCCGTAACGATCAGCGCGCTGAAGCTGAAACGGCGGCCACCCTTCACGACTTTGGCGCATCGGTTGATGAACACCACTTTTTCAGTCAGGTCCGATTTGGGCTCGTTGGATTCCCTGCGGTCACCACGACGATCGTTTCTACGTTGAGGAGCAGCCATAATTAAAATTCAAGTCCCGCTTCGCGCGCGGCGTCGGCCAGCGCTTTTACTTTTCCGTGATACTGAAAGCCACCCCGGTCGAAAACAACCTTGGTGATGTTTGCGCTCCGGCTCCGGTCGCCCACCAGCTTGCCGATGGTGGCGGCGGTGGCGGCGTTGGCGCGCAGCGAAGCGTCCCCCTTGAGACCCTTCTCGGTCGTGGTCGCGGAAGCGAGGGTGCGACCAGCCGTGTCGTCGATCACCTGGGCGTAAATGTTTTTGCCCGAAAAGTGAACCGCCAGCCGGGGCCGTTCCGCCGTTCCGCTCACCCGCTTGCGAATGCGGAGATGCCGAACTTTTACTTTTTGTGAAGAAGCCATATGAAATATTACTGGACGGTCTTGCCTTCCTTGCGGTTGATCTTCTCACCCGCGTACCGCACGCCCTTGCCCTTGTAAGGCTCCGGCGGATAATAGGCGCGGATGTCGGCGGCGGCCTGCCCGACCACCTGTTTGTCGATCCCTTCAATACGGATCTTGGTGTTCTCAGCCACCGTCACCTTGAGCCCTTCGGGAATCGGGAAGAGAACCGGATGCGAGAAGCCAAGGCTCAGGTTGAGCACACTCCCCTGAAGGGCGGCCTTGAAGCCGACCCCGTGAATCTCCAGTTCGCGAACGAACCCGGAGGAGACTCCGGTAATCATGTTGGCCACCAGGGCGCGGGAGAGACCGTGCAGCGCGCGGCTGCTGCGGTTTTCGTTCGTCCGCTCCACAATGACGGAGGAATCCTCCACCCGGGCCGCAATGGCCGCGGGGAGTTTCCATTCGAGTTTTCCTTTCGGCCCCTCGACCTTGACATCCCCTTCCGGCGAGAAGGCAACCTTCACCGCGGCCGGGATTTCAATCTGCTTTTTTCCAATACGGGACATAGAAAATACGAGGGTTACCAGACGTAGGCGAGCAGCTCGCCGCCGACATTGTTCTTCTTGGCATCGCGCCCGGTGACAATCCCCGAAGGCGTCGAAAGGATGGAAATCCCGAGGCCGCCCAGCACGCGGGGGATCTCACGAACCCCGACGTAACGGCGAAGCCCCGGCTTGCTGACCCGCTTGAGGCCGGTGATGGCCGGGGCACGGTTCACGTACTTGTTGGAAATCCGGAGGACGGGGAAGCTTCCCTGGGTATCCACTTCGTAGTTGGCGATGTAGCCTTCCTCTTTGAGGATACGGGCGATCTCAACTTTGAGTTTGGAATAGGGAACAACCGTTTCCGCCTGCCGGGCGCCGGCGCTGTTACGCAGCCGCGTCAGGAAATCTGCGATAGGATCGGACAAATTGCTCATAATGTTGGTTGGAATGAATCACCCAGGGCGGGCGGAGGCCCTCCTCTCAGAGGGCGTCCCGGTCAGGCCGCATTCTTCGGCCTGTCGGAAAAGGGAACCCCCATCTCAGTCAGAAGCGCCTTGGCTTCCTCGTTGGTCCGGGCGGTGGTGACGATCGTGATGTCGAAACCGATGTTGCGCTTGATCTTATCAAGCTCGATTTCGGGGAAAATGCTCTGGTCGGTGACGCCGAGGGTGTAGTTCCCCTGGCCGTCGAATGCCTTGGGAGAAACCCCGCGGAAGTCGCGAATCCGGGGAAGCGCCATCTTGATGAGGCGTTCGAGGAACTCGTACATCCGGACTCCGCGCAGCGTCACCTTGGCCCCGATGGCCTGATCGGCGCGCAGCTTGAAGTTCGAAATGCTCTTCTTGGCGCGGGTTTCGGCGGGGCGTTGCCCGGTGATCTGTGCGATCTCGTTCTTGGCGTCCTCAAGAGCCTGCTTGATATCGCTGGCCGAGCCCACGCTGGTGTTGACCACAACCTTCACGACCTTCGGAACCTGATGCGGGTTCTTGTAATCACGAGCCTTGGTCAGGGCCGGAACGATGCGCTCCTTGTATTCCTGATAAAGTGCAACTGCCATAGTAAAAAGCGGTAATTTAAGCGGTAAGACGGGTGTAAGACGGGTTTCGGGGCCCTCCGGGGCTCCGGCTCATCTCAGGTTCAGGCCGCCTTCTTTTCCCCCGGGTTCTCGCCCCGCTGAATCAATTTGACGTTTGAAATGTGAATCGGGCCTTCCCGCTCGATAATGGCACCCTGCGGGTTGTCCTGGCTCTTGCGGACGTGCTTCTTGATGAGGCGGATACCCTCGATAAGCACCTGGTTTTTTCCGGGCAGGACCTGGAGCACCTTGCCCACGGCGCCCTTGTAGTCGCCGGAGATAACCTCCACCTGATCGCCCTTCTTTACGTGAAACTTGGCCTTCATAAAACTTCGGGGGCGAGGGAGATGATCTTCATGAAATTGCGTTCACGAAGCTCTCTGGCCACTGGCCCAAAAATGCGCGTCCCGCGCGGGTTCAAATCTTTGTCGATGATGACGATGGCGTTCTTGTCGAAGCGAAGGTAGGAACCGTCTTCGCGCCGGATCGGATGCCGGGTGCGAACCACCACGGCACGAACCACGTCGCCCTTCTTCACCGCACCGCCCGGAGAGGCTTCGCGGATGTGGCACGTGATGATGTCCCCGACGTGGGCTTCCTTGGTCGGCTTGCCGATGACGCCGATCATCTTGGCCATGCGGGCCCCGGTGTTATCGGCTACGTCGAGTCTGGATCGAATCTGGAGCATAAGGAAAAATGGGAGTCGATTCTACACTAGTGCTTGAGAATTTCAACAATCCTCCAGCGTTTTAATTTGCTGATGGGCCGCGTCTCCATGATCCGGACGGTATCGCCGACCTGAGCCGTATTCTCCTCGTCGTGCGCGTGGTACTTCTTGATCTGCTTGACGATTTTGCCAAAGCGGGCGTGAGGGACGCGGGTCACCGTTTCGACGACGGCGGTCTTGTCCGCCTTGTTGGACACCACCTGTCCGACACGGGTTTTGCGCAGGGGTCGGCTCTGCGTCGCGGCTTCCGCGGATTGGGTCTGATTCTCACTCATGGGATATTAGGAAACTGCGCTTTGGTTGCGACGTTCGTTCAGGACGGTCTCGATCCGCGCAATCTCCCGGCGGATGGCCCGAATCTGGCTCGGCTTCTCAAGCTGGCCGACGGTCTGCTGCAAACGCAGTTGGAAAAGGTTCTGGCGCTGCTCCTTGCGGCGGACCTCGATTTCGTCAGGGCTCAAGTCACGGACTTCTTTGATCTTCATACTTTCTGAGACGGGTTGTTTGCCCTTACGCGGCGGCGGCCGCGGCGCGGTGACGGGTGATGAAACGGGTCCGGATCGGCAGCTTGGTCGCCGCCAGGCGAAGCGATTCGCGGGCGATCGACTCGGGGATGCCGTCGAGCTCGAACAGAATGTTCCCGGGACGAACCACGGCCACCCAGTATTCCGGCTGGCCCTTGCCCTTGCCCATTCGGGTTTCAGGCGGACGGGCGGTGACCGATTTGTCCGGGAAAATGCGAATCCAGAGTTTGCCTTTCCGTTTCATGTTGCGGGTCAGGGCAACACGGGCGGCTTCGATCTGGGTGTTGGTGATCCAGGCGCGTTCCAGCGTCTGGAGGGCATACGCCCCGAAATCAATGGAAACGTTGCGCGAAGCGGTACCTGCCCGGCTTCCCCGGTGACTTTTGCGGTACTTTACGCGTTTTGGCAGCAGTGGCATAGATGATCTCCTCTAAATGCGTTCGATGATTTTCGTCCTCGGACCTGCCGATCAGGCGTTCGAGCGCTCCCCACGCTCGCGGTCGCGGTCACGCTCTCCCCGGGTCGGGGCCGCATCCGACCGCTCCGCGCCGCCTTCGGGTTTGCAGAGCCAGACCTTCACGCCGATCTTGCCGTAGACGGTGTTGGCCTCGGTGAAGCCGTAGTCGATCGGCGTGCGCAGGGTGTGCAGGGGGACTTTCCCCTCGTGGTAACGTTCGGCGCGGGAAATTTCCGCACCGCCAAGGCGTCCGGCGCAACGGACCTTCACGCCCTGGGCGCCGAAGTCCATCGTGGTCTGGACGGCCTTCTTCATGGCGCGACGGAAGGAAATCCGGCGCTCGATCTGAAGGGCGATGTTCTCGGCGATGAGCTGGGCATCCAATTCGGGGGTCTTGATCTCCTGAATGTCGATCTTGACCTGCTTGCCACCGGACATGGAGGCAATCTCCTCGGTCATCTTCTCGATCTCCGTCCCCTTGCGCCCGATCACGATGCCGGGGCGGGCGGTGTGGATCGTCACGCGGAGGCTGTTCCAGGCGCGTTCGATGACAATCTTGGCAACGGCGGCCTGCGCCAGCTTCTTCTTGACGTAGTTGCGGATCTTGAGATCCGTGTGAAGAAACTCCGCAAACTCCTTCGGTGAGGCGTACCAGCGGGAACGCCATTCGCGGTTGAGCGCGAGCCGATAGCCGATTGGATTAACTTTCTGACCCATAAAAATTACTTGGTTTCCCCTTTACGGCTCTTGCTGCGGCGCCGGGAGGTGCGCTTTTCTTCGCGCGATTTGATTTCGATTTCGTCGGTGACCACGATGCGGATGTGGGCCGTCCGCTTGAGGATGGGGCCGGCGCTCCCGCGGGCCTTGGGCTGGAACCGCTTGGCGGTGGGCCCTTCGCCGACGACGGCTTCCTTGACCACCAGGGAGTCGGCACGCAGATTCGCGTTATTCTCCGCGTTGGCGATGGCACTCTTGAGCGTTTTCGCCACGAGGACGGCCGCTTTCTTGGGGCTGAAGGCGACGATGTCCAGCGCGCTGGCCACCGGCAACCCCTGAATGGCGCGCGTTACTTCCCGCGCTTTGAAAGCGGAGATCCGCGCATACTTGTATGTCGAATGAATCTGCATGTTCTTAAATTTTCACCTGGCATCCACCTTAAGGCGGTCGCCGACTTTAATTTTGTTCTTCTCAATGTCCAGACTTTGAATCACCGCACCGCAAATTTTTTCGCGGACATCCACGGCTCTCACGGTGGCGATCTCCCGCCCGTCCCGCACGACGCGGAAAGGCATTCCGACCTTCACCCCCTGAAGGTTGCCGATATTGGCGACCACCAGGGAGAGTTCCTCCTTGATGCTGATGACGGTCCCGTTTCCGAGACTCTCCGCAACTTTCCCGTTCGGTTCCCCTCCGGGAATGCCAAGGGCCTCCCCGATCTTCCGCAGCCCCGCCTCGACCTCCATCCTCGCTTCGGCATCCTCCGTGGCGGCGCCTTTGGTATAGCGCAACACCGCTTCGGCAAACGCGACCAGTTGGTCGGCCAGCGCCTCCTTCTCCCGCTGGACGATCTGGAGATCGCCCACCGCCTTGAGAAGCCGCTGCTCCAGCTTGCGGCGGTCCGCGCTGAGCCCATCGACTCCGAGCGCTTCCATCCGCAGCTTGAGTTCCGCGTTTTCCTGCCGGAAGGTCTCCGCTTCGCCGTTGGCCGCCGCGAGGCTTGAAGTCAGCGTCTTGAGCGCTTCCTGTGCCTCCGCGAGCTGCGCCTTGAGCAACCGGTTTTCCTCGGCGACGCCCTGGAGCGTCACCTTGGCTTCCGTGAATTCAAGTTCCAGATCTGAGAAAGAACCATCCCCCTTGGCGGCTGACCCCATTGTCAGCGCCAGAAGCACCGCGCCCGCCATTTTCATAGCCAGGCGCGTTTTCACTACTTGCTGACCTTGGCGGTGTGTGCCCCGTGCTTCTTGAACACACGCGTCGGGGAGAATTCCCCCAACTTGTGCCCGACCATGTTCTCGGTCACGAAGACCGAGTTGAAGATTTTCCCGTTGTGAACCAGAAAGGTGTGGCCCACGAAATCGGGGGTGATCATCGAGCGGCGCGACCAGGTCTTGATCGGCTTCTTGGCTCCGCTCTCGTTCATCTTGTCGATCTTTTCGAGCAAGTGGAGGGCAACGAAAGGCCCCTTTTTGAGTGATCTTCCCATAAACTACTTCTTCGCGTTGCGGCGCTGCACAATAAAGTTGTTGCTGCCCTTGTGTTTGCGGCGGGTCTTGAAGCCCTTCGCGAGCTGTCCCCACGGGCTGACCGGGTGGTGACGACCACCACCGCCCTTAGATTTACCTTCACCACCGCCGTTGGGGTGGTCGATCGGGTTCATCACCATGCCGCGGACGTGCGGACGGCGGCCAAGCCACCGGGTGCGCCCCGCCTTGCCGGAGGAGACGTTCATGTGATCCACGTTGCCGACCTGTCCGATCGTGGCGACGCACGATTCGTGAATGCGCCGGATTTCCCCGGAAGGAAGCTTCACGAGCGCGTAACCGCCCTCGCGGTTGCTCAGGATCGCCTGCTGACCGGCGCTCCGGGCGATCTGGCCGCCCCGGCCCGGAATGAGTTCGATATTGTGGATGGACGAACCAAGCGGGATGTTGCGAAGCGGAAGCGCGTTGCCGATCTCCGGCGGCGCGTCGTTTCCGGCGCTCACCTTGGCCCCGACCTTCAGGCCGATCGGTGCAAGGATGTACGCCTTCTCGCCGTCCGCGTAGCGGAGCAGGGCGATCCGGGCGGTCCGGTTGGGATCGTATTCGATCCCGACCACCTCGGCTTCCACCCCGTGCTTGCGGCGCTTGAAGTCGATGATGCGGTAACGCTGTTTGTGCCCACCGCCGATGTGGCGGGAGGTGATCCGGCCCCGGTTGTTGCGCCCGCCGCTCCGCTTTTTGGGAGCGAGAAGGCTCTTTTCCGGCTTCTTCTTGGTCACTTCGTCAAAGGACGGAAGCGCCTGGAAGCGTTTCACCGGGGTGATGGGTCGAAAAGTCTTGAGTGCCATAGTCGATTACTCCTCTTTGTCGGCTCGGTGCCTCTTAGGCGAAGTCGATCCGTTCTCCTTCCTTCAGGGTCACGATCGCCTTCTTCCAGTGCGGCTTGCGTCCGTAGTCGGCGCGGCGCTCCCGGCGTTTCTTGCCGATGAAGTTTGCGGTGTTGACCCGCTCCACCTTCTTGCCGAAGAGGGCTTCAATCGCCTGCTTGATCTCCAGCTTGTTCGCACGCGGGGCCACCCGGAAGACGTACTGGTTGAGGTTCTCCCCGAGGAGCGTCGCCTTTTCGGTCAGGGCGATCGTTTGGATAATTTTGTGCGGCTCGTTCATGGCTGCGTCCTTTCTACAATTTTCGCCAGGGCGGCGCGGGTCACGACGATCTTCCGGTACGCCAGCAGGTCTTCGGTATTGACTTCATCCGAAGAGATGAGGCGGGTCGGCTGAACGTTGCGGGCGGCCTTGAAGGTGCTCTCCGTAAAGGCGGGAGCGACGATCAGGGTCTTGACTTCACCGACGTTGTCGGCAACCCAGCGGACAAATTCCTTCGTTTTCGGGGTTTCGATGGCGAAATCTTCCACCACCAGCACATCCCCTGCCAGCACCCGGGCGCTGAACGCCTTGCGAAGCGCCAGACGGCGGACCGATTTGGTCACTTTCTTGGAGTAGTCGCGGGGCTTCGGCCCGAAAACCACCCCGCCCCCGGTCCAGACCGGCGAGCTTTTGTAACCGGCGCGGGCGCGGCCCGTGCCTTTCTGACGCCACGGCTTCGCGCCGGAGCCGCGGACTTCCGCTTTCGTCTTGGTGTTGGCGGTGCCACTGCGCCGGGCGGCCCGGAGCGCGACAACCACTTCGTGGACGGCCTGGGTACCCCGCCCGTTTTCGATCACGGCGAAGTTCGCCTCTTTTGCTGCTTCAATGGTAAGAACCGATGCGCTCATTACTTAGCCTCCGCTGAAAGTGGGGATTTCTTGGCCGGGCGGACCACCACGTACGATCCGTTGGGCCCGGGAATGGCTCCCTTGATCAGGAGAACCTGTTCTTCGTCGCGCACCTGAACCACGGTCAGATTCTGGACCGTCACGCGATCGTCGCCGGTGTGTCCGGGCATCGCCTGGTTCTTCCAGATGCGACCCGGGGTGGACCGGTTGCCGATGGCGCCGGGGCGGCGGTGCATCATGGAACCGTGGGTCATGTTCTGACCGGCGGCGTTGTGCTTGACCATGATCCCCTGAAACCCGAGACCCTTGGAGCGTCCGATCACGTCAACCAGTTGCCCTGCGGCGAACCGGTTGGCGGCGAGGTTCACCTCGCCCTCGATCTTCTCATCCGCCGCGAGACGAAATTCGCGAACAAGGCGCTTCGGGTCGGACCCGGCCTTCTTGAAGTGTCCAAGCTCCGCCTTGGAGAGGCGGGATGCTTTCTGGTCATCGAAACCGACCTGAAGGGCGGAGTACCCGTCCTTTTCCGGCGTTTTCACCTGCAGGAGGGTATTGCCGCCGACGGCCACAACGGTCACGGGGGTCACTTTCCCCTTCTCGTCGTAGACCCGGGTCATCCCGATCTTTTTTCCTAATAGTCCGTAGCTCATTTCGTCTTTGGGTTCATGGGTTCAGGAACACCGGTCAGATCTTGATGGAAATATCAACCCCTGCCGGGAGGTTCAGCTTCTTGAGTTCGTCCACGGTCTTGGCCGTCGGTTCGATGATGTCAAGAAGGCGTTTGTGGGTGCGGATTTCGAACTGCTCCATCGACTTTTTGTCAACGTGCGGGGAGCGGTTCACCGTAAATTTTTCGATGCGGGTAGGCAGCGGGATCGGTCCAGCCACCTTGGCCCCTGTCCGTTTGGCGGTCTCGACGATCTCCTGCGAAGACTGATCGAGCGTCCGGTAATCGAAGGCTTTGAGCCGGATGCGAATTCGTTGGCCGTTTGTCATAAAATCTGCGCGTAAAAGTTAGGCACCTTTCTGCTCCACCACCGCTGCAAGAACGCTGGCGGGAACCTGTTCGAAGTGGGAGGGTTCCATCGAGTAGGAGGAACGTCCCTTGGAAAGCGAACGGATCGCCGTGGAATAACCGAACATCTCCGCCAGCGGCACTTCCGCGTAAACATGGGCGAGGTTGTTCTTGGTCTCCATGCTCTGGATGCGACCGCGGCGACGGTTGAGATCGCCCATGATGTCGCCCTGGTACTCGTCCGGGGTGACGTTTTCCACTTTCATGATCGGTTCAAGCAGGATCGACTTCGCTTTCTTGAAGGCGTCCTTGGCGGCAAAGATCGCCGCGAGCTTGAAGGCCATTTCGTTCGAGTCCACTTCGTGGAACGAACCGTCGATGATGTGAATCACCACGTCGATCACCGGGTAACCCCCGATGATCCCGCTCAGGCAGGCTTCTTCGAGTCCCTTGCGAACCGCCGGGATGTAATCCTTGGGAATGGTACCGCCAACGATCTTGTTCTCGATGACGATTCCCTTGCCCTGCTCGTTGGGTTCCACGTTGATGATGACGTGACCGTACTGGCCGCGACCGCCGGACTGCTTGACGAGCTTGCCTTCGCCAACGGCCTTGCCGGTGATGGTTTCGCGGTAGGCGATCTGCGGCTTGCCGGAGTTTGCCTCGACCTTGAATTCGCGGAAGAGGCGGTCCTTGATGATTTCGAGGTGAAGCTCGCCCATCCCGGCGATGATCGTCTGACCGGTTTCCTCGTCAGTGTTCACAACGAAGGTCGGATCTTCCTCGGAGAGGCGCTGAAGGGCCAGCGACATCTTCTCCTGATCGATCTTGGTCTTGGGCTCAATCGCCATCGAGATCACCGGGTCCGGGAACGACGGCGGCTCCAGCAGGACCGGACGGTCTTCGCTGCACAGGGTATCCCCCGTGGTGATGTTCTTGATGCCGACGATGGCGGCGATGTCACCGGAGTAGCAGACGTCAATGTCTTCACGCTTGTCCGCCTGGATCTGGATGAGACGGCTGATCCGCTCCCGCTTGTGGGTGCGGGGGTTGAGCACCGTGTCACCCTTGCCCAGCTTGCCCGAGTAGACGCGGAAGAAAACGAGCTTGCCGACGAAAGGATCGCTCCAGAGCTTGAAGGCGAGGGAGCAGAATTTGGCGCTGTCATCGGAAATGACATCAATGGGCTCGCCGTTATCCGGGTTCTGGCCCTGGGCCGGCGGAATGTCGAGCGGGCTTGGAAGGTAATCGACCACGGCGTCGATCAGGCTCTGGACACCGCGATGCTTGAACGCGGAACCACCGGCGACCGGCACCAGCTTGTTGGCGATGGTCAGGCGGCGAATCCCGGCCTTGAGCAGATCGGGCGTGACGGGCTGCTCCTCAAGGAAGAGCATGCCGACTTCGTCGTCGAGATCGGCGACCGCGGCGACCAGCTCTTCGTAAGCTTCGTCAGCCTGCGCCTTGAGGTCGCCGGAAACCTCCTCAACCGTGTAGGTGGAGCCGAGGTTGGCGTTGTCGGTGTAGATGTGCGCCTTTTTGTTCACCACATCGAGCACACCGCTCAGGTTGTCTTCCTTGCCGATCGGGATGAGCACCGGCCAGGCGTTCGCGCCGAGCTTGTTGCGCATCTCCGCGACCGCGTTGTTGAAGTCCGCCCCGACGCGGTCCATCTTGTTGACGAACGCGATCCGCGGGACGTTGTACTTGGTGGCCTGACGCCAGACCGTTTCCGACTGCGGCTGCACCCCGGCCACCCCGCAGAACACGGCGACCGCCCCGTCGAGAACACGCAGGGAGCGCTCCACTTCGGCGGTGAAATCGACGTGACCGGGAGTGTCGATGATGTTCACCCGCTGCTTGACCGCCTCAAAGAGCTTGAACACCCCCTCTTCCTTGCGCTGTTCCCAGAAACAGGTCGTCGCGGCGGAGGTGATCGTGATCCCCCGCTCGCGCTCCTGCTCCATCCAGTCGGTCACGGTCGTCCCCTCGTGGGTTTCACCGATCTTGTGAATCATCCCGGTATAGAAGAGGATGCGCTCGGTGGTGGTCGTCTTGCCGGCATCAATATGCGCGGCAATCCCGATGTTTCTTGTCCGCTCCAGCGGATAAGCACGGTTGGGGGAATTCGGATTGGAAGCAGGTGCAGCCACGGTAGAAATCAGAAAAAGAGGTTAAAAACGGAAATGAGCGAAAGCCCGGTTCGCCTGGGCCATCTTGTGGGTGTCGTCGCGCTTCTTGATCGCGTTCCCCTGACCGGCGGCCGCCTCCTTGATCTCTCCGGCGAGAGCGTCCACCATCGGGATGCTCTTGCGCTTGCCGGCGAAACCGACAATCCAGCGCATCGCGAGGGCGAGCTGGCGGTGCGGAGGCACCTCCATCGGCACCTGATAGGTGGCCCCGCCGACGCGGCGGGATTTCACCTCAAGGCGCGGCTTGACGTTGTCAATCGCCTTGTGGAGCGTTTCCAGAGGATCCACGGCGTCGGAACCGGCGCGGGATTTTTCAATGGCGGCATACACGATCCGCTCGGCGACCGACTTTTTGCCGCTCTGCATGATCGTGTTAATCAGACGGGCCACTACGGGACTGCCATAGCGACCGTCGAATTTTTCGGTTTTCTTGATGGTTCTGCGACGACGAGACATGGGAAAATCGCTGGGTTAGAAGGTGTGAATTCGCGGCCCCCGGATTAACGGCGCTTGCCCTTTCCGCCCTTGGCAGCGGCTTCCTCGCCCGGCTTCGGACGCTTGGCTCCGTACTTGGACCGGCCCCGGCGGCGTCCGTCCACCCCGAGGGTGTCGAGCGTCCCGCGGACGATGTGATAGCGAACCCCGGGGAGATCCTTGACGTTGCCGCCACGGACCAGAACGATGGAGTGTTCCTGAAGGTTGTGCCCCTCGCCGGGAATGTAGGCGATGACTTCCTGCCCGTTGGTCAACCGGACTTTGGCCACCTTGCGGAGCGCGGAGTTAGGCTTCTTGGGTGTGCGAGTCATGACCTGCACACAGACACCGCGGCGCTGTGGGCAACTGACGAGAGCCGGTGATTTTGTCTTCACCGTCACCTGTTTGCGTCCCTTACGGACAAGCTGGTTGATCGTTGGCATTGCTATTGTAAAAATTTCCCTGGTTTACGGGGACTAAAAACCCGCCTCTCAGTGGGCTCTCCACGTCCACACTGGTTGCGGGGAGCGCGAACTCTAGACGATTCGGGCCGTGGTGCAAGATTTTTTCTGCACCGGCTTCATTTTTTCCGTAAAAAGACCGGGCCGACCTCGGGCTCCGGGTCGGGATCAGCCGGTCCGGCGGCGGGGCTTGCAAAAGCCACGGAGTTTTCGCGGAAGGGTATCTTTAATGGATCGCCCGATACGGCGCAAGGGGGGAATCAAAAATTTTCCTTCTTTTTTCGGGGAGGGTGGCGCGGCCTCCCGCTCCGGGGACTTGCAACGGCCTCCGTTTCGTCCTATTGATTAGGATTACGAGATGAATCTGGACCTTAACAACCTCCTTGAGGGCTGGCCCCACGAACCGGGCCAGATCCGTGTGCGCAAGGTGATGGGCAACGACGGCAAGGAAAAGCTGCAACTGCGGATCGACCTGGGGCTCATCCAGATGGAACTGACGGGGCGGCCCGACGGGTTGCGCCCCCACGGGCGGGAATCACTCCTCCAGTGGCACTCGGAACGGGCGATCGAGGCGGAGGCCAAGGGAGCCGCCTTTCATCTTTCAACGGAGGAGTGCGGGGAACTCCAGCAGGAGGGAATCCAGTATTACCACCGTTACATCTCGCTTTTCCAGCTCGGGGACTACCCGGCGGTGATCCGCGACACCCAGCGCAATCTCGACCTCCTCTCCTTCACCTCGCGCTACGCGCCGCAAGAGGAGATGGTCTGGTCCTTCGAGCAGTTCCGCCCCTACGTGATGATGATGAACACGCGCGCCCGCGCGTCGATCGAGCTGGAGCGGCACGATTACGGCGCGGCCATCACTCTTATCGAGGAAGGGCGCGACCGGATCCGGGAGACGCTGGAGGCCCGGCCCGATGCCCCGGCACAGAGCCCGGAGGTCGATTTCCTCAATCAATGGCTGGAGGAGCTCCACAGCAAGCGCCCCCTCTCCAAGCTGGAAGCGCTGGAGCGCGAGATGGACAAGGCGATCGCCACGGAAGCCTACGAACGGGCGGCGGAACTGCGGGACAAAATCCGCGCCGTCCGGGACGCCCGGCCGGGGTGATGCATCGCCGGTGAATTTTCCCGGCATGCCGCCTGCTTGCCGGTAGGGGTATGCTGACACTCACACCTTTGGTGATCCTGATGGGTTCACTCCTCGCGAGCATCTGGATCGCCTGCCAGGAAGAAAACCGGTAAAGACCGGTGGAGCGAATTCCGGCGTCCGGTCCCTCACCGCTCCCCTGTGCGATTGACTGTTACGTTTACGTCCCGCGCGTGCGAATCCGGATATTGCGGCGCAGGAAGGTCGGGATGTCGAGGTCTTCGCCATCGACAATGGTCGGTTCGCTTTTTTCAAAGCGCCCGCGGGTCACGGACTCGAACTTCATCGTCTCCTGGGTGGGCGTCCGGGACGCGGTGGCGGCCACGGATACTGCCGGAGCCGCCGGAGCCGCCGGAGCCGCCGGTGCCACCGGTGCCGCCGGTGCCGGTTCAGGCGGAGCCACGGGAGCCGGTGCCGCATCGGCGGGAGGCTCCGGGGCCGGCTGGGGCCGGGGCTGGAGGAAGGAGGCGGTGGAACGTCGCAACGAACGCCCGGGAACGGGCCGGGTCAGGCGCGGAGGAGCCGCGGGTTCTTCGGGTTCGGCGGCGGCAGCCTCCGGGATTTCTTCCTCCGGCGGTGGCGCAATCTCCTCTTCCGGGGCCGCGGCCTCCGGTTCGAAAACCGGTTCCTCTGTATCGTAACCGGACAGTTCCGCTGTCCCGGTTTCGATCGGGGCCTCCGGCGGCAGTGCCGCCGGTACGGGCTCCTCCATCGCGGGTTCCTCGAAAGAGACCGCAGCCGCCGCCGGTTCCTCCCTCGGGGCTTCCCGCACGGGGAACTCCAGGATGGGAGCCTCCAGCGAGCTGAAGAGGGTGAGCGTCACCGTGCCGGAAAGCCGGGGGTCCACCGCGGCGCTGAAAAACAACTGGGTGCGCGGGCCGACCTGCTTGTTGAGTTCCTCCATGAGAAGCTGCACTTCATTGAGCGAGAGGTCTTCGCCCCCCGCCACGGAGACCAGCACCCGCTCGCTCTCGCGCAGCGGTCGCCCTTTTTCCATGAGCGGCGCTTTCAGGGCCCGGGCGAGGGCTTCGTAAGCCCGGTTGCCCCCCTGCGCCTCGGCGTAGCCAAAGAAACAGCGGCTCCCGCCCATGGCGGCGCGGAATTCGTCCACGCCGAGGTGAATCACCCCCCTGCGCTCAAAGAGGGCGTTGATCGCCGCGACGCACTGGCTGATGGTCTGGTCCGCGACGGTGAACGCCTGGCCGATCCCCGCCCCGGGAGCCACGCCGTCCGCCATCCGGTCGTTCTCGAAACAGATCACCACATCGGCCTCCGCCCGCAACTGCGCCAGCGCCTGCCGGGCCTGCTCGCCGCGGCGGCGGCCTTCGAAGCCGAAAGGAAGCGTCACCACGGCAACGACGAGGGCGCCGCTGGCCCGCGCCGCCCGGGCCACCAGCGGGGCCGCGCCGGAGCCGGTTCCGCCTCCCAGGCCGGCCAGCAGGAACACGGCGTCGAGCGCTTCGAGCGCGGCAAAAATCTCCCGGTCCGCCTCGGCGGCGGCGGCGGCTCCCGTCTCCGGATCGCCTCCCGCGCCAAGCCCGCGGGTCAGGTTGCACCCGAGCTGGATTTTGCCCCCCGCCACGGAAGCGGTCAGAAGCTGGACATCGGTATGAAGCGCCAGCAGGTGGGAAGGGTCCGCCCCGTCGAGCGCCAGCCGGTCCAGCGCATGGATACCGGCTCCTCCGACGCCGACGATTTTAAGATGCCGAGGTGAATCCGGAGCGCTCCGGGCAGTCAGGTCGATCATGAGTCTCTGTATGGGTTTTCAGCGCCGCTGGAAAAGTTTCCCGAAGACCTTGCCGAAGATTCCTTCCCGGTCGGGACGGCTCGCGTAGGTGGCCTGTCCGTAGCGGAGCAGGCCGATGGCGGTGGCCAGCCGGGGGTTCTGGGCGGCGGAGGTGAGGCCCGTCACCGCCTGCGCATGGGGCACATGAACGGGGATCTGGAACACTTCGTCCGCCAGGGTGCCCAACCCGCGGATCTGCGAGCTTCCCCCGGTAATGAAGAGCCCGGCCCCGAGCAGCGGCAGGTACGGCTCCGCGTTGAGCTGCCGCTTGAGGAGTTCGAAAATCTCGCGAATCCGGTAATGGATGATGGTGTTGAGCATCGCCCGCTCCACTTCCTTTCCGGCAAAGCCGCCATCGTCCTTGAGGAGGATCATCTCTCCCGCCGGAACGTTCAGGTCCACGCTCCCCTGCTCCACCTTCAGCCGTTCGGCCCGGTTCATCGGAATGCGCAGGCCCATGGAGATGTCGTTGGTGATATGGTCACCCCCGACCGCCAGCACCCCGCTCTGCTTCACCGCCCCGTCCGCGTAAAGGATGTACTCGGTGGTGCCCCCGCCGATGTCGAGGACGAGCGAGCCGAGATTCTTGTGCGACTGATCGAGCAGCAACTGGGCCGTCGCCAGCCCGCTGAAGACCACGTCATCGACTTCCAGCCCGATCTCCTTCACGCAGCGCACGGTGTTGCGAATCCGGTTCGCCACACCGTGAATGATGTGAAAATCGGCCTCCAGCTTCCGCCCGAGCATGCCGATCGGGTTGAGCACGCCGTCCTGCCCGTCCACATAGTAGTGCTGAAGGATGGTGTGCAGGAAGGAGTTGGGCTGCGGGATGTTCACGTCCCGCGCGTTGATGGAGACATCCTCGTAGTCGGTTTCGTCGATCTCCTCGCGCTCTTCGGGCAACGTGGCGGAACCCCGGTTGTTGAAGGAAACGATGTGCGCCCCCGTCACGCTGACGAAGACGTTCTGGATCATCACGTCGCTCTTTTCCTCGGCATCGGCCAGAGCCTCGCGCACGCATTTGTGCGCGGTTTCGAAATCGACGATCTCTCCCTTGCGCACACCGCGCGAGGGGGTCTCCCCCACGCCCAGAATCCGGATCGGGCCGTCCTGATCCGCCTCTCCGACGACGACACAGACCTTCGAGGTTCCGATTTCAAGCCCGACAAGGATGTTCTCTCTGCCCATGAATAGAAGAAAAGGAAGTAGTGAAGCGTTTATGCCCTCTTTGCCGCCGGAACGGAAGCCTCAAGCGGCGTCCGGCGGGCCTCCACGGGGAGCGCCCGGCGTACTTCCGGGGTGGCTGCCGGTTTCGCCCGGCGCACCGGCGGGCTCGAGGTCCGCTCCGGGGTCCGCCTGGGCGACCGGCTGCGGGAAGGGGAAGAGGCGCTCCGGCTGCTCTTTTTCGGGCTCTCCTTTGCCGGGGCGGCGGCGGTGCGGCCCGGGCTCGGGGCCGGGGTTGCCGCTGCCGTCGGGGCGGGTGGCGTGGAGGCGGGGGCGGCGGCTTTGGCCGGGGAGGGCGCGGCGGCGGCGGTGGACGCGAGCGTCTCCGCCTCGCCCTCGGCTCCGTTCACCGCGGCGGCCTCCTCCTTGTCGCCCCCGCGGGCGGCTTCGGCAAGGAGTTCCTCCTCCGTGGGCGGGGTGCCCAGGCGCACGGGGATGTTCCGCTCCACCATGAGGTTGACCATCTGGATCTCCTGGCGGCTGGAGGCGAGGTAATCGTAAATGGCGTTGAGGCGGTCGAGCTGCTGGGGCACGCCGTCAAACCCGAAGGTGATGCGGGCGCGGCGGGCGTCGATCACCTCCATGCAATAGCCCTTGGAGAGGTCGATGCTCCGGAAGTGAAAGCGGTTGAAGGCGCTGTTGAGGGAGATGAGTTCCAGCGCGCCGTTGAGTTCCGGCGTGTCGATCCGGTCGCCCGGCAGGTAGTTTTCCGGCTGGATGCCGTAGATGACGGGCAGGCGCAGGTACTCGGGCACCTGCCGCTTCGGTTTGAATACGATGCCCCGGCCATCGACGAGGAGGGAGCGCTCGGAGGCGGTGGCGTCCGGGTCTTCCCGGTTGGCGATCCACGCCACCGGGCGGCGTTCGGAAAGGCTGATGGCGATCTTGTTCGGGAGGACGCGCGTCACGTCCACGCTCTCCACCTGGGGAAGCTCCGCGATGGCCGCCTTCGCCTTGCCGAGGCTGATGCGGAAAACGTTCGTCCCGAGTTCCAGCCCGGCGGCGCCGATGATCATCTCGCGCGTGAGCGAAGCGCCGTCGTTATGAATCTCCACGGCGGCAAGCCGGTACTCCGGGTTTTCCCACAGGAAACGCCGCAACCCCTCGCGCACGCCATAGACCGCCCCGCCGACGATGCCGAAGATCAGCATCAGCTTGACCGCGAGCGAGAGCAGCCGCCGGTTGCGTTGCTGGGTGACGACGCGGGTCCGCAGGCGGACTTCCAGGATATCCTGATCCTGGGGACGGCGGCTGGCGGAGCGGCGATAGTTGCCAAGGCGTTGTTGACGGGGTCTGATCATGGCACGGAACGGGCGGTAAGCGAAAGATCAATGATCCTTTCGCAGAGTTGGGGGAAGCCGATTCCGGCGGCGGCGGCGGCCTCCGGCAGAAGGCTGCTCTGAGTCATACCAGGAATCGTGTTAATCTCAAGCACCACTGCCTCCCCATCGGGGCGCAGCAGAAAATCGACGCGGGAATAAACCCTCAATCCGAGCGCGGCCCGGGCGGCGAGGGCCAGCTCCTGCACCCGGCGGGTGGTCGCTTCATCGAGCGGGGCGGGGCAGAAGTGATCGGCGGCTCCCTTCCCCTGCGGATCGAGGAACGGGTATTTGTTCTTGAAATCGTAGAAACCGTTCCGGGGTCGGATCTCGATGATCGGCAATGCCTCATCCCGCAGGACGCTCACGGTCAGTTCCCGGCCCGGGACGTATTCCTCCACCAGCAGGCGCTCGTACTTCGCCGCCTCGGCCACGGCGGGGGCGACTTCCTCCGGCGTTTTCACCATGTAGATGCCGACACTGGAGCCTTCCTTGGGCGCCTTGATCACGTAGGGCAACGGAAGGGTGGGCGTCTGCCCGGGGGCCGCCACCTCGAAGGCCGGGGTCGGCACCCCCGCCCGCACGAAGCAGTGTTTGCTCTCGATCTTGTCAAAGGCCAGCTCGCTGCCCCGCACCCCTTCCCCGGTGTACGGGATGCCGCGCCGCTCCAGCTCACGCTGGATCTGCCCGTCCTCGCCATAGGTGCCGTAGAGGTTGATGAAGGCGAGTTGCGTCCCCTCCGGCAGCACGAAATCGTCCCCGGTCACGTCCACTTCCGTGACGATCGCCCCGAGTTCCCGCAATGCGCCGCTGACGGCTCCCGTGGCGGCGAGGGAAACCGGCCGCTCCGAACCGGGCCCGCCCATCAGGACGGCGATCTGTCTGTCTTTGAGTCTGCTCATGGTTTGAGAAAGGATTCTGCTTCGCCGATGATCTGCACCTCCGTTTCAAGGGTGATGCCGCGCTCTTCCAGCGCCCGGGCTTTCACCCGGTCGATCAGGGCCAGGACGTCGGCGGCGGTCGCCCCGCCGTCGTTGACGATGAAATTGCCGTGAATGGAGGAGACGCGGGCGGAGCCGATCCCCTCGTTCTTGAGCCCGAGTTCGTCCACCAGCTTTCCGGCGGGGCAGGCCTCCGGGTTCTTGAAAATGCATCCCGCGCTCGATTCCCGGGGCTGGGAATGCCGCCGCTTCTGCCGGGATTCCTCCAGGAGCCGGTGGATTTCCTCCGCCTCGCGCGGGACGCCCTCAAACGTCGCGGAAACGACGTATTCGCGCCGCAGGCTCGGCACGTTGCGATAGCGGACTTCGAGTTCCTCCGGCGTCCGGGTGACGATCGCCCCGGAAGGATCGACCACGCGCAGCGAGCGGACGCGCTGGAAGGTTTCGCTCCCCATCGCCCCGGCATTCATCCGCAGCCCGCCGCCGACGCTTCCGGGGATGCCTTCCATCCACTCAAACCCGCCGATCCCGGCATCCCGGGCGTGCATGGCGACTTCCTTGAACCGGACGGCCGCCCCGGCGGTGACGCAGAGGCCCTCACTGGAGATTTCGCGGAACGCCCCCTTCGGGAACTGGACCACCACGCCGCGCACCCCGCCCTCGCGCACGAGGAGGTTCGATCCCCGCCCCATCACCATGAGCGGCATTTCGTGCGCATTGCACCAGGCCACCAGCCGGGCAAAGGCGGCTTCGTCCTCCGGCTCCATCCAGTATTGGGCGGGGCCGCCCACGCGCAGGGTGGTATGCCGGGCCATCGGCTCGTAAAGCCGGGCGTTCCCCCCGGCCATGGCGGCGGAGAGGGTTTCGAGCATGGCGAGGTCGCGGGCGAGCACGCGCCCCTGTTCATGAATGTCTCCCGCCCCGAGGGTCAGCACACAATCGCCGGGCCGCAGGAGCCGTCCCACTTCCTTGACGAGTTCCTGCCGGTCGGGCTGGTAGCTGGCCCCGTCGTGTCCGTTGGCCTCCATGGCGTCCGTGATGAGCCGGGAGGTGACCCCCTCCATGGGCGGTTCGCTCGCCGGGTAGATTTCCGTGATGAAAACGCGGTCCGCATCGTGAAAAGCCGCGCCGAACTCCGTGGCGAGCGCCCGGGTGCGGGTGTAGCGGTGGGGCTGGAAAAGGACGATGAGCCGCTGGCGGTGATTCGCGCGCGCGGTGGCGAGCGTGGCGCGGATTTCGCTCGGGTGATGGGCGTAATCGTCCACCACGAGGTACGACGGGCTGCGGTATTTCACCTCGAAGCGCCGCCGCGCTCCCTGGAAGGAGGCGAGCCCCGCGGCGATCCGATCGAAAGGAACGCCGAGTTCCGTCGCCAGCGCGATGACGCCGAGCGCGTTGCTCACATTGTGCCGCCCGGGGACGTTGAGGACGAGTTCCCCCAGCACTTCCCCCCGGCAAAGCACCCGGAAGCGGGATTGAAAATCCGCCGTCTCCATTTGATCGAACCGGTAGAGCGCCCCGGCGGATTCCCCGAAGGAGACGCTCCCTTCCCGCCCGGAACAGAGGCGCGTGGCGTGCGGATCGTCCGCGCAATAGAAGACGCGCCCGCGCGTCTGGTCGAGCAGGCGGCGGAATACGGCGTCGATGGCGCCGAGGTTTTCGTAAAAATCGAGGTGTTCCTCCTCCACATTGAGGATGATCGCGTGTTCCGGGCGGTAGTTGACGAGCGTGCCGTCGCTCTCATCCCCCTCCGCCACGAACCATTCGCCCGCCGTGTCCCAGTGGGCGTTGGTGCCGAGAATCGGGATCTCCGCCCCGATATAGTGCGAGGGCTTCACCCCGCCGGTGCGCAGGACATGCGCGGCCATGGAAGAGGTGGTCGTCTTCCCGTGCATCCCCGCCACGAGCACCCCGCGCTTCCCTTCCATGATGGCGGCCAGCGCGTCGGCCCGGCGCACCATCGGCAGGCCGAGGCGGACGGCTTCGTCGTACTCCGGGTTGCCCGGGCGGATGGCGGAGGAGTAGATCACCAGATCGGCTCCCGGCACGTTCTCCGCCCGTTGCGGCAGGTGGAAGCGCAGGCCGAGCCCCCGGAGCCGCTCCACTTCCACGGTGGAAACGCGGTCCGACCCGGAGACGGAATGCCCGAGCGCCAGCAGCAGCCCCGCGATCCCGCTCATGCCCGATCCGGCGACGCCGATCAGGTGGGTGCGAATGGGGGAGCCCCCCAGCATGGCGGAGAGTGTCGAGGCGTTCACACTACGGGCTGGTTATCCGGTTTGGGCGGTTGGGGTGGATTCGGTGAGTTCGGTGGGGTGCGGGCATGGTCGGCGGCGGCTTTTTCCACGACATCCGCCACCCGGACCGCCGCGTCTTCCGGAGAGAGTTCCCGGCAGCGGCTCCCCATGAGACGCCGCTGGTCCGCGTCCGCCGACAGATTGCGGATGACCGCGGCGAGCACCTTGCCGGTAATATCGCTTTCCTTTAATAGCGTGGCCGCCCCGGCGCGCGCAAATATTTCCGCGTTGAAATACTGGTGATTTTCCGCGGCGAACGGATAGGGCACCAGAATGGAGGGGAGGCCGAAATGGGCGATCTCCGCCAGGCTCGCCGCGCCGGATCGGGCGATCACGAGATCCGCCGTGCTGTAGGCCGCCTCCATCTCGTGACAGAAGGCGGCGACTTTCGCCGGGAACCCGGCCGCCTCGTAGGCGGCGCGCACCTCCGCTTCGTCCGCCGCTCCGGTGAGGTGCAGGAACTGGACTTTTTCGTCCTTGAGCTGAGGGGCGGTCTCCATGGCGGCGCGGTTGATCCCCCGGGCTCCCTGGCTGCCGCCCATGATCAGGACCGTCGTCCGGTCGGGCCGCAGGCCGAAGGCGGCGAGCGCCTCCTCCCGGGGCACCCGGCGCACGAGACCGCGGCGGATCGGCGTGCCGGTCACTTCATGGCGCGCCTTTGGGAAATGACGGCGGCACTCCGCGAGGCCCAGGAGCACGGTATCGACCAGCCGCCCGTTGAGCCGGTTCGCCTTCCCGGGGATGGCGTTGGATTCGTGCACGAACGTCGGGATGCGCCGCATCTTTCCGGCGAGGATCGGGGCCGTGGAGGTGAAGCCGCCCATCCCGAGCACGGCGTCCGCCCCGAAATCGGCGAGGATGCGGCGGCACGGGGCGAGGCTCGCGTTGAAGCGCCAGAGAAAGGTGAGGATTTCCGGGGAAAAAATCCGCGGCATCCCGACGCTGGGGAGCTTCTCAAACCGGAACTCCGAGCGCCCCTTGATGGCAAGGGCATCGACTTCCTTCTCCGAAATGAAGATCAGGATGTCGTGGCCCCGGTCGCGCAACACCTCCCCCACGGCGAGCGCGGGGAAGAGATGACCACCGGTCCCTCCACCTGCAATGGCAAATTTCATAGTTTAAGAAAGGATCAGAGCCGGCAGGGCGCCACCGAATGGCGCAACGGAAGGGAGGCGCGAACCGCCCGGTCGTTGATCCCCTGCCGGTAAATGCTCAAGATAATGCCAACCGATACCATGCAAAAGAGGAGATTGGAGCCCCCGTAGCTGATAAACGGCAAAGGGATTCCCTTATTGGGCAGCAACGCCGTCGTCACGCCGATGTTGATCGCCGCCTGAAGGGCGATCAGGAAGACCAGCCCGAACCCGAGCAGCGCCCCGAAGCGATCCCGGGCGTTCATGCAGATGGCGATCCCGCAGACGATCAGGACGACGTAGCAGAAGACGATGAGCAGCGTGAAAACGAGCCCGAGTTCCTCGCCGATCATCGGAAAAATGAAATCCGTATGCGCAAAGGGGAGAAACTCCATCTTCTGCCGCCCGTTGCCGAGGCCCACGCCATCCACCCCGCCGGAACCGAAGGCGATGAGTCCTTCATACTGCTGGAGCCCGGAGCCCATCCGGTGCGCTTCCAGATCCCGGAAGGCGAGAAGGCGGTGCACCCGTTCCGGCATGCTGGCGGCCACGAAGAGAATGCCGCCGATGCCCGTGACGGCGGAGACCGTCAGGTAGGCGATGTTGGAACCGGCCACGAACATCATCATGACCACGGTGCCGCCGATCAGGGCGGTTGCCCCGAGGTCTTCCTCAAAGGCGATGAGCCCCATCAGGATGCCGGTGACCGCCAGCGGGGCGACAAACCCCTTGAGGAACGATCCCGCCTCCTGCGCGTTCCGGGCAAACCAGCCGGCCACGAACACGATGGCCGCGAGTTTCCCCACCTCCGAAGGCTGGAATGAAAAGCCGCCGACACGAATCCAGCGATGCGAACCGTTGATGGGCGGGAAAACGTAGCAGAGGGCCAGCAGGACGACCGCCACCCCGAAAAGCCATTTCCAGTGCCGCTGGAGCAACCGGTAATCGAGACAAGCCGCCACCAGGCAGACCACCAGGGAGATCCCGAGCCAGATCGACTGGCGGATGATGAAGTACGTCGGCGAGCCGTGCGCGTCCCGGGCAAACGCCCCGGTGCTGAAGAGCATGACGATGCCGATGACCAGCATCACCGTGATGGAGAGGAGGAAACCCAGGACTGCCTTTTTCATGTGCGGGGGGGCGGATTACTCTTTGGCCGGGATATGCAGCTTCTGGTTGATCTGAAGCTTCGTCGGGTCTTCGATCTTGTTGAGCTTGAGCAGGTCTTCGTATTCCACGCCGTATTTCCTGGCGATTCCGACCGGGTTCTCGCCCTTGACGACGACGTGGATTTTCCCGGAGTCGCGCAGCGTCGGCTTCGCCTGCGGGGTGGGCGCGGCGGAAACCGGGGCCGGGGTCGCGGCGACCGGGCGCGAAGCCGCTGTCTTCTGCACCGCCGGGGCGGCGGGACGGGCGGTTTCCGCGCCGTTATTGGAAGCGAGGATGCGGGCGTCCCCCTCCTGGCGCGCCAGCATCGGCAGGGCGGGCGCGGTCGTCTCTTCCGCCGCCTCCGCCGCGTCGGCGATCTCCGGGGTCCGGTGAGTCTTGATCGACTCAAAGGTGTAAATGCCGCCAACGGCGACGAGGTGGAGGATGACCACCACGATGAACGCGCTGGAGAGCCGCATCGTCGGCTCCTGTTCTTCTTCCATCGCGGCGGGGCTCACCCGGCGGGTGACCGTGGTCGCGCGGAGCTTCTTTTGCTTCTTGGGCAGGAGGTTAGGCAGTTTCATGGCTTGGCTTGGGATGAGTGGGTTGGGAGAGCACCAGATTCCGGAACCGGTTGCCCCGGTCCGCGTAGCTGGCAAACATGTCAAAGGAAGAGGTTCCCGGAGAGAGAAGGACGACTTCCCCCTCCCGCGCGGTTTCCCGGGCGAGGGCGACGGCTTCCTCAAGCGAGGCGGCGCGGCGGCAATCCGTGGCCCCGCCCCAGGAGGCGGCGATCCGCTCCGCCATTTCGCCGATCAGGAGGGCGACCCGCGCTTTGCGCCCGACGAGCGCGGTGAGTTCGTCGAAGGCGAAGCCCTTGTCCTTGCCCCCGGCGATCAGGACGACCGGGCGCGGCTCGGAAAGGAGCGCCTTTTCCAGCGCGTCGAGGTTCGTGGCCTTGGAATCGTTGATGTATTCCACGCCGTCGAGCACCCGCACGCTCTCGTACCGGTGCGGCAGCGAGGTGTAGGTGGCGAGCGCCTCGGTCATCGGCGCGAAATCGAGCCCCCGGGCGGCTCCCACGGCCAGCGCGGCCATCAGGTTCTCCGCGTTGTGCGGGCCGCGCAGCCGGGTTTCGCTCTGGCGCAGCACCGGCGCGCCGTGGAAATGGATGACGCCCCCGTGCCATTCGAGGTCCGCCCCGCGCTCCGTGGCGCTGAAGGTGATCGTCCGCGCGGCGAGCGGGGGAAGCGGCTCCCCGAGCTTCACCACGGCGGTATCCTCCGCGGTCTGGTTTTCGAAAATGCGCCACTTGGCGGCCCGGTACGCCTCCATGTCCGGGTAACGGTCGAGGTGATCGGGCCGGAAATTAAGCCAGACGCTCACGGCGGGCCGGAAGGTGGTGATCGTCTCAAGCTGGAAGGAGCTGGCCTCGATCGTCATGACGTCGAGTTCGCCGCTCGCCCCGACTTCCGCCGAAAAGGCGGGGCCGATGTTTCCCGCCGCCCGGCTGCGGACTCCCGCGGCGTTGAACATCCGGTCGATGAGTTGCGTGGTGGTGGTCTTCCCGTTCGTCCCGGTGATGGCGACGACCGGGCAGGCGCAGAGGCTCCAGGCCAGTTCCAGTTCCCCGATGATCGGCACCCCCCGCTCCCGGAAACCGCGCACGAGCGGCACCACCGGGTCGATCCCCGGGCTGAGGATGGCGAGATCGAACGGTTCGCGGCCAGCCTCCGCCTCCGGGCCCAGCAAGACCGCCGCCCCGGCCCGGCGCAGACTTGCGGCGGTTTCCTCCAGCCGGCCGCTCCGGTTGCTCTCCAGCACGGTGACACGCGCCCCCTCTTCCAGCAACCGCCGGGCGGCGGCAAGCCCGCTGGAGCCAAGGCCGAGGACGGCGATGGCCTGATTCCGATAGTGGGGGGAGGTTTTCACCAGCGCAGTTTCAGGGTGGCCAGGGCGAGGCAGGCAAACATGATGGAGATGATCCAGAAGCGGACGATCACCGTGTTTTCCTTCCAGCCCATGAGTTCAAAGTGGTGATGAATGGGCGACATCTTGAAGATGCGCCGGCCCATGAGCCGGAAGCTCAGGACCTGAAGAATGACCGAAAGGGCCTCGATCACGAAAATCCCCCCCACCACGAGCAGCAGCAGTTCCTGCTTCGTGCAGATGGCGACCACGCCGAGCACCCCGCCGATGGCGAGCGCGCCGGTGTCGCCCATGAAAACGCGGGCCGGGTAGGCGTTGAACCAGAGGAACCCCATCCCCGCGCCGACCAGCGCCATGCAGAGGATGGTCAGCTCCCCCGCCTGCGGGTAGAAGGGGATCTGGAGGTAATCCGCCACGATGATGTTCCCCGCGCCGTAGGCGAGGATGGCGTAGGCGAACGCCGCCGTGATGGTGCAGCCGGTGGCCAGCCCGTCGAGCCCGTCGGTCAGGTTCACGGCGTTGGAGGTGCCCACGACCACGAGCGCAAAGAAAAAGAAGGTGAACCAGCCGAGGTTTTCAATGAGCGGCTCCCTGTAAAAGGGGATGAAAAGCTGCCGGGCCTGAACCTCGATCGCCGGGTTGAGCAGAAAGAACGCGGTGACGATCCCCGCAAGCGTAAACTGCCCGAGCAGCTTGTAGCGCCCCGGCAGGCCCGCCGATTTTTTCTTCGCCACCTTCAGGTAATCATCAATGAACCCGAGCGCGCCGAGCCAGAGCATGGAAAAGAGGGCGAGCCAGACGAACTGGTTGCTCGGGCGCGCCCAGAGGATGGTGGAAACCGCCACGGCCCCGAGCAACAGCACGCCCCCCATCGTCGGTGTTCCCTTCTTGCCGCCGTGGAGTTCCGCCAGCTTGTGGACTTCCTCCGCCGTCCGGATCGGCTGGCCGACCTTCAGGGAGATGAGCTTGCGGATCACCCGGTTGCCGAAGATCAGGCAGAGAAGGAAGGCCGTCATCGTCGCCCCCACCGCCCGGAAGCTGATGTAGCGGAAGACTTCCATCCCTTCGATGGTGTCGCTCAGATTATGGAGTTCGTATAACACGCTGGTGCAGAGAGGTCAGTTGGAGAGGGCCGGGTCAAAGGCGGGGTAAGTGAAGAGGCGTTCCATCCGTGCGGCGCGGCTTCCCTTTACCAGCACGAGATCGCCCTTGCGGACGTAGGTGGAGAGCCGGTGCGCGGCTTCGGCGGGATCGGCCACTTCCTCGACATCGCCAAGGCCCGCCTCCCGGGCGGCTTCGGCGATCCAGCGGGCCTCCGGGCCCACGACGATGAGCCGGTCGATCCCGGCCTGCGCCGCCGCTTCGCCCACGGACCGGTGCCCGCGCTCGGCTTCGGTGCCGAGTTCGCCCATCCGCCCGAGAATGGCAATGCGCGAACCGCTCCCGGGCAGCCCCGCCAGGGTGCGCAGCGCGGCCTGCATGGAATCGGGGTTGGCATTGTAGCTGTCGTCGAGAAATTCAATCCCCGCGATCGTCTTGCGCTCCAGCCGTCCCCGGGTCAGGCGGCTTTCCGCCAGCCCGATCGCGCCCTCGGCCAGCGGCACGCCGAGCAACACCCCGGCCCCAAGGGCCAGGAGGGCGTTTTCCACCATGTGAACGCCGGAAACCGGAAGCGAGACTTCCACCGCCTCCCCTTCCCCATCGTCTCCGTCGCGTACGCGGAAACGGGTGCCGTCAAAGAGCGTTTCGAGAATCTCCGCGCGCAGGCGGACGGCGGGATCGGCGCTCACGCCGGTGAGGAGCGTGGCGGCGCGGGTCCGCGTGGCGAGCGATCCGGCAAACGGGTTGTCCGCGTTGAGCAGGAGGGCGCCCCCGGCGGGAAGGGCTTCCGCGAGCCGTCCCTTCTCCAGCGCGATCGCCTCCCGGCTTCCCATGAACTCGATGTGCGCCGTGCCGATGGTGGTGATGATCGCCAGTTCCGGCGCGGCGATGGCGGCGAGCGGGGCGATCTCCCCGGGGTGGTTCATCCCCATCTCGATCACGCCGACCTCGTCCGCGGCGCTCGCCCGCAGGAGGGTGAGCGGCAGGCCGATATGGTTGTTGAAGTTCCCCTCCGTCTTGAGCACCCGATAGCGGCGGGAAAGCACGGCGGCGGTGAAATCCTTCGTGCTCGTCTTGCCGCTGCTGCCGGTGATGCCGACGACGCGCAGCGGCAGGGTGGCCCGGTAGCGCGCGGCGATCGCCCCGAGGGCGGCCACCGTGTCCGCCACCCGGATCACCGCGAAATCCCCACCCGGCAGCTCGCCCTCAAACGCGGTGTCGAGAATCGCCCCGCACGCGCCGAGGGCGGCTGCCTGGTTAAGAAAGTCATGTCCGTCAAACGACTCGCCCCGCAGCGCCACGAAGAGATCGCCCGGCTCCAGCTTGCGGGTATCGGTGGCGACCTGCGTGAGGGAGCGCGCTCCGTCCCCCCGGAGGAGTTCCCCGTCGGCCCATCCGGCCAGAGTCTGTAGAGAAGTGGCATCCATGGCGGGTCAATCGAGTTCCACCGGCTTGGCTTCCACGGCCAGCCGGGCGATGGCGAGGTCGTCGAAGGGGACGGTGTGATCGGCAAATTCCTGATAGGTTTCGTGACCTTTTCCGGCGATGAGAACGATGTCGCGCGGCTGGGCCAGCGAGATGGCGCGATAGATCGCCTCGCGCCGGTCGATCACCACTTCGTACCCGTTGCTGCGGAAGCCGCGCCGGATTTCCGCGACGATCGCCTCCGGGTCTTCCTTGCGGGGGTTGTCCGAGGTGATGATGGCGTAGTCGGCAAAGCGTTCCACGGCGGCGGCCATGAGCGGGCGCTTGGCGCGGTCGCGATTGCCGCCGCAGCCGAAGACAACGATGAGCCGCCGCGGCTGGAGATCGCGGAGCGATTTGAGGACGTTGGCCAGCGCGTCGTCGGTGTGCGCGTAATCGACAAAGACGCGGAACTTCCGCTTGACCGGCACCGGCTGGAGCCGCCCGGGCACGCTCGGCGCGTCGGCGAGCGCCTTCACGGCGGTCCGGAGGTCCACACCCATCGCCGCCGCCCCGGCCAGGGCGGCCAGCGAGTTGTAGACGTTGAAGACGCCGATGAGCGGCAGGCGCACGAGGTACTTTTTCCCCAGGGCCTCCAGTTCATACTGGCTGCCGTTGATGTCCATGCGCACGTTGTTCGCGCGGAAATCGGCGCGCACTCCCATCCCGTAGGTGGTGACGGGAACGCTGCCGCCGGAATGGGCGAGGCGGGCGACCATCGCCTGTCCCCACCGGTCGTCGAGATTGATGACCGCCTTCCCTTTCTTGTGCGGCTGTTCGGAGAGCCCGGTGAAGAGCCGCAGCTTCGCCTCGAAGTAGGCGTCCATGTTCCCGTGATAGTCGAGGTGATCCTGCGTCAGGTTGGTAAAGACGCCGACATCAAACTCCGTGTTGCGGGTGCGCTCCTGCGCCAGCGCATGGGAGGAGGCCTCCATCACCGCCGCGCGGCACCCCGCGGAACGGATCTGGAAAAGGAGTTCCTGAAGGTCGAGCGATTCCGGCGTGGTCCGGGGGGCAGGCAGGATGCGGTCCCCGAATTCGTAGCGGATCGTGCCGATGAGCCCGCACCGGAGCAGCGCGGCCTCGCAAAGGTGTTTCATCAGGAAGCCGGTGGTGGTCTTCCCGTTGGTACCGGTGATCCCGGCCACCTTGAGCCCGAGGGAGGGGTGGCGGTAGAACTCCGCGGCGAGATCGGCGAGCGCGCGGCGGGCATCGGCGACGATGATGGAGGTCGCCTTGCGCTGCATCTGCTCCTGCTCGCTCACGACGGCCACGGCCCCGCGCTCCACGGCGCTGTCCACGAACTGGTTCCCGTCCGTCTTTTCCCCCTTCATCGCGACGAAAAGGGAGTTCTTCCGGGCCCGCCGCGAATCGTAGCAGATCGACTCGATCTCGCGGGCGGTGGAGCCCACGATCATCGAGACCGGTAGTTTGGAAAGCAAAGTCTTGAGTTGCATCGTATCTTCCCGTTCGCAGATCAGCGGGTATTTTCGTCCGGAACTTCCTCCACTTCAAATTGCGGCGGAAGCCCCCAGTAGCGGGCCGTCCTTTCCGCGATCCGGGAAAAGACCGGGGCGGCCAGCACGCCGCCGTAGTTCCGGTTGGCAGCCACCTGCGCGTCGTCCAGGAGGACAATGCAGGCGAGCTTCGGGTCTTCCGCGGGCATGAAACCGACAAAGGAGGTGACGTAATGGCCCTTCATGTAACCGCCGTTGGGCGAGGCTTTCTCCGCCGTGCCGGTCTTGCCCGCCGCCGTATAGCCCGGGACACTCGCCCGGTTCGCCGTGCCGCGGCGGCTCACCACGTCGCGCAGGGCGAGCTTCACCATGTCGGTCACCTCGCGGTCCACCACCTCGCGCACCACCACCGGGTTGAAGGAAACGATCGGCGTGCCGTCCGCGTCGCGCACGTCCTCGACGATCTGCGGCATCATCAGCTTGCCGCCATTGGCGATGGCGCTCAGGGCGACGATCATCTGGAGCGGCGTGGTGGCCACCCCCTGCCCCATCGGAATCCGGCTGATGGAGATTTTGCTCCACCGGTAGGGGGGATGGACGATGCCGGGAATCTCGCCGGGCAGGTTGATCCCCGTGCGCTCGCCGAAGCCGAAACGCCGCACGTATTCATAGAAGCGGTGTTCGCCCATCATCATCGCCATCTTGGCCACGCCGATGTTGCTCGATTTCACCAGCACGTCGGAGACGCTCAGGTTCGGAAAGGGGCCGTGCCCGTGGTCGCGGAGAATCTTCCCGGCGTAATGGAAGCGCCCGTTTTCCACGTTGATGATGGTCTGCGGGGTCACCTTCCCTTCATTGAGGGAGGCGGCCACGGTGACGATCTTGAAGGTGGAGCCCGGCTCCACCAGGTTGATGATGGCGGCGTTCTTCTTCCCGGCCGGTTCCCCCTCGCCCGGTTTGTTCGGGTTGAAGAAGGGGCGGTTGGCCATGGCGAGGATGCGCCCGGTCTTCGGCTCCATGACGATCGCGGTGGCCATTTCGGGATGGTACTCGGCGAAGGCGGCGTCAAGCTCCTGCTCCACAAAGCTCTGGATCGACATGTCGATGGTGAGGCGGACGTTGTAGCCGTTGCGGGCCTCCCGTTCGTGCCGCCGGTAGGGGACGATCTCCGCGCCTTCGCGGTTGCGCTCGATGATGCGGAAGCCATCCCGCCCGCGCAGGTAGTGGTCCATGGTCATCTCGATCCCCTGCACACCGGCGCTCTCGTGGTTGAGGAACCCGAGCACATGGCAGAGCATCCCTTCATTGGGGTAGATGCGCTTGAAATCCGGCTCGTACTGGATGCCGCCGGAGACGCGCGCGCTCTTGAGCCGTTCCTCCAGCAGGCGGCCGGTCGCCTCGGGCACCTTCCGCTTGAGGACGACGTAGCGTTTCTGCGGCGTCACTTTCCGGAGGATATCCTGCTCATCCATCTCCAGCACTTCGGCCAGGATCGCCGCCGCCTTGGGAATGTCGCGCATGCGCGATCCATCGGCCACGACCACCCGCAGCGGCTCGCTCACGGCGAGGATCTCCCCCCGCGTGTCGGTGATGGTCCCGCGCATGGCGTGGATCGGCTGCTTGCTCACGTGCTTGGCCATCGCGAGGTTCGCGTATTCCTCGTGCCTGGTCACCTGAAGGTTCACCAGACGCCCGGAAAAGACCGTAAAGCAGCTCACCAGCCCGATGCAGGCGAGGATGGGCCGGACCCGGCTGACCCGGTTCATCGGCCGCCTCCCTGATTGGCGACAGGCCGCACCTCGCCGTTGAGCCGGCCATTGCTGGCCATCCGCTGGTGGGCCTGGTTGAAGTCGATCCGCACGACATCGGTCCCGCTGATCGGGACCATGGCGATGTAGCCGTCGTCGAGCCGCTTCTGGAGCGCCGTAAGGGAAGAGAGCGTGGCGATATGGGCCTTGAGCACGGAATTCTGGGTGCGCAGTTCGGCGAGCTGGCGCTCAAGCTGGCGCTGCTCGTTCCCGGCGGCGACCTGCTGGTTCTTGAAATAGACCCACGTCATCCCCCCGGCCAGGAAGATCAGCGAAACCAGCAACCAGGGGGAGAAGGCCCCGATGGGAACCTTGTTGGTATGATTGTGACGACGGCGATTGCGCGACATGGCGGGTTATTCTCTGATGGCGACGCGGAGCCGGGCGCTCCGGGAGCGGGGGTTGGCGGTTTGTTCCGCAACCGAGGCCGTGACGGACCGCGGGAGCGGAGTGCGGAAAAGGAGATCGGGGTTGCGCCGGGGCTCCGGCCATTCCGGGCGGTCGAGCCACGGGATGCTCCGGGATTTGAAGAACTGTTTGACGATCCGGTCCTCCAGCGAATGAAAGGTGATCACGGCGAGGCGACCGCCGGGGCGCAGCCGGGTGCTGACCGTCTCCAGGGCGGCGGTGAGGACTTCCAGCTCCCGGTTGACGGCGATCCGCAGCGCCTGAAAGACGCGCGTGGCCGGGTGGATGCGCCCGCGCCGGGGGATGACCGCCTCCACGCTCCGGGCGAGGTCGAGCGTGGTGGCCAGTGGCCGGTCCTCGCGCACTCTTGCGAGGTGGGCGGCGATGCGGCGGGCCGACGGTTCCTCCCCCAGCTCGCGCAGGAGCCGGGCGAGTTCCTCCTCCGGCAGCGTGTTCACGAGGTCCGCCGCGGTGACGGGCCCCTCCGGGTCCATCCGCATGTCGAGCGGCCCCTCCGCCTGAAAGCTGAAGCCGCGCTCCGGGGCGTCGAGTTGCCGGGAGGAGACGCCGATGTCGAAGAGGGCCCCGTCGATCGCCTCCACCCCGAGGCGGTCGAGCACGGCTCCCACGGTTTCAAAATTGGCCCGCACCGGGCGGAAGGCGTCGCCGAAGGAGGCGAGCCGCCGGGCGGCATGGTCGAGCGCCTGCGGGTCCTGGTCGATCCCGATCACGGAGGCCCCCGCGCGCAACAGCGCCTCGCTGTGCCCCCCGCCGCCGAGCGTTCCGTCCACGAAAAGGAGCCCGGGCGCCGGCGCAAGCTGCGCGAGCGTCTCGGCCAACAGGACGGATTGATGGTATGGGCTCGGGTTCAAACGGTTCTCCTGATTCTCCTGGCTCTCGTTCAGGGCTCCCGGGGCGATGTTCAGCTCGTCGATCCGGTAGATCATAGCCCTCTGCTCTTGAAAAAGGCCTTGTTGCGGGTTTCGCGGTTGCGCTCGTACTCCTCAAAGCGGGCGGGGTTCCAGATTTCAAACTGCCCCTTGTTGCCCACCAGCACCGCTTCCGACTCCAGCCCGATCGTCTGGCAGAAATCCGCCGGGAGGACCATCCGCCGCTGCCGGTCCACGCTGCACTGGAGAGTGGTCGAGGTGTAGTAGCGGATGTACTCGCGCTGGTCGATCTCGCTCAGGGTCGGGTCGTTCTCAATGCTCGCGAGCACGCTCGCAAACTGTTCGGGCAACAGGGCCACGATGTAGGAATCCGTGCTGTCGATCCGGATGCAGAAATCGCTCACCTCATCCTCCGGACGCCAGACCGAGGGGATCGTGATCCGTTTTTTCGGATCAATCCCGTGCCGGTAGGTGCCCTGATAGACTTTAGGGATGGAAGCTTGGCCAAGCATTTGGGGTGGAGCGTCGCGCCATTTCAGACCACAACGCCCCACTTTGAACCATATTCCTCCCTTTCAGGTCAAGCTTTTCAAAAAAATCAGGCATTCCCCGATGGCGATTCCGAGGGCGGGCGGATGACCCGCTTGCGCGCGGGGTCCGGCTTCTCTATGGTGAACTTCCGACGCGGGGGAGACGCCCCGGTCGGCTCGACCCTTTCAATGAGCACGCTCCTTCGTATCTTCACCTACCTGCGCCGTTACCCGTGGCTGGCGGCGGGCACCCTCCTGTGCGCCATCCTGATGACCCTGATGGTGATCGTCTTCCCGAAGGTAACGCAGCTTGCCGTCGATGACATCGGTGTGGGCCGGGGGGACCGGCTCATGCCCCTTACCTTCCTCGCCTTCGGGGCGTTTTTCATCCAGAATCTCGCCAACTCGCTGCGCATCCAGCTCAACAACACGTTTGAGCAACAGGTGCTCTACGACCTGCGCAGCGATCTGTACGCGCATGTGCAGCGGTTACCGCTGCGCTGGTTTGACAACCGTCCCACCGGCGACGTAATGACCCGGCTCATGGAGGATGTGACCGCCATGGAGCGGGTGCTCATCGACGGGATCGAGCAGGGGGTCGTGGCGGTCTTCCAGGTTCTGATCGTGGCGGGAGTCTGCTTTCTGTACAGCCCGACGCTGGCGCTTCTCGCGCTCGCCCCCCTCCCCTTCCTGTTCGGCGGGGCGACCTGGTACACGCTGACGGCCCACCGCCGTTACCAGAAGCAGCGGCAGGCCGCCTCCGCGATGAACGCGCTCCTGCACGACAACCTCGCAGGCATCCGGCAGATCCGCACCTACGTACGGGAAGACGCGGAGCACCGCCGTTTCAACACGATCAGCGGGAATCTCAAGCGGGCCTCGCTCACGGTGATGCGGGCGTGGTCGCTTTACAGCCCGTCGATGGACCTGCTCGCCTCCTGCGGGCTGGTGCTGGTGATCGGGTTCGGCGGGAAGGCGGTTCTTGCGGGGTCGATGGCGCTGGGCGATCTCGTGGCGTTCCTGATGCTGGTGCGCTTTCTTTACGAGCCGATCGGGCGGCTTCATTTCCTCAACCAGCTCTTCCAGTCCGGACGGGCGGCGGCGGAGCGGGTCTTTGAACTCCTTGATACGGAGCCGGAGGAGGACGCCGTGATCGCCTCCCGCGAGGAGGAGGAAGTGGGCCGGGTCTACGCGGAAGCGCGCAACGTGCGCGGGGATGTCCGCTACCGGCGGGTCTGTTTCTCCTATGCGGAGAACCTGCCGGTGCTTCACAACATCAACCTCCATGCCCAGCCGGGGGAGATGATCGCGCTGGTCGGACCGACGGGCGCGGGCAAATCGACCCTCATCAACCTGCTCACCCGCTTTTATGAATACGAGAGCGGCGAGATTTTCATTGATGAAACGCCGCTACGGGAGCTTTCCAAGGATCTGCTGCGCGAAGCCGTGGGGCTGGTGACGCAGGAGAGCTTCCTCTTCAACGGAACCGTGCGCGAGAATCTCCGGCTCGGAAAACCGGACGCCTCGGACGAGGAGATGTTCGCGGCGGCGGAGGCGGCCAACGCGCTCGGGTTCATCCGGCGGCTGCCGGAGGGGCTCGACACCGTGGTGGGCGAGCGGGGGGTCAAGCTCAGCGTCGGGGAAAAGCAGCGGGTCTCCATCGCGCGGGCGCTGCTCAAAGACCCGCCGATCCTGATTCTCGACGAGGCGACGGCCAGCGTCGATACCGCCACGGAACGGCTCATCCAGCAGGCGCTCGACCGGCTGATGGAAAAGCGGACGAGCTTCGTCATCGCCCACCGGCTCTCCACCGTGCGCCACGCGGACCAGATTCTCGTGCTCGACCACGGGACCATCGTGGAGCGGGGCCGACATGAGGAACTGCTCACCGCCGGAGGGATTTACGCGGAACTCTGCCGCAACAGTTTTCTGGGACCGGAGGAAGCGGGCCACGCGCTCCGGAGCGCTTGACTCCGGGAGGCGGCGGGGCTACTCCTACCGGCAGCTTCCGTTTGTCCCCATGCCACCGCCTTCCTCCCCGCCAGCCCGCTGCCTCCGGGCGTTCCTCGCGCTCTGGCTCCTGTGGCTTTTCCCGTGCCAGGCCAGCCACCTGCTGCCGGTGCGCAACCAGACTTTTTACGGCGACTACAACATCGCCGAGGAAGATTTCGACTGGTTTGATTACCTCAACCCGGAAGTCAACGCCCCCATCCTCTACCAGCTCGGCTATTACGGGCAGGGAAGCCGGGTGGCGATCGTGGAAGGGGGGCTGGTCTGGGATCTTCACGATGTCTTCGAACAACGCCGCGAGGGCATTCCGATCCCGCTCGGCCCGGGGATGGCCCTGGAAATCAAGCCGCCGACCTTTGACCAGAACTCCCACATCCCGTCCGACCCGGAAACCGCCCCGGAGATCGGGCAATACGATAACCACGCCACCATGGTCGCGTCGATTCTCGGCGGCGCGGGCCTGACGCCCGACGGGGAACTCAGCGCGCTTTACACCGGGATCGCCCCCGGCGCGGAAATGCAGTCCGGCTCCATCGCCACCACGTGGGAGCGAGATGAAAACGATGAACTGACGGGAGGGTTCGATATTTCGAAGGAATCGTTCCTCAAACCGTACGTGGACTATTTCACCGGCGGCGATTCGGGGACGCTCAAGATGGACGTCATCAACAGCAGTTGGGGCGGCAGCGATCCCGACGGACGCTCCCGGTTTTACACCGCAATCATGGACGCGCTCGCGGCGGAGAACCCGGACGTCGCTTCGGTGGTTGCCGCAGGCAACTCGGGTGAAGAGGCACCGCCAGCCGGGCCTGCCTCCGGCTACAACGTCATCAGTGTCGGCGCGCTCACGCCCAATGACACCGCCGGGCATTCCTACGATCGCCCGTGGCCGGGCACCGTCGGCGCTCCGCTCGACTTTTATAACCCGGAAACCGGGGAAACCATCCCGGGAGTCCGCGCGGGAGTCCATATCGCCGCCCCCGGCAGTCACCATATCGTCGCGGGCTATCTTCCCGACGATCCGGCAGCCACGGACACGCTTTACGCAAACGTGGCGGGCACCAGCCTTGCGGCCCCGATCGTTTCCGGCGGGATCGCCCTGCTCAAGGAGGTGGCGCGGGTCAACCTGTCGGAGGAAAAGGCGCAGGAGGCAATGGATACCCGGGTGGTCCGTTCCGTCCTGATGGCGGGGGCGACGGCCACGGTCGGCTGGGATAACGGACAACGCCTGGGCGAGGACGGCGTGATCCGCACCACCCAGGCGCTCGATTACCAGGTCGGGGCCGGGAAGCTCGATCTCTACCGCTCCGCGATCACCTACGTCAACCCGGTGGGCGAGGAAACCGAAAACCTGGCCCTTTTCGGCTGGGATCTGGGTACGGTGAATCTTGAGCAGACCGTGCAATACGCGCTGCTGGAGAGCGACCGCCCTTTTGAACTCACCATTTCGCTCAACTGGTTTGCGCAGGCCCTCTTCGACGAAGCGACGCAGACGGCGGAAGACCTCTGGCTCGCCAACCTGAACCTGAGCCTCTGGCAGCTTGGAACCGAGGGGGATACGCTGATCGCGGAGTCGGTGAGCCCGTATGGAACCTCCGAGTTTCTCCGCCTCTGGCTTCTGCCCGACACGCAATACGGCATTCGCATCACGTACGCGGAACTGACCTACGACCTCACCGGCACCGCCTCCACCCAACCGGAGACCTACGGCGTGGCGTGGACGACCCATGCGGTTCCGGAGCCCGGAACGGTGGCGCTGCTTCTCTGGGTGGCCGGGGTGGCCCTGCTACTCCACCGCAGGCGACGCGCCCTCCGGCAATGAGGACGATCCTCCTCGCTCCGGACAAGTTCAAGGGTTCGCTGAGCGCTCCGGAGGCGGCGGCTCTGGAAAAAGGGTTGCGCCGGGTTTTTCCCGCCGCCCGGTTTGAGTCCCTGCCGATCGCCGATGGCGGGGAAGGGACCGCTTCCCTCCTCTGCCGGGCGCTGCGGGGCGAATGGATCACGCGGCGGGTGCGCGGCCCGCTGGGCGATCCGGTGGAAGCCGGGTACGCGTGGATCGGCGGGCCGGAGCCGGGTGCGGTCCTGGAAATGAGCGCCGCCTCGGGCCTTGCGCTGGTTTCCCGGCGCGCCCCCCGCCGCGCGACCACCCACGGCACGGGCGAACTTCTCGCCGACGCCATGGGACGCGGTGCCCGGCGCGTGATCGTCGGTCTCGGCGGCAGCGCCACGACCGATGGCGGCGCGGGAATGGCGGAGGCGCTCGGCTGCCGGTTCCTTGACGCGCGGGGGAACCCGCTCCGGGGGATCGCTCCGGAGCGCTTCGGGGAAATCGCCCGGCTGGAGTGGCCCCGGCATCCCCGGTTTCCCGGGATCATTGCGGCGTGCGATGTGGAGAGTCCCCTGCTCGGCCCGCGCGGGGCGGCGCGGCTCTTCAGCCCGCAGAAAGGGGCCGGGCCGGACGAGGTGGAAGCGCTCGAAAAGGCGCTCGCCCATCTGGCCGCCGTGGTGAAACGCTGCTTCGGGGTCAACCCGGCGGATCGCCCCGGAGCGGGAGCCGCCGGGGGGCTCGGCTTCGGCCTGATGGCGTTTTGCGGTGCGTCGATCCGCCCGGGATTCGACGTGGTGGCCGAAGCGCTCGGACTGGAAGCCGCCGTCGCCCGCGCGGACCTGGTGGTCACCGGCGAGGGAAGCCTGGATGAACAGACGCTGGAGGGAAAAGGGCCCGCCCGGGTCGCCGCGCTGGCCCGGCGGTTCGGCAAGCCGGTGATCGGGCTGGGCGGACGGATCGCGGCGGCTCCGGGGCTGAGCGCCTGTTTCGATCACCTCGAACCGCTGGCCGATCCCGCCCTGCCGCCGCTGACGCCGGCCGATTCCATGGCGCGGGCGGCGGAACTGCTCGAAGCCGCCGCCGAACGGGCGGGGAAAACGGTTTACCGTTCGATGCAATAGCGCGGGTCATCCGCCTCCTGCGCGCGGGCGCTCCAGTGGCGGGAGTCGCGCAGTTCATCCATTCCAAGCAGCCCGACATGCCCGTCGAGAAACGCCGCCACCGCCTTTTCATCATGCGGCAGGGCGATGTAGCCGAACTCCGAGGCGGTCGCGGCAGTGTACGCCGCCCCCGGCCAGCGCCGTTCCACCCGCTCCACCGAACCGTCAAACCGGTAGGTGCGCTGCGCGGAGAATGGCGGCTCCACAAACGAGTAGCCGCTGGAGTTGTTTCCCCGGGCGGAAAGGAAAACGATCAACTGCGAGGGGGCGGCGACCTGCGCGAGCCGGGTCACCGCATCGGAAGTCGGCGAACCGTCCCAGCCGCCGATGCCGTAAACGTTGTGCCCGAAGGCGGGCTGCACGGAGATAAGATAGTAATACTGCGATTTCGCCAGCGCGGGAGAACGGCCAAAGAGGGCGAGCGCCTTCTCGTGCTCCGGCCGGTTGACCCAGGTCACGTAGTTCTCCTTCACCCGCCAGCCGAGGTAGGACGCCAGATGCCACGGGTAGCGCTGGAGGACGATCTTCTGCGCCACGCGGCTGAGCGGGGTGCCGTCGGGCAGGATCACCTCCGGGATGGCGTCCTCCGGGTAACGGCCCCGCGGGAGCACGCCGTTTTCGTCCCCCGCCCTGGCAAGATACGCCTGAATGATCCGGCGGGAGGCGGCCACGTCCTCCGCGAGATTCGCCTTCCGCCGGGCGCTGCCGAGCGCGCCGTAGCCGAGCCCGCCGAGCACGGCGAGGATCGAAATGGAGACGATCAGTTCCGCCACGGTGAGGCCGCGCCGATGCCAATCCCTTCCCTTCATGCCGATGCCTCCGGCTGCCGGGAACGCCGCTTGCGCCAGCACCGGAGCGCGAGCGCGCCCCCGCCCAGAAGCAGCCCCCACGTGGAGGGCTCCGGAATGGCGGCGGCCATCACATCCACCTGCAAACCGCGGATCGACGAATGCGGGTAGTTGGCGAACCCGATTTCAAAATGCGTGACCGGATCGGAAAAACCGCTCAGATCCCACCGGAAAGCCCAGACCTCCTCCACTTCCGCAAACCCGTGGGACTGGCCGCTGTCGTAGGCGTCGTTGTAGAGAAGCAGCACGGCCTCGCCGGTCACCGGCGCCAGTCCGTTGATGCTGAGTGTCACCGGGACAAACATCGTGGTGAGTTCATAGGAACTCACGTGCGTGCCCGCGTCGATCCGGTCCTTGGTTGGCCCGAACCCGGTGATGTTGATCTGGAAGACGATCTCGCCCAGCAGCGCGGGCGTCTCCAGCGTGGAAGCGATCTCAAACCGCCCCTCGTCCTCCAGCGCGTAGCCGAGGGAGAGCCAGTCGTCCGCCATTTCCCGCGTCACGTTTCCTTCCATGATCTCCATGGCGGCCTCATAGGCATCGTATCCGGGAGGCGCGCTCAGGCCGATCCCGGGAGGGAAGGAATAAATGCTGCGGGTGAGCCGGTCCCCCGCCCCGGAGAGCTTGCGGAGCAGCGTCACGGTGCTCATCGAATCGGGCTGGACTCCGTCGGCGAGCGTTCCGCTGTTGGAGGGGAATTCCGGGCTGCTCTGGGTGCCGAGGCCGGTCCAGCGTTCGCTCAGGAGGGGGGAAGCGCCGGGGCCGGAGAGATCGGTGACCGGATAAAGGGGCACCGGATCGGCATCCGCCCGCCCCGGGAGGGCAAACGCCAATGCGGTAAGGAGGATGGCCAGTTGCTGCTTCATGCCGCCCAGTAAAGAGGGAAGCGCGGGAAGGGGCTAACTTCGCCTTGGCACGGTGTTTCGCGGAATTGCCTGCCCGGGCTGGCTGCCGATGTAGTGGCTTGGCAACACGCCGTACTGTTCCACAAAGGCCTTGATGAACGCGCTCAGGCTCGAATACCCGACCGCCATCGCGGCGTCCGTCACGGAAATCGCCTGCGCGCGCAGCATCTCCGCCGCTTTCTCGATCCGGCGCTGGCGCAGGTACTTCGGCATGCTGATCCCGCATTCCTGCGAAAAGATGCGGCTGAGGTGAAAGGCGCTGCAACCGACCTCCGCCGCGAGCAGTTCGAGCGAGGGAGGGTCTTCCATGTCGCGCTCCAGCAGGAAACGGGCGTGCTCCACCCGCTCCCGGTTGAGCCGTTTGTGCTGGCTGCAAAACAGCTCCACGGGCCGGTTCTCCCGAAAAAGCGTGGCTGAAAGGATTTCGAGGATCTTCCCCTGATACCAGGTGGAATGCGCCGAGGGAAAAACCGGCGGCTCCAGCAGGTGCATCCGCAGGGGGAGCAGGGAGGTCGGGAACGGCCCCTGGGAAAAAAGACCGGCGGGGCGCTCGGGATGGTCGATGAAGCGGCGGATCTCCGGCCGCAGATGGTCGATTACCCCGGCGAACTGGTTGCCCAGAAAGGCCGGGGTGACTTCCAGCGTGAAAAAGCGGTGCATCGTCTCCGCGCTCCGTTGGGCGGGGGTCTGGCGGCCATAGACGGCGATCTGCCCGGCCTCGATCGTCCGGGCCGCCTTGCCGCCGCCGAGGGTGGCCTGCCCGCCGAAGTTGAGGCAGATTTCCAGCGTCCCGTCGTGAAAACTCTGCGACCAGTCGAGCGGTTCGTGCAGGTGAAAATCGTGCCATTCCAGGCTGAACCCCCGGGCAAAGAGCCCCCCGTGCACCGGTTTCCAGAGACCGGTGATCCCCGTCCAGGCGGGCTGCTCGATCAACGTTTCGGGAACGGGAGGCGTTGTTGATGGGTCATCTTTCAGGATACCCGCAACCGTAGCGGGGAGGCAACGCGACGGCTTGCTCTTCCTTGCGGGTGCGCTTCGCGGAATTGCCGGGGCGGTTCCCGGGCAGACAAGGGCGCGAAATGGCAAAGCAATGCCAAGGAATCGGGCGTTGCGCCCTTTGTGGCAGAAGAGGGACGCTTTATGAAACCAACCTCATTGACTCCACTCATCGCCCTGGCCCTGCTGGGCGCCGCGCCCCTCACCGGGACGGCGCAGCAATCCCCCACCGCGTTCCACACCTATTCCAACACCCTCTCCACCGATTCCTGGAACTGGATGAAAACCAAGGCCGATCAGGCCGTGATCGAAGGGACGCCCCAACCGGTGCTCTACAGCCATATCGGCACGCTCCAGAGCGGTCTGCGCCCGGATTCCGGCAACGCCAACGCCTCCTTCCGGCTGGTGAGCGGTCCCTCCCGGATCGACAACGGGCTGCCGGAAATGCCGCCCGAGCCGTATGCCACGGACTCGGGAACCAGCTATGCCTACCCCGTTCCCTCCGGTTACACCGGGGTGTTCGGGCTCTATAACGGCGATGTCTCCGCCTATCCCTCCGCCGCGTTCCCCAATGCCATGAATGTCCTGGGGGGAACCTACACGCAGGCGTTGGTCAACGGGGTGCTGGCCAACCCTCCGGCTTACGATGTGGTGGATGCCACGATGTCGAGCAAGTTCGAACTGACGCTCCAGAGCATCGCCCCGGAAACGACCGGCATCGTCTTCCAGCTCCGCATCCAGGGGCTGGGGCCGACGGTCGCCAACCAGCAAAGCGGCACCTATCTGACGACCTATGATGTCGTCCAGCAAATCAGCCCGCTCACCCTTACGATCAACGGCGGGGAGTTGGTCCCGATGCTGGAAGCAAATCTACTCTCCTACACGGATCTGGGGGTGGGCTCCCGCCACTCCTACGCGGGCAACGGGCTGGAGGAGCTATGGGAATTTCGCTGGGATCTTTCCGGGATCGAGGACCCGCTCCTCAATCTCTCCATCGGGTTCGTCAATTACCCCACCTCGGTGATCAGCGGCTTTACGCTCACGCAGGTCTCCTCCTTCGAGGTGGCCGCCGTGCCGGAACCCTCCACCCTCGCTCTCCTTGGCGGCGGGGCCGTTCTCGGGCTGCTGCGCTGGCGGCGGCTGCGGCGGGCCTGAAACCGTCTCTCCCCCCACTCGCACCGGGCAGGTTCTCCGCCAAAAGGGGAGCCTGCCCGGCTTTGGATGGACAAAAGCGGGGGTTTTGCCCCAATCTGTGAGTTGATGATGAAGCGTTTCTTCTCCACGACCGCGCTTACCGGCGCTTTGCTCTTCTTTTCGGCGACCCTCCTCCGCGCCGAACCCCTTGCGGGGGAAACCCTTCCGGGCACCGTCACCAGCGGTGTCTGGACTCAACTCGGGCGGAAAGCCCTGCCCGAACATGTCAGCGACGCAAAACCGTGGGCGGAGGGCATCCCCCCACAGGAAGGGGAGGCCCGCCTGCTCTTCCGGAAGGTGGAAGGCTCGGGCTTCGCCGTCCGCGGCGGCCTTTACTCCGGGGGCGGCCAGTATACGGGCCCGCTCAAGGACCAGTTCATGGGCGGCACCGTCGGCCCGGATGACCTCGCGAAACTCGACCCGAAGGATTTCTCCAATCTCGGCACCTACGAAGTGAGCACGGAAGCGCCGCTGCCGGAGGTGCGCAACGTGGTCCTCAGCCTCCGGATCATCGGGGTGCCGCAGAGCCCGCAATACTCTCCCTTTGAACTGATCGAGCGGACCTTCCCCGCCCGGCTCTTTTACAATGAAGAGAAGGAGCCGGTGTTCGCCGTCGGTCGCCGCAAGGTTTCCAAAAAACTCTCCGGCGGGTTCCCCGAGGAGGTCTTCGCCCTGCAATGGGACTTGAGCAAAATCAAGGAGCCGGTCCGCTCCTTCCGGGTGGAATGGCGCGTCTATCCCCACGCCTCGATCACCGGCCTGCGGCTCGACCAGTCCACGGAATTCGCCCCGCTCAAGCCGGCGCCGGAAGCGCCCGCCACGGCCCCCGCGGCCAGCGCGCAGGCGACGCCGAAAGAGTAGCCCCCGGAAGATCAGGGATCACGGCGGACCAATCCTGAGCCGCCGCACCCCGTCGCGGAATTCCCGCACGGCGGCGGGGAGATCCGCCTCTTTCCACGGGGCGTACTGCAACCGCTCGTAACGGACGAAGAGCGGCTCCAGCGCCGGGCGCAAATCCGGGCGGAAGATCAGCACCCGTTCCAGATACCGCCCCGGCGGTTCGGAAGGGGTGCGGGCGGGGGCCACGCGGGCGAGCTTGTGGCAGAGCCGCCGGTAGGAACGCACCAGCGGGTCTTCCCGCAGCCAGTTGCGCCAGCGCAGCCCGAGCCAGAGCAACCCCATGGATGCGGCCACGGTGAGGACCAGCGCCACCAGCGCGGTGGTCAGGGAGCGGAGCCCGAGCCGCTGGAGAAAGCTCCGCTGGGCGTCCTGATCGTAGCCGAGCACCCACCGCGTCCAGCGGTAGTTGAGGGCGGCCCATTCGTATTCGAAACGTTTGAGCCACGAGGCCCGTTCCATGGCGCTCTGGTCTCCGGTAAAGGCGGCGGCTTCCTGCTCCGCCGTCGCCTGCGGGGAAGCGAGGTTTCTCGGCAGGTTCGTATTGGTGACGTAGCGCGTCGGGTCCACCCGCACCCATCCCTCCCCTTCCAGCCAGACCTCGCTCCAGGCGTGGGCGTCGCTCTGATAGATGGAAAAGAATTCGCCGATCGGGTTGCGCTCTCCCCCCGCGTACCCGATGATCGCCCGGGCCGGGACCCCCGCCAGCCGCATCAGGGAGGAAAAGGCCGCCGCGTAGTGCGCGCAGAAGCCGCGTTTGCGCTCAAAGAGAAAGCGCTCCATCATCTGCCACCCGTCCCGATCCGGATAGCTGCCGGAGGCCAGCGTGTAGCGAAACCCGTTCTGGGCAAAGTAACGCTGCGCCGCCTCCATCCGCTCCCGGGGCGTGCCTTGCCACGACCGGGCCAGCGCGGCGACCGAAGCGGGCACGCGCGCGGAGTCCACCTCAAGCGCCGCTTTCCGTTCCGCGGGCGAAAGCTCCTCCCGAACCGTGCCGGAAAAGACCCGGTAGAGCCGCCGGTGATTGATCGGGGTACGGGAAAGAAGGTACTGCCCGATCCGCAGGGAGCTTCCATCCGGCCCGTAATAGGGACGATCGAGCGCCAGCAGCCAGCGTTCGCCGTGCGGTTCGAGCACCACCTCGTGCTCGATGAGCGACGCCCGCTCCGAGCGCGAAAGAGCGGGGGGCGCAAGCTCGCGGAATTCGCCCCGGTTCCACTCCAGCCCGTCGCAATCCCAGAGGACGACGCCCCGCCAGTAATGCGGCAGGCGGAGCATCGGGGTGCCTTCGGCGAAGCGGACGCGGAAGGCGAGCGAGCCGTCCGCCACCAGGTCTTCCACCGCACCGGGGGTGAGCCGGTCGGACATCCCCGTGGTCTGCTTGCGGAAAATCTGGAGACCGAACCCTTCCGGGAGCCGGGGGAAAAAGAGGAAGAGGAGGAGAATGATCGGCACCGTCTGGAGCAGCATGGAGGCGGAGGTGCGGATCAGCAGGCCGTAGCGTTCATGCCCCATGGAGTGAGCCCGCAGGAGCGTGGCCGTCAGGAGACAAAACACCGCTCCGGCGTAAAGGAAGGCGAAAAGATCGTGGGAAACGTAGAGCGTGCAGAAGAGCAGGAAGTAGCCGAGGACGATCGACGCCTGGTATTCGCGCAGATTGCGGAGTTCGAGGATTTTGACACTGAAGAGCGCCATGAAAACGGCGATTCCCGGCTCCATGCCGACAAAGCTCCCGTGCATCCACCAGACACAGCCGAGATTGAAGAGGAGCAGGAGCCATCGCAGCACGGGCGGAAAGCTCAACCCGCGCCCCACCCCCTGAAGGTGCAGCAGGGCGGCGGTCGTAAAACAGGCGAAGACCGGCAACCCGACGACCGGCAGGAGCAGCAACGCCGCGAGGAGCAGGCTCGCCACGAGCCAGAGGCTGTCCCAGAACCGGATGCCGAGGATCGGCTCCCGGGAAAAAAAGTTCCACCTCATGACGCCCCTCCGGTTGAAGCCGGGAACCGGAGCCGCTGGAGGAAGCCGCGGCTCTCGGGTTGCTCCCGGGGAAAGCCCGCCAGCAACCACAAGGTATGGTGCAGATGGGCGCTTCCATTGCCCGGCGGCACCTCGGCGCCGGGAAGGCTCAGCCCGTAACGGTGCCCGCGCCGTTCCAGCTCCCGCAGCCAGTGGGCGAGCACGGAGAGCCGGTGTTCGCGGCTGCCGCGGGTCTGCCGCCAGTCCAGGACGATCACCTCACCGCTCCCTCCGCCGAACTGCTTGACCATCATCGGGTGCCCGCGCGAAACGGCCTTCCAGTCCACGTGCCGGTGGGATTCCCCCTCCTGATGCGCCCGTACGCCGATGAAATCATCCCCGAGCAGGCCGACCCCGTCGCTTCCGGAGGGGGCGAGGGTTCCGGCGGGAAGCGGATCGCCCGCCACCGGCGAGGGGTAAATGGCAAATTCGCACGGCGGCAGGACGAAGCGCCGTCCCAGCCGGAGGAAGCCGAACGGGTAGAGCGAAGCCACCTCCAGCTCCCGCAACGGATAGATTCCCCGGGGCAGCCCGCCGATCCGGAGGTTGACCTCTCCCATCGCCTCGGGCCGGAGCACCGGCACCATGCCGGAGGTCTTCGGATAGGCGGGCAGGCGGACTTCCAGCCCGTAGGAGGGCGTCCGGTTCTCATGATGCAGGGCCACCCGGATATGGCAGAGGGCGTCGTTTTCCCCCGTGACACCGGTATAGCTGTGGGAAAGATCGGCCACGCGGGCCTGAATGCCCGAGAGATTCCGCGCCCCCTGCACCGCGCCGACACAGCCGAGCGCGATCAGCGCAAACGCCAGCAGGTAGGCCGCGCCGTTGTTCGTCGTGGCGGCGGCGTAGAGGATGGCGAGCGTGATGGCGATCAACTGAAAGGTCCGCGAGATGACCATGACCCGCAGCGCCTTCACACCGCCACCTCCCCGAGCAGCGCCTGCGCGAGGCGGGCTCCGTCATCCCAGATTCCCCCGGCGTACGAGGAAGCCGTCTCCGCATTGCCCGAGCCGAGCCGGTGCCCCATGACGGCGACGCCGACGGCCTGGATATCCTCCGGGATCAGGTGATCGCGTCCTTCCAGAAACGCCCACGCCTTCGCGGCCCGCAGAAAGGCGATCCCGGCCCGGGGCGAAAGCCCCACCGGGTGCCGCTCCCGGCTCGCCACGAGGATCGCCTGAAGATAACGGATGATGGCGGGAGCCGGGCGGACGGCTTCCACCGCGTCCTGCAACGCCTTGAGCTGCGCGGCGTCCAGCACGGGGGTGAGATCGCGCAGCATCCGGGAGCGGTCCTCGCCCATGAGCATCGCCCGCTCGCTTTCGTAATCGGGAAAGCCGAGGTGCAGCCGCATCAGGAACCGGTCGAGCTGGGATTCCGGCAGCCCGAAGGTGCCGAGCTGGCGGGGGTTCTGGGTCGCCACGACGAAAAACGGGTCCGGGAGTTCGTGCCCCACGCCGTCGATGGAGACGCGGCGCTCTTCCATCGCCTCCAGCAGGGCGCTCTGCGTCTTGGGGGTGGCGCGGTTGATTTCGTCAATGAGCACCGCCCCGGCGAAGATCGGCCCCCGGTGAAAGACGAAGGAGCGGGTCGCGGCGTCGAAGATCGAGTTGCCGACCACATCGGCGGGAAGCAGGTCGCTGGTAAACTGGATGCGGTGAAACTCCAGGGAGAGCGATTTCGCCATGGCTTGGGAGAGGGTCGTCTTCCCCACCCCCGGCACATCTTCCAGGAGCAGGTGCCCGCGGGCCAGAAGGGTGGCCAGCGCCAGCCGGATCACCTGATGCTTGCCGACGATGACCCGGTTCAACTGATCCAGAAGCCGTTCGATCAACGCGTGGGATGGGGAATCCGCCGTGGCGGAGCGGGTCGGGGATGGGGAGGAGAGCATGATTTAGCCTGGATGATTCATGAAGCCGAAAGCGAAATCGCACCAAAGGCCGGAGATGCAAGGCGGGCGCGGGGTTGAAAGCCGCCTTTTGGCCCAAAAGCCGGTTTCTTCGGGCGTCCGAATCTCGATTCGGCCTTCCTGGAGAAGTCCGATTCTGGTCTCAAATTGCGTCATTTCATCCATCTTTCTCAATTCGTGAACAAGTCCTACTGAAAAAATTCGCGCAGGATGGATTGCTCGGCAGGGGGAAGTTCGTTTTTCCAGACGGCCTCGCCCCCCTGTCCCAGAGAGCGGACGGCGCCTCCGGCGGCGGGTGCGGCCCCGGAAGCCGGTTCATGCTCGCCGAGCGACTGCCCGCGGACGTCCCCGAGCGCAAGGTGTCGGGTGTCTTCCGAGGCAAGGGGGAGCGGGGCGGCTTCCAGAGCCCGGGGTTTGGAATGAATCCCGAGCGCGTCGTGTCCTCCTCCCGGGCCGGGACCTCCGGCGGCCTGTTCTCCGCTCGCTTCGCCGGACCCAAGGGTTTTCTGAAAACGGGCCAGCGATTCGCCCAGAGCCGCCATGCCCCCGGCGCAGGCCGCGGCGTTCCCGGCCAGTTCCCCGGCCAGCGCGGCCTTCTGCGCGGCGGAAAGGGAGGCGAGTGAGGAAGGCAGCCCCGCCAGTTGCGCGGGAGAAAGGGGCATCGCGCCACCGGCGAGCCCCTGGAGCGCCTCCTTCCATTGGGTATCTCCGGCCCCTCCGGTCGCGTCGGAAGCGTCGTGAGCCTCCAGCGCCGCGAGCGCGTTGCCGAGGCCCCGGTCCAGCCCCGCCAGCGCGCTGGCGGTTTCGCTCCGCAGAGCGTCGCTCGCTTCCAGACTGCTCTGGCCGTACCACTGTTGTGGCGGCGCGGCGCGCAAGGTTTCGAGCTTGCGCTCGATGGCGGCGATCGCCTCCGGATCGGCGATCTCCTCTTCCTTGAGCGGTTCGAGCGCTTTTTCCACTTCGGCCCACGCGGGCGGCTCTTCCACGCGGGCAACGGTCTCGGGATGAAGGGGGGACACCGGGATCAGGCAGGCGGCCGCCAGAAAACCGCCCCCCGCCAGTGCCGGGCCGAGCAGGCGCGGCCAGTTCCAGCGCAACCGGTCGTCCGCATCCGGCGGCGGCTCCGGCCACGGGGTCATCCCCGCCGCCGCGCTGCTGAGGCGGTTTTTGAGGCCGAGCGTCGCTTCCAGCCGCACCAGCCCCTCCCCGGGGCCGAACGGATGACGCCGCATCCTCCGCCAGCCCATCCACGCGATCACCAGCAGCACGAGGCCCGCCCCGGCCAGCAGCGGCGTCAGTTCCCAGCCGTTGCGCCGTCCGACGAGGAGCAGGCAACCGGTGACGACGCCGAGCCCCGCCGCGGCGGGAACCACCGGTTCCAGCCATCGGGCGAGGTTGATCCGCCGGGCGGTTGCCCGCGCCTTGCGTCGCCAGAAGGTTTCCATCGTTTGGATTTACACCAGTTTGAGCGGTTCGTCACGCAGTCGTGCACCGGAAACGCTCTTGGGATGCCTCGTTCGGGGAGGGCACCGGGGCGGGAGCGGCTCCGGGGTTTCCCTATTGAGCCGATGTCGGGGCCGGGGTCGCTTCCGGAGCGCCGCCGGTGAGCGGGCGGACGTTGATCGCGTACGATTCGATCTCAAACCGGGCATTGGCGAGCTGGCCGATATAGCGGAGGACTTCGGTAAAGGGGACGTTGGTGAGCTTGAGCGTGACGGGCCGGGAGGCGTCCACGCCGGGCTGCACGACGAACGTGGTCCGGATGTTCCCGACCTTCTCCGCCTGCTGGCGAAGAAACTCCAGCGCGGAATCGAGCGTGGCGTCCCGGAAATCAACCGCGGGGATTTCCAGGGACTGAAGCTGCCGCTCCAGCTTTTTGCTGCCGCCCCCCCGGGCGTCGGCGGCGGCGATCATTTTGAGGTAGTTGCGGGCCACGACGTTCCGGGGTTCCTCGGCGATCACCAACTGAAACTTCTGCCGGGCGGTATCGAGGTCGCCCGCCGCGTACGCCTGCTGGGCTTCGCGGAGGACCGCCGGCACGGAACTGCCGCCGCCGGATTGTTGCGCCCGGGCGTCCGGAGGCCCCGCCAACAAAACAAGCAGGCAGAAAGCCGGGGGGACGAGAAACTTCAGGGGGTGGGGCAAAGGTGGGGGGAACATCCTTCCAGTCTAATGGGAAACACCCTCACAGGCAACCCGGCTTTCGCCGCTTTTCAAAAGGCGATCACCGCCCGCGCCCCGACGACGACGGCCCCCTCCGGATTGAAAATCCATTGCACGTCGGGCTGGATCGCGAACCACGGGGTCAACCGGCAGAGGCAGGTCAGTTCCACCACCGCCTCATGACGGGCGGAAACCGGCCCTTCCGCCCGCAGCCTTCGCATTTCGTCCCCGGTCTGTTTTCCCCAGGCGAAGGCAACGCCCAGCACATCGTCCGGTCGCGACGCGAGGAGCCCCTTCCAGCGCAGGCCGGTGTCGAGGTAAAACCCGATGGCATTTCCCCCCTGCGGCCCCCCGCCCGCCCGCAGAAACCAGCCGGGGCCGGCGTCGGGGCGGTCCGCGTCCGGTGGCCGGAGGCTCTGGTCGATCACGCCGTAGAAGCCGAAATTCCGCCCCCGGGTGATCAACCGTTCCTCATCGGGGCGCCACTGATGCCAGAACCCGAGCTTGAGCCCGCCCGGCCTTCCGGGACCGTCTCCGGAGGCCGCCCAGCGGAGTTGCAGTTCGTTCATCCAGAGCCAGCCCGTGGCGCGGCCCAGCCGCCAGCGAAGGCCGTGGGGATTATGCGCATCCTCAAACGGATCGCCCTGATAAAGCGCGCTCTGCACCGTCAGCCGCTCCAGCGGGCGGAGCGCCAGGCGCATCCCGGGGGCACCCTTGGGAAAGGCGGGGCCGACGTTCGCCACATTTTCGGCAATGAAAGGAGGCCAACCAAAGGCGGCGTTAAGGAAGAGAGCCCCGTAATCGCTGCCCGCAAACTCTTCATCCGCGGCAAGCTGGCCGATGCGAAGGGAAAAGCGCTCATCGAAGAACGTCTGTTGCACCCAAAGCTGGTAAAGGTAAAGGGAGTTAAAGGCAGCCGCGTTGCTGACGGTAAAACGGTTGCCGACATACTCTGTGGAGAGATCGCGCCCGTGCGGCGCAAACCAGCTATGGTAAAAAGTGGTCCCCTCCCAGCCGGTCAGCTTTTCGAGGTCCGCCTCTCCGCCAAACTCCACGAGCCCCGTGTAAACGCTCCCACGGCTGGTTCCCCCGCTGGTGTTGCTCCAGATTTCGGCGGTGTAGCGGATGTGAAGATTCACCCCGCGGTCGCTCAGGGCGGTGCGCAGGCCAAACCATGGACCGGAGAGGGTATCCCGCGTCAGCCAGAAAGGCGGCCCGGTTTCATCGGCCCCGGATGCAGAAGGAACGGCCATGACCGCGAAGGCTGCTGCCAGAAAGGGAATCAAGCGCTTCATGGTTGGGGAAAAGGGCGGGTCACGGGCGGGAGCGTTTTCAATGAGGAGTCGCCCGGTCGGCGAGCGGTGAAGGAGATTTGTATCTTCATTTAATTCATGTGTTTTTGGTTCATAAATGTAGCTCTTGCTACATTTTGGATGGATTGATACCTTTCGGAACCGGTCACCGTCAACGCCTTTTCCGGAAAATCGGCTGTATCGTCACCGTTCCGATTGACCCGATCCCCTGATCGCTCATCCTGATCGGCCTGATGAACCTGCCCCCTCCCGCGCGGATCCGTTGCGCTGTCGTAGTCGCTTTTCTCTTTGGTGCGATGTCAACGGCTTCCCCGGCATGGGCGGCCCTGAAGCTGCCTTCGATCTTCGGCGATCACATGGTGCTTCAGCGGGATTGCGAACTCCCCGTCTGGGGCACCGCCGGGGCCGGAGAAACGGTTGCGGTGCGGATCGGCTCGCAAACCCGGGAAACGACTGCGGACGAAGCCGGGAAGTGGATGGTGCGGTTCGCTCCCCTGCGCGCCGACGGGAAACCTGTGAAAATGGAAGTGAAGGGCAACCGGGGCCAATCGCTCCGGTTTCGGGATGTGCTGGTGGGGGATGTCTGGGTCTGCTCCGGACAGTCCAACATGGGGATGGGCGTGGGGGCCATGCTGGAAAAAGAGGCGATTGTGGCGGAAGCCGACCAGCCCGGGTTGCGGCTTTTTCATATCGGCCGCAATGTGGCGTTCTCTCCCGCCGATGATCTTCCGGGCCAATGGGTCGTCAGCACGCCGGAGACGATTTTCGCCGGTCATGAGAAGGGGTTTTCCGCCATCGGCCTCCGGTTCGGCGCGGCGCTCCATCGACACACCGGGGTGCCGGTCGGGATGATCCAGAGCGCCGTGGGCGGTACACGGATTCAGTCATGGAGCAGTCTGGAGATGCTCCGCTCCCTCAAAGCGTTGCCGGACACACAGAAAAGGCTCAAGAGTTTTCTCAAAAAACAGGAAACCCTCCCGGAGCGGCAGCGCGAGTACGAAACCGTGGCGCTTCCGCGATGGGAACGGGAAAACGAGGCGGCACGCAAGGCGCGGCAGGAGCAGACGGAGGCGTGGAAAGCGGAAGTCGAGGCGGCACGCAAAGCCGGGCAACCGGAGCCCGGGCGCCCAACCCCCGGGCAACGCCCGCCTCGCCCGCTCTCCCCGGATCAGGAGTTTTTCGAATCGAGCGTCCTCTTCAACGGGATGATCGCACCGTTGATCCCCTACGGGATTCGCGGAATCCTCTGGTATCAGGGGGAGGCGAACGCTTATCCGGCCCTGGCCAAAGAATACGGGGCGCTACTCTCCGGGCTGGTGAGCGACTGGCGGCAACGCTGGGGCCAGGGGGCCTTTCCTTTCCTCTGGGTGCAGTTGCCAAACCGGAACGGAAAGCAGCCGGAAGGGTGGTCGCTGATCCGCGATGCGCAGCGCCGGGCGTTGGCGTTGCCGGGCACCGGGATGGTGGTCGCGCTGGACGCCGGAGACCCCGACGATCTGCATCCGCGGTATAAAAAACCGATTGTTGAGCGGCTGCTCCTCGCGGCCAGAGCGATCGCCTATGAAGAACCGGTGGTCCACTCCGGCCCGCTCCCGCGGACGGCGCAGGAAAAGGAAGGGAGGGTCCGGCTGACCTTCGCGCACGTCGGAACGGGGCTTGTCATCGGCTCCGGTCCGGATCTGCCGTTTGAAACCGCCGCGCGGGCTCGCACCGATGCGCTGTACGGGTTCGAAGTCGCCGGGGAGGATCAGCGGTATCACCCGGCCACGGCGGAGATCACCGGAGAGCGGATCGTCGCAGGGAATCCGGACGTGCCGAAGCCGCGATGGGTGCGCTACGGGTGGGGGCAAAACCCCGACCCGGCGCCGAACCTTTACAACCGCGAAGGGTTACCGGCTTCGCCGTTTGTGAGCGAAGTGGCCCCGGAATAACGCCCGCGCGGCCCGATCGCTCCCGGATAACCGGGGGGCCGGAGGGCCGGACGCCTGCCCGGCCTACTGCGCAAGCCGGTCGCCCAGCTTCTCCTTCGCGGCCCAGAGACCGGCGGAAGGGGTGCTGATGTAGAAAACTTCCTCCCCGTCGGGCAGGGTGTTCCAGCCTTCCTTCATGTTGGCGTAGCGGGCCTGCGCCTCGCGGATGTCGGCGTAGGCGAAATGGACGCTCTCGATCTCCTTTTGGCTCAGGTGGCCGGGGGCGTAGCGGATGGTGAAGCGCCCTTCGGAGGAGCCGTGGAGGAGGTGGGCGGTGGCGTGCGCGAATTCCTGGAGATCGGCGTTCGTCCTGTACTGCTCCAGCGCGCGCGGGGTGCCGCAGTAGCCGTACTTGCGGATGATCGCCTCCACTTCCGGCTGTTCGCCGAAACGCTCCAGCCCGGGGGCGATGATGAGGAGTTCCCCGCCGTCCGCCATCGCCATGCGGGTGCGGTAGACGGCCTTGTTCGCCACCCAGGTGCTGCGGAATTCATCCGCCTGCATGACGGCGACGACTTTCCGGATCGGCTTGTCGAAGGTGGTGATGTTCTGCGCGCGGCTGGCGCGGGCGGCGTCCAGATAGGTGTCGAGATCATCGCCCACGTAGATGCCGCTGGTGACGAGCCGGTTCTCTTCATCGCGGTTCATCACGATCTGAAGGTAGACATCCGGGTAGTGCCCCAGGTATTTCTCCTCCGCCCAGTTGAAGCAGGCGCGAAGCGGGGTGATCAGGTTGCCGAGGTTGTTCTCGATGCCGTAGACCGCCGCGGCGAGGTGGGCGGTGCAGATCGTCTCCTTGCCGCCCAGCCCGATGAAGTAGTTCTTGTTGTGGTTGGCGAAGCCGAGCACCTCGTGCGGGACGACGTGGCCGAGGTTCACGATGAGATCCCACGGTTCGTTGACGAGCGGGGTGTTCAGGTCCACGGGGATCTCCCAGTCCGCCTTGCCCCCGGTGGTCTCCGCGACGAGGGAACCCGGGATGGTGCCGATCCGGGTGACGCCGCCGCGCCAGTCGTGCGGGTGGATGCGGGCGTGCGGGATGGTGCCGAACATCCACCGGTTCTCCTCCTCGGTGTGCGGGATGTGCTGGCCGAGCGTCGGGATGACGTGGACTTCCGCCCCGGCGTCGGTCAGCGCGTTGTAGATGATCTCGGTGATCCTGCCGACGCCGCTGTGGGCGCGGGTGAGGTCCGGGGGGAGGAGCAGGACGCGCTTGAGGTCGGGCTTGATCCGCTGGCGCGCTTCCTCGATGAGGCGAAGGGAAAGGGCTTCGATTTCCTGCGGGGTGATGACGGCGGCTTCGTGTTTGAACCAGGGCATGGGGAATGGATGAGGTGGGTGAAAATGGAGGGGCTTGCCGGGCGGTTACGCTTCTTTGGCGGGATCGCCGAGGCGGCGGTCCGGCACGAGGTACGCGGTCACGTAATCGGCCACGGCCTCTTCGAGCGGGCGGGCGGGCGCGGTGTACCCGGCTTCGAGCAGCCGCCCGATGTCCGCCCGGGTGTAATACTGGTATTTCTCGCGCAGCGCCTCCGGCATGTCGATATATTCAATGCACGGTTCGCGTTTGAGCGAGGAAAAAATAGCACGTGCGAGTTCGTTCCACGAATGCGCCTGCCCGGAGCCGATGTTGTAGAGCCCCGCCGCCTGCCGGTTTTCCGCGAGGTGAAGGGTCATCGCCACGGCGTCCTTGATGTAGAGGAAGTCCCGCTTCTGCTCGCCGTCCTGATAATCGGGCCGGTGACTGCGGAAGAGGCGGATCACCCCTTCTTCGAGCACCTGCGCGAAGCTTTTGTGCACGACGCTGCGCATCTCCCCCTTGTGATCCTCGTTCGGGCCGAAGACGTTGAAATACTTGAGGCCGACGATGCGCGAGAGCCATCCTTCGCGCTTGGCGTAGAGGTCGAAGAGGTGCTTGGAGTACCCGTACATGTTGAGCGGGCGGAAGCGGTGCAGCGCTTCCTCCGTATCCGCCATGCCCGCCGCGCCGTCGCCGTAGGTGGCGGCGGAGGAGGCGTAGAGAAACCGCGCGGGGGTCCGCAAGGCCCAGCGGGCGAGATCCTTGGTGAACTCGAAGTTGTTGCGGATCAGGTAAGAGGCGTCGCGCTCCGTGGTGGCGGAGCAGGCGCCGAGGTGGAAGATGGCGTCGAACTTCCCGAGCGCCCCGCTTTCGAGCCGGGGAAGCAGGTCGTCCGCCTCCAGGTAATCGGCGAAGCGCAGCGGGGTGAGGTTGCGCCATTTTTCGGAGGTGCCGAGCAGGTCGCTCACGATGATGTTCGTCATCCCCCGGCGGTTGAGGCCCCAGACGATGGCGCTGCCGATCAGTCCGGCCCCGCCGGTGACGAGAAAACGGGCGTTGGGATGGTAAAGGCTCATCAGGAATCAGTGGTGCAAATGACGGTGAGCTGCTTGGGACCGTGTGCGCCGAGGACGAGGATGCGTTCGATATCCCCGGTGCGGCTCGGCCCGGTGATGAATGAGATGAAGCTCGGGAACCCGTCCGGGTAGCGGTCGCGCAGGACGGCGTAGGCGGCGGGAAGGTTCGCCACCATCTGGCTGGCCCGCGCCAGCACGACATGATGGGGCGGGAGCACGGAGAGGGCGCGCCCCCCGGCGCTCAGGGCGGTGATGAGGACGCTCCCGGTCTGGGCCACCAGCGCGTCGCACTGGGTGATCCCGGCATCGCACGGTTCGAGATCGGCGGTGGCGTAGCCGCCATCGGTATTGAGAGTCGGCAGGCCGAGGGCGGGGACGGCGCAATCGGTCAGCGCCCCGCCGTGGGTGGCCACCCGTTTCCAGCCGCTCTCCCGGGCGACCTGCACGAGCCGCGCGGTCAGTTCCGCCTCCGTCTCGACGAGATGAAACCCGGTCCGCAGGTCCGCGGAGTTTTTGGCAAAAAGGGCGCTCTGTGAGGCAAAATCGTCGCCGACACCGGGAAGCCACTGGCCGTACTCCTCCGGGGCGTGCAGGGCCGGGTCTTCCTTCGGGACTTCCCCGTGGTGGCCGGGCAGCGGCGCGGCTTCGCGCAAGGCTTCGCGGATGCGGGCCAGAATGGCGTCGCGGGAATCGGTGCTCATTGGCGTCGCTGCCTCCAGTAATCGCGGAAATTCTGCGGGGCAACCTCCGGGAGGTCGCGCGTCTGCGTCCAGGCCCGGGCGGGATCGAGGAACGATCCCTTGACGAGGAAATGAAATTTCTGCCCGAATCGCCCGAGCCGGGTGAAAAAGTCGTAAAGCTCCGCGTGTTGGAAGAGGTACCCGGCGAACCGGTAGGCGAGCTGTTCCCACCGGCGCGGCTTCTGCCGGGCGGCGTTGCGCCGGTTGTGCAGGAGGTGGTGGTGAATGTCGATCTTCACCGGGCAGACGCTCGTGCACGCGCCGCAGAGGGAGGAGGCGTGCGAGAGGTGTTTCCAGTTCTGCAACCCGCGCAGGTGCGGCGTGATGACGGAACCGATCGGCCCCTGATAAGTGGTCCCGTAGGAATGGCCGCCGATGTTCTTGAAGATCGGGCAGATGTTCAGGCACGCGCCGCAGCGGATGCAGTGCAGGGCGTCGCGCTGCTCGGCATCGGCCAGCAGGCGGGTGCGGTGGTTGTCGATCAGGACGACGTGAAACTCCTCCGGCCCGTCGCATTCGCCGGGCTGGCGCGGGCCGCCGATCATCGAGTTGTAGCCGGTGAGCGCCTGCCCCGCGCCGGAGGTGCCCAGAAGCGGGAGGAAGAGGGCCAGGTCTTCGAGCCGGGGAAGCACTTTCTCAATCCCCATCACGGCAATGTGCACTTTCGGGATGGCGGTGGTGAGCCGGGCGTTCCCTTCGTTCTCGGTGATGGAGATCATCCCGGTCTCGGCGATGGCGAAGTTCGCCCCGCTGATCCCGATATCCGCCTGGCAATACTTCTGGCGCATCACACGGCGGGCCACCATGGTGAGTTCCTCCGGGCTATCGCTCGGCACGTTGCCGACTTCGCGCTCGAAGAGGTCGCGAATCTCCCCGCGCGTCAGGTGCATGGCGGGAAAGACGAAGTGATAGGGGGCCTCGCGCCGCAGTTGCACGATGTACTCGCCCAGGTCGCTCTCCGCCACCTGATACCCTTCGGCCTCCAGCGCGGCGTTGAGGTGGATCTCCTCCGAGGTCATCGCCTTGGATTTGACGATGCACCGCGCCTTGCGCCGACGGCAGATGTCGAGGATGATCTCCCGCGCCTGCGCGCTGTGGGAGGCCCAGTGAACCTTGCCCCCGCGCGCTTCGAGTTTTTCCGCAAATTCGCTCAGGTGGCGGTCGAGGTGGTTGACCGCCTGCCATTTCGTCTCCGCCGCCGCCTGCCGGGCCGCCTGGTAATCCTGAAAGAGGGCGACCTGCTTGTCCCGCACCACGTAGTATTTCCCGAGCGCTCCGTAGATGCGCTGGCGGTGGTCGAGATTCCCGGAAACGCGGTCCGCATCCCGGTGAAACTGCCGAAAGGGATTGGCTGCCGGGGCGCTCATTGGCTGGCGAGAACCTCCGCGAGGTGAATCGTCCGCAGCGGCTGCCCCTGACGGTTGAGCAACCCCTGAATCTGCATCAGGCAGCTTGAATCGTTGGAGATGATGAAATCCGCCCCGGTTTCCGCGGCGGAGGCGCACTTGACCTCGCCCATGGCGGTGGAGATGGAGGGAAACTTGGCCGAGAAAGTGCCGCCGAAGCCGCAGCAGCTCGCCGCTTCCTTCATCTCCACGAGTTCGAGCCCCTCCACGTGTTCGAGCAGGGTGCGGGGCTGGCTCTGGATGTGGAGTTCGCGCAGGCCGTGGCAGCCGTCGTGAAACGTGGCGCGGCCCTCGAAGCGCGCGCCCAGATCGGTGACGCCGAGCCGGTTGACGAGGAAGTCCGAAAACTCAAAGGTGCGCCCGGCCATCTCCCGGGCGAGCGGTTCGTGCTCCGTCCCGGCAAAAAGCTCGGGGTAAAAAACCTTGACCATCGCCCCGCAGGAACCGGAGCCGATCACCACCGCATCCGCTCCCTCCAGCGAGCGGAGGGTGTGGAGCGCGGGCGGGCGGGCTTCCGCCCAGTAGCCGGAGTTGAAGGCGGGCTGGCCGCAGCAGACGATCTCCTCCCGGAAATCGACCTCGTGCCCGAGCCGCTCAAAGATGTCCACCATCGCAATCCCCACCCGCGGATAACAGGTGTTGATGTAACAGGGGACAAATAGCGTGATTTTCATTGAAGATCGCCGCGGGCCACCCCGCGGAAGGGGTCGCCCCTACCAGCCAAGCACATAGGCGAAAACAAGCGGGGCGACGATGGAAGCGTCGGATTCGATCACGAACTTCGGCGTATCCACCCCGAGCTTGCCCCAGGTGATTTTTTCATTCGGGATCGCCCCGGAATACGAGCCGTAGCTCGTCGTCGAATCGCTGATCTGGCAGAAATACCCCCAGAGCGGCACCTCCGGGCGCTGGAGATCCTGATGAAGCATCGGGACGACGCAGATCGGGAAATCACCCGCGATCCCCCCGGCGATCTGGAAAAAGCCGATGCTCTGTTCCGGCGCGGTCGCCTGATACCAGTCCGCCAGCGCGATCATGTATTCGATGCCGGTGCGCACGGTATGGACGTTCTTCACGTCGCCGCTGATGCAGTGGCCGGAGAACATGTTGCCGAGCGTGGAATCCTCCCAGCCGGGGACGAACATCGGCAGGTTGCGCTCCGCGGCGGCGAGCAGCCAGCTATCCTTCGGGTCGATCTGGTACTCCTTTTCCAGCCCGCCGCCGAGCAGGATGCGGTACATGAACTCATGAGGGAAATAGCGTTCGCCCTTCCGGTCCGCGCGCACCCATTCCTCCAGCACGGCGCTTTCGATCCGGCGCATCGCCTCGTGCTCGGGGATGCAGGTATCCGTCACGCGGTTCATGTGGCGGTCGAGCAGCGCCTGTTCATCGTGCGGGGTCAGGTCCCGGTAATGCGGGAGGCGCTCGTAATGGTTGTGCGCCACGAGGTTGAAGACATCCTCCTCCAGGTTCGCCCCGGTACAGCAGATGGCGTGGACCTTCCCGGCCCGGATCATTTCCGCAAGGGAAACGCCAAGCTCCGCCGTGCTCATCGCCCCGGCGATCGTCATGAACATGACCCCGCCCGCGTCGAGATGAGCCCGGTAGGCGGTGGCGGCGTCCCTGAGCGCGGCGGCGTTGAAGTGGCGGTAATGCCGGTCAATGAACGTGCTGACGGGGTTGGAAGGGTGCGACATGATTTTCTCGGGAAAAATAAAGCAGGCGACCGGCGGCGTCTCCGTTCCGGCTGGAACAAAGGTTTGTCCAAAACCGGCGGCCCTGTCAAGGGAAGGTGCGGGCATCGTCAGACCGGCAGCGGCTCAAAGCTCAGGCCGCGGGCTGTCCGGCGGAGAGCACCCGCTTCAGGAGCACCAGTTCCGTTCCCCGCTCCTGCGGCTGGTAGGTTACTTCGTCAAACGCCTGCCGGATGAGGTGAAGCCCGAGGCCGCCGGGGGCCACGCGGTCGAGCGAACGCCCGTTGAGGCACGCCGGGTCCGTCCGCCCGAAATCCCGCAGGCGGAAGCAGACCGCCTCCTGCCGCTGCTCGCAGGAGAGGACGATCGGCTCGTGTTCCGCGCAGCCGTAGGCGTGGCGGATGATGTTGCTGCATGCCTCGTCGATCCCGAGCACGAGCAGTTCCACCTCGCACTCCGTCAGTTCCGTCCGCCCCAGAAAACTTCGCACGAAGGAACGCACGGAAGCCAGTTTTTCCGGGTGGCTGACAAATTCGTAAATCGCTTTCATTCAACCGGGACGGGGAAGGAGACCGCCCCTTCCGGCAAACGCAGCCGGAGGGCAAAGCGGCCGGGAGGGAAATCCCCGCTGTCATGCAATGGATAAGGAACGGGCAAGGAACCGATAGGCAAATCAATCAGGGCAATCAGGGGAATCAGCCCCGGGCAACCCCAAGTAACCCCAAGCCTCGCGGAAAAGCCCGGGGGAGTCCGCATCAAACGTGCCACAGGGAGGGGCAAAAAGGCAACCGGATATTTCCGCGCCGTCGCCTCCCCCGCTCCGCGGCGGGTCAAGATTTCACTGGAAAAAGCCCCCCGGCGGGCTCATCATGCCCTTTCCATGAGACTATTTCTTGCCCTGTTATTCCTGCCGGTGATCGCCTTCGGCAGAGATACCGCCTATCAGGCGCTTCGCATTCTCCAGACAGAACGCGGCGGGGAACTCCTCAACCGCGTGGTGGAAGTCAAAGGGTTCGGCGGGATTCCCCAGCCGGAGACGTGGGTGATCGTCGTGGACGATCCGCTGGCCCGCGGAGGCGTGCGCGAGGTCGAGATCACCGGCGGCAAGATCACCTCCGAGCGGACGCCCGTGAAAGGCTACAGCGGGATTTCGACCGACTCGATCATGAACTTCGCCAAGCTCAACCTCGACTCCAAGGGAGCCTTCACGCTGGCCGAACAGGAGGCGAAGATCGCCCGGGTGAGCTTTGACGCCATTGATTACGTGCTCCAGCGGGACGCCAACCGGAGCGTGCCGGTCTGGACCCTGCAACTGCTCGACCCCGATCTGCGCCGGGTCGGCACGCTGACGATCGCCGCGGACAACGGAGCCGTCCTCTCCCGCAGTTTCGAGCCGGAGAGCGCCGCCGCCCAGGGGCGCCGCGACGTGGAGAAGGGGGCGGAAGTCGTCGAGGAAGAGGCCGACCATATCGGCCGGAAGATCGACCGGACGATGCGCCGGGTCGGCGGGTCGCTGGAAGAGTTTTTCACCGGGAAACGGACCATCGACCGGAAATACCGGGACGACTGAACGCGCCCTGACCGGCTGACCGATCATGGACCCCGATTCGGGCCTCCTGCTCGCCCTCTCCGTGGCGGGCCTTCTGCTACTGGGGCTGGAGATTGTTTTTCCCGGAGCGGCCCTGGCGCCGATCGGCGCGCTTGCCCTCTGCGGCGCGGTGGCGTTCGGGGTTTACCGCTTCGGGCTGGATGTCGGCGCGGTCCTCCTGCTCGGGTACACGACGGCGGTCAGCCTTGGCCTGTTGGGGGTGCTCGCCTTTTTCCCGAAGGCCCCCCTCTCCCGCCGATGGCTCACGCGCGCAAGCCATCGGGCCGCCCGCGAGGAAGCGATCCGTCGGGCACGGGAAGAAGCGCGGGAGGCCGCAGACGAGGCATCCGAACCGCCGCAGGGGTGATTTTTCCCCGCCCGCCGCGACCGGTTGCGCTTGCACCGGCCTCTCCCCCCGGGCTACGTTAGGCCCCATGCCAAACACCCTCACGTTTGTCCTGATCGGCGGGGCGCTGCTCGTTCTCCTCGTCATCATCATCATCCTCTTCAACTTCCTCAACATCTGGATCCGCGCCAAGGTGGCAAACGCCCCGGTCGGGATGCTCACGATGGTGGCCATGCGCCTGCGGGGCGTGCCGGTGGCCCCGATCGTCGATGCCCGGATCACCGCGCTCAAGGCCGGGATCGAGATTTCCACCGATCCGCTGGAGGCGCACTACCTGGCGGGCGGCAACGTCCAGCAGGTGATCCTCGCCCTGATCGCCGCGGACAAGGCGGGGATCGTCCTCGACTACAACCGCGCCTGCGCCATCGACCTCGCCACCAAGGGGACCGGCAAGACCGTGCTCGAAGCCGTCCGCACCAGCATCAACCCGAAAGTGATCGACTGCCCGGCCTCCGGGGGCGGCCGCGCCAGCATCGACGCCGTGGCCAAGGACGGGATCGGCGTGAAGGTGAAGGCGCGGGTGACCGTCCGCTCCCACCTCGACCGGTTCGTGGGCGGCGCGACCGAGGACACGATCATCGCCCGCGTGGGCGAAGGGATCGTGAGCGCGATCGGCTCCTCCAATTCGTACAAGGAAGTGCTCGAAAACCCGGACCGGATCTCCAAGAACGTGCTCGCCAAGGGGCTCGACAGCAACACGGCGTTTGAAATTCTCTCCATCGACATCGCGGACGTGGACGTGGGCGACAACATCGGCGCGAAGCTTCAGGCCGAACAGGCCGAGGCGGACAAGCGCGTGGCGCAGGCCCGTGCGGAAGTCCGCCGCGCCGCCGCCGTTGCCGCGGAACAGGAGATGACCGCCCGCACCCAGGAGATGCGCGCCAAGGTGGTCGAAGCCGAGGCGCTCGTGCCGCAGGCCATGGCCGAAGCGTTCCGGGCGGGCAACTTCGGCATCATGGATTACATCCGCATGAAGAACGTGGAGAGCGACACCCGGATGCGCGCTTCCATCGCCGGGGATACCGAAGAAAATCAGTAACGACCCCGGCGGAAACGGTTCCGCCGCCGGTTGTTTTGTTGATCCAGGCCATGCCAGAACAACTCATCTTTGTCCTCGTCCTGATCGCGTTTTCCATCGGAAAATGGGTTCTCGACAACGTTTCGAACGCCTCGCGCGGAGAGAAGCCGGAGGATCGGGATGAATTCGGAAACCCCCGGACGCCGACCGGTTCGCGGCAAACCCGCGATTCCCGCTCCGGAGGCGATCCGGCGGACGAAGAGGCGGAGCGGCTCCGGCGCTTCATGGAGGCTCTCGGGCTTCCCCCGGGAGAGACCCCGCCGCCGCCCCGCCGGAGGAAACCGGTGGAGCCCCCTGCCGCCGCAAGGCAGGAACCGGCTCCGGCACGTCCGATCATCGCTCCCGCGCGTCCGCCGGTCACTTCCGCCCCCAAGGCTCCGGCATCTGACGCGCCGACCACACCCGCCCCCCGGCCTTACGCTCCCCGACCCCCGGCTCCAAGCCCATTTGCGCGGCAGGAACCGGCTCCCGCCGCATCCCGCGAAGCCGAGCCGTTCACCCCGCCACCCCTGCTGGCCGCCGCCCGGGAACTCGCCGCACGGCCACGGCCTGAACCGACCGACCGCCCGGAGACTCCGCGCCCCTATCAGGTACGGGAACACCATCACGGGAACTCGCACACCGGGTTGCGCAAGGCGCTCCGGCAACGCTCCAGCGTGCGACAGGCGCTCGTCCTGCGCGAACTCCTCGGGCCGCCCAAGGCGCTTTCGGGGGAATAGGGTGCGGGGGTACAAAGGTGAAACGACACCGGAGCCCGGGCGGCGCCGGTAGTCCGTCGCGGATGACCCGCCCCCCGGACCAAGCCCCGGGAATGCATCGCAGACCGCGCGTTATTCTTCGCTGGCGGGTCGTTCCGGCGAGAGTTCCATCTTCCCGAGATAATCAGGGAGCTTCAGCCCGGCCTGCTTGGCGAGTTCCTGCAACGGAGGGAGGCTGGTGATCAGGCTGGAGATGAAATTCGCCGTGGAAGCGCCGTTGCCGTTGGCTCCGCCGCCGCCGTCCCAGACGGTCACCTTGTCGATCCGGATACCGGAGATCGCCTTGGCCTGCGCGTCCACCAGCTTCGGCATCTGCTCGCCGAGCAACAGGGTGATGGCGATCTGCGGATTGTTTCCGGCGGATTCGATCATGTTCCTGAACCCGTCCGCCTTCGCTTCGAGGATGCTGCGCGTTCCTTCCGCCTCCGCCGTAAGCCGCGAGGAGATGCCGAAGGCATCGGCCTCCGCCGTCGCCTTGATGCTGGCGGCCTGCCCCTCGGCCCGGATCCGCACCTGATCCGCCTCCGCCTGGGCGAGCACGGTGATTTTCTGTTTCTGGACTTCGGCGGGCACCACTTCGTTGGCGTAGCGCGTCGCCTGTTCCACATAGGCGCGGGCGGCCTCCGCCTCCTGCTTGGCGGTGTAGGAATCGCGCTCCGCGTTGGCGGCGGCCACACGCTCCGCCGTCTGGGCGAGCCGGTTGGCCTCGGCGATCTGGACGTTGAGGGCGGCGTTGGAGTTGGCGATCTCGATCTGGGCAAGGTTCTTTCCCTTGGTCGCTTCCGCCAGGGCGTTGGCCACCTCCACCTCCCGCTCCCGCCCGGCGAGGGCCGCGCCGATCTCGCCGTCGCGATCCGCCTGGGCGACTTTCACCTTCGCTTCGTTGATCGCCTTGGAGGCGGCTTCCTTTCCGAGCGCCTCGATGTAACCGCTCTCATCCGTCACGTCCTGGATATTGACGTTGATGAGCCGCAGGCCGACTTTCTTGAGTTCCACCTCCACGCCGTTGGCGATGTTGGAGATGAGCTTGTCGCGGTCCGAGTTGATCTCCTCGATGCTCATGGTGGCGATGACCACGCGCATCTGGCCGAAGATGATGTCCTTGGCGAGATCGCGGATGCTGTCCTGTGTGAGCCCGAGGAGCCGTTCCGCCGCGTTTTCCATCACGCCCGGCTCCGTGGCGATCCCGACGGTGAAGGTGGAGGGGGTGTTCACGCGGATGTTCTGCCGCGAAAGCGCTCCCTTGAGCGGGATTTCGATCGGCATCGGCGTCAGGTCGAGGTAGGAAAAATCCTGAATGAGCGGCCAGACCAGCGTCGCGCCGCCATGAATGCAGCGGGCGGATTTCCCGCCGCCGACCTTGCCGTAAACGACGAGCACCCGATCGCTCGGGCAGCGCCGGTACCGGGTGGAAACCGCGATGAGCGCCGCGAAGAGAAGAACGAGTCCGCCGCCGATGAGGATGAGCCAGGGCATGATAAGGAATAAGGTTTATTGAAACAGTTAGACGGCACGCTCCACTTTGAGCATGTCGTGGCCGAGAACCCCGACCACGCGCACGCGTTCGCCACTGGCGATTTCCACATCGCTCATCGCGGCGAGCGTGACCATCCGCGATTGCGCCACCACCTGCACCTGCCCGCCCGCCTGCCCCGCGGGAATGCGGATATAGGCGGTGCCGATCTGGCCGATGCAGTTTTCGATTCTGAAGGTGTTGTCCTCCTTGAGCGTACTGAAAAGGCGCATGAGGAGATAAAAGAGAAAGCCGACCGCGCCGCCGGAAGCCGCGCCGCCGAGCGCGGCGATGAGCACCGGTTGATCCGCACCCATCAGGATGGAGCCGACGGTTCCGAACCCAAGCGCGAAGCCCGAGATCGTCGTCCAGGAAAAGACGCCGCCGAAGTGGCCGTGGCCGCCGTCCGCGACATCGAAATCGACATCGTGATTCGCCCCGATGCAGAGCAGGATCATCTGGATCAACGCCATTCCGAGGCCAACCAGTGCGATCACCCGGAATATCTGGTGAGCAAAGGTTCCTTCATTGAGCCAATCTGTCAATGGCGTCAGCATACGCGTGCGGCCAGAGGATAAGGAGCGGCGACAACGTTGGCAAGCCTGCAAACAGGGCGAAAAAAGGTTGCATCCCCACCGGGTTGGACCATAGGGAAAGGATGCTCAAGACCTCTGTGGGCCGTTTGCGTTTCATCGCGCTGGCCGAAGCGATTTCCTATCTCGTGTTGCTGGGTGTGGCGATGCCGCTCAAGTATCTGGCCCATCTGCCCGAACCGGTGAAGTACACCGGATGGGTGCACGGGGTGCTCTTTGTCCTCTTCTGCGCGGCGCTCCTGCACGCCACGCTGCGCACCCGCTGGTCGCTGATGTTTGCGGGGCTCATCTTCGTCGCCTCGCTCATCCCGTTCGCGCCGTTCTTTCTGGACCGGCATCTGCGGGAGGTGGAGGAGACGGAATCCGCCGGGAGCGAGTAACCGTCACCGGAGCAGCCGCAAGGCAAGCCGCTCGTAAAGCTCCACGCCGCGGTGCAGCGCGTCGAGCGCGAGGAATTCATCCGCCGTGTGGGCCTGGGCGATTTCTCCCGGCCCGAGGATCAGGCAGGGAACGCCGATGGCGGCGATCTTGCTGGCATCGCAGCAGTAGAAGGCGACGTCGGGTTCCTCCGCGTACCCGAGCGTGTCGCAGACGAGCCGGGTGAAGGGGTGATCCGGCGCGATCTCGAAGGGCGGATCAAAGCGCAGGAGATTGAACGTCCAGCGAATCCCCTCCGCGCCCTCCGGAAACTCGCCCCGGAACCAGCGTTCGAGGTCGTCGATGGTTTTCTGCGGGTCCTGCCCCGGGATGAGGCGGATGTCGATATGGATCGTGCACGTCTCCGGCACGATGTTGATGCCGGAGCCGCCCCGGATCAAGCCGATGGAACCGGTGCTGGGGCCAAACCGGGGCCGTCGTATCGCCCCGAGCACCCGCTCGAAATACCCCTCAAGCGCCAGGACGGCCCGCGACATGGCGACCACGGCGCTGCGCCCGAGCTGCGGGCGGCTGCTGTGGGCGGCCAGGCCATGGGCGGTGAGCGTGAGGCGGGCTCCCCCCTTGCAACCGCGGATCGGGGCCAGCCCGGAGGGTTCGCCGACGATGGCGAAATCCGGCCGGGGGATCTGCGTGATCAGCGCGCGGATGCCGTTGGAGGCGACCTCCTCATCCGGCGTAAACCCGAGCGTGAGCGTCCCGCGCCACCGGTCCCGCTGCTCGCGCAGACGCCCCGCCGCCGAAAGCATGGCCGCCACGGGGCCTTTCATGTCGGTGGAACCGCGACCCCAGAGCCTGCCCTCGCGAATCTCCGCGCCGAACGGGTCGATGGTCATCCCCTCCACGCTGACGGTGTCGAGATGGCCGTTGTAAAGAAGATGCGGCCCCGGCCCGTTCTCCAGCCGCAGCACCAGGTTTTCCAACCCGCCGGGCACGGGGAACCGGGTGACCTCAAACCCGTTCTCCTCCCCGAACCGGGCCACCTGCGCGATCATGGCGGGGGTGCCGGGGCTGGCCGGATCGTAGACCGGGTTCACACTCGGAATGGCGACCAGCGTGCGGGCGATCGCCTCGACATCGGAGAGAGGGGGCAGCGGGGAGGTCATGACGTCAGGGTCTCACAGTATCTATCGGCGAAAGCCGGGGTTTACTTGAGATAAAGCCGGAACGCGGCTTTCTGCCCGGAACTCCGGATTCCGGCGGCCTTGCCCTCGGTCTCCACCTTCCGGGTCACGGTCAGCGGGGAACAGCCGAGGGCTTCGGCGACGCCCCGGTAGTTGCGCGCCCCCTTGCGGATGGCCTCCACCACCTGTTCGATCGTCACGGAAACCCGGGCTTTCCGGGGCTTGGCGGCCCGGGCTTCCCCGGCCTCGGGCCCGGCAGCCGCCAGAGCCGCCGCGGGAAGCGGTTCATTGGCAAAATTCTCGATTCGCTTTTCCAGAATGCTGACGGCGTGACGGGCTTCCGCAAGCTTCACCTTTAACTCAAGCAGGGCCCGGTGCCGGAGATGTTCGAGTTGGCGCTCCAGCTTTTCAATTTCCTGCGATACGGTAAGTTCGGTAGTCATAGATGATGTAAAGGGAGACGCGTACCCGTTAATACTAATAACGTCAAACCCTTATCATAGAAGTTATTGGCACTTCGCCGCCGGGGGGGGCCTGCCCAATCTGCTTGCATTTCCCGCCGGGGGTGACACAGATTGACGCAAGGGCGTCTTCACTCCCGGTGGTCTCCCCTCTCCTTGTTTCCCCATGAACGCTTCCAGCCATTATCAGGTCCGCAAGCAGCGTACAGCCGCCGACTGGATTCCCTTCGGTCTCGGGCAGGTGAAGCCGAAGCATTTCCGGGACATGGCAAAGGTCGTCTGGCAGAACCGGGATAATCTCCCGTATGCCTGGGATGTCGTCACCCGGGGCGTCTGTGACGGGTGCGCCCTCGGCGTGGCCGGCCTGCGGGACTGGACGATCCCCGGCACGCACCTCTGCATGACGCGCCTCAATCTGCTGCGCCTCAATACGATGCCCGGGATGGACCCCCGCCTGCTCGAAGACGCCGCCGCGCTCGCCGCGAAGCCGAACCGCGAACTGCGCGATCTCGGGCGGCTCCCGTACCCGATGCTGCGGGAGTACGGGGACGCGGGGTTCCGGCGCATCTCATGGGAAGAGGCGTACGGGCGGATGGCCCGGCGGATTCGCGCCGCCGATCCGCGCCGCGTCGCCTTTTTCCTCACCTCGCGCGGGATCACCAATGAAGTCTATTACATGGCGCAGAAGGTGGCCCGTTTTCTGGGCACCAACCATATCGACAATGCCGCGCGCCTCTGCCACGCCCCGAGCGGCGCGGCGATGAAGCAGGCGATCGGCGTGGGGGCGAGCACGTGCAGCTACAAGGATTGGTACGGGACGGACCTGATCGTCTTCTTCGGGGCCAACCCGGCCAACGATCAGCCGGTCACCACCAAATACCTCGACGGCGCCAAGGCGGCGGGGACGAAGGTGGTGATGGTCAACCCATTTCTGGAGCCGGGAATGAAGAAATACTGGGTTCCCTCCACGGCCCGCAGCGCGCTTTTCGGCACGGAAATCGCCGATTACTGGTACCCCGTGGCGCAGGGGGGCGATATCGCGTTTCTGGCCGGGGTGATCCGGATTCTGATCGCCGAAGGGTGGGTGGACCGCGACTTCATCGACGCCCACACCACCGGGTTCGACGAACTCGCCGCCGCGTACGACCGGCTCGACTGGGCCACGCTCGAAAAACAGGCCGGGCTGCCGCGCGAGGCGATGCACGATCTGGCCGTGCGCCTGCGCGACGCGAAGAACGCCGTTTTCGTCTGGAGCATGGGGATCACCCAGCACCCGTGGGGCGGCGACGGGGTGGGGCAGATTCTCAATCTCGCGCTGATGCGCGGCATCATCGGGCGGGATCGCTGCGGAGTGATGCCGATCCGCGGCCACTCCAGTGTGCAGGGGGGCGCGGAGATGGGCGCGTACGCGACGGCGCTGCCCGGCAACCTGCCGCTCACGCCGGAGAACCTCCGCGCGCTCTCGCACACCTACGGTTTCCCGGTGCCCGAATGGCCGGGGCTGCTCACCGGCGGCATGGTGGAAGCGTGCGCGCGCGGCGAACTCGATGTTTTCTACATTCTGGGCGGCAACCTCCTGCGCACCATGCCGGAGCCGGACTACGTGGCCCGGGCGCTCGCGCGGGTTCCCTTGCGGGTGCATCAGGACATCATCGTGACCGACCAGATGCTCATCCCCCCGTCCGAACCGGGCGGGGAGGTGCTTCTGCTTCCGGCCAAGACCCGCTATGAACAGGAGGACGGCGGAACGGAAACGAGCACGGAACGGCGCGTGATGTTCTCCCCCCAGCTTCCCCGGGAGGTGGGCGAGGCGAGGTCCGAATGGAAGATCGTGCGCGATCTCGCCGTCGCCGTTTATCCGGAGCGGGCGGCGCTGCTGGGCTGCGAAACCGGGTGGGCCATGCGCGAGGAGATCGCCCGCGTCATCCCGTTTTACGACGGCATCCAGCATTTGCGCAAACTCGGCGACGCTTTCCAGTACGGCGGCCCGCATCTCTGCGCGGGCGGGAATTTCCCGTTGCCGGGCGGGCGGGGCCGGTTCCGCGCCGTGCCGCTTCCCGCGAGCGAGCGCCCGCCGGGGACGTTCCACGTCAGCACCCGCCGGGGCAAACAGTTCAACAGCCTGATCTACGCGGAGATCGACCCGCTCACCGGTGCGCCGCGCGACGCCGTGCTGATGAACGAGGAAGACGCCGCCGCGCTTCACCTGATGCATGGGGACCGGATCGCACTCGTCAACGAACTCGGCCGCTACGAGGGGAGCGTCTTTTTCGCCCCGATCGCCCCCGGCAACCTTCAGATTCACTGGCCCGAAGGCAACGTCATCATCCGGCGCGACCGGGTGGACGCGATGAGCGGCGTGCCCGATTACAACGCGCTGGTGCGGGTGGAAAAGGCGCAGGCATGACGCGGCACTCCCCTCACCGCGCCGTCCGGGTCCGCCGTGAAGGCGGCGGCGATTGGGACGACGATCTGGTCGCCGTGGAGGAGCCGCTGGAGATCCGCGTGGAGGGCGGGAGCGTGGCCGTGGTAATGCGCACGCCGGGGCATGACCGCGAACTGGCCGCCGGTTTTCTCCTGAGCGAAGGGGTGATCCGGCGCACCGCCGATCTCTACGACATCACGGAATGCCGGATGGAGGACCAGGCGTGCGAAACCGTCCCCGAACGCCTCGCGCCGAAGGGGAACGTGGCCGGGGTGTTTCTGGCCAACCCGGCGGCGTTCGATGCCGCGCGGCTCACGCGGCATGTCATGACTTCCTCGGGCTGCGGGCTCTGCGCCCGCTCTTCGATCGAGGCGCTCGCCTCCCTCTTTCCGCCGCTGGAGCCGGAGGGAATGCGGATCGCCGCGGAAACGGTGCTCGCCATGCCGGGGGAACTCGCCTCCGCCCAGGAAACCTTCCGGCGCACCGGCGGGCTGCACGGCTGCGCGCTTTTTGCGATCGACGAAGAAGGCGGCGGGGCGCGGCTCCTGGCCGTGCGCGAGGATGTGGGGCGGCACAACGCGCTGGACAAGCTGCTGGGGTGGGCGTTGCTGGAGGGGCGGCTGCCGCTCTCGCGCTGCGTCCTCTTTCTGAGCGGGCGCGTTTCGTTCGAACTGGTGCACAAGGCGCTGGCGGGGGGCATCCCGGTCATCGCGGCGATCTCCGCACCGAGCAGCCTGGCCGTGGAATTCGCGGCGGCCAACGGGCAGACGCTCATCGGGTTCGTGCGCGGGGAGAGGATGAACCTTTACACCGGGCCGGAGCGGATCATTCCGTGAGGCATCCGGCGGCGAAGGCATCCGCGCTTCCATGGCTCACCATGCGCCCTTTTTCCAGAACCACGACTTCATCGCAAAGCCGGGCAACCTCCTCCCGCGAATGGGTGACGCAGAGAATCGGGATTCCAAACCGGTCGCGAATGCGCAACAGGTAGGGGATGATGCGCGCCTTGAGCGGATCATCGAGGTTGGCCAGCGGTTCATCCAGCAACAGGAGCGACGGCTCCGCCAGAAGGGCGCGCCCCAGCGCGACGCGACGCTGTTCCCCGCCGGAAAGCGTTCCGGGCATCCGCAGGAGCAGCGGGCCGATCTCCAGCGCCTCGCAGACGCCTTCGAGCGAAAGGCTCCCTTTCCCCGCTCCGGAACCGCGCCGCCCCCGCCCGTAAAGCAGGTTCGCCTTCACGCGCAGATGCGGGAAAAGCGCGAGATCCTGCGGCACGTAACCGATGCGGCGTTCCCGGGCCGCAAGCGATATCCCGGCGGCGCTCTCCTCCAGCACCCGGCCATCGAGGACGATGCGGCCACGGGCCGGACGCCGCAGACCGGCGATCGTCTCAAGCAGCGAGGTTTTTCCGACGCCGGAAGGACCGAAGACGGCGGTGATCCGCCCGGCAAGCGTGGCGTGCAGGGAGAGGGTCACGCTTCCGAGCGGGAGGCAAAGGCGGTCAAGCTCCAGATTCATGAGCGTTGAAGCAGGCGTTCGCTGGCCCAGAGCGCGCCGAAGGCGAGAATCACGGAGGCGATCAGCAGGGGAACGGCGTGGTGATCGCGGCCAAGCTGGATGTCGCGGTAGATGGAGAGGGAGAGCGTGGTGGTCCGCCCGGGGATGTTCCCGGCGATCAGGATGGTGGCGCCGAATTCGCCGATGGCCCGTGCGAAACCGAGCACCAGCCCGGCCAGAACACCCCGGAAGGCCAGCGGCAGCGTGATCGTGAAAAAGACGCGCAGCGGTCCCGCGCCGAGCGTGGCCGCCACCTGCTCCAGCCGCGGGTTCACCCCTTCAAAGGCGATGCGCATCCCGCGCACCATCAGCGGGAACGCCATCACCGCCATGGCGACGACGACCGCCCGCCAGGTGAAGGCGATCTCCACCCCCGCTGCCTCCAGCCAGCTTCCGATCGGGCCGCGCCGCCCGAGCAGCTTGAGAAGGATCAGCCCGGTGGCGACGGGCGGAAGCACCAGCGGCAACGCCACGAGCGTCTCCACCACGCTTTTGCCCCACCACGCCTTGCGGGCCAGCACCCAGGCGAGGGCGACGCCGGGCACGAGATTGAGCGCGACGGCCAGCAGGGCGGTCCAGGCGGTGAAGCCGATGATCTGCCAGTCCCCGGGGGTCATTCCTTCCGGTCCCGCCCGTCCGGAATCAGGAAACCGAACCGTTCAAAGATCGCCAGCCCCCTGGGCGATTGCAGAAAATGGAGAAATGCCCGCGCGTCCGCCGCATTCGGGGCCTCCCTGAGCAGCGCGACCGGATAGGAGATGGCGGGGCCCTCCTTCCGGGGCACCTCGAAGGCGACAACGACTTTTCCGGAAAGCGCGGCATCGGTCTTGTAAACGATCCCCGCATCCGCGTTCCCCGCTTCCACGGCGGCGAGCGCGGCGCGGACATTCCCGGCGGGAATCACCTTCGGCTCCACCGCCTTCCAGAGCCCGAGCCGTGTGAGGTACGCCCTGGCGTAAACGCCCGCGGGCACCGCCTCCGGATCAGCCAGCGCCAGACGACGGATTGCCGCAGTGGCGAGCTGTTCCGGCGAAAGGGCGGCTTTGGAGCTTTCCTTGTGCACGACGATCACCAGCGTGTTGGAAAGGAGGCTGCGCCGGGTCTGCGCGTCGATCAGGCCGGCCCGCGCCAGCGTCTCCATCTGCGCTTCATCCGCGGAGAAAAAGATATCCGCCCGCGCGCCTTCGCGGATCTGGCGGGCCAGCGTGCTGGAGGCGGCGAAATTGCAGACGACGGCATCCCCGCTTCCCGAGGCCGCTTTCCACTCCCGGGCGGCCTCTTCCATCGCATCGGAAAGGCTGGCCGCGGCGTAAACAGTAATCTCCCCGGCCCGCGCGGCGCAAAGGCAAAGCCAGAAGACCAGCAACGCGGCCCCGAAACGCGGGAACGGGAAAGGGAATTTCATGGCGGGAAGCTTCAACAATGGCTGGGCGAATTCGGGCGATGGTAGAGCCACCCGTTGACACACAGGCAGCTCAACGCCACCAGAGCCATAGCGGTATAGGCCCAGGCAGGCGAGCCGAAATGATCAATGCAGGCCCCCAGAAGCAGCGGGGGGAAGAAGCCGCCGAGCGCGCCGACGCAGCTCACCACGCCGATCACCGCCCCGGCTTCCTTCGCGTTCACCGAAGGGATGATCTTGAACACCGAGCCGTTGCCGAGCCCGGAGGCGGCGCAGATGATCATGATCATCATGAAAAAGCCGCCGAACTGGTCCGGCGCGAGAAACTCGTTGAGGCCGAAACCACCGAGCGCCATCAGCGCGACGGCAAAGGAAGTGACCCGGCCCGCGCCCAGCTTGTCCGCCGCCCAGCCGCCGAGGGGACGCATCACCGTGGCGATCAGGGGCGCAAATGGCGCATAGACAAGCGGATTGGGCGCGCCGCCCGGCGCATCGGCAAAGACTTCCGCAATGATGAGCGGCAGGGAAGCGCCCATCGCCACGAACGCGCCAAACGTCAGGAAATAAAGGTAGGAGATCGCCCAGGTATGCCGGTCGCGGCAGACGCGCAGTTGCGATGCGAGCGACTGCGGCTTCGCCGGGTAATCCCGGGTGCCGTACCAGATCGCCGCCGTGCAGCCGAGGATGAGCGGAACCCAGACCCATGCGGCGTATTCGAGCCGGAGCATCCGTTCGGGCAGGTACGAACTCCCGAGCCAGCCGAGCGCGATCACCACGGGAACCAGAAACTGCGCGAGGGTGACGCCGAGGTTTCCCAATCCGTTGATGCCGAGCGCGGTTCCTTGCAGTTGCTTGGGAAACCAGAGGGTGACGGCGGCCATGGAGGTGGCGAAGTTTGCCCCGGCGATCCCGGTGACGGCGGCCCAGAAGAGAAGCGAGCCGTAGGACGACGACGGATCGCGGAGCACGAACCCGGCTCCCAGGGCGGGGATGAGCAGCAACAGGGTGACGGCGGCGTAGCTGCGGCGGCTGCCGAACCGCGAAACCAGCATCCCGTAGGGAATCCGCAGCACGGCTCCGAGGATCACGGGCGAGGCGGTCAGCCAGAAGAGCTGCCGCTTGGTCAGGTTGAACCCGGCGGCGCTCAGTTTGACGGCGATGGCCGACCACATGAACCAGACGGCAAAGGAGAGCGTGAGCGCCGCCACGCTGATCCAGAGCGTACGCCAGGCGATCGCGGCGTCGGCGAAATCCAGCTCCAGCCGCCGGGGCGGCGCGATCGGCACCCGCAGCGGATCGGGCAGGTAGCGGAGCAGCCACGCCCCGGCAAGGAAGAGGACGAGCGAACCGTAAAAGGCGGGCCAGACGATGGAACGATCCCCGCCCAGCGCGGTGTTGAGGCTCGCCGTCAGCAACCAGATTTGCAGGCAGACCACCAGCACCAGAATGGCGATGATGGCGGTCATCAGCGTATTCGTCTTGTTCGGGTGCGCTCGGTTCTGCGCGGCGCGGAAGGTGCTCATGGGTCGGGGATCGGGTGGATCAGTTGGGATCAGGCGGTGGGGTGATCTTCCTCGTCGCTCCAGCCGGTGACGTAAATTTCGTCCCCCCGGAGGACCACCCGGAGCTGCGGAAGCGGGCGCGGCGGTGGCCCTTGCAGCACGGCCCCGGTGCGGGCGTCGAAATAGCCGTTGTGGCAGGGGCATTCGATCTTTCCGTGCCGGGGCGAGTAATAGACCGCGCAGGCGAGATGTGTGCATTTCTGTTCAAACGCCCGCCATTCGCCGCTCTCCAGATGGATGAGGATGTAGGGGAGATGACTCCCTTCGATGGTAAAGGCGCGGGTGCCCCCGGCCGGGACTTCGGAGGCAAGGCAGACGAAGTGCTCGCCGGAGATTTCCGCCCTCGGAAAGAGCTTGTCCTTGATCGCGACCCAGCCGGTCCCGGCGACCAGCCCGCCCGAGACCAGACAGAGGAATTTCGCGAATTCCCGGCGCGAAACGTGGGTGGCTTCCGTGCGTTCGATCGGGAACTGGGTCTCCCAGGCCGGTTTGGGTTCGAGCGGATGTTCTTTCATGGTCGGGTGGTGGTTTTATTCCTGGACGACAAGCTCCCGGCTTCCCTTGGGCATCATGATGTTGACGCGCGTCCTGACGGTCTGCCTGCCGAAACGGAATGAATTGACCGGCGTGCTGGCCGGGCGCATGGCGAGCATCTTCTCGCGCGGTCCATACCAGAGCGCGCCGCTGGGGCAGACGGTGGCGCACATCGGCCGCTTGCCCGCGCTGGTGCGGTCGTAGCAAAGGTTGCACTTCATCATCAGATCCATCGGCTCGATCTTCTTGGGAACGCCGAAGGGACACGCCATGACGCAGTTGGAACAGGCGATGCAGCGGGCGGTGTTCGCGCTGTGGACGACGCCGTACTCATCCTTGGTGATCGCATCCGCCGGGCAGACTTTCGCGCAGACGGGGTCTTCGCAATGCATGCAGATCTGCACGCTCGTCTGCGGCGACCAGGCGCGGTGCACGTAGTCCACGCTGATCATCGGCAGTTGTCCGTTCGTCTCGCACTCCGCGCAGGCCGCTTCGCAGGCATGGCAGCCGATGCAGCGTTGCGGGTCGAGAAAGAACTCCTGATCGGTCTGGAAAGCGGCGTTTCTCATGATGGCAAACGATTCAGGGGCTGGCGTAGGGGCGGGATTCGTTCGGACTTGGCGCGGTGACCCCGAGGGGCTCCAGCTTGCAGGCGCAAACCTTGAACTCGGGAATTTTCGAGATCGGGTCGAGCGTCCCCGGCGTAAGCTGGTTCGCGCTTTTGCGCCCGGGCCAATGGTAGGGAATGAAGACGGTGTCCTCGCGGATCGTCTCGACAATCTGCGCGGGGAACTCCCCGCTCCCCCGGCGCGTGGAGACGCGGACGAGTTCGCGCTCGGAGATGCCGAACCGCGCGGCCAGCACGGGGTGAATCTCCAGCAACGGCTCCGGATATTGATCGACGAGCTTGCCGATGCGGCGGGTCTGTGTGCCACTCAGGTACTGCGAAACGACGCGCCCGGTCGTCAGGATCACGGGGTAGTCATCGTCGGTGACTTCGCCGGGATCGCGGTAGGCCACCGGGTTGAAATGAGCCTTGCCGTCGGGCGTGTGAAACTTGTGATCCTCCCAGAGGCGCGGCGTGCCGGGGTGATCGAGGTCGGGGCACGGCCAGAAGACGCCCATGTTCTTTTCGATCTTTTCGTAGGTGATGCCGTAGTAATCGGCGGTCCCGCCCCTGGAGGCGACGCGCAATTCGTTGAATATTTCCTCGCTCGATGCGTAGTTGAAATGGCTCCCCGCGCCGAGGCGGCGGGCGAGGTCGAGCAGGATGGAAGTATCCGTACGCGCATTGCCGGGCGGCGTGACGGCGGCGCGGATGCGGGTCACGCGGCCTTCGGCGGTGGTGACGGTCCCCTCCTCTTCCTCGTGCAACGAGCCGGGCAGGATGATGTCGGCATGGCGCGCGGTTTCGTTGAGGAAGAAGTCGATGACGGCGTAGAATTCGAGCTTTTCGAGCGCCTCCCGGACGTAATGGTTGTTGGGCAGGGAGACGAGCGGATTGAAACAGATCGAAAGCAGCCCCTTGATCTCGCCGCGATGGATCGCCTCGATGATTTCATACGCGGTGAGCCCCTTGCCCGGCAGGTCCGCCTCGTTGATGCCCCAGACCCCGGAGATATAGCGGCGATGCGCCGGGTTTTCGATGTCGCGGTTGCCCGGCAGCTGGTCGCACTTGTGGCCGTGCTCCCGCCCGCCCTGGCCGTTGCCCTGCCCGGTGATGGTGCCGTAACCGCAATAGGGGCGGCCGATGCGGCCCGTGGCGAGAACCAGATTGATGCAGGCCACCACGTTCTCGACCCCCTTGGAATGATGCTCGATGCCGCGCGCGTGCAACAGGAAGCTGGTCTTCGCCGGGCCCCACCATTCGGCGGCCTGCATGATCCGGCGGCGGTCGATGCCGGTGACGCGCTCGGTCCATCCGAGGTCGTAATCCCGCACGGCGGCGGCGGCTTCCTCGAAGCCCGAGGTGTGGTTTTCGATAAAGGCGTGGTCGAGCCAGTCGTGCTTGATCAACTGGTGCAGGATGCCGCCGTAAAGGGCGGAATCGCGGCCCGGGCGCACGGGGAGATGGAGATCGGCGGTGCGGGCGATCGGCGTCAGGCGCGGATCGACGACGATCAGCTTCGCCCCGTGATCGCGGGCGTCCCAGATCCAGTGGGTGAGCGTGGGAAAGGTTTCGCTCACATTGGTGCCGCAGATCATGATCACTTCCGCGTGACGCAGGTCGGCGTAGGTATTGCTGGTGCGGTCGAGGCCGAAGGCTTTCTTGTTCCCCGCCCCGGCGCTCACCATGCAGAGGCGGCCATTGTAATCGAGATTCCTCGTCCGCAGGGCGACCCGGGCGAACTTGCCGACAAGGTACGATTTTTCATTGGAGAGGGAAACCCCCGAGAGCATCGCGAAGGCGTCGCGCCCGTGGCGGCTCTGGATGCGGGCGATCTCTCCGCTGACCCGCTCCAGCGCGTTCTCCCAGCCGATCGGGCGGAACCCTTCCCCTTCGACCCGCTCAAGCGGCTCCAGCAGGCGGTCGGCGTGGTTGTTCTGCATGTAGCGCTGCACCCCCTTGGGGCAGAGCCGCCCTTCGTTGAAGGGAAACTCCTCCCACGGCTCGAACCCGACGACGCGGTTGTGCTTGACGAGCAGCTTGATGCCGCACTGCATCCCGCAGAAGCAGCAGTGCGTCTCGACGACGCGGTCGGGTTCGTCGCGACCGGGGAATCCTTCCGGCTTCGGGTAGTGAAGGTGCGGCCCGAATTGCTCGATGATCTGCTCGGCGGAGACGGGTAGCGTTGCCATAAAAGGAAGGGGTCAGCCAAAGAAGCGCCCGGATTGCTCGCGCGCCGCGAGGTGAGCCCGGGCCAGGGCGGCGCGTTTCCCCCTGGGGCTGAAATCGAGATGGGAGCCGCCATCCCGGAGCGTGAAATCAAAGCCCAGTTCCCCGGTGACATCCTTGAGATCACCGAGATGCAGCTTTGAGGTGAAGGCTTCCCCCGTATGCGGGCAGACGGCCTGTTCGCCGATCTCCCCTTCCTTCCGGTAGATGGCGATGCCAAGCTGCGCGGGCCGCTGGAAGATATGGAAGAATTTCCCGAAGGGAATCCAGAGCAGGAAGAGGATCACCGTGGCGGCGTGGGTGATCGCCATGAACTGATGCGCCTCTCCCCGCATGAATTCATAGTCGAGCGTGAGGCCCAGGCCGGTGACGGAGATGGCGATGAGCATGATGAGCGGCAGCCAGTCGCCCTCGAAAGTCTGAATGGCGATCTGCCCGGCGTCGGTCAGCCGCCGGTGCATCATCACGGCGGCTCCCGCGATCACCGCCACGGAACTCCAGTTCAGGATATGAAAGATATTCGAGGCGATCCAGGTATGGAGCGGGAAATCGAAAACGCGAAAGCCGAAAACGTAAGCCTGGTAGATGTCGATCGTCCCGTCCTTGAGCCCGAAATGAATCCAGCCGAAGGTCAGCGGAAACGTCACCGCAAAGGCGAGGGTGCATCCGCCGCAAAGCAGGAAATGCCCGATCCACCGTTTGCCGCCGCGGTTGTAGACGAATTTCTGCGCAAGAAAGTTCCGGAAGAAATGCCGGATCAGTTCCCTGCCGTAGACGAGAATGCGCCCGCTGAAAAAAAGCTCCCAGCCGCGCCGGAAATAACGCCAGGTCGGCGGACGCTGGAGCCAGGCGGTATAGCGATAGACCACGCCGAACCAGGCGAAGATCGTTCCGAAAAGGTAGGCTACCAGCGCCCCGTCAAAATTTTGCAGATTGCGGGAACCCGCAATAATCGCCGCAATCAGAAGCAGCGTCGCTACCGTGGCTACTCCCAGCGCCCGCAAATTTAAGGTTTGTAGCATCTGCCGGAGGGTACGGCAGGAAGGGTAGCGATTTCCTTGACGCGGATCAAGCGTTTATCACCCGGCGTTCATTTTTTGTCATCCGGTTCAGCGCAAATGCGCAAGCGCCTCCCGGATCGCGGGGATGAGCGGCGGCAGGCAATCGGCAATGGCGGCGGGGTTCCCCGGCAGGTTGATGATCAGCGTTCTCCCGCGAATGCCCGCCGTGGCGCGGGAGAGGATGGCGGTCGGCACTTTGGGAAAGCTGGCCGCCCGCTGCGCTTCGCCGAAGCCGGGGAGTTCCTTTTCAATCACATCGCGGGTGGCCTCCGGGGTGACGTCGCGCGGGGAAGGGCCGGTGCCCCCGGTGGTGATCACCAGCGCGCAGCCTTCCTCATCACAGAGGCGGCGCAGGCTGGCGGCAATCGCGGCGCGATCATCGGGAAGGAGCACCGGGACGATCTCCACCGGTCCCCCGTTCCAGACCCGCATAAAGACACGGTCGATCTCCGGGCCGCTCCGGTCTTCGTAAACACCGGAACTGGCGCGATCGCTCAAGGTGATGCGGCCCACCTTCATTTTTTCTCCTTCCGGGTGACGCGCAGATCGCCGATCACCATCGCCTTATCGACCGCTTTCATCATGTCGTAAAGCGTGAGCGCGGCGACACCGGCCCCCGTGAGCGCCTCCATCTCGACCCCGGTGCGCGCTTCGGTGATCGTTTCACAGGTGATCACGATCCGGTCATCGCCAATCGTGAAATCAATGGCGACATGGTGCAGCGGCAGCGGATGGCAGAGCGGGATCAGTTCCGCGGTCCGCTTGGCGGCCTGAATGCCCGCCACGCGGGCCACGGCGAGGACATCGCCCTTGGGCAGCGCCTGTTCGCGCAGCAGGCGGATCGTTTCCGGAGCGCATCGGAGTTCCCCCCGGGCGGCGGCCAGACGGGGCTGCACCGGTTTGGCGTGGACATCGACCATGCGGGCTTCCCCCGCGGCGTCAAGGTGTGAAAAGGAGTCGGAGTTCATGAAAGTGAGGCCGGTGCACCGCAGGAAATGATTTCCACGCGGTCGCCGGTTTGCGGCAGGGCGTTTGACGGAAGCCGCAGGAGCGCGTTGACTTCCCCCAGGGCGGCGAGGTGCCCGGAATCGAGCCATGGAAGCGGGGCGACGCCCCAACCGCCCGGGGTGAGGCGGGCGCGGGCGGGCCAGAAGGTTTCGCGCGGATCGGCGTTCAACGCCGCCCCCGGCTCCAGAACGGCTTGCAGCGGGGCCGCGCCCCCCTGCCCCATCAGCAACGCGATCGCCCGGCGGACGAAAAGATGAAACGCGACAAAGTGCGAAACCGGGTTTCCCGGCAGCCCGAAGGCGATCTGCGCCCCGCGCACGCCCACCAGCAACGGCTTGCCCGGGCGCGAACGCACCTTGCGGCAGATGAGCGTAAAGCCGAGGCGCTCCAGAAGCGTGGCGCTGCCGTCGTAGTCGCCCACGCTGGCCCCGCCGGAAACCAGCAGGAGATCCGCGTTCTCCCCACCGGCCTCCCGGATGAGCCGCACCCCTTCCTCCACCGATTCGCCCGCATGGGCGCGGGCCATCCAGTCGCCCCCGGCTTCCTTCACGAGCGCTTCCATGAGCGGGCCGTTGGTATCGCGAATCCGGCCCGGGCCGGGCGTGGCGGAGGGGGGGACGATTTCGCTCCCCGTGGTGAGGTGAAACACGTTCGGCCTCGGCACCGCCACGGGCCGGACCCACCCGGCCCCCGCCGCGATGGCGATCCGCGCCGGGGTCAGCCGGCACCCCGCGGGCAGGAGCGTTTCCCCCCGGCGCACGGCGCCGCCCCGGCGGCGGACATGGTCCGGGCCGGTCGGGTCGTCAATCCGCACCGTGTCTGCGGAAAGCGCGGCATCCTCCTGTTTGATCACGCGGACCCCCGGCGGCAGCGCGGACCCGGTGTAAACCCGCCAGGCCTCCCGCTCCCCCGGCGCACCGGGAGCCGGCTGACCGGGAAGGATCGCGCCGGGCACGCGAAACACACCCGCCGCCGCCCCTTCGCGGATGGCGAACCCGTCCATCGCGGAACGGTCGAACGCCGGTTGATCGGCATCCGCCTTCAAGGCTTCGGCCAGAACCAGACCGGCCGCTTCCGGCAACGGGACGGGACGCGGCGGAAGCGGGGCGATGGCCTGATCGAGCAGGCGCCAGAGGTCATCAACGGAGATCATGCGGATGGATAGATAACGCGGGTTTTCCAGATCGGCACGTCGGTCTTGAGCCGGTCCATGAAGGCGGCGAGAAACGCGAACGCCTCCCGGCGGTGAGCGGAAAGCGCGCCGACATAGATCGCGGCTTCGCCCACGGGCACCTCCCCGAGCCGGTGAACGATCCGCACGGCGTGGCAAGGGTGCTCCCGCAGCCGGTCGGCGGCGATCGTCTCCAGCAGCGTTTGCGCCATGGTTTCATACGCCTCGTAATGAAGCGCGCGGATCGGCCGCCCGTTCTCCTCGCCGCGAACGGTGCCGTAAAATTCCGCCAGCGCCCCGCACCGGTCGGAAACCGGCATCGGGCAGGGGCGGACAATGGGGCGGGTGGTCAGGACGACTTCGATCGACATCGCAATAATCACCCTCCTGATACCGGCGGGATCAACGCCACTTCATCCCCGCCGCGGAACTCCTCTCCCTCCGCGGCGTACCGTCCGTTGCGGGCGAGGCGGATCGAAGGCCGCAGCGGCGCGAGGTCCGGAAAAACCGCGAGAAGCTGCTCCCAGAGCGCGTCGGCATGAGCGCGCTCCAGCGGGCAGGTGTATTCCCGTGTTCGGGCGGCATCCGCGGCCTGGGCGAAAAAGAGGATTTTCACGTCGCTATCCTCCGATCGCCGTCATCGGGCGGCCCGGTTCGTAACAATCGGCAAACTGATGGTTCTCCGGCTTGTTGGCGATCGCCTCGCGGATTCCCTCCTCCGGATCGCCGCCGTTGCGCAACGGCCCGAGAAGGTCGATCTCGCCATGCCTGCCGAGGCACGGGCGGAGCTTTCCATCGGCGGTCAGGCGCAGCTTGTTGCAGCTTTCGCAGAAGTGCGGCACCGTCATCGCCCCGATGAAACCGACGCGCGCCCCACGCTTTTCCAGCCGGTAATACCGCGCCGGACCATGGCCGAGGCGGAGGTCGGGCTGCGGGATGAGGCGGTCCTCGCGCTCCAGCACCCGCATCGCTTCGCCCACGGGGAAAAAGTTCGCCTCCGTGAGCACGTCGGCATCGGAAAGGGGCATCAATTCAATGAAACGAAGCGGCATCCCGCGTTGCGCCGCGAATTCCACCAGCGGCCAAAGCTCCGTTTCGTTGACGCCGCGCATCAGCACGCAGTTGAGCTTCACCACTTCAAACCCGGCCCGCAGCGCGGCTTCGATCCCCTCCAGCACCGCCCCGATCCGCCCTCCGGTGATCCGGTGGTAAAGCGCGGGATCCAGCGCATCGAGCGAGATATTGACGCTGCGCAGGCCGGTGGCCTTCAGCGCGGTGGCGATCGGGGCCAGCCGGGTGGCGTTCGTGGAAAGGCCGAGCGCCCGCACGCCGGGCAGTTCCCAGAGCCGCGCGGCGATGGAAACGAGATCCGGGCGGACGAGCGGTTCGCCGCCGGTGAGCCGGAACTTCCGGAACCCGAGACGGCAGGCCGCCGCCACCACGCGCACGATTTCGTCCGCGCTGAGGTGATCCGCCCGTTGCGCCCATCCCCGGTATCCCTCGGGCATACAGTAGAGGCAGCGCTCGTTGCACCGGTCCGTCACCGACAGACGCAGGTAATCGATCGTTCGCCCGAAGGGGTCCATTATGGCACTATAGCCAGCGGCGTTCGCTCAAGTCAATGGCCCGCTCCAGTCGCCGGGGCGGTTCCAGTTGGCCAGCGCTCCCGCGAACGCTTCGGGTACGGCGGAGGCGACGCACCATCCCGCCTCGCACGCGGCGGCGGCGAAAGCGCGGGCCGAGCGGCGGTTGCGCGCCAGAAGCTCCCGGGCCAGTCCGGCCGCCGCGGCGGGATAGAGGGCGGCAAGCGGTTCGGACCCGCCACGGAGAAGAGGGACCACTCCCGGGGACGGGTGAGCCGCCAGCCAGCCAAGAAACGCGCCGTTCATCGCCGGAAGATCGACGGCGAGAACCAGCAGGCGCTCCGCCCGCGTCGCTTCCAGCGCGGCGGCGATCCCTTCGAGCGGCCCGCCGTCTGCCTGACGGTCCGGCAGCGCGACGGCTCCGGGGAGGGGGTAATCCCCCGCGTTTCGGCAGGAGAGATAAAGCGTGCGCGCCCCGGCCTCCCGGGCAAGGCGCATCTGCCGTTCGAGCAAGGTCTCGCCCCCCACGGGGAGGAGCGCCTTGTCGCGCCCCATCCGGGAGGAACGGCCTCCGGCAAGAATCACCGCATCAAGACTCATCGGAGGGAACCCGGCGTAGCGTCCCGTCGCTCACGATCCGCGCCCGCAGGCCGCCCCGGCCCCGCAGCCACGCCTCCGCACCGGGCGCGATCGCCGTATCCATCCAGTAACACGGGCGGCATTCCTCCGATCCCCGGAAGCGGATGCCCTGAAGCTCGAACTCCCGCCCGATCAGGTCGGGCAGCGACACCCCCTCCACCAGCACGTTGCGACGGGTGGCGGCGATCTCGCGGCGCGTCACCCCGAGTTCGTCCCAGAGGCGCAGCAGGTCTTCCCACGCGAAAAACGTGATCTGGCCTTTGTAATCGGGCTTGTAATCAAAGAAACGGTCCCCGCGAATCCCCCGGCCCGCGCAACACTCCAGCGAATCCACCTCCACGATGGGATGCGTCCCCGCCGGGCCGCCGTGATGCCCGAAGTAATTGTGCCCGGGCGAAATAAAGAGATGCCGGATTCGCATGACCGCACGGGAAGGTAGCGAAGCGGGAAGGGAAAGTCACGCCCAATCGCCGGTTTCGGGGCGACCGGGCGGCGGGGCGCGGCGGGTTCGCGTTTGACACCTGCCGGCCGACCGCCTCATGCTTGCCCGGCGGAGCGGGCAGCCCGTTCCAATCGCTCATTATCCTTTTTCCTATTTCCAAAAAACCATGAAACGCATCGGATTGATCGGCGGGTTGAGTCCCGAATCCACCGTCCACTATTACCAGATCATCTGCCGCGAATTCAATCGCCAGCAGGGCGGACTGAACTTCCCGAAGATCACCCTCGAAAGCCTGAACCTGCAAGAGCTGGTCACCCTCTTCGGCAAAAACGATTGGGATGGCGTGGCGAAGATTCTGCTGGAGGCGCTTCACCGTCTCAAGGCCGCCGGGGCGGATTTCGCGGCCATTCTGGCCAACACCCCGCACAACGCCTACGACCGCCTGCGCGAACATCTGCCGCTCGAAGTGCTCACCATCATGGACGCCACGGCGGCGGCGCTCCGGAGCGACGGGCGGCGTCAGGTGGCGCTGCTCGGCACGAAGGCGACAATGGAATTCGGCTTCTTTCAGCGGCACTTTGCGGCGGAGGGGATCGAGACGCAGGTGCCCGAAGCGGCGGGGCGGGATGAACTCGACCGGATCGTCTGGGAAGAGCTTTCGCATGGAAAGATCGAACCGGCCTCGCGCGAAACCGCCCGGAAGCTGATCCGGGAACTGGAGCTTCGCGGCGCGGAGGCGGTGATCCTCGGGTGCACGGAACTCTCCCTCCTCATCCAGGAGGAAGACACGCCGCTCCCCCTCTATGACACGACCCGGATTCACGCGGAGGCGATCCTCCGTTTCGCCCGGGAAGGGTGAGTGCCCCCCTTGCGCCCGCGCGCAAGGCGCGTTACGCTGGGTCACCCATGAAAGCGATCCACCCGGAGACCCGTATCGGCCACGTTCACCTGAAAGTGGCCGACCTGCCGCGCGCGCTGGCCTTTTACCACGGCGTGCTCGGCTTTGAAATCACCCAGCGCTACGGCAACCAGGCGGCGTTCCTCTCCGCGGGAGGGTATCATCATCACATCGGGCTGAACACCTGGGAAAGCGGGGGTGGTTCGCCGCCGCCGCACGGCTCCACGGGGCTTTACCATCTGGCGATCCTCTACCCCGACCGCGCGCAACTTGCCGATGCCCTGCGCCGCCTGACCGACGCCGGGATTCCGCTGGAGGGAGCCTCGGACCACGGCGTGAGCGAAGCCCTTTACCTTCGCGATCCCGACGGCAACGGCGTGGAACTCTATTGGGACCGCCCGGCGGACCAATGGCCGAGAACGGCGGACGGGGAACTGGCGATGTTCACCCGGCCCCTCGATCTCGGAGCGCTTCTGCGGGAAGCCCCCTCCGCGGCGGATTAGGTTGCATCCCGCACGCGCCCCGGCAACGGCGATAAAGCAAATGCTTTCCACCCCGGTTTCCCCCTCTTCAGGGGCCGGTTGACGGTGCTTCATTTCGGGCGTATTAGAGGGAAATCGTCTCTCGGAGACCCCCCGGTCGCCTCTCCGCCGTTTATCGGGGATTCCCGGAAAAAATAAAGTGCTTGAATAGCATTAAAACTCCGTGGTAGAGTCCCCTCGTTCAAGCTGCCGTAGCCGTTCACGGCTTGGCGGAATGGCCCAACCGATTCCCCGTAATTTCCCATGAAAGTTGACACCCTCCCCCGCTCAATGTCTCATCGTCTCCATCGGTCGCGCGTCTGCTCCGCGCAAATCCTCACGGGTCTGGCCCTTCTGGTAACGCCGTTGGCAACGGCGCTCGCGCAGGATACCGGGTTTAACAAGACCAGTGGAGCGAACGCCTACACGGACCCGGCCAACTGGGTGAATGGCGATATTAACGGGATTTGGGATCGGTCGCTCACGCTGACCAACGATTTGACGCCATCCTTCAGCAGCGATTACACCCTGCTCACCGGATTGACAATTGAATACACCGGGGGACGGGATCTCTACTTTCGTGCGGACGGTTCAGGACCGTACACAGTCACCCTGGGGGGAGACATTCTCGTCAACATGACCAGCACCCGGAAAGTGACCTTTGGCAGCAGCAGTCCGAACCAGGCGCTCAATGTCGATCTCGGTGGCACTACCCGCGCTTTTCACGTCGTTGGAACAAAAGACGTCTGGAGAAGCCTGATCTTTTCCAATGAGATTTCCAACGGAGGTTTCGTGGCCACCGGAGGCGGCAAGGTTTCCCTCGACCATAGCGCAAACACGCTGACAAGCGTGACCGTGGGCGGCGTCGATCTGGTAATCAACGGAGCCGCCAATAGTAGCGTCGATACCGTCGATACGATTACAAACGCTCTCGTGATCGCCCCGGGCACGGCTGAAGAAGTCGGCCTTGCGTCATCAACCATCTCCCTCACAACGGCCGCAGGCCATAACACCACGCTGCAAGCCGATCATTTCGTCCGCAACGCTGGAGGGGCGGTTCTGTTCAGGGGCACGAATCTGGGCGGAGCCGCCTTTGGTTCGGCGGATACGGCAAATGTCCGTTTCACCGGCACGGCTCCAACCCTGAGCGGGACGGGTGCGGCCGGAACCTCGACGGTGGGGATCATTGCGGGAGCCTATGGCGATTCCAGCGCCACAGGGACCGGCTTCGGGGCGACCGGAGGTCTCGTCACCTATGACGCTGCCACGGGCGTCCGCCTGCTGACGGCTTCGGAATATGCCAACTCCATTACCAGCGGGCAGACGCAACTCGACAACGTCCGACTGGCCAATTCGTCCGGTTCGGCGTCCATCGTCACGCTCAATGACGACACAACCGTCAATTCCCTCTCGCTCATCACCTCCGGAGCGGCCAATTCCGGGATCACCATCGGCGGAACGGGAACGTTGACGCTTAACAGCGGCGTCATTTACGCAAACTCCATCGCGCCCGCTTCCGGTGCCACCAGCGCCATGGTCATCAACAACACGATCGACCTCAACGGGCAGGAAGGAATCGTTCTCTTCAATACCGCAGGTGTGTCGAACAGCGTTGGGGGAGCGAATCTTCAACTGATGGGCGTCATCTCCAATGATGGAGGCAAAGGGCTGACCCTGAACGGGGCGGGAGCCATTGAAATCTCCGGCACCGCAGCAAACACTTTTACGGGAAAGACCACCCTCAATGGTGGTTTTCTGAGACTTCATAAAACCGGAGATGGTCTCAATGCCGCGATCATCGGTGATCTTGAGGTGAACGGAGGATCGGTGTTCTGGAGGACAAGCCATCAGATTGCGGATACGGCCAGCATCACGGTTAACGAGGGTTCCGTGACACTGCGCGATAGCAGCAGTACAGGCTCTTCATTCTCGGAAACATTTAACAATCTCACCGTCAACGGAGGAGAGTTTTGGACCGGCTCCTCCGGCTCCGGCAGCAACAGCGTCAATATGAATAATGCGACGCTGAATGACGGTCTCTTTAACGTCAACCGGAACAACAGAGTCACCGTATCGGGGCTCATGAGCCTCTCGGGCACGGCAATGACAATCAACCGCTCCCAATCAACATCAAGCGCCGTTGATACCACGCTCACCCTGACCGGCGGGCTTTCCATCAGCAATACCGCCCGGAAAGCTTACACGCCGATCATGTTTACCGCCGGAACCAGCGCCACCAACATGGGCGGTCGTATCCTCCTCACCAGCGATCTCACCTTCACCGGCAACGCCACCAACGCGAATACCGTCCTGATCGACGCGGAGGAGGGCTCCTTCGGCAACACCGGATTCATCGCGCTGGAGGGCGACCGCACCTTCAACATCGGCGACGGTGCGGCGGGGAGCGACCTGACGTTCACCGCTCCGCTGGCGGATGCGGACCCGGGCACGACCACCGGCGGAATCATCAAGACCGGTCTCGGCACGCTCGATCTGCGCGGCGCGAACACCTACACCGGAGCCACAGTGATCAACGCGGGAACGTTCCTGCTCAACGGCTCGGGCACCAGCGCGATCACGGTCAACAACACCGGAAGGCTCGGCGGAGCGGGCGTGAGCACGCAATCGGTGACGATCAATGACGGCGGCATCCTCGCCCCCGGCGACAGCACGGGCGCCCTGAGCACGGGCGATCTTACGTTCGCGGGAGCCGGGGCCACGCTGGCCCTCGATATCGGCGGCACCGCCCCCGGCAGCTACAGCCAGATCAGCGTGACCGGCGGGGTGAACCTCAACGGCAACGGCGGGATCGAACTCACCCTGCAATCCTTCACGCCGGAGATCAACGACCTCTTCTTCGTGATCCTCAATGATGGCAGCGATGTCATCGAAGGCACCTTCCTCGGGCTTGCCCAGGGCGATACCTTCAGCGCGGCGGGCCAGGTCTGGCAGATCAGCTACACCGGCAATTTCGAAACCGGCGAATTCACCGGCGGCAACGATCTTGCCCTGATCGTCGCCATTCCCGAACCGCAGACCTGGCTCCTCCTGGGAACCAGCATGCTTGCCCTCTGCCTCTACCGGCGGCGGAAGGTTCGCGCCTGAGGTTTTCGCCCGCTCCGGGAGCGGGAGCCCGATCCAGCTTCCGCCCCGCGGACCGGGGCGGGAGAGGGCTCCTGACACCCCCGTTCCCGCCCGTTTCGGCCTCCGCACGGCGCCTGGCCGGGGTGAATCGCGGCGTGCCCCCGCCTCCCTCTCCCTACTCTACCCTACCTGAACCCAAAACCCCATCCACCTCATGAAACGAAGCCTTCTCCTGATCCTGGGCCTGGCGATGTTCTCCTTCCCGGCCTTTGCCGCGGAAAGCGATTCATCGGCGGCTCCCGCTCAACCCCCCGGCGAATCCCTCCTCTCCAATGGCGATTTTTCCGCCGATACCAAGACCCCCGGCGTGCCGGATGACTGGGGCCGCCTCCCCGACGGAGTCACACGGCAGGAAGAGGACGGCGTCACGTTCCTGCGCTTTGAACAGAGCGAACCGGGCAAGACGCTGCTCATCCACCGGGTGCTTCCCCTCCCCTCGCCCCTTCCTCCGGCGCTGGAGCTTCGCACGAAGGTGCGCTATCAGGACATTCAGCCCGGCTCCAAACAATGGTTCGATGGCCGCATCATGGCGAATTTCAAGAACGATGCGGGCAAGACGATCAAGGCGCGCTACCCGGCCCCGGCCTTCCGCGGCACCTCCAAGGGATGGGTGGAGCGCAAGGTCTTCTTCGCCGTCCCCGAGGGGGCGACAAAGCTTGAGATCATGCCGTGTCTCTTTCAGGCAAAGGCGGGAACGCTCGACATCGCCAACATCGCGATCTACCCGGCCCGGGCCGATCAGGTTCCCGCGCCGCCGCCTCCCCCTGCCTTCTATCCGTCGGAGACGATCACGCCCAAGGACATCTCCTCCCTGCCGCCGGAGCTCCGGGTCAAGGGAAACAAGATCGTCACCGTCGAGGGGAAAGAGATCTGGTTGCAGGGGCTTTGCCTCGACAGCATGGAATGGGCGGGCAAGGGCGAGAAGCTCGAACAATCGGTGCCGGTGGCGATCGAACAGTGGCACTCCAACACCATCCGCCTGCCGGTGCGGGACGATTTCTGGTTCGGGCGCGGCCCGTGGCAGAAACGGGAATGGGGCGGGCTGGACTACCGCAAGGAGGTCGATTCCGTGATTGAAGCGGCGGCCGCCCGCGGCGCGTATGTCGTGCTCGACCTGCACCGCTTCGGCGCGCCGACCAAGCAGCACGCGGAGTTCTGGAAAGACGCGGCGACCCGCTACAAGAACCACCCCGCGGTGCTCTTCGAAATCTTCAACGAACCCCACAGCATGAGCTGGAAAGTCTGGCGCGATGGCGGCTCCCTCTCCGGCGAGGAGAACAAGGGGGCGGTGCACGCCACCGCGGAGAACAAGGAGAAGCAGGGCGAAGACGCGGTGATCGGCATGCAGGCCCTGATCGACGCGGCCCGCGCCACCGGCGCCCGCAACATCATCATCGCGGGCGGGCTGGCCTGGGGGTACGACATCTCCGGCGTTCTCGAAGGGTACGCCCTCGATGACAAGGGCGGCAACGGCATCGTCTACTCCACCCATGTCTACCCGTGGAAAAAGGATTGGCAGGAGAAATTCCTCAACGTGGCGGAGAAATACCCGCTCTTCCTCGGGGAACTCGGCGCGCCGGAAAAATGGGAGGATTTCGATTTCATTCCCAAGAACGAACGCTACGAGGATCTCAGCAAGCTGGAATGGCCGCCGGACATGCTCGGCCTGATCCAGAAACACAAGCTGCACTGGACCGGCTTCTCCTTCCATCCCCGCTGCGGGCCGATGGTCATCTCGGACTGGGACTACACGCCCACGCCGTACTGGGGCATCTTCGTCAAGGAAGCGCTTGCCGGGAAAGTGTTTGAGATGAAGCGGATGCGCTGACTCCGGCCCCTCTCCCGTATTTGCCCCGGCGCCGGCCTTGTGTCGGCGTCCGGGGCGTTTTTGATCCCCATGAACATCGACGTTTCCGAAAAACGGCCGCCCACCCGGGTGATGCCGGATTCAAGCGCGAACGATCAGCTTCTCTACTTCACCTCCCCGAGCCTGACGGCGGACGACCGCCACCTCGTCTTCATCAGCGATCGCACCGGGCATCCCAACCTGTTCACGCGCGATCTGGCCACCGGCGCGCAACGGCGGTTGACCGCGAACACGGAAGGTTTCCTGAAATCCTACGTTTACTTTGACGGCAATCCGTACCGGGGCTTCGGCAAGGCGAGCGTGAGTCTGGATGTGCACCGCGGGCTCGTTTACTACATCGAGGGGCGGCGAATCTGCGTCTCCACACTGGAGGGGGAGACCCGTACGCTGGCGCAAACCCCTGCCGGGCAGATGACGGCGTACACGCACCTTTCCGCCGATGGCCGCCTGCTCTGCGTCCCGACGACGGACGCCCGGGCGCTGGATGGCGACCGGAAGCTGGAGCGCAGCCCGGAATACAACGTGGACGAACGCATCCGCTCCGAGGGGCTCTCCTCCTTCATCCGGATTTACGATACCGCCACCGGCCGGGAGATCGCCTGCGAGCGCATCCCCCGGGCGTGGGTGACCCATGTGCAGTTCTCGCCATGCGACGCCTCGCGGATTCTCTACAACCACGAATGGACCGTGGACGACCGGGGAATCCGGCGGCTCTGGCTCTGGGACCGGGAGGGCCACCGGCCCTTGCGTTCCGAGGGGGAGGGGCGCGACCGCATGGATTACGTGACGCATGAGATGTGGGAGCCGGACGGAAAGGGCATCGTCTATCACGGCTGCCATGTCCGCTCCGCTTCGCCCGACTTTCCGAACCTGCAACAGTTCGTCGGCAGAGTCACCCCGGACGGGGGCGATCCGGTGGAGATCGCCGTGCCCCGCCCGTGGGGACGTTACGGCCATTACACCATCGGCAATCGCGGCGACCTCGTTACCGACGGCTACTATGAGGAAGCCGACGATGCCGCACCGGAAAGGAAGACCTGGGGCGCGATGGATGGAGGAGCCTGGATCACCTGCCTGAAAGCCGACTGGGCCAACCGGTCCCTGCGATGGATGCCGCTCTGCCGCCATGGCTCAAGCTGGAACTGGCAGGATTGCCACCCGCATCCGGTCTTCAACCATGCCGCCGACGCGGTCTTCTTTACTTCAGACCGCGAGGCGCGCCGGGCGATTTACCGCGTGGGCGTCCCTTCTTCCTGAGAGCCTCCCGGGCCTCAGGCCTCAGGCCCGCTCCCAGTCAAAGAGCACGCCCATGGCGTTCGCGCGTTCCTCGTTCAGCAGGCGGTAAGCCTGCGACGCCTCCCGCGGCGCGAACCGGTGGGTGATCAGGTCATCCACCCGCATCTGCCCGCGCTCCAGATAAGTGAGGAAGAGCCGCACGATGTTTGCGCGCGACCACCAGTTATCGGCGGAAGGGACGGCGGGAGGGTTGTTCGCGTGCGCGCCGATGATCTTCAGGCCCCGGGTGATCACGTCGCCGGTCAGGTGCTGCCGGGTGGGGCTGCCCGGGTCGCCAAGCAGGACGAATTTGCCCAGCGTGCGGACCAGCGGGAGCGCCAGCGGCAGGACGGCGGGGTGGCCGGTGATATCGTAGACCACATCCGCCCCGCGGCCACCGGTCGCCGCGTCCACCTCCGGCTTCACCTCCGCGATGCTCCTTGGCAGCAGGAGCGTCGCGCCATGGGCTCCGGCCATCTCCAGACGGCGCGGCGCGGTATCCACCGCGATGATCTCCCGCGCCCCCATGAGCCGGACAAACTGGACGGCAAGCTGACCCAGGAGGCCAAGCCCGACGATCACGACATCCTCCCCCATCTGGTGCTCCGCGCGCCGCACCCCGTTCTGGACAATATAGGCGATGCCAAACCAGGCGGCGTCATCGTCGGAAACACCGTCGGGAACCGGGATCGCCACTTCCTCCGGGGCAATGACATGGCGGGCATGGGCGGACCAGCTCACCACGCGATCCCCCGGCTTCAGGCGGGTGACGCCCTCCCCCGCCCTGACGACCACGCCCACATGGCTGTAGCCGGGCCGGAACGGGTATTGCACCCAGTGATCCCAATGGCTGCCGGGTTCGAAATCGCGCCGCAGGCAGGTGCACTCCGTGCCGGTGCTCACGAGCGTACGCCGGGCTTCGATCAGGACTTCGCCCGGCTGCGGATCGGGCACGTCGATCTCCCGGAGTTCAACCTGGTCCTTGCCGGTAAAGAGAATGGCGGGGGATGTCATCGTTTTTTTCCTCAGGAGATCAAGATCACGAATCGGCGGAGAGTTCCGGCAGGTAAGCCCCCTCTTCCCGGAGACGCCCGCGCAGGCGGTCGGTTTCCACGGCGTGGACATCCCCGCCGTGATGCAGCACGGCATGGGCCGCGGCCATCCCGGCAGCCTCGCCCATGGCCAGACAGACCGGCATCACCCGCACGCTCCCCTGCACGATCCGTTCACAGGAGATGGAGCGGCCCGCCACCAGCACGTTCCGCACCCCCTTCGGCGTGAGGCTGCGGTACGGAATGCCGTGGGATTCGCCCGCGCGATAAAAGATCGCATGCTTGAGCCCTTCCCTCCCCTCGGCGTTGTCCTTTTCCACGTCTTCAAGGGCGTGGTGAATGTCGATGAAATAGGAGTTGCGGCAGATTTCATCAGGGAAGCTGCGGCGCTGGAGATAATCGTCGAGTGTGAGCACGTAATCCCCGATAATCCGCCGGGTCTCCCGGATGCCCATCTGGCTGCCGGTGGTCACCAGAAACGCGTTGGCGAACGCCTTCGGGCAATAGTCCGCGAGCGCGTTGAGGAATTCGTTCGCCATTTTCCGGCCCTGCACCAGCGCCTCCGAGACGGTCTCGGGCCGGGTGTTGTCCACCTTCCAGAGATGGCCCGCGTTAAAGCCGACCGCGCCCGGCCCGATCGTGATCGCGCAGAGGTGGCCGTCGGGAATGAGCGGGTATTTTCCCGAGGCGATGATTTCGAAGATCGGGCTCCCCGGCGAGTTTGCGTGAAGACCGGGGCCGTTCCTGTAAAGGTGGCGGATCGCGTAGTCGTCCACATTGGTGAGGATGAAGCAATGCGTGGCGGGCATCATGTCCCCGGAGTCGTCGCCGAGGTGAAAATCGGCCCCCGCCCAGGTGGCGAGGTCCGCATCGCCGGTGCAGTCGATGTAAACCCCGGCGCGGAGGGCGGACAACCCCTGTTTGTTGCTGACGATGAGGGCATCCACCCCGCCCTGCCCGTCTCTCTCCACAGCGGAGAGGAAGGTATTGAAGAGAATCCGGGCGCCCGAGGAAATCACCAGATCGTCGTAAACACGCTTGAGCCGCTCGGGATCAATCGGCACCCAGTCCACGTCCTCCGGCGCCACGTGCGGCATGCCCGCCTTGCATTCGTTGAACACGCGTTCCGCCAGCCCCCGGTAAATCACCTTCTCCTTGTCCGAGAACGGGCACCAGGAGGGAACGAGGGCGCTGGTTCCGCTGCCGCCCAGCGCGCCGCCGGATTCGATGAGCAAGGTTCGCGCCCCTTCCCGGGCGGCGGCGGCGGCGGCGGTGCAACCGGCGGGTCCGCCACCGGCGACGATGACGTCCCATTCACCGGATAACGGAATGGAGCGGGAGGCGAGAGTGTAGGTATTCATCGGATCAGGCAGGGTGGTTTCGCGGAGGTACGGGATGATCCTCCGGCCAATCCGCGGAAATCGCAAATTTTTCCGGTTGTTGAAATGATTCAGAAACTTATAGAATTCGCGCATGTGGCAGAGCGACAGCGAAGGGCGGGCGCGCCTTCCGGTTTCCGAATGGCTTTACGTCAACACGACACTGGTCTGGGCCACCGGGCGCGAGATCGAGGAGGCGTTCCTGGATATCCCGTATACCGCAGGCAATCAGGTGCTCGCCTGGCTTGTCCGGCGGGGCGGAGTGCGGGTGGAGGCGGGCGGGCGGACGGCAACGGCCCGGGAAGGCGACTGGATTTTCCCGGGCGTCCGGGAGGGATGGCAGAAGATCGAACGCGGCTCGGTCATTCTCTCGCTCAGGTTCATCGCGGAATGGCCCACGGGGGCGCTCCTGTTCGGGCATCGGGAGATGCTGGTGTTCGCGGCAGCGTCCGAACGGAAGCTGACCCGCGCCGGGCAGATGCTGGAATCGCGCGTCCGGCGGGCATTGGGACAGGCGGGCCTCTTTTTTCTCAATCAGGGGCAGGCGGATGTGCGGAGCTATTTCGCGATCCGGCAGGCGTTTGAAAACTGGCTGGCGGCTTATGTGGACGCGATGCTGAGGCTGGGGCAGGCCCCCTCCCGCAACGCCCCGATGGATTCGCGCGTGGCGCGCGCCGCCCGCCTGCTGGACAATCACCCATGGTCCCTTCCCATGAGGGAAAGCGATCTGGCGCGCGCCGTCGGGTTAAGTGTCAGCCAGCTCAACCGGCTCTTTGGACGCGACCTCGGGCTTTCGCCCAAAGGCTACCTGGAGCGCCGCCGCTTCCGGGCGGCGACATCGCTTCTGGAGTATCACCGGCGCCCGGTAAAGGAGACCGCCTACGAACTCGGCTTCCGCTCCCTCCCCCATTTCTCGGCCTGGTTCCGCCAGCGGCAGGGAGTCAGCCCGCGCGCGTATCAGAAAAGATGACTCCAGAGATCGTTGCAGGCATCGGCTCGCGTGAGGGGGGAGGAGGAAGGGGAGAAAGGGGAGGAAGGGACAGGGAGATCGGCTTGGGCAAGGAGACGGTGCCATGCGGCGCGTTCGAGGGGCCCGGAGCAACCCCGTTCGGCTTTGAGGACTTCCCGCGCGGAAGCGTTGGGATCGAATCCGGGCTCTTGGAATGAAGCGAAAATCTTCAGCCACTCGCGGGCGACCTCCGCCGTCAGGGCCTCACCCGGGCGCGCGTCGAACGTCGGGAAAAAGCCTTTCGTACCGAAGTATTGGATGGCCGGGAACCACGGCTCGCCCAGCGTGAGACCGACGTCATTGAAAAAGCCCAGGGAAACCCCTGCGGCGGCCAACCGCCGGAGCAGCCGGTCCGCCGGGAGGTCGCCGGGATCAACACCCAGCTTGAGAGCCAGGGCGGCGGCGAAGCCCGCGGACTCGCCGAGATTCATCCAGGCAACCTCCAGACGCACCGCTCCAAAGGCGACATGCGTGGCCGCCAGCGGAACGGGGGCGAGAACATTCGCAACGGTGCCGGAGACGATGGAGCCGTAGGGAATCTGGCTGGGGAACGTCTCCCCATGGAGCATCATCTTGCCCTCATGCATGCTGCCTTCCCGGCGGCCGGGCGAACAGGCATGGCAATCGAGATACCAGTCGGTGAAGGCGATGCTGTCGGCGTGAATGGGGCTGCGCTCCAGCCCCTCCGCCAGCCGGACGTCGTGCTCGGTGAGGAATTTCCGGCCTTCGAGGCGGCGACCTTCGCGGACGTAGATCTCGCAGGGCGGGTGCTCCTGGTCGAGGCCTTCATCCAGAGCGAAGCCGAACTGCCGCCACCGGGCGCGGACCTCCGGGGGGAGAGGCGCATCGTGCTGGAGATAATAGAGAAGCCCGACGGTGGCCCGCCAATGCCGCGCGAGAACCCGCTTGCGTGCGGCCCAGTCCCCTTCGATGTATTCGTTCTGAAGACCGATAAGCTGCGGGCGGTTCCAACTGATCTTGTCGTTGGGGATGGGCGAGACATTCGGAGCGTAATCCAGAGGGGCAAACTCGGCGGGATCGTAATCATCCGGGCGGCGCGGCAGGGCACGATTTTCGGGATCGGAACTGAGGATCGTGCGGTAGTTGATCGCCTGGATGAGAGGGTCGGCCACGCCATCGCCGGGAAGATCGAGCCGGACCTGGGCGGTCCCGACATGGCGGATATTCAGGCGCGAGTGAAGCCGGTGCACGACGGGGTCCGCAGGGAGCGCGGGCGGCTTGTTGAGGACGTGGACACGCCCGGCGGACGGCTCGCGATACTCCGAGCGTGCCTCGCGGCCAAGGCGAAAAGGCACGTTGGCGCAAGCAAGGAAATCCCCTTCATAGGTGCAGTCGGCGAAGATTTTTCCCGCGACGCGCACGGTATCCTCCGCGTGATCAGAATGGCGGAGAACCACTTCCCTCACCCGGCCATCCCGGGTCACGGCAGAGACGGGATAGTAAGGGGTCAGGAGCGTGAGATTCGGCTCACGGGCGATCCATTCCCGGAAATAGCGAAGCCCCACGAACGGTTCGAAGCGCCCGTTGCCGTGATGGCGATGGTTCGCGGCCTTGAACTGGGGGGAATCCTCGCCATAGGTCCGGCGATAGTGATCGATGATGGCGAGCCGGATCTCCGAATAGATCGGGGCGCGGACGTGGCCGTCGCAAAGCGTCTCCCATCCGCCAAGGCCGCCGGTCTCCATGCCACCGGGCTTGTCGTGATAGTTGGTGAGCAGGACTTTCACACCCTCGCGGGCGGCGCGGATGGCGCAGGCGATGCCACCGGGAGTGGAACCGATGACCACCAAGTCGTAATTCATGGTCCGGGATCGGTTGTTGAATGGTTGACGAGGCATAGAACCATCGTCACGGTCCGCAAGCGGCGTTCAAAGGAGAAAGGGATGGATAGTTGAAGTATCCAGATGAGCCGTTGCCGGTAAAACGCCGGAGAAGCGTGCGGCTGGTGGCGTTGGTGAAGAATCCAACCTGAAAACCCCTCATTTCGCTCATTTCCCGCCACTCGAATGAGTGGCGGAGCCTACGGGACTCGAACACCGATACTTTGCAAGGACGGTTGCATCGCTGTTTGTCAATGGGAACCATCACGGCTCCAAACGCTGAAGCCGCTCGTTTAGCAGGCTCAGGTAGATGGTCTGTTTCTCCGCTGGCAGAAAGCTGTGGCGGATCAACTCCTTCCACCGCAGAGCAGCGGCCTGAAGGTCCCTCATGATTTCATCGATCATTCGAGCCGTAAGCCCCAATCTCTCTCCACAGAAATAATCGAGCCAAAGCTTCCGGGTAAGGCGTTTTTTCTTTCCTCCCAGCGGAAGGGCGGTTTCCTCAACGGCATTTTCAAGCACCAGCGTGGTGTTCAGAAAATCGTAGGCAGGAGTCAGTGAAACCACGCCTTGAAACTCCTGAAGGGAGAAGTTCTTCAAATGCATATCTTCATTGCCGGTGAGAAAGCAGAAGAGCAACCGTTTGGCGAACTTTGCCTTTTCCACTGCGGGGAACGTACAGAACTGCTCGACCAATCCCGCCACCCGCTCCAGTGAACTGTCGTACTTTGTCTCCCGCATCGCACCCGAGAGTTGCGCAAAGTCTTCCACATGAAGTTTGCCTCCCCGCTTGAGGCGATCGAAACGACGAATGAAGTAAACCCACGAGCCGTCGATGGCGGGGATCAGACCATGCAAGGGCACCTCAATTCCCACCGCTGCGGCCATGGTCATCGTCAATGCTTCGTTTGCGGGAACATCGGAGAATGGAGGCGGATTGGGCTTGAGCAGGAAGTGTCCATGCTGATCCACGATCTCAAACTTCCGGCGCTTCAAGGAAAAGGTTGCGGAGAGTTTGGGCTGAACGCCCTGTACCGACATCTTGTCCACGCGGAGCCGCGCTTCCCTCAGTTGATCTTCCTGAGAGAGATCCAGAGGTTGGAGCGCATCAAGCTTCGGATGCAGCGCCCGCAAACCGGCACGGGAGAACACTTCCTCTTTCCTGACCTTCTCAAGCGTGATTGGACAGTACGGCATCAGTCGTCCTCCGGGATGGACAAGGAGGTTGAAGCGTCCATGACCGTAAGCGAACCCACCAGGTCTTCTCCTACGGTAACGAGTTGGCGGAAGGTGTCATGACGATCAATCTTATTTCGTCGCAAGAGCGCCTCCAACTGAGGCCCTTCGGGAAGCAGTCCCTCAAACACGGAAGGAAAGGCTACAAAGTCGTAAGGCTCACTTCGAACCGGCAGAGTGAGGGAAACCGGTGGTCCATCATATTCGGCCAGATAGGTGAAACGCCAACCGCCCTCCAGACGTTCTACAAGCCTTCCAGCGGTCCGATCATGCTGGCTGATGATTGCCTGACGAAGAGTACTCATGAAAAGCTTAATTTGAAGCGGAGGCCCGCCACGCCGCGACCAAAGGACCGGCGGGCTCCAATGAAAGATTGAGCACCTTCAGGACAGCGCAGAGCTTGCTCCATGTCGTGCGGCCCATCCCTGCTTCCAAATCCTGAACCACGTATCGGCTGACCCCGGCGTGCAGCGCCAGTTCCATTTGGCTAAGTCCGGCGCGTTGCCGGTGCCATGCGATCAAGGATGCAAGCTGTTGAGTTGGCATGATATTTCGAGCAGGTTAGGTTGTGTTTACGAATTTGCCGAAAGCGGCTGAAAGCCGCCTTTTGGCCCAAAAGTCGGTTTCTTCAGGCGTCCGAATCTCGATTCGGCCTTCCTCAGAAGCCCGATTTTGGTCTCAAAATGCATCTTTTCATCCATCTTTCTCAATTCGTAAACACAACCTAGGTCAGAAAGCGGAAGCCGTGGAAATGTCTTGGTTAATTTGGATGAATTGCCTGAAAAATCAAGCAAAACGCCCCATTTCACTCTCCTACGGCTGCCTTGGAATTGAAAATAGCGATCTGCTTGAAATATCAGGCATAGGAAGAGGGATGTCGCCTGCGTGACAATGAGTGACAGTTTCCAGAACCAATTTCCAATGCGGCTAAGTTTTGAAAATAGGGTGATCGACTCGATCCTCGGCCTTTCCCCGCTGGTCAAAAGGCGGCAGTTTTTTTGAGTCAGCCGGAAAGAAGGGGCACGGTCGTTCTTTCGGCGGTAACAAGGGTAACAAAAGGTAACAAATTTGCCGCCAAAACGGCCCTTAACTGCCATTTGGGGTTTGGATGGGGAATCACCTGTAAGTGGCTGATTCCAAGAGACTTACCTATCCAGCCGCCACTCGAATGAGTGGCGGAGCCTACGGGACTCGAACCCGCAACCTCTGCCGTGACAGGGCAGCGCTCTAACCGATTGAGCTAAGGCTCCTTCCCTTGTGGAAGGGAGCGCAAAAGTAGCGGGAGAGCCTGATGGCTGCAACCAAAAACTTTTTATTTTTCAGGATTCATCGCTTTTACGCCGGTTTCCCGTTTTCCACCGGCAAGGCGGGGCTCTCCACGAGCGGATGCACCGCCTGCTCCAGACGCGCCAGCAGGACCGGGCTTACCACCCGGATTCGTCGCGCAAGCTCCAGCGGGTCCGCAAATTCACTCACCGTCACCTCCTTCCTCTCCGCCGCATCCAGCCCGTCCAGACGCGCGAGCCGCTCCAGCACCTTGAGCACAAAGGCCCCGGCCTTCAGCCCCGTCTCGAACGCTTCCTCTTCAAGCACCGGCTTGCCCCGGGATTCCCCCTGCACCGCCAGGGCTTCCGCCGTGGCCAGCGGCACCCATTTCTCCAGAAGCGCCGCACAGATCGCCCGCTGCCGGGTGCGGCTCTCCTCCAGCCCCGCCTCGGAACCGGGCGGCTCCGCCTTCCGGCGCGGAGTATGCCGGGCCCGCACCGCTTTCCCGCTCCCGGGCCGCGACCGGGAGGGGGCGGGTTCCTTCGCAGCCTCCGCCGGGTTCATTCCCTCCCCCCTTCCATCACTCCCGCGGCTTGCGCCGGTTCCCTGCGATGGATGAGCCGGAAACCGCCGGGGTTCCAGAACGAACCGGAAATGAGCCAGACCCGCGTGGCCCGGCGGACCAGGTCCTCCCACCGGTATTCCCGCATCCACGTCGGATGAATCCAGAGCGCCCCGTTGAGGCGGGTCACCGGAGCGTAAAAGGCGATCCACTCTTCCCCCTTGCCCCAACGCTCGCACACAAACTCCGTGCTTTCGGCAATCGCCTCCGGGCTCACGCGACCTCCTCCGTTTCGTCTTCGGCCAGAAAAACCAGACGGCTCTTGGGTCGATAGACGGTGATCTGGTAACGGCCCGTCGCCACCAGAAGAGCATCCGGCACGTTCGCGACCCAGTCCGCCAGCAGCTTTCCCTCCCCCTGTTCGAAAACCGTGGAAACGGGGGCGTGCGTCCCCTCCCGCTCCCAGGAATCAATCAATCCGAGTTTCTTGGCCTCGTGCACTCCATGGCATTCAAAGGCATAGTGAGGGCCCCGCAAGGTGACTTCGTGTGGCATAATTCTTCCGTGATCTCTGGAGCAGTTTTTTGAAAATGCTCTGGTTGAAACAACCTCCGGCCGCTTCGCCCGAGGGGCGAGGGTGGGGTCTGATCTCCAGCTTTATCCGGTGTATTACACCCATGCAAGAAAAAAACCTGCCCGGGTTCATTTTCCCGGCAGGTTTTTTTCTGGAAATGATTTTTCGCGGAAGGAGGCGGTTCCCGCCCCCCGGCGAATCGTCGGCAAGCGCGCCTCTTTTACGAAGCGACCGCCACTTCCGCCGCATCGACATTGACGCGGCGACCGTTGCGATCGAAGCGGACGGTGCCGTCGATGAGTGCGTAGATCGTGTAGTCGCGCCCGAGGCCGACGCCGTGGCCCGGCTTGAACTTCGTCCCGCGCTGGCGGATGATGATGTTGCCGGCGATCACCTTCTGGCTGCCGAATTTCTTGACGCCGAGCCGTTTGCTGACGCTGTCGCGCCCGTTCTTGACGCTGCCCTGACCTTTTTTATGAGCCATTTGAAAAAGAAGTGTAAGGAGTTTGGAGGTGAAAATCAGGCGTTGATCGCGGTGATTTTGACTTTGGTGAGCTTCTGGCGATGCCCCACCGTCCGGTGGTAGCCTTTGCGCCGACGGTATTTGAAGGCGATGAGCTTCTCTCCCTTCGTCTGGGCGACCACTTCACCGACGACATTCGCCCCTTCCAGAGCGGCGGCATCGGATTTGATGGAATCTCCCTCAGCGTAAAAAAGAACTTCGGAAAAGCGGGTCTCGCTTCCGGTTTCGGCATCCAGTTTTTCGACCAGGATGACATCCCCGGTGGCGACCCTGTACTGTTTGCCACCTGTTTTGATAATCGCGTATGCCATAAAAATGTTGTCTCGGTAAATCGTCCGCTTCTCTCTAAGCGGAGAAAGGCGCAAAACCTGCCACAGCCGCGAAGGGTTGACAAGGGTTTTCCTCGGGATTTTTTCCCGCCCGCTCCCGCTTCCCCGCCATCGGGGAGCCCCCGGGAGCCCCTCATCCCCAGCGGAGCGCCTCGATCGGGTCGAGCCGCGAGGCCCGGAACGCCGGGTAAAGCCCGGAAATGATCCCGATCGCCACGGCGAAGCCGAAGGCGATGAGGACCGCCCCCGGGGTCATGACGGGGGCGTTCTCCGTCGGCGACATCATCACGAGGATGCGCAGGATGCCGACCGAAGCAAGCAGCCCGAGCAACCCGCCGATGACGCCGATGACGCCGCTCTCCACCACGATCTGCACGAAGATATCCCGCTGCCGCGCGCCGATGGCCCGGCGCACGCCGATCTCCCGGATGCGTTCGGTGATCGAGGCCAGCATGATGTTGGTGATGCCGATACCGCCGACAAACAGGCTGATGCCCGCGATGATGCTGCCGCTCATCCGCGTGGCGCGGACGGAGGATTCGATGCTCTCAAACCACTCCTCCCGCGTGTCGAAGCCGAAGTCGTCGATCCCCCGGTGCGTCTGGATGAGCACGGAGCGGATCTGGGCGAGCGATTCCTCGAAAAAATCAAGATCGCTCACCCGCACCGAGAGGCGGTCGAGCTTGTAGTTCGGGCTGCCGTCGGCGTTCTGCGCGCTCTTGAACTCGTGAAACATCGTGGTGATCGGCATGATCACGGCGTTGTTCTTGTAGGAATACGGGTCCCAGCGCCGTCCGCCCGCCGCCTTCCCCCGCCGCTCCCGGCGTTCCTCATTGGCGGCGCTCACGCCGGCCTCCCGCCGCCGTTTGGCGGATTCGCTCTCAAAAAACGGAAAAGTCCCGACGACCTGGAACGGCTTGTTGTTGAGGTAGACCGTCTCGCCCACCGGATTGTATCCCGGCTCGTTCGGCCAGAGGGTCTCCACAATGGTGGCGCCGAGGACGACCCCCTTGTGCACCTGATCAAGATCAAGCTGGCAGATCATCCGGCCGTATTCGATCTCGAAGCGCCCGGCTTCGAGAAAATCCGGGGTTGTCCCGATCACCCGCGCGCGCATCCGCCGGTTGAGGTGGGAGAGCGCGGCGTTGCCGAGGTGGGACTCCGGCACCACGAGGTCGAGCAGCGGCGCGCCTTTTTCCAGCGCCTCCACGTCGATCATCGTCCGCCCCGGGGAGAGGAAGGCGATCTCCTGCACTTCCTCGGAAGGGTCCTTGGGGTCTATGGTGACGAGTTCCACCCCGCCCCGCGCGGCGAGGTGCTCGCGCATCCCGACGGCCATCCCTTCGGTGAGCGAAAACATGGAGAGCAGGCTCGCCACCCCCAGGATCACCCCCAGCATGGTCAGGAAGCTGCGGAACTTGTGGGCGCTGATCTCCTTGAGCCCGATGAGGAGGCCAAACCAGAAATTCATGCGGCTCCTTTCCCGAGGGGGGCGGTGCGGCGCTCGGGAACCACCGCCTCCAGGTTCACCCGCCCGTCGCGCATCTCGATGCGGCGCGGCAGCCGGGCGGCGATGTCGTTATCGTGAGTGACGAGCACGATGGTGCGCCCGCTCTCGCTCAGTTCCCGGAAAAGCGAGAGGATCGCCTCGCCGGTATGGGAGTCGAGGTTTCCCGTCGGTTCGTCGGCAAAGATGATCTTCGGGTTGTTCACCAGCGCCCGGGCGATGGCGACACGCTGGCACTGGCCGCCGGAGAGCTGGAGCGGGTTGTTGTGAACGCGATGGGTGAGCCCCACCTGTTCGATCGCCTCCATCGCCCGTTCGCGGCGGGTCTTTGCGGAGACCCCGGCGTAAACCATCGGCAGCTCCACATTGCGCAACACATCGAACTTCGGCAGCAGATTGAAGGATTGAAAGACGAAGCCGATCCGGCTGTTGCGCATCCGGGCCAGTTCATCGCTCCCGGCCTTGGAAACATCCACGCCGTCGATCGTGAGTTGCCCGCTCGTCGGCGTGTCGAGACAGCCGAGCAGGTGCATCAGCGTCGATTTGCCCGAACCGCTCGGCCCGATGATGGCGATGAACTCCCCGGACTCAATGGAAAGCGTCACGTGATCGAGCGCCGTGATCTCCTGATCCCCCACGCGATAACGTTTGCATATGTCGGTCAGTTCAACGAGCGCCATGAGCGGGCTTCTCCTGCGGGGCTGCGCCTCCCCCGGGGGGGCAAAAAACCCGGGGCGTCAAAACAAGCTGGAAGGCGGCGGTTTATCATCATCACGGGCGGACCGCTACGATTTCGACTCCAGCTTCCGGGGTTCCACCATCAGAATCCGTTCCCCGGGCTTGAGCCCGCTCTTGATTTCCGCGTAGTCCAGGCTGGAAACCCCGAGCGTCACCTCCCGTTCCAGCGGGGGCGCGGCATCCCGCACCACGTAGACGACGCGGTTGTCGTTCTCTCCCTTGAAAACCGCCGCCAGCGGCACCGCCACCACGTCCGCCGCGTAGGCGACCGGGATGCTCATCTGGATCGTCATCCCCGGGCGAAGCTGTTCGCTCGGGTTCAGGATGCTCGCCTCCACGGTGAACCCCTTGACGCCGTTTTTCGTGCTCGCCACCGGGGCGATGAAGCTCACCTTCCCCTCCATCTCGGATTCCTGCAGCGACTCCATGCGCAGCTTCACCTTCTGCCCCGGATGCAGGCGGGCCACATCGACCTGGTTCACATGCGTCTGGAGCAGGAGCCGGGAGAGATCGGCCACCATCATGAGCGTCGTCCCGGAATTCACGCTCGCGGCGCTGATCACCACCTGCCCCTCGATCACGTTGACATTGAGGAGCGTCCCGTCCGTCGGCGCGGTGATCTTCGTCTTGGCGATCTTGTCCTCCACCGTCTGAAGGCTGCGCTGGGAGCGGGTGAGCCCGTTGCGGGCCATGGCGAGGTCGCTCTCCAGATTATCGAAATTCTCCTGGGTGATCAGGTTGCGGGCAAAGAGGGCCTTGCCCCGGTCGTAGTTGAGCTGGGCGCGGTCCACGGAAAGCTGCGCCCCCTCCATCTGTGTCTGGGCGCTCGCCTTTTCGTTGAGCAGGTCCGTATCGTCGATCTCGCACAGAAGCTGCCCCTTTTTCACCTGCTGGCCGGGCTCCACGTAGAGCGCCTTGATCTTGCCGCCCACTTCGGACTTCACTTCCAGTTGCACCTCCGGGGCGACATCGCCGGAGACCTCGATCGTGTAGTTGATGTCGCGCTGGGCCACTTCGGTCACGAAACGCCCGGGCAGTGCCTCCTGCCCGGCGTTACTTCCCCCGGAAACGACCTTGGCCTTCCAGGGAGAGTACCAGAACGCCGTGGCCCCGATGGCAAGCAGGCCGACGCAAAACAGGGTTTTCTTAAACATAAGGGGAAGACGGGAAGGTTATCTCTAAACCAACTCTCCGGATGCGGCAACTTCGGAGTCCCGGTTTTTCCGTTTCCCGGCCCGGAGAGGGGGCCGTTTCCCGCCCCGCCGGGCCGGAAAGGAGCGCCCACGGGGTCGCTTTTCCCCGGGCGGACGGGATTTTCGACGGGGTTCTTCCGGGTTTCTTCTTGTCCCCCCGGGCCGCAAGCGTCAATCTGGTCCCCTTTTCCTTATGAGTCTTCCTAAAGTTCTTGTTGCTGATCCCATCTCCGAACGCGGCGTGGAGGAACTCGCCGCCGGGGGAGTGCTGGATGTGACCGTCAAAACGGGTCTTAAAGAGAGTCAACTTCTGGAGATCATCGGCTCCTACTCCGCCCTGGTGGTCCGCAGCCAGACGAAAGCGACTGCGGCGCTCATCGGCGCGGCGGACAAGCTGAAGGTGATCGGCCGCGCCGGGGTGGGCGTGGACAATGTGGACGTGGACGCCGCGACCCGCCGCGGGATCATCGTGATGAACACGCCGGGAGGGAACACCGTCTCCACGGCGGAGCACGCCTTCTCCCTGCTCATGTCGCTGGCTCGGAACATCCCGCAGGCCCACGGCACCGTGAAAGCGGGCAAATGGGACCGCAAATCATTCGAAGGGGTGGAGCTTTACAACAAGACGCTGGCGATCCTCGGCATGGGGCGCATCGGCACGGAAGTGGCCCAGCGCGCCATGGCCTTCGGCATGACCGTGCTGGCCTACGATCCGTACCTCTCCGCCAGCCGGGCCCGCGCCATGCAGGTGGAACTGGTGGAAAAGCTCGACGACATCCTGCCCCGCGCCGACTTCATCACCATGCACATGCCGTCCACGCCGGAGACGCATCACATGCTCGACGCCCGGCGTCTCGCGCTCACCCGCAAGGGAGTGCGCATCGTCAACTGCGCCCGGGGCGGGCTGGTGGACGAGGCGGCGCTTTACGAGGCGCTCAAGAGCGGGCAGGTCGGCGGGGCCGCCCTTGACGTTTACGAAGTGGAGCCGCCGCCCGGGGATTTCCCGCTGCGCGAGCTTCCCAACGTGGTATTCACCCCGCACCTGGGCGCATCGACGGCGGAGGCGCAGGAGAACGTCGGCATCGAGATCGCGCAGGCGATCCGCGCCGCGCTTCTTCAGGGCGAAATCCGCAACGCCGTCAACATGCCGAACATCGACGCGAAGACCCTCGCCGCCATCGGCGGGTTCATCGACCTGGGCGACAAGCTCGGGCGCGTCCTTTCGCAGATCGCCCCGAAACGGGCGGAAAAGCTGACCATCGCCTACAGCGGCAAGATCGCGGAGGGGAACACCACGCCGATCAGCCGCGCCATCCTTACCGGCTACCTCCGGATGGTGGGCGGGAGCGAGGTGAACACCGTCAACGCCCCGGCGCTGGCGCAGACCCTCGGTTTGAAAGTGACGGAAACCCGCGCCAGCGCGCAGGGGGATTTCAGCGATCTCATCGAGATCACCGCCACCAACAACGGCGAAAGCGCCACACTGGCGGGCACCTTCTTCGGTAACGCGGCGCGGATCGTGAGGATCAACGAGCGGCACGTGGAAGCCAAGCCGCGCGGGGTGCTCCTGTTGATGGAAAATCGGGACCGCCCGGGGATCGTCGGCCTCTTCGGGACGATCCTGGCGAGGCACAACGTGAACATCGCCGCCATGTCACTGAGCCGGAACCAGGCCGGGGGCGAGGCGCTCACGATCCTCAATCTCGATACGCCGCCGAGCCAGGCGGTGATCGACGCGTTGCTGGAAGTCGAAGACATCCACAGCGCCCGGGCGATCGTGCTCTGATCGCCACGGCCTGGGGAAAAAAGCGGCAAGCAAACACGCTTTCGACCGGATCAGAACGGCGAAAGCGCAGGCCGGGCTGTGCTGTGCCGGGTTGCGGAGGTTGACCACCCGCCTCAAGGGGATCTTTTGGCATGACCGGTGGATTCAGGGTTGCCTTAAGGGCATCGTTTTATGTAACAATGGATAAACGGAAAGCCCCGGGTTATGATCAAACCGCTTTTTCTCTCTTTATTGACTTTGATCTCGTTGCCGATCATCTCACGAGCCGAAGCCGAAGAGGCCAAAGCCGCTCCGATGGACCAATTGGAACTCAAAGTGCTTGAGGTCTCCACGGAAACCGACCAGCGCAACATCAAGATGACTACGGGGGAGGTGATTCGCAACCGGCAGCTTCAAAAGGTGCTGGAGTACGAACTGCATAACAAGAGCGATCAACCCGCCCGGGAGGTCGAGGTCCGGATTCTCTGGGTCTCCACCACCAAAACAAGCGACATTGAATACCGCCAGATCATCGGCAACGGGAAACGAACCTACACCCTTGCCCCGGGGAAAGTGGTCAAAGGCACCTTTCAATCCGGCAAGATCAACGCCCTCACGAATCAGCGCGGACGGTCGCGCGGCCTTGCCGTGAAATCCAAAATCGACGGTTACAACATCCGCCTGGTCTATCAGGGCGAGGAGAAGATCGTTGCCGCCGATCCGTCCCGGATGGTGAAAATCCGCCCTAATCCCGAAATGCCCACTCAAATTCTGGAGGAGTAAACAGAGCCTTCCGCCTCGCCCGGGAGAGCGTTGTCGGGGCACCAATCGGAGCGAATTTAAAGGAAGTGTTCGGGCGTACCGGTCCCGTATTCCATCTCTCGGATTCCGTAATATTCATGCAAATCCGCAATCCATCTTCGTAACGGATTGGTTCTTCAGCAAGCCTGATGGATGCATCTCCATAATCATGCAGACAGGCAAGCGATAGCGGTCTTGACTATCATGTAAATTCTAAGACGATTGGGGCCGTTAGGCGATCCTGAAACTCTTTCGTGCAACTGAACCATTCCAGAATCCTATCTGTCGGTTGGACGCTCGTTCTGGCCTTCTCTGCTTTCTGGATAGTCGCTCTTATTCTGGCTTTTGTCATCGGTGGCGAGACTGAAGCAACCCGTTTTGGCACCCTGTTTGCGTTCGTGTTACTATTGAGTCTCCCGATCGTGATTCCATTCTTCCTCTACAGCGGTATTATTTTTGCCCGGCGCGCGGCCACTCCCGACACACGTCAACGGATCAAATGGGTTTCCCTTGCCTGGATCAGCCTGACATTATTCGGCTACCTCGCATGGGCGTTCACTAAAATCCAATGGAAGTGACACCGACGAGCAAGCAACCACGATCGCCTGACCAAGCGCTGCAACCAACCGGCATCCCGGCCGGTGGCTGACCTGAATCGTTCGGCATCTTCAACGCTTGCCCCGAGGAACGAAAGCCCACCAAACCGGTAATAGGATGACATCCCTCGCCCGAGTCCCGACCAGACGATTTATCTTCGTTGCCATCTTCCTCGCGGCAGCCGCTGGCGTCTGCAACGTCATCGACAAGCTTGCCTGGCATCATGCTCCCGCTCTCTCCCGTGTTTTTGACGCAGCCGGATTTATCTTGTTCTGGGCGTCCTACGTTCTGCTTTGGGCGCTCCTCATCGCCGGACCGTTTCGGCCGCAGACCGGGTTCTCACTGCACGGTGACTGTAGCAGCCGCGCCACCCATTTTTTTCTCGCGCTCGGTGGCCTCATTTTCCTTCATCTTTGGGGAGCCCTCGCCTTCGCCATTGCCTACTCATGAGCAATGCCTCTTTCCGATCAACCGCAACGCCGGATGCGGGCACCCGGGCAAAGCCCGATACCTGATCCTTGACGTTCGGCAAGCCGGTGTAACAATCTTTCTGTAAATCCGATATTTGCGGCTTTCCTCCGCTACGACCTCGCTCCGCTCGACCTCGACTACAAAAAGCCGCAAATATCGGAGGCGTGACAGGAGTGGATCAAATTGATCTGTTGGGTTTTTCAAAACGTCTGCAAGAACCTTGGTGCGGAGGAATGCAGACTCGGTCTGACGATCAATCCCCAGCCGCACCAGTGGTACGTATACTTGCTCGTCCTTCTTTAGTCCTTTCGACATCGCTGTGGGAGTCTTTTGGCACAACGTCAAAGGTGAGGCACCCGCTTCAGCGGGTTGCCTCCACCGCCTTGTGCGCCTTGGGTTGTTCCTACTGATTAACTAGATCTCGTATTTGTTCGATAATAGAGGCGTAATCAATGCTGTCCCTTCCGCACCGCTGCCTCAAGCAACTTGTCCCTTCCAGCCTTGTAGAGCTTCTGAAGATCGCCTCCCAATTCATCAAGAGTCGGTCCTAATGCCTTACGAACAGCTCATTCCCATGCTTTCCCATACCCTTCTGCTACCAATTATGTTTCGTAACTTTCCGGTGGGCGCCTGAATTGAGCCGCACCACGAAGCGGCGGCGGCTTGAATGAATTATTAGGCCACCTTGCGTGCAGCCCAAATTTTTCTAACCCGCCAGCTGTGGTACTTGATCCTTAGTTGGGGAATTAGCCTAGGAAATCCTCCGCGGCGATAGCAGGACAGAAGCTCCTTATCCAGCAATGCGCGGATTTTATCAGCATGCTCTAGAATTTTTTTGGCGCGGGGAATGTCCTTGCGAAGACCTTTCACCCAATCTGCCGCTCGGGCAATAATGCCAACACCTTCTTGTAGCCCATAAATTTTATAACGGTAAGTTGTTTTTGCTTTGAGTAGATGTTTCTTGTTGTTGTCAATCTTGGCTTTGTAGTTCCTGATTGAGTCTTCGAGGTTTGGATTAGGCGAATAAAGCTGAAACTTTTGGACGAGAATATCTGCGCTTGCCATAATCTCATGCAAGTTTTCACCTAGCCCGATCATGCCGTCTTCCAGCATTTTTCGAACCGACTCTTGCATCTTGATTTGAGCTTCAATTCTCTTGGACATTATGGTTCCAAGGAGAGAAAGAAAGGCCGTGATTGCTGTCATTGCGAGCGCCCCAAGAGCTGCAATTGCAACGATCGCATCTCTATTGCTGGCGAAAAATTGAAGGTACGGGGTAGTTGAATTCATGTTTGTAGCCTAACAACCTGATCATCTTCGAATTTGAAAGATAGGTCAAGACCACTATCGTTTTCACATCCACATGACTATCACATGACACATCCAGCGATTTCGCTGGAAAATCACCTCGACACGTAGATATATCGAAAATTTGAATGAGTATCATGGAATCCGGTGAATATGTTGCGTTGGTTATGATCGGAATTAGGTTGCACTCTGCCGGGGATACCGTCTTCCAGGCTGTCGCCGCCATCATCCCACGAGCAGCCCTAAGCTTTGGCTAATGCGGTCCTTCGGAACGCGCTGCCAAAAAGGCGACGAAGCACACTCAACCGGACATCTCTCAACCTAACCGGTGGACCTTCAGCGCAATTGCCGAAGTAGAAGCACAGCAGGAGTTACGCTCGCAACTCCCTGAACTTCTGGACTTTAAGAATGGTCGGGCTGGCGGGATTCGAACCCGCGGCCTCCTCGTCCCGAACGAGGCGCTCTACCAAGCTGAGCCACAGCCCGCCGTTTCATCGCCGGAATGAATCCGGAGCGAGCGATCAATAAAGAGGGATGCTCCTTCATTGGCAAGAAGAATCGTCTTCAATCGCGCGGAATTTTCCGGACGCCCCCGCCGCCGCACTTTTCCGCCACCTTCCTTTCCCCCTCCTCTTTTTCCCTCCGGAAACGGTTCGCCATCCTCCTCCCCCATTCTCCCCCGCCTCACCGCCGCGGTTCCCGCTTGCTCCCCGCGGTTCGCCAACCCGTTCCCATATCTTGTGCCCTTTCCCGCACCGCGCCCCCAAGGAATGGGGTGCTCCGGAAAAAAGGGTTGTTCATTCTCAGGGGAAGCGGTAACGTGACTGCCAGTTTTTCCCCGATCCTTGATCTATGTCAGAAACGGACGCATCTCACTCGAATCAGCCCCAGGATTTCAACCCATCCCACCAACCCATCGAAGAGACGTACGACGCCTCCAAAATCGATAAACTCGAAGGGCTCGCGGGGGTGCGGCAACGCCCGGGCATGTATATCGGGCCAACCGACGAACGGGGCCTTCACCACTGCGTCTTCGAGGTGCTCGACAACTCCATCGACGAACACCTCGCCGGTTTCTGCACGAAAATCGACATCGCCATTCACGCCGACGGCTCCTGCTCCATCCGCGACAACGGCCGCGGCATCCCTGTCGATATTCACCCGCGCTTCAAAATCCCGGCGATCGAGCTCGTCCTCACCAACCTCCACGCCGGGGGCAAGTTCGGTCAGGGCGCCTACAAATACTCCGGGGGCCTTCACGGCGTCGGCGCCAAGTGCGTCAACGCCCTCTCGGACTGGTTCAAGGTGGAAGTCACCCGGGACGGCAAGGTCCACCACATGGCCTTCGAACGCGGCGTGACCACGCAAAAGCTCACCGTCATCGGCGAGGTCAAAAACAAGAAGCAGACCGGCACGCTCATCACCTTCCTCCCGGACCCGACGATCTTCACGATCACCCAGGATTTCCAGTACGCCAAGCTCGCCTCCCGCCTGCGCGAACTCGCCTTCCTCAACCCGGGGCTGGAGATCGTCCTCTCCGACGAACGGCTCGACCCGACCCGCAAGGAAACCTTTCTCTACAAGCTCGGTATCGAGGAATTCGTCCGCCAGCTCGGCGAAAACAAGCAGCTCCTTCACCCCAAGCCGATCATCCTCGGCGGCAAACGGCGCGTGAGCTTCCGCGGGAAGGATCAGGTGGAGATCGAGGACGACATGTACGTCGATGTCGTCCTCCAGTACAACGACTCTTTCAACGACCAGATCCTCTGCTACACCAACGCCATCCCGAACCCGGACGGCGGCACGCACCTCACCGGCTTCCGCAGCGCCCTCACCCGCGCCATCAACCAGTACGCCAAGAGCAACGGGCTGGTGAAAGAAAAAGACCCGCCCATCTCCGGCGACGACGTGCGCGAAGGGCTCACCGCCGTGATCTCCATCAAGCACCCGAACCCGAGCTTTGAGTCGCAGACGAAGGTCAAGCTCACCACCACCGAGGTGGACGGGATCGTCTCCTCCATCACGTACGAGGGGCTGATGACCTATTTCGACCAGACCCCCGCGATCGCCAAGAAGGTGATCGAAAAGGGGCTCATGGCCGCCCGCGCCCGCGAGGCCGCCCGGCGCGCCCGCGAAACCGTCCGCAAGAGCGCGCTCACCGGCGGCGGCCTCCCCGGCAAGCTGGCGGACTGCTCCGAGCGCGACCCGAGCCTCACGGAACTCTACATCGTCGAGGGCGACTCCGCGGGCGGCTCCGCCAAACAGGGGCGCGACCGCCGCTATCAGGCGATCCTCCCGATCCGCGGCAAGCTCATCAACGTGGAAAAGGCCCGCCTGGACAAGGTGCTCCAGAACACGGAAATCCAGACGATGATCACCGCCATCGGCACCGGCATCGGCGGCGGCGACATCGAGGGCTCCTTCAACATGGAGAAGCTCCGCTACGGACGCATCATCATCATGACAGACGCCGACGTGGACGGCTCCCACATCCGCACCCTGCTCCTCACCTTCTTCTACCGGCAGATGACCGAACTGGTCAAAGGCGGCAAAATCTACATCGCCCAGCCGCCCCTCTACAAAATCAAGCGCAAGAAGCGGGAGGAGTACGTCGATGACGATCTCCAGCTCAACAAAATCCTCGTCTCCCTCGCGCTTGAGGATGTCCGCCTGCGCAGCCTTGCCGACGAACGCGAGTTCACCACCGCGCAACTCAAGGAAATCCTCGATCTTCTGGAGCGGCTCGACAAATTCAGCGAAGCGATCCGCCGCCATGGGGGCGATTTCGAGGCGTACCTCGCCGCCCGCGCCCCCGGCACCAACAAGCTCCCGGCCTACCTCGTCAAAGTGCGCGAGGGGAACGAGGAATTTGTCCACTACTTCCAGAATGAGGACGAAGTGCGCGCCTTCCATGAGGCAAACCTTGACCTCTCCCTCTACGATGTGGACGCCGACGCGGAACTCGCCACCCCGGGCAGCGGAGAATCTTCGGCTTCGACCCCCGCCTCCACCCATTCCCGCTCCAGCCGCGGCAACGGGCGCAACGGAGGCCCCCGGCGGCGCGGTCGCCTCGTGGAACTCCACGAATCGGCCACGTTGCAGAAAATCCTCACCGAACTCAACACCCGCGGGCTCCGTCTCGAACAGTTCTCCAACAGCGACAAGCCGATCTTCGACCTTCTTGAAGGCGAGGGAGAGAAGGCCAACGTCATCCCGCTCTTCAGCGTCCCGCAAATCCTCCAGACCATCAAGGAACTGGGGCGGCGCGGCGTCACCATCCATCGGTTCAAGGGGCTGGGCGAAATGAACGCCAAGGAGCTTTACGAAACCACCATGAACCCCGCCCGGCGCAAGCTCCTGAAGGTGGACCTCAACGAAAGCAACGCCGTGGAGGCGGACCGGATGTTCACCATCCTGATGGGCGACGTCGTGGAACCGCGCCGCGCCTTCATCGAGGACAACGCCCTCAACGTCCGCCACCTCGACGTGTAACCCCGCCCCCTGCCGCGAACCTTACCTTCCTGATCGTTTCAGCCGATGTACACCCAAAACGAAAAAGTAGAGCCGATCAACGTCGCCGAGGAGATGTCGAAGTCGTTCCTCGACTACTCGATGTCCGTCATCATCTCCCGCGCCCTTCCCGACGCGCGCGACGGGCTCAAGCCTTCCCAGCGTCGCATCCTCTACGCGATGCACGATCTCTCCCTCTTCCCGAACCGGCAGCACCGGAAATGCGCGAAGATCTGCGGCGACACCAGCGGCAACTATCACCCCCACGGTGAGGCGGTCATCTACCCGACACTCGTCCACATGGCCCAGCAGTGGGCCATGCGCGAGACGCTGATCGACGGCCAGGGGAACTTCGGCTCCATCGAGGGCGATCCCCCCGCCGCCATGCGTTACACCGAAGCCCGGATGACCCACCTCGGCGCCGGGCTGATGGACGACATGGACAAGGACACGGTCGATTTCATCCCGAACTACGACGAAACCTCCCGCGAACCGGTCGTCCTCCCCGCCGCCTGGCCGAACCTCCTCGTCAACGGCGGCACCGGCATCGCCGTCGGCATGGCCACGAACATGCCGCCGCACAACCTCGGCGAAGTGATCGACGGCATCTGCGCCCAGATCGACCACCCGGACATCACGCTCGAACAACTCCGCGGCTTCGTCAAGGGCCCGGACTTCCCGACCGGCTGCTCCATCATCGGCTCCAAGGGAATCAAGGATTACACGGAAACCGGGCGCGGCAGCATCCGCGTGCGCGGCAAGGCGGGCGTGGAGGAGATCAAGAACGGGCGCGAGCAGATCGTCATCACCGAGATCCCCTACAACGTCAACCGCGCCACGCTCGTCTCACGCATCGCGGACCTCGTCAACGACAAGGTGATCCCGGACATCTCCGCCATCCGGGATGAATCCGACGAAAACACGCGCGTCGTCGTGGAACTCAAGCGCGACGCCAACCCGCGCATCGTCCTCAACAATCTTTACAAGCACACGGCGCTGGAATCGACCTTCTCGGTCACCATGCTGGCCATCGACCATGGCCGCCCGAAGCTCCTCACCATCAAGGACGCGAACACCGCCTACATCGAACACCGGCAGGAGGTCGTCCTGCGCCGCGCCCGCTTCGAGCTTCGCAAGGCCGAGGACCGGGCGGAAACGCTCGAAGGCTACCTCATCGCGCTTGCGAACATGGATGATTTCATCCGGATCATCCGCGACAGCGCGAACCGGGACGAGGCCAAGACCCGCCTGCTCGCCTACGAGTTCCCCCGCCGGGTGGTGGAAGGGCTCGGCATCCTGATCCGGAGCGAAGCCCGGCTCAACGAAAGCGGCCTCTACCTCTTTAGCGAACAGCAGATCAACGCGATCCTGGAACTGCGCCTCTACCAGCTCACCGGGCTGGAGCACGACAAGATCGCCAGCGAATACGCCGGCCTGATCGAGAAGATCAAAGACCTCCTCGACATTCTGGCCCGCGACGCCCGCGTCTTCCAGATCATCAAGGACGAGCTCAAGGCGATCAAACAGAAGCACGCCACCGCGCGGCTCACCCAGGTGATTCCCGATGAGGGGGAAATCTCCCTCGAAGACCTGATCTCCAACGAAGGGACCATCATCACCATCACCCACAAAGGCTTCATCAAGCGCACCGCCGTGAGCGCCTACCGCGCCCAGCGCCGGGGCGGCAAGGGCGTCAAGGGGATGATCACCCGCGAGGGGGCGACCGAGGCGGATGAGGACGATTTCGTCGCCCACCTCTTCACCGCCACCACGCATGATTACCTGATGTTCTTCACCCAGACCGGGCGCTGCTACATCGAACGCGTGTACGAAATCCCGGAGATGGGCCGCGCCTCCAAGGGCCGCTCCATCGCGAACCTCCTCCAGCTTCGCAACGACGAAAAGATCGCCGCCACCATCCGCATTCAGGCCAAGACCACCGGCACCGGCCCCGCCGCCGTCGATAACACCTGGGACGATCAGCTTCACATCGTCTTCGCCACCGGGCGCGGCATCGTCAAGAAATCGAACCTCTCCGATTACAAGAACATCCGCAAGGGCGGCATCATCGCCATCAAGATCGAAGAGGGCGACCGCCTCATCGACGCGAAACTCACCAACGGCGAAGACCAGATCGTGCTGATCACCCACCACGGCATCAGCCTGCGCTTCAGTGAAGAGGAACTGCGCGACCAGGGCCGCGACACCGTCGGCGTCTGGGGCATCCGCCCGGAGAAGGGGGATTCCGTGATCGGCATGGCCGTCGTCAGCGACGGTTCGCAACTCCTCGTCGCCGGGGAGAACGGCATCGGCAAGCGGACCCCCTTCGACGACTACCGCCCGCAAAGCCGTGGCGGCAAGGGGATCATCACCATGAAAATGGGCGACAAGACCGGCAAGGTCGTCGGGGCGCTCACGGTGCTCGACACGGATGAAATCATGCTCATCACCAACAAGGGGCAGATGGTCCGCACCCGGGTGCGCGAAATCCGCGAAACCGGCCGCAACACCATGGGAGTGAAACTCATTGACCTGAAAGGAAGCGAGAAACTCTCCGCCATCGCCCCCGTCGTCCGCGAGGACGACGACGACGATGAAGCGGCAGCCGACCCGGCCACCGAAGGGGAAACCCCCGCCTCCTGAGGAATTCCTCCCGCCGGCCGGGCCCATCCGGCGGAAGCGGTTTGACGGAAGCCGGACAAAAAGGGGAAACCCTTTTCCGGCTTCCGTGCTTTTTCAACCCGGGCGGGCGGTATCGCGGTATCGTTGACCCTATTTTGAACATCATCCCCCGCTTTCGGGTCTACCCTCCTCACAATCCCATCATGCGCCTGCTTCTCTGCCTCCTGCTCTTCTCTCCCTTCCTGACGGCGAAGGCGGTCTCCATCGCCGAAATCCGCAAAAGCCTCGTCCGCATCTCCGCCACGGCGCAGGAGCCCAACTACCGGGTTCCGTGGATGCCCGGCTCCACGGAAAGCGGCACCGGCGCGGGCTTCATCATCGAGGGCAAGCGAATCCTGACCAACGCCCACGTCGTCAGCAACGCCCGCTTCATCTCCATCGACCGCGAGAACGATCCCAAGCGCTACATCGCGCAGGTGGCCCATATCGCCCACGACTGCGATCTGGCCGTCCTCACCGTCAACGACCCGAGCTTCTTCGAAAACACCGTCGCCCTCGGCTTTACGGACCGGATTCCGCAGATCGAATCGTCCGTCTCCGTCTACGGCTACCCGATCGGCGGCAACCGCCTCTCCGTCACCACGGGGGTCGTCTCCCGGGTCGATTTCCAGACCTACTCCCATTCCGGGGTCGATTCCCACCTCTCCATCCAGACCAACGCCGCGATCAACCCGGGCAACAGCGGCGGCCCCGTCGTGCAGGAGGGCAAGGTGATCGGCGTCGCCTTTCAGGGCTACAGCGGCAATGTCGCCCAGAACGTCGGCTACATGATCCCCGTCCCGGTCGTCAAACGCTTCCTCAAGGATATCGGGGACGGCCATTACGACCGGTACATGGACCTCTCGCTCACCCCCTTCCCGCTGGTGAACCCGGCCCAGCGCCGCGCCCTCGGCCTGCCTGATGACGGGAAGGGCGTCCTTGTGGGCAACGTGATCGCCGCGGGAGCGAGCGACGGTTTCGTCCGGCAGGGCGATGTGATCCTCGCCATCGACGGGCACGCGGTCGAGAGCGACGGCTTCGTGGAACTCGACGGGGAGCGTGTCCAGCTCATGGAGATCGTGGAGCGGAAATTCAAGGGCGACTCCGTCAAAATCAGCCTCCTGCGCGACCGCAAGCCGCTGGAAGTCACCGTCCCCTTCAAGGAAGCGTGGCCCTTCCTCCTTCAGGCCAATCAATATGACATCACCCCGCGCTACGTCCTCTTCGGCGGCCTGCTCTTCCAGCCGGTCTCGCGCGATTTCCTTGGCAGCGTGGAGGTTGACGACCTGCGCACCCGCTTCCTTTACCATTTCTTCATCTCCGATGAAATCTTCAAGAAACACCCGGAACTCATCATCCTGAGCGAAATCCTTCCGGACCCGATCAACACCTACCTGCGCGATTTCCGCCACCTGATCGTGGATGAAGTCAACGGCAAGAAAATCCGCACCCTCGATGACCTCGCCGCCGCCTTCGCCACACCCGCCGATGACTACATCATCCGGATGGTCGGGGAAGGCCGCCCGATCGTCCTCGAACGGGCCGCCGTGGAAGCCGCCCGCGAACGTATCCTGAGCCGCTACCAGGTCCGCACCGAAGCCAACCTGAAAGAAACCCGCTGAATACCCCCATGCGCCTGACTCTCGCCTTCCTCTTTTCCCTTCTCCTGAGCCTGCCGGTCGCGCAAGCGCGGGAGGAACCGGCGGCCCCTCCCGCCCCGGCCACCCCTCCGGTCGCCACGACCGGGCAACAGAGCCGCTCGGTCGTCCGCGTGAACGTCACCAGCCAGAATTACGACTTCTTCCGCCCGTGGTCGAAGCGGGCCCCCGCCCAACGCAACGCCGTCGGGGCCGTCCTGCCGGGCAACCGCGTCCTCGTCACCGGGGAACTCGTCGCCAACGCCACCTATGTGGAGCTTGAACGTCCCGACGGGAGCGAAAAAATCCCGGCCACCGTCGATCTCGTCGATTACGAGAGCAATCTGGCGCTCATCAAACCCTCCGACGACACCTTCCTCAAGGCGTGCCAGCCGCTGGAGATCGTGGAATCGAAAGTGGGCGACCAGGTGGCGATCTGGCAGCTTGAAAACACCGGCTCGCTCCTGAGCACCGCCGGGCTTCTCACCTCCGCCGAGGTCGTCCGCTACCCGAGCGAGAACGCCGCGTTTCTCATCTACCGGCTCACCTCCGCGCTCCAGCCGCGCGCCGGGAGCTTCACCACGCCGGTCGTCCGCGGCGAGGCGCTCACCGGGCTCCTCCAGCGTTTCGACCCGCGCACCCAGAACGCGGACGCCATTCCCGCCCCCGTCATCCGGCATTTCCTCAAGACCGCGGAAACCCGGCCCTACAGCGGATTCCCGAAGGTCGGGCTTGCCTTCACCAACCTCCGCGATCCCCAGTTGCGCCGTTACGCCGGGCTGCCGAACGGAACGCAGGGGGTCTACATCACCGAAGTCCTCAAGGGCGGAGCCGCGGACGCCGCCGGAATCCAGGTGGGCGACGTCCTCCTGAGCGTGGCGGGGGAATCCGTGGACCTGGACGGCAACTATGTCGATCCCGGGTACGGCAAGCTCTCCATGGCGCACCTGGCCACCACGCGCTATTTCAACGGCGACAAGATCCCCGTGCGCCTCCTGCGGGGGGGCAAGGAGATCACCCTGGAGCTGACCCTCGCCCACCCGGATACCCGCGACGCCATCATCGAACCGTACGTCATCGACCGGGCCCCCCGCTTCTACGTGCTCGGCGGGCTGGTCTTTCAGGAACTCTCCCGCCAGTACCTCAAGGAATGGGGGAACGACTGGCCTGCCAAGGCCCCGGACCGTTTCGTCTACTACGACCGCTACCAGCAAACCCTCTTCCGCGATGATCCCCGGGAAAAGATCGTCATCCTGAGCCAGGTGCTCCCCTCTCCCTGCACCGTCGGCTACGAATCCATCCGCAGCGTGGAGATCACCGAGATCAACGGTGTCGCCCTCCGCAGCCTGGCCGATGTGGAAAAAGCCGTCGCGCAACCCGTGGACGGGTTTCACCGCATCCGGCTGCGCGAATTCCCGGGGGAAATCATTCTGGACGCGGAAGAAGCCAAGGCGATCGAACCCCGGCTCCAGCAGGGCTACGGGCTTCCCTCGCTCAAGAACCTTGAGTAAGCGTGAGCCGGTTCCCGCGCCCTCCCCGTGCCCGCGCCCGCGAAATCAATCCCCGGGAGGCACGCCCTTGAAATACTCCCGCACCTGATCAATCACCGCGGAACCGCTGATGAAGACCGCGATGAAGATGCCGCCGAAGAAGACCAGGTTGGCGAGAAACGCGATCCCGCCGATGATCACGAAATAACCGTCTCGCTCCAGCATGGCCGCCGCCAGCGCGATGATCGTCACGGCGGGGAGCAGGTTGCTGAAGGGGATCGGCAGCGGCAACAGCAGAAGCACGCCGCTCAGGCAGATCATCGCCCCGTTGCAGCGGTGCAGCACCGGCCACTCCACCAGGAAACTCCACCGCGGACGCAGCAAATACTCGAAGCTGGCCGCCAGCCGCCGCGCCGTCGTCAGCACCCGGACCATCATCTTGGGCGAAAGCTCCGTATCGAGCATCCGCTTGGGCAGCACCGGTTGCTGAAGCAGGAAAAGCCGCAGCCCGATCAGCGCGATGATCGTTCCGAACACCGTGGAAAGCCCCGGCAGCGGGATCGGCAGGCAGAACGGCAGCGAAAGAAAGATGAGCAACAGATGGTAGGCCCGCCCTTTCATGACACGGATGAGGTCGCGCAACCGCATCGGATGATCCGTCATGATTTTCAGGATGGCGTCGATCTCCTGGGAGAGTCGGCGGGGCGTGGCCTCTGCGGGGTTGCTCATCGGAAGGGCGGGGGCATTTTCGTAAGGCGGATCAAGGAGAAAACAGGGAGTTGAAAAGCACTCGCGATCAGGCCGTCACCGGAAGGTGCTCCCGCAGACGCCGCCGGTCGCTCCAGAGGTGCCACCAGTAGGCGATCGCCGGAGCGAGGAAGACCGAGGAGAACGTCCCCGCGAGCAACCCGATCAGGATTACCAGCGCGAAATCGTTGAGCACCGGCCCCCCGAAGATGTAGAGCGCGAGCGTCGTGAAAATCGTCGTTCCCCCGGTCAGGATCGTCCGGCTCAGGGTATCGTTGATGCTCACGTTCATCACCTCCAGCAAGGGCGCCTTCGGGTCTTTCTGCAACCCTTCGCGGATGCGGTCAAACACCACGATCGTATCGTTCACCGAATAACCGGCGACCGTCAGCACCGCACCGATCATCACGAGCGAGATTTCCCGCCCGAGCGCGGCGTAAATCCCGACGGTCAGGATCACATCGTGAAGGAGCGCCACCGTGGTCGCCAGTGCGAAGGAAACCTCGAAGCGGGCGGCCACGTAGATGAAAATGCCCAGAATCCCGAGCCCGAGCGCGATCAGCGAGCGGGTCGCCAGCTCACTGCCGACCACCTTGCCCACCTTGTCGTTCTGTTCCACCCGCAAGCCCTGATCGGGGAAGCGCTCAAAGAGATGCTTGATGATGGCGGCGCTCGTACCGGGATCGCTCCGCACGGAGATAAACTCCTTTTCCGCCGAACGTTCCCGCTGCACGGTGCTGTCCCCCTGGTCAATCTCCGTGAGCGCCCCGCGGATTTCCCCTTCGGTCAGCGTCTCGTTGGCCTCCAGCACAATCAGGTCGCCTCCCTTGAAATCGACCCCGAGGTTGTGCTCTCCCCGAACCGCCAGCACGGCGATGGAGCCGACCGTGAATACCACACACAGCAACGCCATCAGCTTGCGGGTCTTGAGGAAATCGAAACTCGTCTTGTTGATGAGGTTGGACATCCGCACCTTCTGGACGATGCCGGTTTCAATCACCCAGGAGAAACAGTTGCGCGTCACCAGCAAGGCCGAGAACATTGAGGAAACGATGCCGAGCGTGAGCGTGACGGCGAACCCTTTCACCGGCCCGGTGGCGTAGTAGAAAAGGATGACCGAAGTGATGAGCGAAGTCAGGTTCGCGTCGAAAATCGCGGAGAACGCCTTGTCGTATGCGGCCCGGATGGCGAGCTTGAGCGGTCGCCCGGCGGCCATCTCCTCGCGCAACCGTTCGTAAATGAGCACGTTGGCGTCGATCGCCATGCCGATGGAGAGGATCACCCCGGCGATGCCCGGCAGCGTGAGCACGAAGTTAAAGAGCGTCATCGCCCCGAAAAGGAGGATCAGGTTGATGATGAGCGCGAAGATCGCCACCACGCCGACAAACCGGTAGTACGCCATGACGAAAAGGAACGTGGCCGCCAGGCCGAAAAGACCGGCGTACACGCCGCTGCGGATCGAGTCCGCGCCGAGGCTGGCGGAAACGCTCCGCTCCTCCTCGATCTCCACCGGGTTCTGGAGCGGGTTTTCCAGCACGCTGGCAAGGTCGCGCGCTTCCTGTTCGGTGAAGCTCCCGGTGATGGAGGCGCGGCCTCCGGTGATCGGCTCGTTGATCCGGGGGGCGGACTGGATCTTTCCATCAAGCACGATGGCAAAGGGACGGCCCACGTACTCGGTTGTCAGGCGGGCAAACTCCCGCGCCCCTTCGGAGTCAAACTCCAGGCTAATCCCCCACCCTTTCGCGTCCAGATAGGGAAAGGCTCCCGTGACGCGCTCCCCCCTGATGTCGGGGTGAATCTTGATGAGCAGCTTGTAATCGCCCCGCCCTTCCGGCGTCGATTCGATCCGGTAACCCGCGGGAATGTGGGCCTCCCCGGCTTCGATGGCGGGGATGAGCCGGTCGCTGTCGCGGTGAACCTCGCAGAATTCCAGCTTGGCCACCTGGCTGAGCTGCTGGCGCGCGGCGACCACCTTGTCCGGGTCGAGCCCGGCGATCTGGACCATGATCCGGTCGCTCCCCTGCGGCGTGATCACCGGTTCGCTCACCCCGAACTGGTCCACGCGCTTGCGGATCACCTCCACCGCCTGCTCCAGCGTATCGGCCCGGATTTCCCGCCCCCCTTCCGGGATCAGGCGCAGGAGAAACGAGGTTCCCCCCTGAAGATCGAGGCCGAGCCGGACCGTCTTGGATGGAGGATAAATGGCCACCAGACTCAGGGCGGTCAGGAGGATCGTGAGGATACTGCCGATGATCCGCTTCCTTCTCCCGAAGGCGGTGAAGAAATAGACGCCAAAGAGGATGAGAATGAGGATGCCGGTTATAAAAATCAGGCCGGGAGACATAAGGATAAAGGATAAAGGGAGGGTTAAGGGTCGGTGAGAGCGGTAAAGTCGATCGGGATCGGAAGGATGCCGCCCCGGTTTACAGGTTGGGAACGGCTTTGGAAAGAAAAGTCGGGCCGGAGCCCGGAGACGAAAGCGGGGGCGAAAACTCCCACAGGATCGTTCAGGCCGTCGGCGGGGCCCGCCCGGCATTCACCCCCGCCATCCGGACGGCCCGGACCGGAGCGGGCGTCCCCCAAAAGGAAAACGTCTCCCCGGTTCCCGCCCGCCGGGGCGCACCCGCTTCCCCGTTCCACGGGGTCAAAGGGAGCGGCAGCGAGGCGAAGCCGTGATCCCGCCCGCCATCGTGGGTGAGGAGCAGCCCTCCCTGCGGAGCGTAAAACGAGGTGAAAAAGGCCAGCCGCCCCGCTTCCCGGGAGGTATTTTCGCCGGAAGCCTCGTCCCGCCCGGAGCGGAACATCCCGGAATCCGCCGCCGCCGCGACAAGCGCGAGAGCGATGACCATCAGGAGGTTCATCGCAGTCCGCAACGGATCAACGGGAGCAAAACGCATAGGCAAGGACGGGGCAAACCTACGCAGCCCCGCCCGCCGCGTCCAGCCAAACGAGCCGTTTGCCGCAAAATAGGTCTCCCCCGGCAGGGAGCTTTACCGGAGCGGGTCGGCTTTGATAAAAGCAACGAACGCCCCCGCGTTCCCGGCGCCCCGCCGCAAGCGCGGCCTTTTTATGAAAGCCTTCCTGCTGACCATCCCGAACAACCCTCTCTTTGAGGAAGTTTTCACATCCGAAGTACTTGAGGCGATCCGCACCCGGGTCGATCTGGATGACCGGGCGGTCACGCCTGAAAACCTCGGGGAACTCCTCCCCGCCCTTCAGGAAGCGGAGGTTCTCCTGGGCACCTGGGGTTTTCCCACCCACCTGGCTTCCGAACTGGCCCGCCTGCCCGCGCTGAAGCTGGTGCTCTATGCCGGGGGTTCGGTCAAACCGTTTGCCGAACCGTTTCTGCGCCGGGGCATCCCGGTGATCGGGGCCCGGAGCGCCAACGCCGTCCCCGTGGCGGAGTTCACCCTGGCCCAGATCATCCTTTCCAACAAAGGCTACTTCCGCAACACCCGCCTTTACTCCAACCCGGGGATTTTCCGTGACGGCCTCCTCCCCCAGGGCCCGGGCAACTACCGGCAGACGGTCGCCCTGCTCGGCTACGGCTCCATCGGCCGGCAGGTCCGCCGCCTGGTGCGGAACCTGGAACTCGACGTGCTGGTGAACGATCCCACCCTCTCCGCGGGGGACGCCCGGCGGGAAGAGGTCACGCTCGTGAGCCTGGAGGACGCCTTTTCCCGGGCCAACGTGGTCAGTTGCCACCTGCCGAACCTCCCCTCCCTGCACCGGGTGATCGGCGCGGCTCACTTCGAGGCGATGCCCGGGGGGGCCACCTTCATCAACACCGGGCGGGGGATGCAGGTGGACGAGGCGGCGCTGGCCGACGTTTTCGCGCGGCGCGACGACCTGACGGCCCTCCTCGATGTCACCGACCCGGAGCCTCCCGCAGCGGAAAGCCCCCTTTACCGGTTGCCCAACGTCCGGCTCAGTTCCCATATTTCGGGCGCGATCGGCACGGAGCGTGAACGGCTCACGAACCTGATCCTCGAAGAGCTGGACCGCGCGCGCCAGGGCCTCCCGCTCCGTCACCTGGTCACGGTGGAGGAACTCCCGCTGCTGGCGTGAGGCTACGCCTGCTCCTGCGACCGGGCCGCCGCCAGCTTTTCGAGCGCCTCCTCCAGCTTCGCGATGCTCACCGGCTTGATCAGGTGCTCGAAGAACCCGGCCTCCCGGCTGCGGCGGATATCGTCATCCATGCCGAAACCGCTCATGGCGATCCCCGGGATGGGCCGCATCCGGTTGAGCTTTTCCATGAGTTGAAGCCCGCTCCCGTCCGGCAGGCCGATGTCGCTGATCACCAGGTCGAACGGGGTTGCCCGCGCACACTGGAGCGCCGCGCCCACGGAAGTCGCCAGTTCCACTTCGTAGCCCCGGCGTACCAGGATGCGCCGGAGCAGCGCCCCGGTGTCCTCGTTATCTTCCACCAGCAGAATCCGCAGCCCCTGCGAAACGTGCGAGCGCGGGTTCTCCGCGCTGCGCCGGGGTATCTGCGCCGGTTCCTTGGTCCGGAGGGAGATCGTAAAGCGCGCGCCGCGATCGGTCCCTTCGCTTTCCGCCATGATCTCCCCGCCATGGGCTTCCACCAGATTCTTCGTGATGGCGAGGCCGAGCCCCAGCCCGCCGAACCGCCGCCCGCGCGATTTTTCCCCCTGCTCAAACGCGTTGAAGATTTTCGTCAGCATCTCCGGGTGAATACCGATCCCGTTGTCCTCCACCTCGATGCGGATGCGGTCATCCGCCTCGTTGACGGAACGGAAAACGATCGTCCCGCCGGTGCCGGTAAACTTGACCGAGTTTTTGATCAGGTTCCAGAAAACCTGCTGCAACCGGGCGGGGTCGCCGTGGACATGGTGCCGGGCCGCCTTGAGTTCCAGAATGATGCAGAGCTGCTTGCTCTCGATATCCCCGTTGCAGATCTCGATGGAACTGCGCAGCAGGTCGTGCGCGTCGATCACCACCCGTTGAAGCTGGAGCTTGCCGCGCTGGATGCGGGTGAGGTCGAGAAGATCGTCGATGAGCCGGGCCTCCAGCCCGATGTTGCGCCGGGTCATCTCGATCACGTGCCGGACTTCCGGGGAGAGGTGCCGCTCCTGCGCCATCTCTTCCACGGCCAGAAGCACCGGCGTGAGCGGCGTGCGCAGTTCGTGGCTGAGCACGGCCAGGAACTGGTCCTTCGCCGCGTTCGCCGCCTCCGCCTCCACCTTCGTGTCGGTGATCTCCGCCAGCAGCCGGTTGTTCTCCAGCGCCAGCGTCGTCCGCCGGGCCACTTCCTCCGCCAGCGAGAGGTCCGTGTGCACGAAGCGCCGCCCTGATTCCATGGAGACGAACGTGACCACGCCGAGGATCTCCCGGTGCCCGCGCAGCGGGACGCTCATCCAGGAGTGGATGCCGAGTTCGCCCAGCCGCCCCCGGTGTTCCGGGCCGGAAGCCATGGCGTCGAGCCATCCGCTGTCCACCTCCGAGGCGAGTTCCGCGGTTCCCGTGCGCAGGATATGCGTCACCCCCCGGAGCTGCTCCGGCGCGGGCGGAAACCGCCGGTCGATCTCCACCATCACCTCCACCCGCTTCGGGTCCATGTGGGATACCGCGGCGAGTTGCAGGCGCGCCGCCCCGCTCTCATCCGTCGTGGCGAGGTAGACGGTGCAAAGGTCGGCAATCTCGGGGACGGCCAGTTCCGCCACCCGCTGGAGGGTGCTGATCTCGTCCTGCGAAGCCGAGAGGATCGTGCTGGCGTCGGCCAGGAAGCGCATCGCCTCCTCCGCCCGCTTCTGGTCGTCGATATCCGTGCAGGTGCCGAACCATTTGCTGATCTGCCCCTGCTGGTTGATCACCGGGAGCGCCCGGATGAGGTGCCAGCGGCTCGATCCGTCCGTATGGCGGATGCGCCCCTCCACCTCGAACCGGCTGCCGTGGGCGATGGCGTGCCGCCACGCCTCGTCACACCGGGGCCGGTCCTCCTCATGAAAGGCGGAGAGCCAGAGCCAGCCGCTCGACTTGTCGAGCGCGAGCCCCGTGTATTCGAGCCAGCGGCGGTTGAAAAAATCGACGGAACCGTCCGCTTGCGCCGTCCAGACCATCTGGGGGATCGCCTCCGCCACGGTGGCGTACTGCCGGGCCACTTCGCGGCGCATCTCATCCGCCTTGCGCCGTTCAGTGACATCCTGAAACACCACCACGCAGCCGATGAGCCGCCCGTCGCTGTCGCGGATCGGCGCGGATTTATCCTCGATCGGCACGCGGTTCCCGCGCCGGGTGATCAGCGTGACAAACTCCGGGTGGCCGGTGATCTCCCCGTGCTTGAGCACGCGCACCGTGGGGCATTCGAGCCGCTGGCCGCTCTTGATGTTGACGAGCTGGAGCACCTCCTCCGCCGGGCGGCCCACCGCCTCCCGCTCGGACCAGCCGGTGAGCGAATGCGCCACCCGGTTGAGGAACTGGATGCGCCCCTCCTGATCGGTGGCGATCACCGCGTCCGCGATGCTTGAGAGCATCACCTGCAACCATTCGCGCTGGCGGCTGGCCGCCTCCTCCGCCCGTTCGCGCTCGCGTTCCGTCCGGTCGATCTTGTGCGCGTTGCGCCAGACCAGGGAAGTGAGCAGGAGGATGCTCCCGACCGTGAACAGGGCGTTGGCGAGGATCGGATCGTAAAGCCCGCTCCGCTCGCCCAGCGTCGTCACCGCGCCGACAAAGAAGAGGAGCAGAATCCCCACCGGCAGGATGCTGCGCGCCATCTGCCCGGCGGCGCTCCCGCTGGAAAAGATCGCCATGGCGCCGACCTCCGGCCGGGCAAGCAGCGCCCCCGCCCCGAAGATGATGAACGCCAGCGCCGCCATCGGCGAGGAGGCGCTCCCGCCTTCGGTCATCGTGAAAATCATCATCGGGAAAAAGACGCCGAGCATCGTCCAGATGCCGCTCAGGATCACCGTCCCGGCCAGCCACTGGGCCGGTCGGCGCACCAGATCGCCATCGTGGTTGAGCAGGAGCAGGGAAAGCGCCGCGAGCATCACCGTGGAGGAGGTCTTGAGCGACATCGCCGCGCCGCTTCCCTCCGGGCTCCAGCGCAGGAAAATCTCCTCGGAGATGAGCCCGCTCTGGTAAGTGAGCGAAAAGACCCCGATGGCAAAGACGATCACCGCGAGCCCCTCCGCCACGACGCGCGCCGCCCGGGGGTGTTTCGCGGTCCGGAAGAGCCAGAGGGAGGCCCCCAGAAGCAGCAGGCAGAAGGCGGTGTGAACCTTCGTCATCGTCACCCCCGGCAGGTAAGTCCCCAGGACGGGCACCTGGAAGACCCCGTAAAGGACGCTCGCCGCGCCGAGCGCGGCGACGATCACACCCGCGCTTCGCGAAAGCCGGTAGAGCCCTTCCAGGACGATCGCGTGCCGCCGCCGCGAAGCGGACGCCTGAGCTGATGAATGGGACTGGGATGAAGGAGGGTGCATCGTTTCCCCGACAGAGGGAGGAGTTGATTCCACGGCGACACTATAGACATGTTTCGCCAAAACAGCATCTCAAATACCGCCCTCCCGGGAAAGACGGGATTTCGCTTCCCCGCCCCGGCGGATTTTTTGGGAGAAGCCCCAGATTGCCTTTGCATTTGCCCTCCCCCCTCTCCATTATTTCCGGCTTCCTGCTATGTCCGAGCCCACCCAAGTGTCCAAAATCGTCATTCTCGACTTCGGGTCGCAGTACACCCAGGTGATCGCCCGGCGCATCCGTGAATGCCACGTCTATTCGCAGATCTGCCGCTTTGACACCCCGGCGGAAGAAATCCGCGCGATCGGCGCCCGGGGGATCATCCTCTCCGGCGGCCCCGCGAGCGTCTACTCCCCGCAGGCTCCGCAGATTGACCCGGCGATTTTCGATCTCGGCATCCCCGTGCTCGGCATCTGCTACGGGATGCAACTCATGGGCTACCATCTCCACGGAAAGGTGGAACATTCCGACCGCCGGGAATACGGCGCGGGCACCCTTCTGCTGACGGATGAAAACGGCCGGCGCATCGGGGAATGCGACCTTTTCGAGGGCCTGCCGGATACGCTGGAGGTCTGGAACAGCCATGGCGACAAGCTCACGCAGCTTCCCGCCGGGTTCCGCGCCGTGGGCCGCACGGACAACTCCCCCTTCGCCGCGATCGAACACCCGGAAAAGCGCTTCTTCGGCCTCCAGTTTCACCCGGAAGTGGCCCACACGCCGCGCGGGCGCGAGGTGATCACCAATTTCGTCACCCGCATCTGCGGCTGCCAGCAGGACTGGACGATGGGCTCGTTCATCGAACAGACCTGCGAGGAGATTCGCCGCACGGTGGGGAAGGACCACGTCATCCTCGGCCTGAGCGGCGGGGTCGATTCCTCCGTGGCCGCCGCCCTGCTGCACAAGGCGATCGGCGATCAGTTGACCTGTGTTTTCGTCAACAACGGGCTGCTGCGCCTCAACGAAGCGGAAGCCGTCCAGCGCCTCTACGGCGAGCATTTCCACATCAAGCTCAAGTACGTGGACGCCTCGGCGCGCTTTCTTGAAAAGCTCGCGGGAGTGACCGACCCGGAAACCAAGCGCAAGATCATCGGCACGGAGTTCATCCGCGTTTTCGAGGCGGCCGTGCGGGAACTGACCACCGGGGACGCCCACTTCCGCTTTCTGGCGCAGGGGACGCTTTACCCCGACGTGATCGAGAGCGTCTCCATCTCCGGCAACCCCGCGGCGCTCATCAAGAGCCACCACAACGTGGGCGGGCTGCCCGATGACATGAAGTTCGAGCTTGTGGAGCCGCTGCGCCAGCTTTTCAAGGACGAAGTGCGCCAGGTGGGTCTCCAGCTCGACCTTCCCCGGGAGGTCGTCCACCGCCAGCCGTTCCCGGGGCCGGGGCTGGCCGTGCGGATTCTGGGCGAGATCACCGAAGAGCGCCTGCGCATCCTGCGGGAGGCGGACGCCATCGTCGTCAGCGAAATGAAGGCGAGCGAATGGTACTACCGCGTCTGGCAATCCTTCGCCGTGCTGCTGCCGGTCCGTTCCGTCGGTGTCATGGGAGACGAGCGGACCTACGAAAACACGATCGCCCTGCGCATCGTGGAGAGCCAGGACGGGATGACCGCCGACTGGGTGCGGCTCCCCTACGAGCTGCTCGCGCGCATCTCCAGCCGCATCATCAACGAGGTGAAGGGCGTCAACCGCGTCTGCTACGATATTTCGAGCAAGCCGCCGAGCACCATCGAGTGGGAATGAGCGGCCCCGGCGACTCATGGGCAAGCTCTCCTTCCCCGTCCGCGCCTTCCTCGCCTCCGCGCTGGAGGTAACCTACGCCATCCCGGCGGAGCACCTCGGGGCGATCCTCGCCCCCGGGCTGGAATTGGAGACGCACGAAGGGTTCGGGTTCATCGCCGTGACACTCACGCAGGCGCACGAAGTCCGCCCGGCGTTTCTGCCCCGGTTTCTGGGAGCGTCCCCGTTTTGGGTCGATTATCACCTGCTCGTCCGCCATCCCGGGGAGGAGGGGCGGACCACCCGGGGCCTGCAACCGCTGCGGCGGCTTACCAATCACCGGACCACCCTCTTTTTCGGCAACCTGTGCAGCCCGACGCCCCACCGGCGGGCCAGCGTGGAAATCTCGCAGGACGCGATAACCACCAGCATCACCGTCCTGCGCGCGGGGCATCAGGAAGTCCGCGCCATCACCTGTAGCGACTACGCCGAAACGGTGCCGCTTCCGTCGGAGAGCCCGTTTGCGGACTGGTCGCAGGCCCGCCGCCACACTGGCTTCCCACCCCACCACTTCACCTCCTCCCGGGGCAACCGGACGCTGCTCCGGAGCCGGGAAAGCGTTCGCGGGGGCGAACCGCAACCGGCGCAGCTTCTCGACTTCCGGGCCCGGTACATCGAATCCCCCCTGTGGAAGGGGACACCCCGCCTCGCCGCCGTTTTCATGAGGGAAAACGCGGAGGTCCGCTGGAAAAGCGAAGGGGTGCTCCGGGCCGCCGGAAGGGCAGCCGAAACGCCCCCCGCGTAGGGCGGGAGATCAATCCGGACGGCTGAGGGCTTCCAGCCACGCCCCGATCTCCCGGCACGCCTCCCGCTTTTGCGGGTCCGCGCGGACGCTCAAGGCGGTCCGGGCCCATTGCGCCGGGGTCGTCCGGTACTCCTCATCGAGAGCGTGAACGTCGGCCCCGGCGGCCACCAGTCGGCGGGCCAGTGGCAGATTCCCCTCCCAGGCGGCGGCGTGCAGAAGAGTTCCCCGGGAGCCTTCCGGGTTCCGCGTATCGGGAGCAAGCCCCTGCCCCAGCATCCACTCCACAATGGCCGTCCGCCCCGCCGCGATCGCCGCGAACGCGCTTTTCGCATCGCGGGAAAGCCCGGCCTGCGCTTCCGCCGCCGCCTGAAAGCGGGAAAGATTGCCAAGGGCGGCAAAGACCCACGGCGGCGTCCGCGCCCCCGCTTCCACCAGAACGCGCAACACCGGCAACCGTTCCTCCGCGCCCTCGGAGGCGATCGCCTCCAGCGGCGTTTTCCCGTAGCGGTCCTTCTTTTCCAGCGGCGCGCCGAGTTCCAGAAGCCGCCGGGCCGCCGTCGGCGTGACGGCGAAACGCAATGGGGACGCCAGGCTCGGCATCACGGCGTGGATCAGGCCGGGGTCCGCCCGCAACAAGGCGTCCGCCCGCCGGTCGTCCCCCATGAGCAACGCTTCCGGCAGCCCCACCGACGCGCCGCGTTCCGCCAGAACCGCGGCCATCCCCTGGCGGCGGCGGTAGAGCGCGAGCAGGAGCGGGTTCCAGCCATCGTATTGCGCCGCCGTCCCGTTGATGTCCGCCCCGGCTTCCAGCAACCACCCAAAGAGCGTTTCATTCCCCTGCTCGATCGCCAGATGAAGCGCCTGCGGACGCCCACCCCAGAGCGGATGCGGGCCGGGCTGGTTGAGGAGTTCGGGGTATTCGGCGATCCGGGTGCGGACCTCTTCAAAATCACCATCGGCTCCCGCCTTGAGCACCGTTTGCAGGAAATGCCGCGCGGCGTCGTCCTGCCCCGGGGAACGGACACCGCCCTGATCGCCCAGAAAACGGGCCATCCCGTGCCGGGCGCGGTCGATGGCGTAATCGAGCGGCGTCCACCCGTTTGCGGCGGGGGCGTTGATGGCCGCGCCGAACTCCAGCAGGATCGCGGCCACCTCCGGCGTCGAGGACCACTCCCCGCAATGATGGAGCGGGTGCATCCCCTCCTCGGTCGGATTGGCCGCTTCCGGATCGGCCCCGCACTCGCAGAGAAGACGGACGATGGCCGCGGCGTTCTCCCGGTTGCGCCGGTGCCGGCAGGCCCAGTGCAGGGGAGCCATGCCTTCCGGATCGGGCCGCCGCGCCGCGTCCGGGTCCGCTGCCACGATTTTTCGGACTTCCGCCAGATTCCCCAGTGTGCAGGCGCTGAAAAGGTCGATCCGCGCCCCCCGGCGCATCAGTTCATCGGCCACCGCCTCGCCTTCCGGGAAGCTGCCGTAGACACAGGTGGCGCGGTAGAGCGCGGTTCTTCCCCGGGAGTCGGGCTCATCGAGCACGGAGGGCTCCTCTTCGAGTTCGCGGATCACCTCCTCCAGCAATCCGCACCGGGCCAGCGCCGGAAACTCCGCCCGTGCGCCATGTTCCATCATCAGCCGGGCGATCTCCGCCATCTGCGGGCGATGCCAGACACACCGGCGCGCGATCGTTTCCAGCGGATAGCCCGTAATCAACTCCGGATGCCGGTGCAGGAGGGTGCGAACCGTATCGAGGCTCCCTTGCCAGGTGGCGGCGTCAAAGGCGTCGCGTATTTCGTCGCTCAACCCCGGTCCGCCGGGGGCGACCGGCCCGGCTGCCGCCCGCTCCACGAAACGTTTCATCGCGCGCCAGCTTCGGAAGCCGTACTCCTGTGCCAGTTCGAACTGAACCGCCGCCAGTTGTGGCAAAGCCCCGCCGGTGGTCTCCTTGCGCAACGCCTTGAGACGTTGTTTGGCCTCGTTGCGAAGCCGTTCCAGACTGGGACGCGGCGGCAGGACGCGCCTGCCGTGGGCGGACCGGCGCGATGAATCCGGTAAATCCGGTAAATCCGGTAAATCCGGTAAATCCGGTAAATCCGGTAAATCCGGTAAATCCGGTGAATCCGGTAGATCCGGTAGATCCGGTGAATCCATAGACCTTTCTTCCTTTCCAAAAAAGCCCGATGTCCGCATTCCCGGGCGGGAAGTCAGGTTGACTTGAGGGGGTGGTTCATTGAGCGGGCTATGCCCTTTACGCGGACCGTGGGTGTCTCAAACCACCGGGGGCAAACGCTACCCGGGAACGCCCCCGGGCGACAAGGGAAAAAGAACGGACGCCCCATTGCCGCCACACCGCCCCACGCCGCTACCGGAGCGCCTCCTCGATCTCCCACCGGCTCGCCTCCAGCCGCGCCTGCGCCTCCGCCCGGGAGAGTCCGCCCAGGCGGCTCACCAGCCGGATCGCCCGGTCCCGCAGTTTCGCATTGGAAGCGCGCACCCGGCTCATGGCATTGCCGCGCACCCGGCCCAGCCGCACCATGGTGGCCGTAGAAAGGAGGTTGAGGGCGCATTTCGTGGCCGTGCCCGCCTTGAGCCGGGTGGAGCCGGTGAGGAGTTCGGGGCCGGTCGGCAGGTCGATCTCCACCTCCCACCGCCGCCCGTTGTGCGGGCGGGCCGGGTTGCAGTTCAACAGGAGCGTGTGCGCGCCGATCCTCCGGGCCTCTTCCAGCGCCCCGAGGACAAACGGCGTCCGCCCGCTCGCGGCGATCCCGCAGACCACATCGCCGCGGCGCACCCCGCGCTCGCGCATCGTCAGCGCCCCGGCCTCCGGGTGATCCTCCGCCCCCTCCACGGACCGGTGCAACGCCCCCACGCCCCCCGCGATGATCCCCTGCACCAGCGCGGGATCGGTACCGAAGGTCGGCGGGATTTCGCTCGCATCGAGCACGCCGAGCCGCCCGCTCGTTCCCGCGCCGACATAAAAGAGCCGCCCCCCGGCTCCCAGCGCCCGGGCGCAGAGGTCGATGGCGGCCACCAGCGCCGCCCGCCCCGCTTCCAGCGCCCGGCCCACCTCCGCTTCCTCGCGGATGAAAAGATCGACGATCTGCGCCGTGGACATCGTATCAAGCCCGTGAGAGCGGGGGTTGACCCGTTCCGTCTCGGCTCCCGCGAGTTCCGCTTCGGGAAGAAACGCCTCCTCCTCCGGCGCCGCTTCGAGCGCCGCCAGCCACGCCGCGCCGACCGCCCCGGATTCCTCGCAAAGCGCCACGTCCGCCTGCGGATACCGCCGCGCCACCCGGCGGCGGAACCATTCGCGGTATTCGGGATTGTGCGCGAAAATCCCGCCCTGAAGCCGGATGACCGGAGCCGGGGTCAGCCCGAGGCGCTCCGCCACGGCGCACGCCCCCTCCGCCAGCGTCTCCGCCCCGCCACGGATGATCTCCGCCATGGCGGAATCCCCGCGCATCGCCGCGTGAAAGACCACGGGGGCAAGCTGCGCCACCTCCATCTTCCGGGCGTGCGCGGCCCACTCCACGAGTTCCGGCAGCCGGTTGAGCCCCAGCTCCGCGAGCACCGCCTCCGCGGGGGCGATCCGCTCGCGCGTGAGATCGTAGTGCCAGAGGATGTGCCGCAGCGCCTGCACGGCGAGATCGTAGCCGCTCCCCTTGTCTCCGAGCAGGTGACCCCAGCCGCCCGCCTTCTCCTCCCGATCCCCCCGGCGGCCCGTGATGGCGGAGCCGGTCCCCGCGATCACCGCCACGCCGTCGCCCCCGCGAAAGGCGGCGGCAAAGCCGGACTGGCGGTCGCTCCCGGCCAGGATGGCCGCCTGCGGCCAGACCCGCCGGGCCACCGCCATGAGCCGGCGGCGGTCCGCCTCATCCACGCAGCCCGCCAGAAAGACGCCCACCGCGTCCGGTTCGCGGGGAAGCTGCCCGAGGAGCCGCCCCAGCGCCTCATCCCCAATGAGCCGGAGATTGGCGGCGGGGAGGATGCCCTTGCGCATCGTCACCCCCGTTCCCTGCGCCGGTTCGTGATAAAGCCATTCCGTTTTCGTTCCTCCCCCTTCGATTCCCAACACCTTTTTCATAAGCCTGCTCTCTCCCCTTCAGGTTTACCCAAGAATCGCCCGGAAACCGCTTCGCCGCAAGTCGGGCCGCCGACCGGAAAAGAATGGCACCGCCCCCAAAAAAAGCCTATCGTGCGTTCCCATCATGATTGAAGAGCGCATCCGCAAGATCGAAGCCCGGCTCCGCGATTCCGCCCACCTGCCGGAAACGACCCGCCGGGAATTGCTGGAACTGCTCGACGCCCTGAGGAGCGAGATCGCCGCCCTTCCCGATTCCCGTACGGAAGAGGTGCAGAGCATCACCCGGTTTGCGGAAGTCTCCGCCCATGAAGCCACGCGAACCGAAGGGAAACCCCGGCTGCTCCGGGCCGCGCTCGATGGGCTCACCGGTTCCGTGGAAGAGTTCGAGGCGAGCCACCCGCAGCTCACCGCCACCATCAACCGGATGGCGCTGATCCTCTCCAACATGGGGATGTAGCCCCCCTTCTCTCTCTCATCCACGCCGGAGAAACGCCGGAGCCGGATTGAATCAAGCGTATGCGTACTTTTCTGGGTCGTTCCCTCGCAAACATCCGGGTTCCGCTCACCGATCCGCTGCAAAAACAGGCGTGGAGGATCGTGAGGAAAGAAGCGGAACAATTTCTCGCCGAACCGTTGCCCGCCGCCCGGGACCTGACTCCCTATAACCCGCTGCTTGCTCACGCACGGATTCACCAGCGCCGCGTCTTTACCCTGCTGGCCGCGTGGCGGATCAGCGGAATCCAACGGTTTCGCGATCACGCGCTGGAATGCCTGCATGAACTGCTGGAGTGGCCGAACTGGAGTTCGCCCGCCGCGATTGCCGGGCGCACGGACCCGCCCGATTTCTTCGACCTGACCTACGGGGAAAACGCTTTCACGCTGGCGGTCGGCTTCGACGTGCTCCGGCCGACCCTTTCCCCGGGCGAGCAAAAGAGGTTTGCCGCCCGGGCCCGGGAACGGGTGCTGCGGGCGTTTCTGGCGCAGACGGACCGCTCCAAGCGGCCGCTCTATTGGTTCGGCAGCGCGTGGTCAAACCAGAATTCCGTGAACTGCGGCGGCGCGGCCACGCTGGCATTGAGCCTGGAAGAGGCGCTGCCCCGGTTGGAAGTCGAAAAGGTCATCCGGCGCGCCGGGGAATCCCTGGCCGCCGTGGCAGAGGGGCTCGAACAGATGGACGGCGGGTGGCCGGAGGGTGTCGGGTACTGGAACTACGGGATGCGGTATTACTTTTACTGCATCCTGAGTTGGGAAACCGCCGGTCGCGGGCCGCACCCGGCGCTGGCGCGTGGGGCGGTGAAAGAGACGTTGCGCTTTCCCGTCGCCTTTTCGCCGAGGGGGGAAGCGGTCGGTTTCGGGGATGCAAACCACTGGAGACCGCTGCCGTTTCACCTGGCGGCGGCGGAAAAGCTCGGCGATCCGCTCACGCTCCGCGCGCTCTGGGCGTTGATCGGAAAGCGCCTTGACACAGGGACCGCCCATGGGGCCTGGGCGGCGGAGGCGGAGTTCCTGATGCTCGGCCTGCGCCCGCGCAAGAACCGCGCGAGCGCTCCACCCGGACGCCCGGTGGCACGGCGGTTCGCGGGGCTGGAATGGCTCACGCTGGCGGATCGGGACGTGGAGCCGGAAATCCATGCGACCATCCGGGGCGGGGAAGCCCCCCTCTCCCATGGCCATCTCGACCTGCTGAGCTTCAACGCGGTGGTGGCCGGGGAAACCGTCCTGCAAAACATTCCGCTCCCCGAATACGCGGCGAACACCTTCGGGCACCGCCGTTCGGAAATCCCCGAGATCACCGCGCCCTACAAGAACACGCTTCTCATCAACGGCGTCGGCCCGTTCTGTCCGGAAGCGGGGGAAATCTGGATCGGAAAGCAGGTCCAGCAGCGGTTGTTCCCATGGCCCTCCGGGGGACCGGGGAAGCCGGTCGCCCCTTTCCTGAAGACCCTCAATGTCACGATCCCCCCTCCCTATTCCCGCACCCGCGTCGCCACGCGCGAGTTGCGAAACCGGAGCGGCACGGGTTTCGCCCTGCTGGCCACGGAAGCGTACGGCTACGACGCCCCGGAGTTTTTCGTCGGGCGCTGTTTCTGGCTGACCCGGGAGGGCGACCTGCTGGTGATCGACCACGCGCACCGCGGCGACGGCGTGGGCCGGGTGGAAACCCGCTGGCATACCCGCCTGCCGGCAGAGTTTGCGGAAAAAAGCGCCGTGCTTCGCGGAAAAAGAGGGAGAACCTTCCTGCACTTCGGTTCGAGCGTTCCGGCCACCCTTGCCGATTGCCGGTTGCCATGCCTCGATCCCGCGCTGCGATTCACCACCCTGCGCTGGGTGACGGGAGGCCGCGCCGCCGATGATCTCTGGCTCTTCACGCTGATCACCCGCGATCCCTCCGTGAAGGCGTTCTCCGGGGAGGCGACCCCACACGGGCTGGAAATCCGGTGGAAATCCCGCAAGGAGGAACGGGGATTTGCGCTGACGCCGGGGTTGGAGATTCGCAAATTACGTTGAACCTGCCGCCGGATAAATCTTCGCAAAGACAAAGATCGAATCCCCCCCGGACGACAATCACCACGTTAAGATTGGAATCACGAGTTGGGCTTTTGGACGGTGGATCGTTGGCCCACGGTTGACTCGTAATCCCCTTTTTAGGGCCTTGTGTGATGTGGATGTGGTAGAATTTTCGAGAAGATCGCAAGACGTGATCTCCGAGACCAAGAGACTTTCCGGTGCACACGGAAAGTCAGCGACGGCGAGGTTGCTAGGGCCTGGCCCCCTTT